>CAFAZX010000010.1_pt1 | contig 23949 bp, 28 predicted proteins | sample 7267911 | NCBI WGS metagenome assembly CAFAZX01 (sample SAMEA6814013, study PRJEB35770) | uncultured Actinomycetes bacterium | biome: Freshwater; feature: Freshwater reservoir; material: water | place: Czech Republic | collected 2016-04-20 | depth 30m m | reverse complement strand
TCGTGAACCGAGTTTCGATGGGACTTCATGAAAATGGAAACTGGACGGTTGAAGGATCGCGGACCAGTCAGTTCGAACAACATTTGCGGGCGATATTAGATCTACCACTGGGTGATACCGCTATGTCATCTGATTTTGCCGTTGTCGGAAACGTTTTTGGGGGAGAGAAATCGGATATGTATCGTCCATATCTGCACCTTATGGCGCGTAGTCCCGGACTAAAGTTCCATCAATCCCGTACTGAGGTTCTTTCAGGGCGCAAAATTGGGCACGTGAGCGCGGTAGGTGAAAATATTCTAGACTTACGGGAGTGCATCACTCATGCAGTTGATTATATGAGCGGAGAAATTGATGAGTAAGAATCGTGTAGCCATCATCATGGGGTCTGACTCCGATTGGCCCATCATGGAAGATGCCGCAAAAGTCTTAGATCAATTTGGTATTACTTACTCCGCACAAGTTTTATCTGCTCACCGTATGCCGGAGGAAACTATTGAGTTTGCGAAAAACGCAAAGTCGTTGGGCTTTGAAGTCATCATTGCCGGAGCTGGTGGGGCAGCGCATCTTCCTGGAGTAGTCGCAGCGCTTACGCCACTTCCTGTAATCGGAATTCCAATCGCACTGAAAGTTCTAGATGGGATGGACTCTTTACTCTCAATAGTTCAGATGCCAGGAGGAATCCCTGTTGCGACTGTTGGAATTGGAAATGCAAAGAATGCAGGAATTCTCGCAGCTCGAATTCTTGGCGTGAGCGACCCAGATATTTCAGCGAAAGTTTCTCAGAACATGCTTGCACTTAGGGATGAAGCTAAAGCCAAAGGCGAAAATCTAGTTGCTCGCAGAAGTCAGAAGACTGGTTTCTAGTTAGATCTAGCTCTTTCGTCCGAGTGCGTGAAATTTCCATCCTGCCGATAGCCACATCTCACGATTGAGTGCATTTCTTCCATCCAGGATAATTGGATTCTTTACTAAAGTTTTCAGGTGTACAGGATCAATTTCTCTATATTCGCGCCATTCAGTGAGGTGCAAAACCATATCTGCATCGATTACGCATGTTGCTATTTCTTCGGCAAAAGATAGCAATGGGAATCTTTTTCTTGCTGCATGAATTGCCTTGGGGTCATGAACTGTGACTTGAGCGCCCGCTGCATGAAGCTGCGCAGCTATGTCCAAAGCTGGAGAATCTCGGACGTCATCACTTTCGGGTTTGAAGGCAGCACCGAGTACGGCGATTTTATATCCTACTAAGTCTTCTGAGAGATTCGATCGCACAACATCAATGACGCGTGCACGTGCACGAAGATTAATGGCGTCGATCTCTCGCAAGAATTCAAGTGCTTGTTTTGCGCCTAACTCCTCAGCGCGTGCCATGAAGGCCCGAATGTCTTTGGGCAGGCACCCACCACCAAATCCGATACCAGCTTGCAAGAATTTATTTCCGATACGAGGGTCATAGCCGATCGCTTGAGCCAAAACCGTGACATCTCCACCAGCAGCTTCGCAAATCTCAGCCATGGCATTGATGAATGAAATCTTCGTGGCAAGAAAAGAGTTGGCTGCTACTTTAACGAGTTCGGATGTCGGCAAATCTGCTCGTATCCATGGTGTGCCCAATTCCAAGATTGGCGCATAAACCTGTTTTAGAATTGCTTCCGCACGATCATTTGTTACACCAATAACTAATCTATTGGGACGCAATGTGTCTTCAATAGCGAAACCTTCTCGCAAGAATTCAGGGTTCCACGCTAAGTCAGATTGGGGTGCAGTCGTTGCAAGAATTGCTGTGAGTTTTTGAGCAGTTCCGACAGGAACGGTTGATTTACCTACAACGAGTGAACCCGATTTCAGATGCGGGGCAAGAGTTGCTATCGCACCTTCAACATATGTTAAGTCTGCAGCCAAACTATTTTCTTTTTGGGGTGTTCCTACGCAAATAAAATGTACATCGGCATCTTTAAGTTCAGAAAAATTAGTAGTGAAAGATAGACGACCAGATGCAAGCTCTTGCTGAAGCAACTCTTCTAGTCCTGGTTCATAGAAAGGCAATTCCCCACGGGAGAGTTGTTCAATTTTAGACGCATCACTATCTACAGCAATAACAGTGAAACCCAAAGAGGACATACATGCCGCGTGCGTTGCACCTAAATATCCAGTGCCTATGACAGATAAGAGGAGTTCCATGCCGGGAAGTCTAGTAGTTAAATTCTGACTATCTCAGCGCACCGCATGGATTTTCAGCGGCAGTACGAGTTTTGAATTGATCAATAATTGTCGGAGCAACTGAAGCCTTAGCTGTGGGCTTAGTAGTGGACTTAGAGGAAGATTTTTTGCTCGAACTGGACGAAGGCGAAGGCGTGACTTCTGTTACAACAGGAAGGTCATCGCGCAATTTCTGGAAAAGAATTGGAGCAAGCACCGGATCCCAAAGGACTGTAGAACCGAGACCAGGTACAGAATATCCGACATTAGAAAGCGGAACTGTCAGAGTTCTCACTTTACTTGCGGATAAATTTCGTACCTGTTTGGCAAGTGTCACAAGGTCGCTTGAATTCAACGTTGAATCTGTTTTGACCGTCGCCATTGCCGCATTGAGAAAACTGATCATTCTAGAAGGGTTGAGCAGAACGCCAGCGCTAGTCGCTTTCTTGAGAACGGAACTCATAAATTGCTGCTGACGTTGCATACGCCCTAGATCTCCCATGCCATCGAAATCTCTAGTTCGCACGTATTTCAAAGCTTCGATTCCTCCAAGAGTATGAATTCCTGCGCTCAGGACTAAGTGACTCTTCGGGTCATTGATAGCTTTCTTGGTACAGACTTCAATTCCGCCAAGGGCGTCAACCATCTTTGCAAAACCCGCAAATCCGATTTCAACATAATGATCTATCCGCAGCCCTGTTTGAGCTTCAACAACTTGTATAAGCAGTGGCGCTCCACCCCAACTAAATGAGGCATTGAGTTTGGCTCTTACTGCTGAGACTGTTTTTCCATTGGCATCTAAATGTTCTGGAATGGTTACAAGAGTGTCGCGCGGCAATGAAATAATTACCGCTTTATCGCGAGCCTTACTTATGTGTACTAATAAAATTGTGTCCGAACGCTGACCAGCTGCAGTGCGGGTGCTTCCAACGCGTAACGACCTGAGTTCGGCGGCGGTGAGTCCTTCGCGAGTATCAGAACCTACGAGAAGATAGTTGACTGCACTCGAAGCTTTTTCAGGGCGAGAGTTTAGACCGGCAAATGCATCAACTCTTTTTAAGGATCCAGTTATTTGACTTAATCCCAGCCAGGAGATCGCCGATATCGCGAGGACACCAATCGAGAGTGAGGTAATAATTCGGGTCACCCTTGTTGATTTCACTAGGAGAGCCTACTTGGGCGGTAGCGTTCTCTCGTGCATATTCCTGCGAATGAATCACCAGCAGTCGGGGTCTCAGTAATCCTGCCCGTTCTCAACGAAGAGAGCTACCTGAATAACGCAGTTAGCGCAATTCTTTCTCAGGATTATCTCGGGGAGATTGAAGTAATTCTCGCAATTGGTCCATCAAAGGACCAAACCCTTGCGATTGCCCGCAAGTTGGCTAGTGAAGATTCTCGAGTAATAATCATGGACAATCCCACTGGCAGAACCGCAATGGGTCTCAACCTCGCAATTTCTCAATCAAAGTTTCCCATTATTGTGAGAGTCGATGGGCACACGGAGATTCCACGCGATTACGTATCAACAGCAGTTGAGATTCTGACAACTACTGGTGCGGTAAATGTCGGCGGCATGATGGGCGCCCGTGGAGTTACATCATTTGAAAAAGCAGTTGCTGGTGCGATGCGTAGCCCTCTCGGTGTTGGCGCTTCACGATTTCATACCGGCGGAAAAGCAGGCCCAGTTGACACCGTTTATCTTGGTGTTTTCCTCAAGAGCGCGTTGGTAGCTGTTGGAGGTTTCGATGAGAGATTTACACGAGCCCAAGACTGGGAATTAAATTATCGATTGCGCGCAGCAGGAGGGATCGTCTATTTCGATCCCCGTTTACATGTTGTTTATCGCCCGAGACCAACTTTGAGAGCACTGGCGAAACAGTATTTCGAATATGGCCGTTGGAGGCGAGTTGTTTCTCGACGTCATCTGGGAACGGTAAACCTTCGATATTTGGCGCCACCTTTTGCTCTCATCGGTTCGGTCGCGTCATTGCTTTTAGGTCTACTAATTAGCCCAGCGTTTTTCCTGCCAGCTGCTGTTTATTTATTCTTTTTAACTATCGCTTCAATTGCAATTGCTCAATCGTTGATTGAAATGCTCCGATTACCTGCGATTTTGCTGACAATGCATATGTGTTGGGGCGCAGGTTTCTTAACATCACCTAGGACTTTGGTGCCTGAAAGCAAGTGATGCCAGGCTATTGCGGTAATCTGCTGCAGTGGATAAAGCCAAACCAGTAGAAGTATTTGAGCCCTTCCGGGCCGGCCTGCCTCCTCTTGGGCGATATTGGCGCTCGCTCTGGACTCGAAGAGCTTTTATATCCGAGTATGCGCGTTCTGAGCTACGTGAAAAACATTATGACTCTGTTTTTGGCCAGGTATGGCTAGTACTTAACCCATTGCTTCTTTCTGGTGTTTATTTTATTTTGATTGTGATCATTGGTGGGCATAGCGACAAGATGCGATATGGCCATCTGACAGGTTGCCTCTTCTTGTTTTATTTTGTTTCAAACACTATGAGCGGTGGCATTGGTTCGATTACTCGCGGTGGAAAACTCATTCTCAACACTGCTTTCCCAAGAATTATGTTGCCAGTAGCGGCAACGGTAATTGGAATTTTCCGATTCCTTCCAACCATTGTGGTCTTTATGGTTATTAGGTCAATCCTTGGATTCCCAATCGGTTGGGCAATGCTTTGGGGTATTCCAATTGCACTAATCACCACCATTTTGGCACTTGGCTTAGCCATTCTCATTTCAACCGTTAATGTCTATTTTCGAGATATCACGAGTTTCTTGCCGTATTTCACAAGGACCTGGCTTTATCTTTCACCAATTTTGTACGAAGTATCAGATCTTAAAGATCAATTGAAATCAATTGAGGTTTTTAATCCACTGTTCTCACTTCTCAATTCATGGTCTCGCACGATGGTTCACGCAGAGGCGCCACTGGTATCAGACATGTTGGCATCGTTGGCTTGGGCAATCGGAATATTCTTAATTGGCACCTATTACTTCTTATCAAGGGAGCGTGATTTTGCTGTCCGCCTCTAGCTCCTCTCATCGTCCTGGCGATATCGCGATTTCAGTCCAGCATCTGGGCTTGACCTACACAACCACAATTGATCGACGCCCAACTCTTAAAGCACGCCTTCGCACACTTGGTAGAGGAACTAAACACACTCGAGTAGTAAAGGCACTTGATGATGTGATGCTTGATGTTTCCTATGGTTCAGTCTTAGGTGTCGTAGGTGCAAATGGTGCAGGAAAGTCAACACTGATGCGAGTAATTTCTGGAATCTTGCCACCCTCTTCTGGCAGAGTCGAAGTGTATGGAAAAGTAAGCACGTTATTAGCACTTGGCGTTGGGTTTAGTCCTTCATTATCTGGACGCGAAAATGTCGAACTTGGTGGACTCGCCGCGGGTATGTCACGTAAAGAAATCGCAGCTCTCTTTGATGAAATTGCTGACTTTGCAGAACTCGGTGAGGCGATAGACGCACCTATGCGCACCTATTCATCAGGAATGTATGCACGTTTAGGATTTTCAGTTGCTGCGACGGTTCGCCCAGATATTTTGATTGTTGATGAGGCGCTAAGCACTGGCGACGCGCACTTCAGAGAAAAAAGCCTCAACAGGATTAAGGAACTCCGAAGTGATGTTCGCGCCCTCATTCTTGTGAGCCACAGTATGGCTACTGTTCGGGATTTGTGTAACGAAGTTGCTTGGCTGGACAAGGGTAGATTGATGATGCGCGGTGAGCCAAATGAAGTTGTGGACGCATATCAATCATTCTTGAAAGTTGGAAAGAGCGCCGCAATCGATGAGGGTATTTAACTTTCGCGTTCTCCTTTCGTTTCTATTTATTGCAAATTTACTTTCGCCACCTGCCTCTGCATCTGAAATCCCAGCATCATTTTCATTTCAAGGCTCGGGGTATGGACACGGTGTTGGAATGAGTCAAGTGGGTGCTCGAGGCCAAGCGCTAGAAGGCGACTCTGCAACTGCGATCCTTAATTACTATTACAAGGATGTTGTGGTCGCCCCAGTGCAGGATGACCAGATACTGCGAGTTAATGTGGGTCATCTCCTAACTTCCGTTTCAATGAAAACCGATACTAAGCGAGCCCATATTGAACTATTCGATGCAGATGTCGGCGACGGCGTACTTTCTGTTGCCGATGCGGTAATTACGGCAAAATCAAACCTTACTTTTACCCTTCTTGGAAATGCAGCGATACCAAGCATCGTGGAAACCTCAGGGAAAATTCGAACGTTGCCATCAGGAAAATCATGGACGATTCGTTGGAGTGGCACACGAGACTTAGAAGGAATTAACTCACTCCTCTCATTAAAAGTTGGAAAGAGCACAACGAAATATAAGTACGGGCAGATTCAGGTGAAGTTAGTGAAGTCAGCCCTTCTTGGTTACCGCATTGAAGTAACGAATTCAGTCAGATTGCATGACGAGTATTTGTGGGGGATTGGCGAAATGCCATCTTCTTGGCCACTAGCAGCCCTGCAAGCTCAAGTGATTGCCTCCAGAACGTATGCATTGAATAAGGCAGGAAAGATAAAGAGCGCATGTGACTGTGATCTTTATGCAGCAACTGCCGATCAAAGTTTCGTTGGTTATTCAAAAGAGGCAGAGGCTAGATATGGAGCGATATGGAAAAGTGTCGTGACTTCTACCAGTATTGATGATTCTCATGGAGTTGCCATTTTGTATCACGACTTGCCAATCGCGGCTTACTTCTTCTCGTCTTCTGGAGGTCAGACTGAGTCGGCAATAGATGCCTGGGGGAGTTATGTTCCCTATGCAATAGGAGTGGCGGATCCGTGGAGTTTGCAAATTAATCTCAACGCTCGCTATGTATCTTGGATTCGTCCGGTTTCGCAAGAAGTAGTTGCTGGGGCCTTTTCACTTGATGATGTAATGCGCTTGGAAATATCTAACCGCCACCAAAGCGGGACTGTTGCATCGATAACCGCGACTTCAAGCAAAGGGAAGAAGTCAGTCTTAACTGGCGAAGCATTTAGAAGTAAAGCTAAATTGCCTTCAACCTGGTTTGATTTTGAGATACCTCAAATAAGTGAAGCTACGCCTGCTCCGACAGATACTGCAACCAGTAATCTTTGATTAATTAGCGTGCAATATTGAGTTAAGTCCGCCCCATGTACCTGTTCGAAGGACAACTTCAAGATTTCCATGCAAAGAGTTACGACGAAACAGTAGATTATCAGCGCCACTCAACGCACCAGCTTTTACTATTTCGCCATCTGGTAGCGAGACTTTTGCTGCCGCAGTTATGTATGTGCCTGCTTCAACGATGCAATTGTTGCCAAGGGAAATACCTAAGCCAGAGTTTGCACCAAGTAAGCATTTTTCGCCGATGGAAATAACTTCTTTTCCGCCACCGCTCAGTGTCCCCATGATTGACGCCCCTCCACCAATGTCAGAGCCATTGCCGACAACAACGCCTGCAGAGATTCTTCCTTCAACCATGGAAGTGCCGAGAGTACCTGCATTGAAATTTACGAAACCTTCATGCATCACTGTGGTCCCGGGAGCCAGGTGAGCACCTAATCGGACTCGGTCGGCATCTGCAACGCGAACTCCTGAAGGAATTACGTAATCAACCATTCGGGGAAATTTATCGACGCTAAAAACGCTGACGTGTCCATATTTTGCGCGAAGTTTTGACCGAGTGATTTCGAAATTCTCGACTGCACATGGTCCGTGATTGGTCCAGACAACATTGCTAAGGATGGCGAATATGCCCTCTAGTGATTGGCCGTGCGGAGCAACTAAACGATGAGAAAGAAGGTGCAGGCGCAGGTATGCATCGGGCACATCTTTTGGAGCATCTGACAAAGTGATTTCTCGTGAGACAAGGGTTCGGCTCACACCGCGATCGACATCAGTGCCCACGAGATCCTTGAGAAACTCTTGGGGCTCTCGGATTAATCCACCTAGCGCCGGTGACGGGAACCAGGTATCAAGAACTGACCCATCAGCGGCAATCGTTGCGATGCCATGCCCGGATCCTTGAAGTGATGTATGAGAAGACATATGGCAAGGGTAGCCCCTATCCTTCGCAGATGCGCATCGCGGTTTTTTGTTCTTCGTCGCCAACTATTGATTCCAAATACGTTGACCTTGCTAGTGAGTTAGGTCAAGGCATTGCCAGCAGAGGGTGGGAATTAGTCTCAGGCGGCGGTCATATCTCGATGATGGGCGCAGTTGCGCGTGGAGTGCGAAGTGGTGGAGGCACAACCATCGGAGTCATTCCCCAGGCTCTCGTTGATATTGAATTTGCAGATAACGACAGCCATGAACTTTTTGTCGTAGATTCAATGCGCGAGCGCAAAGCAATGATTGAAGATCTCTCGGATGCATTTATTGCGCTGCCGGGTGGTCTTGGAACACTTGAAGAATTATTTGAAATCTGGGTTGGACGATTCCTAAAATTTCACAGTAAGCCGGTGATCGTTCTTGATCCGTTCGGTCTTTACAGCCCTCTGCGTGAATTGATTGATCATCTCGAGGCAGAGAAGTTCGTCAAACCAGGTCAGCGGGAATTACTTCACTGGACCACTGATATCGAGCATGCGCTCCAGATAGCCTCATCCGGGGCATAGTGCGCTCAGGGCTCCTTCACCAGGGCCCCAGAAAAAGAGAGTGACCGAGTAGCCTTACGCCCATGGCTGCGCAGACTCTGGCTCAATTACTGGCCACATTGCCAGAGGAAGAGCGCATCATTTTGACCTTGCATTATTTGAGAAACCTTTCATCAGGACAGATAGCTGCGATGCTTCGCGTGCCCGAAGCGGCCGTTTTAGGGGTAATCAGCTCAGGACGCGCTCGATTAACAAGCGCATTGGAGAATTAATGGGCCTTGGCGCTCATCTCAATTTCATGAAGGACGGGAAATGCGAGATACTTCTCCCTCACACGCATGTCACCCATGACTCACAGGTCATCAGGTGCCCGGCGTACCAGAGAGTGAGTTAAAAGGAGTTCCGACCATGGCAGCCATGAAACCTCGAACTGGTGATGGACCTATGGAGGTCACGAAGGAAGCTCGCAGTCTTGTGATGCGCATTCCACTTGAAGGTGGCGGACGTTTAGTCGTTGAACTCAATGGTGAAGAAGCAACCAATCTTGGTAACGCTCTTCATTCTGCAGCTGCTCTTCTCGTTAAGAGATAAGGCCGTAACACGAGCGTGGGCGCTAATGCATTTGCCTCGCTAAAAGAGCGACCACTCGAAATTGCAAGCCTCAAGCATGTTGATTCACTCGCTGTTGCCTTCGTAAAGAATCAAGCAGGGGAAATAACTTTTCCTATCGCTACTTCCTTTGTTCGAAAGTGTGAGAAATACTTCGCGCTCTCACTTGAGGACGAATTAAACTTTTTCTCACCCACCGGAAAAGCTGGTGAGATTTTTGAGATTCCCGTTAGCGCTCCTGGTGATCGTTGCGAGCGTTTAATTCTCACGTGCATCGGCAATGAATCTGTGGCCGATGTTCGCGCTGCTGGTAGCGCCCTTGGGAAAAAGTTAAGAGCGAAGAAGTATTCAGTGTTGAGCGCAGTTGCAACTTCCCGTATTGAGTTACGTGCTCACGCAATTGCTTTGTCTCTTGCAGCATATTCATGGAGCGAGAAATCGACTACCTCCAAGCCAGAAGTTCCAACTTTTTATGTTAGTGACGCGCACCCATCAGAGATTTCTCGAGCAAACATTTTGGCGCAAGCAGTATGGCGCGCTCGCGATTTAATCCACACTCCTTCAAATACGAAGACACCATTGTGGATGGCGACTCGCGCTAAGGCCCTGTGCGCCAGCAGCGACATCACAGTGAAGGTTCTCGCCGGCAAAGAGTTAGAAGAATTCGGTGGCCTTGTAGCCGTTGGAGGATCATCCCCAAAACCAGGTCCACGTTTTATTGAATTGAACTACGCACCGAAAGGTTCCAAAAACTGGCCGCATGTAGTTTTGGTTGGTAAAGGCATTACCTTCGACACCGGAGGCATTTCTCTTAAGCGTCCGTACGACACCATGATTGCCATGAAAAGCGATATGTCAGGGGCAGCAGCAGTGCTGTGTGTTGTTGCGGCTATGCCAGAAATTAAACCCAAAGTGAGAGTAACCGCTCTGCTGATGTGCGCAGAGAATGCGCTCTCTGGAACATCCCAACGCCCGAGTGATGTCATCACGCATTATGGTGGGACAACTGTTGAAGTCATTAATACCGATGCCGAAGGCCGATTGGTTTTAGCAGATGGTCTTGCCTATGCAGATGCCAATCTAGATCCTGATTATTTAATTGATATTGCCACATTAACCAGTTCAGCAACTCTTGGGTTGGGCCGTCAATATGGGGCGATGTATACGAGGAATTCGACACTCGCTAATAAGTTACATGAAGTGGGCGAAAAATCTGGCGACAGGGTTTGGCAGATGCCATTGGTTGATGATTATCAACCAGCGCTTGAAAGCACGATTGCAGATTTCAATCACAATGCCGATACGGTGCATTTCTCAGGCGGTTCAGTTACCGCGGCTCTATTTTTAGAACATTTTGCTGGAAACAGGAATTGGGTGCATTTGGATATTGCTGGTCCAGCGCGCAGCGAAAGTGATTCTGGTGAGAACCCAAAAGGTGGCACCGGATTTGGTGTGCGACTTCTCATTGATTGGATTGCTGGTCTCTGATGAAGATTGATGTACACAGTTATGCAGAAAATTTTGTAGGCGAGGATGAAATTCTCACTAATGCTCGTGCGCGAGGATTAGAAGTTGGTGCACAAGATGCCTCACAAGGCACGGGCAGTTTTATCAGCTTTCTAGCCCACTTAATATCGGCGCAGTCTGTTGTCGAAGTAGGAACTGGCTCTGGCGTGGGCAGCCTCTGGCTCCTAAGAGGCATGATTGAAAGTGGAACCTTGACCTCGATAGATGCCGAAGCAGAGCACGCCCGAATTGCTCGCATTGCATTTGCCGAAGCAGATATTTCACCCCAGCGTTTTCGACTGATCACTAATCCCATTGTTGACGTTATGGGTAAATTAACTGATCGAGCCTATGACCTGGTGGTCTTGCGTCACGATGCAGAAGATCTAAGTTTTTCTGTTGATGAGGCATATCGCATGCTTCGCACCGGTGGCGTGCTTGTTATCGATAATTTTTTTGGAGAAGGGAAGATCTCTGATCCCGCCCAGCGAGACCCACGAACAATCGCCTTGCGCGAATGTGGCAAAGCGATTCGGTCAGCGACAAAACTTTGGCAAACCTCGCTTATCGGCGTTGGCGATGGCCTATTGCTAGCGACCAAGCGTTGATTGAGCATTTTCACATCGATTTCTCGGTATTAAAAGATTTACTCAGCAGGAATATTTAGATTCGGAGGAGGACCTAGTGCAACCTATGGATAATCAACGCCCTTGGTGGGCGGATCAAAAACCTAAACCGAGCCGAATTTCGCTCTCCAGTGCCATCATCATGTCGATAGTTGCCGGAATAATTGGCGGTGCCCTAGGAAATTCTTCCAACATTAGCTCGCTTGTGCACCACCAAGTAAAACTAGTTACTGCATCTAGCACGATTGAAAGAAAAGCTGATTCGGTTGCCGGTATTGCGCAAAGAGTTCTGCCATCGGTTGTTTCCATTTCTACTGAAAGCGTTAATGGTTCGGGGTCAGGATCAGGATTTATCATTGATAGCGCTGGCTATATTTTGACCAATAACCATGTTGTCGATGCGGCAATTGCTTCATCGGGAACAATCAAAGTTACGCTAAATGATGGAACAACTTTTGATGCAAAAATAGTGGGACACGAGCCTGCATATGATTTAGCGGTTATTAAGATTGCTGCGACAAATCTTTCTGCTCTCCAATTTGGAGATAGCGATGCAATTCAAGTGGGAGATCCAGTAATTGCTGTCGGTTCGCCATTAGGGCTTTCAGGAACCGTTACTTCGGGAATCATCAGCGCTAAGAATCGCGCTGTGACAGCTGGAGGTTCAGCGGGAGAGAGTTCATTTATCAATGCACTCCAAACCGACGCAGCAATAAATCCCGGTAATTCAGGTGGACCATTAGTAGATGCAACAGGGGCTGTTATCGGAATTAATTCTGCAATTGCCTCGATGAGCCCAACCGCTGGGAGTCAATCTGGTTCTATTGGGTTAGGTTTTGCAATTCCAATTAACCAAGCCCGCAAGACTGCTGATCAATTAATTAAAACTGGCAAAGCCACATACCCAATAATGGGCATTTCTATTGATTCACAATTCACAGGAGTAGGGGCAAAGATCGCAAATGTGCCGAATGCAATTCGTGCCGGTGGACCGGCTGCACAAGCAGGGCTAAAAATGGGCGATGTTATTACTGTCTTTGAAGGCCAAAAAATAAAGAGTTCTGAGGAGCTCATAGTTGCCGTCCGTGCGAAAAATGTAGGAGATAAGGTACGCATCACTTATTTACGCGGAAAAATATCTGCCGATGCCGAACTGGTCCTCGTAGCAGCTCCGTAACTCGCACCAAGTGCCCTGGCAACGCAGGGTAGGCTGACCCCATGTTCTTTGACTTAGGTGGCGGCGAAATCATGGGCCTTGCTGTTTTGGCTTTGATTTTGCTCGGTCCTGAACGGTTGCCGAAGTTTGCATCTGATGCGGCGACTCTCGTTCGTAAAATTCAGAAGATGTCTCATATTGCAACGCAAGAGTTACGAGAAAACCTAGGGCCAGGTTTTGAAGACCTCCAGCCATCAGATCTCAATCCCAAGGCATTTATCAAGAAGCACATTAACGCCACACTTGATGAAGTTGATGCCCAGGAAAGACCTACTCCGAAAATGGACCCCGATTTATTATGAGCTTATTAGATTCTGTTCAGACGGCTCTGTCTGCCGTTCAAGACCCAGAGCTGCACCGTTCCATTACCGAACTAGGAATGGTAGAAAACACAAACTTTAATGATGGGAAAGTAACTCTCAAACTTCTATTAACAATTTCAGGCTGCCCAATGAAGGATCGTTTACGTGCTGACGTTACAAATGCACTCTTGTCGGTCGAAGGTGTCACTTCAGTCGAATTGGAATTTGGAGTCATGAATGAAGAACAGAGAAATAATGTAAAACTGCTCTTGCGTAATGGTCGTGAAAAGTTTATTCCCTTCGCTCAACCTGATTCCCTGACTCGAGTAATTGGTATTGCCTCTGGAAAAGGTGGAGTTGGAAAGTCGTCCCTGACTGTAAACCTAGCCGTTGCCGCCGCAAACAAAGGCTTAAAGGTCGGTATTTTGGATGCAGATGTCTACGGACACTCCGTACCGCGGTTGATGGGGTTGATGGGTCAACGGCCAACAGCAATTGATCAAATGTTTATTCCACTTGAAGCCTATGGAGTAAAAACTGTTTCCATGGAAATGTTTAAACCAGAACGCGCAGATGCAGTTGCTTATCGAGGCCCGTTGCTGCACAGAGTTCTAGAGCAACTTTTAAGTGATGCTTATTGGGGCGATTTAGATTTATTGCTGATTGACCTACCACCTGGAACGGGAGATTTGGCAATCTCATTAGGGCAATTAATTCCCAGCTCAGAAATAGTTGTAGTGACTACTCCTCAAATTGCTGCCGCCGAGGTTGCAGAGCGTGCAGGTCGAATTGCTCACCAAATAAAGCAGCACGTTATTGGCGTTATCGAGAATATGTCGGATTTTGCTTGTCCAAAATGCGGTGAAGAGATGTCACTTTTTGGCAATGGTGGCGGCGAAGAAACAGCAAAAAGACTTTCCGAATTGGTTGGAAGTGACGTTCCTCTGCTTGGAAAGGTTCCCTTTACTCCCAAACTTCGAACAGGGGGAGATGCAGGTACTCCGGTTGTTCTTTCAGATCCAGATTCAATCGCATCCAAAGTTATTAATGAGATTGCTGCTTCTCTCATGCTTCGCAGCAAATCCCTTGTAGGTGTCAGACTCGGTTTTGCTCAATAATGCCCAACAAATCAAGCGAATATCACATTCAAGTTCCAAGTCGCCCTGACCTGATTCGATTGGGTTTAGGAGTAATAGGTATCGGCACATCTGGGCCGTTGGTTGCTACGAGCGTGATGCCTGTTCCTACTTTGATTTTTTGGAGAAATCTTGGCGGGGCACTCGTTACAGCTCCATTTGCATTACGTCATTCTCAGTGGAAAAACAAGCATGGATTAACCTGGTCTGCTATCGCAGGAGTTTTATTAGCCTTTCACTTTATGGGTTTTTTTCTTTCAATGCGGTTTACCAGCGTCGCTGCTGGCACCGCTCTTGCTGCATTGCAACCTATTTTCGCAGCCCTCTTCTTGAAAATGTCAGGGAGTCATATCCCATCACGTGCTTGGTTGGGCATGATCGTAAGTTTTTCAGGTGTTCTACTTATCTCAGGAATTGATCTTCATCTGTCATTTCGCTCATTTCTCGGTGATTTAGCTGCTCTAGGTTGCGCGGCGCTGGCGGCCTTATATCTCATGGCCGGGTCACGAGCACAAGAGAGTTTCGAAACTACAACATATACAACAATCTGTTATTTCGTCTGCTCGTTAACTGTCTTGCCTATTGCACTGTTGACTTCTATGCCTATGCTGCATTTTGTTGCAAGAGAATGGTGGATCGTTGGTGGCTTGATAATAGGTGCGCAAATCCTTGGGCACACTCTCTTTAATTCAGCTCTTCGCAGAGTTTCGCCAGCAGTCGTATCACTAATTGTTTTCTTTGAGGTTCCAGTGGGCGCGGTTATTGCCTATTTTTGGCTCGGACAGAAACCAGCGTTTGGCGTAATACCAGGAATTGCACTAGTGCTCATTGGTTGTGTACTCGTAGTCATGCGCACGCGTCCAGCGAATATCGATCCAGTTCTATGATTGATTTACACACTCACACAACCTGTAGTGACGGTACTGAAACTCCGAGACAACTCATAAACAATGCGCTGATTCATGATCTATCAGTAATCGCAGTGACAGATCACGATTCGATAGATGGCTGGGAAGAAGCCACCAGCGCACTACGAGGAGATTTATCAATTGTTTTAGGCGCAGAGATTTCATGCTTAACTTCCGATGGAGTGAGCGTTCATATGTTGGGCCTTCTTTTTGATGGCACGGATCCAAATATGAAAAGAATGCTAGATCAGACTCGCGATGATCGCATCCCTCGGATGGTGAAAATGATTGCCCTCCTAAATGAGGCGGGCATTGAAGTTTCGATGGAAGACGTAGAGGCTGTTAAGCCAAGCGGTGCGACTTTAGGACGCCCTCACCTAGCTGATGCTTTGGTCGCAAAGAAATTCATTGCATCGAGAGATGAAGCTTTTAAAGGTTTGTTAAATAATGACTCTCAGTTTTATGTATCCCATATGGCTCCAACACCAGAAGTTGCAATCGCACAGATTCGCGCTTCAGGTGGAGTGGCCGTGATTGCTCATCCATTTGCTTCACATCGAGGCGAGGTATTGCATTCTTCCTCTTTCCAATCGCTGCTCCAAGCGGGTCTCAATGGCATTGAAGTTGACCATCGAGATCACAGCAGCTCAGAACGAGCAACGCTTCGAGCTATTGCCGAAGAGCTAAATCTGGTTGTTACTGGCTCGAGCGATTATCACGGCACGGGGAAACTTAATCTTCTTGGAGAGAATTCAACCGATCCCAGACAATGGGAACGGTTAGAATCAATGGCAAACGAGCGAAGGGTAGTGAAGTTATGAATCTTGCTACAACAAGTGCATTGACTTTTTCTATTCAAGCTTTTGTCACGCTTTTTGTAATTATGGATCCACCGGGTGCAACGCCAATCTTCTTAGGACTTGTTGCCGATAAATCTCCAAAGGTTCGCAGACATTTAGCGTGGCAGGCTGCTGGGGTTTCGCTCATCGTCATTGGGACCTTTGCACTCTTTGGCCGATTCATTCTCAATTACCTCAATATTTCCATCGCTTCATTGCAAGGTGCAGGCGGATTATTGCTTCTTCTTGTTTCTTTGGAGTTGCTCACCGGAAAAGGTAATGAAGGAGTTCAGGGAGCAGATTCGAATATTGCATTAGTCCCACTCGGGACTCCTTTGCTTGCTGGGCCAGGCGCAATAGTGGCGACAATGATCTTTGTTCAGCGAGTGCACGACACATCCCATGCCGTGGGGTTGATAGCAGCAGTGCTCGCGGTTCACTTAGCTATAGCGCTTGCTCTTTTGTCTTCTACAACAATCTTGAGAGTCATCCGGCAAGCGGGCGTGACTCTTGTTGCTCGAATAGCAGGTTTATTACTTGCAGCCATTGCCGTGCAGATGATTGTTGATGCCATTAAGGCGTTTTCAACAACCTGGTAATTATGCGTCTTCTGTTTTAAATTTCTTATTGCGAGTCCGCGTTCTTTCAGTTTTCATCCGTGCAGGAGCGGCTTTCTTGGGTGCACTCTTCTCTGGACGCTTGGTTGTCTTGGCACGTAGCGGCTCGTCAAGTGGTTTTGATGCCTTTAAGCGTCCTTGAGAACCAACTGGAATCTTCATAGAGGTATACAAGTGCTCTGATGATGAATAGGTTTCGATAGGTTCTGCAAGGCCGAGTTTAAGAGATTGATTAATCATGCTCCATCGAGCCATGTCATCCCAATCAACAAATGTCACTCCTATGCCATGAGCACCGGCTCGAGCAGTTCGGCCAATGCGGTGAACATACGTCTTGTCATCCTCAGGGCATTGATAGTTAATTACGTGGGTGATGCCATCAATATCAATTCCACGTGCGGCCACATCGGTGGCAACAAGAACATCTGACTTTCCTGCTTTGAAATCGGATAAGGCTTTTTCGCGAGCACTTTGTCCCAGATCGCCGTGTATCGCCGCTGCTTTGAAACCACGCTCGAGGAGATCATCTGCAGTCTTTTGACACGTTCTTTTTGTGCGACAAAAAACCATTGTCGGCCCGCGACCTTCAGCTTGCAAGATACGCCCTAGCATTTCAATCTTATCCAATGCGTGCGCGCGGAGAACATGTTGTTCTACTCGAGAAACAACGGCACTTTCGTCATCGTTATCTTGCGTGCGAATATGTACTGGTTGATTCATGAAGCGACGAGCCAAAGCAATAATATCTCCAGGCATAGTCGCCGAAAAGAGCATTGTTTGCTTACGCTCTGGCGTGCTAGTAAAAATCTTTTCTACATCAGGCAAAAAACCTAAGTCGAGCATTTCATCAGCTTCATCTAATACAAGTCGAGCTACTTTGCTTAATTTAACTTGTCCTTGGCGATAGAGATCGAGAAGTCGACCTGGCGTTCCGACAACTATTTCCACTCCAGATTGAAGTTGCTCAATTTGAGGTTCAAAAGCTCTTCCGCCATAAACGGCAATGACACGGATTCCTCTGCTTTGAGCAAGCTCTTGAATATCTTTTGCAACTTGCACGCATAGTTCACGAGTAGGAACTACAACAAGGGCTTGAGGTAATCCTTTATTGGGGAACTCTGCCCATTCGCTGTCTTGAGGAGCAATCACTCGTTCGATGAGAGGAATTCCGAAAGCTAGAGTTTTTCCTGTTCCAGTTTTTGCCTGACCGATAACATCCCCATCGCTGAGAGCAATTGGCAAAACCATTTCTTGGATGGCAAATGGGGCCATAAAACCGTGTGCATTTAAAGCTTCAATTGTGAGAGCGCGAAGTGGTAAATCAGCAAATGTTGTCGTCACTATTACAGGGTGCCAAAGCCAACGCGGCGCTCAGATTGCTCACCGATTTCGACGAATCCAATCTTCTCTGCCGGAACAATTATTTCGCGACCTCTGACATCGCTTAAGACCAGAGGGTTTCCAGAAGAGATAGCTGCAGTAACTGCATCACGGATATCCGAAGCCGATGTTGGGCATTCAAAGGACAACTCCGTAGATACTTGAATAATGGCAATGCGCACTTCGGAACTGTGCCCTGCGACTGATTTCTTTGTACTCATGAGTAAACCTTACCGAGTAATGTGCTTGATTGCCGAATCACTCATATTTAGCGCTCATATTTTGAGCGAATTTCTTCAATGGATCTATATAAAAGTTATTCGTTGTTAGTTTCGGGGGAATCCTGAGATACCTCTCCAGATAACATTAGAAACCAGATTTGTAGCTTGTTCTCTAGTGAGCTTGCTATCTCTTTCTAACCAATGACGGGCAGTCACTTGAGCACTACCAATAAGTCCAACTCCAAGAAGCATCGCTGCTTCTTGAGGCAATCCAGTATCCAGGGAAATGACTGCGCTTACAGCTGCTGCGCAATCGTAGGTCATGCGATTGAGGCGTTCACGAACTGCAGGTTCTACGCTCATGTCGCTTTCGAATAGCAATCTAAATGCTTCACCTTCGCTATCAATAAATGCAAAATATGCTTCAACAGTTGCCTTTACACGGTTGGAATTCTCGGGCGTTGATGCGATAGCTTTTTGAATTTGAAATACAAGTGAATCAATATGTAAATCTAAAACAGCCAAGTAGAGTTCGAGCTTGGATGGAAAATGCTGATAAAGAACTGGCTTACTCACACTTGCGCGATCTGCAATCTCATCCATGGCAGCAGAGTGGTATCCGGCGGCCGTGAAGACCTCTAGTGCGGCGCTAAGCAATTGCGCACGGCGCTCGTCACGGGGCAAGCGGGCCTTGTTATCTGTTCGTCCATCTGCGGTATTCATTGCGCTCATCGTAGGGGAAAGAGTTGGGATAGCGCTATTTCCACGCGTAAGGCACAATGGTCAATATGACTTCACTTCCGCTTACGGGATTCAGAATGCTCTTAGTTCATGCACATCCCGACGATGAAACAATTAACAATGGAGCGACGATGTCACTCTACGCCTCACAAGGAGTGCAAATTACCTTGATTACCTGCACTCGAGGAGAAGAAGGCGAAGTCCTGGTCCCTGGTCTTTCTCACCTTGCAAGTACTCATGATGATCAATTAGGTACCCATCGCATAGCTGAACTAGCAAGTGCAATGGTGGAACTTGGAGTGAAGGATCATCGTTTTCTTGGTGATGGGAAAATAAATTTTCGCGATAGCGGCATGATGGGTACTGCGCCGAATGACCGGCCCGATGTTTTCTGGCAAGCAGATGTTGATGCGGCTGCAGCCCTCGTTGTTGATGTCATTCATGAAATTCGTCCACACGTATTAATCACCTACGACGAAATCGGTGGCTATGGACACCCAGACCATATCCAAGCCCATCGTGTAGCAATGCGTGCGGCAGAGTTATCTCCGCTTTCTGGAAACCGTTGGGAAATTCCTAAGATTTATTGGAATGCAATGCCGAAATCAGTCATCGCTCAAGGCATTGAAGCCATGAAAGCTTCCGGTTCGGACTTCTTTGGAGCCGAAAGTGTTGATGATCTCCCATTTGTTAAAGATGATGCGCTAGTTACTGCGATGGTAGATGGCACTGCACATGTTGATGCAAAGATGGCTGCGATGAAGGCGCATGAAACACAAATAGCTTTGGACGGTCCTTTTTTCGCTTTATCGAATAACTTAGGTTCACAAATATGGGGATTAGAGTTTTATACTTTAGTTAAAGGGGTTGCAGCCGCTCCTTTCGATGAGAATTCACGAGAAGCGAATCTCTTCGCAGGTCTTGTTCCGTAATGAAAATATTAGTTTCGCTTTTTCTAGGTGTGGCTTTTGGTGCGTGTTCGGTGCTTCTTCATAATGCGTACACACCTTGGGGGCTCCTGCTCTCGTTAATTGGAAGCGGTCTAGGGATTTGGCTTATTGGTCGAGGCTGGGGGATGCGTCGCTACAAAGCCGTTGCTTCGTTGGGCTGGTTTCTGACAGTAATGCGAGCCGGCGTGCTTGGAGTGGGCAACGAACTTCTCGTTCAGGGAAACGGTAACGGCAATGTGCTCTTGCTAGCGGGTATCGTAACTCTTGTCTTAGCGATTTCTAGAAAAGTCTAATTGAGGCTCTACTCGGGCTGATGGATTAGGTAGACGTAGCTGTGATGAACGGCAAATCCTAACTTTTCATAAAGGGAAATCGCCTCAAGGTTGCTTTCGTCCACTTGCAGCAAACTTTTTGTTGCTCCAAGGTCCTTCGCATCTTTGAGAAGATTTTGTACAAGTTCTTTTGCAATCCCTTGCCTTCTAAAATCCGGATGAACATACAGTCGACTTAATGCACACCACTTTTCATGAATGGCTGCACGTCCTCCTGCAACAAGCACTCCATTTATTCGAAGGCCGGCATAGCGTGCAGGAACACTTTTCATTATTTGGGCGACTCCGTGGTCATTGTGAAAATTTAACCATTCCTCAGTTGGCGAGGACTCGATTTCCCATTTCCCAGTTGCCCTCTGGGCTTCTTGAAAATCGCCGATGTCAGCCACCATCACTAAGACAGTGACTTTCTCGACCCAACCTTCTTCGCGGAGAAGTTCTTCAAGCTGCCCATAGGTCGGAAGTGGAATATGAAATACGGCGGGCAAATTATGTGCGCTATAGAAATCGATAACGCGAGAGATCCCTTCATGAATATCAATTCCAGGGTTGCCGTATGGCGGAGGTCCAAGCGGTAGCACTGAGTTCGCACGTAATGTGAATTTTCCTGATGCACGCAATAACCAGTCTCCTATCTGCGCAGTCTCAAGAGCCGGCCAGGTGGCATTGGCTGCAGCTTCGATGTCACGTATTCGCAGCGACAGTGGCGCGCCGTGTCCTGCACGATCTTTTGGTGGCTCTATGACTCTCCAAACGACAACGTCCTCTGGGAGAAACTCCGAGAGTGATCCATCTCGGCGTCTGATGCTTGTCTCAGATTCCAAGATGCCTACGAGGTCTCGAAAACCACCTTCGGGAATACGTAAGCGAATTGTGAGGCGTTGACCAACCTCATGAACACTCGGACCCATGGGGTAACGATAATTGGAAATGAGCGCTAGCGGAGCGCCAAAATCGCGTACGGGCGTTACTCGGGCTTAGGATAATGGTACGTACCTATTTGGAGGCCAGCCGTGACTTATGTGATTGCGCAACCGTGCATTGATGTTAAAGATAAATCCTGCATCGAAGAGTGTCCGGTTGATTGTATTTATGAAGGCAATCGAATGCTGTACATCCAACCTGATGAGTGCGTGGATTGTGGCGCTTGCGAACCAGTGTGTCCTGTAGAAGCGATTTATTACGAAGATGATGTGCCAGGTCAGTGGAGTGAATATACAAAAGTAAATACAGAATTCTTTGTTGAAATCGGTTCTCCAGGAGGAGCAGCCAAAGTTGGACCAACGCACACCGACCATGAAGTCGTTGTTGCTGCGGCGCCACCTCAAGGCTAAAAAGGTTCTCTTCTGAAACTCCCGGATTTTCCTTGGGACACTCTCGCCCCATATGCAGACCGGGCGAGAGAACATGCGCAGGGAATTATTGATCTATCTGTTGGCACGCCCGTTGATGCGACTCCAGATTTTATTCAAGAAGCATTTAAGAAATCTTCAAACTCGCCTGGTTATCCACTTACGGCTGGCACTGCACAATTGCGTGAGGCCCTTCACCACTGGGCTATATCCCGATTGGGCGCTACCGGCGACTTTGATGTCTTGCCGCTGATCGGTTCGAAAGAACTCGTTGCATGGTTGCCCACATTTCTAGAAGCCAAAACTGTTCTCATTCCAGATATTGCCTACCCCACTTATAAAGTCGGGGCGATACTTGCTGGCGCCCAAGCTTTAGCAGTAGACATTTCGCCAGCGGATTGGCCAAAGGCAGATTTTGCTTGGGTAAATTCTCCTTCAAATCCTACGGGTCGAGTTCATACAGAGGAAGAATTGCGAGCAGTGATTCAATGGTCGCGTGCAAACAATGCTCTGATTGTGAGCGATGAGTGTTACTTGGAATTTGCGCATACTGCCGCACCCACTTCGATTATGTCTCACACCGGTGGTGAGAACACAAATATTCTTGCCGTGCATTCACTATCTAAGCGTTCAAATATGGCTGGTTATCGAGCAGCTTTTGTTGTCGGAGACACTCAAGTTATTGCTCGATTACGCGAAGTTCGAAAGCATGCCGGAATGATTGTTCCTTTGCCCGTTCAACAAGCAATGATCGCGGCCCTGAGTGATGATGAACATGTTGTGCAACAACGAACTCGCTACAACTCTCGTCGAGAAATTCTTTCTCCAGCTTTGGAGGCTCTAGGTTTTCAGATTGAAGAGTCCAGGGCCGGGCTGTACATATGGTGCACACGAGATGAATCTGACTGGGATTCTGTTTCCTTCCTAGCCAATTGCGGAGTTCTTGTTACACCAGGAAGTTTTTATGGTGAAAAAGGCGCTCGCTATATTCGAGTTGCACTAACTGCAACCGATGAAGATATCTCTAGCGCTTGTGAACGTTTGATGGCGCTTAAAGAGAAAAGTTAATTAAGTGACGCAAGCGATTCTTCTTGTCGGCGGGATGGGCACGCGTTTGATGCCACTTACGAGAAACGTTCCAAAGCCCATGTTGCCACTTGCTGGATTACCCGTTACCGAGCACCAGCTTGCTATGGCTAAACGAGCTGGCATCACATCAATTGTGCTGGCAACTTCTTACTTATCAGAAGTGTTTCTTCCATATTTCGGGGATGGCGCTCGGTGGGGGATGAAGATTCAATACGCCGTTGAAGAACAGCCACTTGGCACCGGAGGCGCTATCCGCAATGCGGCTCAAATGCTTGAGACCAATGAATCTATTGTTATTTTCAATGGAGATATTCTTAGTTCACATGACTTGTCTGCTCAGATTGCCTTTCATGAATCCAAAAGCGCTGACGTGACTCTTCACCTCACGCATGTTGAAGATGCTCGTGCATTTGGTTGCGTACCAATTGATTCTGAAGGACGAGTGACTGCATTTCTTGAAAAGATGGATAAGCCGATAGCTAACACAATTAATGCTGGGTGTTATGTTTTTCATCCTCGTGTTATCCAAGATATTCCCGCCGAGACCGTAGTGAGTATTGAGCGAGAGATTTTTCCAGCACTAGTGGAGAAAGGCCGATCAATTTACGCCGTTATTGATGATTCCTATTGGATAGATATCGGAACGCCTTCAGCGCTGCTTCGCGCTTCCTCTGATTTAGTAAGTGGAGCCGCTGATGCTTCAGCTTTGGATGGCGCTCAGGTGGACTATCGCTCTAAGGAATATATTTCGATGTCTGGTGCGTACATAGATCCGAGCGCCGTCATCACTGGCGGGAGTGCGATAGGCAAAGGCGCAAAGGTCATGGCCGGTGCGCATTTAGATGGTTCGATAATCAGTGAAGGCGCGGTCATTTCATCAGGGGCAAGCGTCATAAAGTCATTTGTTAGCGCAGGCTCTATCGTTCCGGCTGGCATGGAACTCAGAGATGATTATTTTGCGAATGAGGGGGTTCGCCCGCTTATAGCCACATAATTGGGGTAGGTAAAGGGGTGAATATAGCCACCTGGGCTTGACTTTAAGGGATTACACGCGTGTAATTCACTCATTGGTTATCCACCGACTGGGTGGAAACGAGATTGTGAAGGAGTACCCACATGTCAGATATCCGACCTGATGGCGCTGGCATCCAACTCGTAGGCGGGGAGACAGTCGAGCTTTCCTGGCAAGAGCGCTCGCTCTGCGCTCAGACAGATCCCGAAGCTTTCTTTCCAGAAAAGGGCGGTTCTACTCGTGAAGCAAAGCGAGTATGCATGTCCTGTGATGTTCGCTCTGAATGTTTGGAATAC
>CAFAZX010000009.1_pt1 | contig 25678 bp, 23 predicted proteins | sample 7267911 | NCBI WGS metagenome assembly CAFAZX01 (sample SAMEA6814013, study PRJEB35770) | uncultured Actinomycetes bacterium | biome: Freshwater; feature: Freshwater reservoir; material: water | place: Czech Republic | collected 2016-04-20 | depth 30m m | reverse complement strand
GCCTGGAAAAGGCTGCATCTGGATTTTCTCCAAGCGGTGCAACTGCCATCAATCCTTGAAGGAGCAGAGCTGGGAAAGTGAGGATCAATTGCGCCATTTCAGCGAGCGAATCCGGGGCAAGTCCTCCCCTGCCCACTGAGTTATCCAAACTAACTTGAATAAATACTCCGATTTTCTTGCCTTCGCCAACCGCACGCGCAAGCCGAGGTACATGGCTCATGTCATCCAATGAATGCACGACATCTGCCCAAGAAGCGATTGAGGCCAACTTATTACTTTGAATCTGACCTTGGAAATGCCATCGCCCCTCGACCTGTGAAGCTTTCTCGCGTCCCTCGCTATCGCGATTCTCTCCAAAATCTTTGATTCCAAGTCCTGCCAATATTTTGATATCACTTACCGGGTATGTCTTCGTTACTCCAATGAGAGTGATCGATGAAGGATCACGCGATGCACTCAGACACGCTCTGTTGATTCGTGATTGCACACTTGAGAGATTGGAAGCAATAACCTCGGTTCTGGCTACGTCAACCATATAAACCCAGCTTGCCTGCCAGTAATTGCATTTCTGCGATAAGAGAAGTAATTCGCATCTTCACACGTGCATATATTCGTGCGCTCAATTGCTACGCCGTGATTGATTAACTCCACTTCGAGGGCCTTCGGTAAATCCAGAGCAAACTTTCCAGAATGACTGCGCGAAGCAGCCTCTGGGTAGGTTGCAACCACCTCTTCAAAAATATCTTCTCCAACTTCATAGCATGAACCGCAAATAGATGGCCCCATCACTCCACGCAGATTACCCGCACCCAACTCCTTCATGAGGAGAACTGTCTTAGCTGCAATCGCATGTACCAAGCCTCGACGTCCTACATGAACTGCTCCGACTGTACCTTCTTTCTCATCCCACAAAAGCAAAGGGATACAGTCTGCAACCATCACCGACAAGGCGATATTTCGCTCTTGCGTGATAATCGCATCTGCAGTTATTTCCAAAGTAGTAGCACCATCTATTACTACGACGGTGTCCCCATGGACCTGATTCATAAATATTGCTGGAGGCGTCTGAACCAGAGCTCGATTCTTCGCCACAGTTAAAGCATCATCCCCAACATGCAAAGCCAGATTGAGCGAATCAAAAGGAAAATCGCTCAAACCGCCGCGCCGTGTAGTAAATACGTGAGACATCATGAGAATTACCTCATGAAATCAGGGATATCAATTTCATCATCCTCATGGACTAATTCTTCAAATGTCACACGTTTGCGAGTCGATGCCTCATCTGGCAACTCCAATGCAACAACCAATGGATCATTATTTGGAACCGGGTCTGCCTTGCCATTCAAAGTCGCTGCGTCAATTACTGGCATGGCAACTTTCTTTGGCGCTCCACCGTCGAAGCCTGCGGCAATAACAGTAATGCGGACTTCGTCACCGAGGGCATCATCGATAGTTGTTCCGAAAATGATCTTTGCATCAGGGTGCGCGGCTGCTTGGACTAATTCGCACGCTTCATTGATTTCAAAAAGCCCCAGATCAGAACCACCAGCGACAGATAAAAGAACTCCCATAGCTCCATCAATGGATGCCTCCAAGAGTGGACTTGAAATTGCCAATTCGGCTGCACGAACAGCCCTATTCTCTCCGCGAGCAGAGCCAATACCCATAAGGGCTGAGCCCGCATCGGTCATAATGCTTTTAACATCGGCAAAATCCAAGTTGATTAAACCTGGCTGTGTAATGATTTCTGTAATTCCTTGAACTCCGGAAAGAAGAACTTGATCTGCACTCTTAAAAGCCTCAACGGCAGTAATGGAACGATCAGAGATTGCAAGCAATCGATCATTTGGAATAACAATGAGAGTGTCTACTTCACTACGCAATTCCTCAATACCTTCATCGGCTTGACGAGTACGTACTTTGCCTTCGAAAGAAAATGGACGTGTAACTACACCGATAGTAAGTGCTCCGAGTTCGCGTGCAATTTTTGCGACGATTGGTGCGCCACCAGTTCCGGTGCCGCCACCTTCTCCTGCAGTTACAAAAACCATATCGGCACCACGTAGCGCTTCTTCGATTTCATCAACATGATCCAGTACTGCTTCCCGTCCTCTTTCAGGAGAAGCACCAGCACCAAGACCTCGAGTTGATTTGCGACCAATATCTAATTTCACATCTGCATCCGACATTAATAAATGTTGAGCATCGGTGTTAATTGCAATGAATTCAACACCCTTGAGTCCGACATCAATCATTCGGTTAACAGCATTTACTCCGCCGCCGCCAATGCCAACTACTTTGATGACAGCCAAATAATTTTGCGGTGATGCCACGATGCGTCCTCCTCATTTACCATAACCCTCAAGTTGAGAATTACAGTGCTCTATCTGTGTGAGGTGACCGTAGGGCGCGTGCGAATTCTAATCAAACACCGACACGAAGAGTTACTTCAATAAAAATCACAATGGCAGAAAGCGCCCATGTGAATTACTGAGAACGTAAGTCAACGAACAATTGGAGCATGTGGCGCGGAAAGATCCATGCTCGTTATTTTTCTATTCTCTGGTAGCGCTAAAAGTGCCTGATAGACATGCACTTTGAGCTCCATGTCATTCTCGTCGCCCCATACAACGTCAAGGAATCGGACTCCTACTTTTAACTTCAACGTTGCAAAATGCGAACCTTGGGTGTCGATACTGTGTAGTTGAGAACTCATCGATTCAGGCAACGCTCGCAATAAGCTCATCGAGAAATCAAGATCCTCTGGTTGAGAGGAATTAACTAAAGGCAAAGCTTGTGCGTTATACCCGGTAAGTTGAAATCCGACTCCGTTCTTATCCAAAAGCATGTCGTTGAAACGAGCCACCGGAACGCGTGGCCAGACCGTGATAATTATTTTCTCTCTCAACCAATCTCGTCGTACTTGCGAGTGATCTATCCATGAAATTCTCGACAAGGACCTCACTGCCACTCGCGATTCAATTCTTGCTAGCTTCTCTCCCTTTTGGATGCCCGACCTCTGTGCAATTAACTCCACACTTTCGTTAGCTGGTGCACCTGTGACAACAATCGACTTGACGCTAAATAATGAAGACCACCCCAATAAATAGGATAAGCCAGCAAGTGCAGCTATAGCCAGTAATGTGTAAGTGATTCTTCGGATTCGTAGACGCTGGTAGTTCACGTTGAATTAATTCTGGTATTTCTTGCTGAGTGCCTCAAGAATTAGCGGAGCTAACGAACTCACATCTCCAGCACCAAGTGTCACTATGACATCTCCAGGTTGGGCTGATTCGACGATTGCTTCACAGGCCGAAATGAAGTTGGGTTCGAAAATGCCGTTGCGCATACCTTGCGTTATGGACCTTCCCGTAACTCCCGGAATTGGTTTTTCACTCGCACCATAAACTTCTAGCACCCATGACTTGTCCGCTATTTCTAAGGCTTGTGCAAATTGCGAAGTAAATGCTTTAGTCCGTGAGTATCGATGAGGTTGGAAAATGACCAATACTCTGCCATCAGTTGCGTATCTCTTTGCCGCATTGAGAGTAGCAATAATCTCCGTTGGATGATGTCCGTAATCATCAATAACGCGAATGCCTTGGACTTGGCCCTTCAATTCAAAACGTCTACCAGTGCCACGAAAAGTTGATAAACCGGCAAGCAATTGAGTAGCAGGAAGGTTGAGTGCAAGTCCTGCAGCCAAAGCTCCTGCTGCATTAAGGAGGTTGTGTTCCCCAGGAACGTTGAGAACCAATTCCCCAATTGAGCGCCCTCGCCACAGTGCGCGAGCTCGTGAGCCACCTGGAGTTAATTCAATCTGATCGATTCGTAAATGAGCACCTTCTGCGCTTCCGTAAGAGATAAGAGAAATATTCTCAACTCCCTGAGAAAGTGCTGCCGATCCTGAGTCATCCGCGCAATACACAAGGAAACCATCGGGTGAAATAGTTTCGATGAAATGTTTGAAAGCTATTACAACGTCCTCTGGGGTAGCAAAATAATCAACATGGTCGTGCTCAACATTCGTGATGATCGCACCAAACGGGTGGTACTCGACGAATGACCCATCTGATTCGTCAGCTTCAGCGATAAAATGGTTACCGGTTCCTTTATGGGCGTTGGATCCTGAGGCTGTAAGCGTTCCGCCGATAGCAAAAGATGGATCCTCGCCACAGCTTTGAATTGCAACTGTCAGCATGGATGATGTCGTTGTTTTCCCGTGAGTTCCAGCAACCGCAATACTTTGAGACTCTGACATCAATACAGCTAACGCTTGCGCACGCGACAACATGGGGATGCCTAACTCCCTTGCGCGCACAATTTCTGGATTATTCATATCTATCGCTGAGGAAAATACTAGATAGTCTGCGCCTTCTACATGTTGTGCCAAGTGAGTTGAGTGCACTGTGGCGCCAATCGCTCGTAATCCAGAGAGAACGGAAGAATCCTTCATGTCCGAACCCGAAACTTCTATCGACTCTGCGACCATAACTCGTGCAAGGCCGCTCATGCCTGCTCCGCCAATGCCAACAAAGTGAACTCTTTTACCGCGAAATTCCTGTAGTAGGTACTTCATGCCATCTCACCCGCACTCGAAATCGCATGTTCCATAAGGGCTGCGATTTTACTTGCAGCGTGCAAATCTTTGTCGATAGTCGAGGGCGGCAACATCTTCGACTTCTCTAACAATGAATCAATGTTTTCTAGGAACCATTCGGGCGTGAAAAAAGATTGCTCCAGAACAATTGCTCGGCCGGCATCAACTAATTCTGATGCATTCTTAAACTGTTCTCCATTGCCAATGGGAAGAGGTATAAAGAGAGCCATCTGACCCAGCGCGCCAATCTCTGCAACAGTAACTGCTCCGCTTCGAGCAATGATGAGGTCAGCAGCAAGATATACCTGCGCCATATTTGTTATGTATGGCACTGCTTCATACCCTCCACTGCTAAGTGGAATCTCGTTCTTCGCTCCGACGGAGTGAAGTATGTGTATTCCGCGCGCAGTCAATGGGACAACACACTGGGCGATCACTGTATTGAGAGAGGCCGAACCTTGCGATCCACCCACTACAGCAATTGCAGGCTTGTCTAAAGGCCATCCAAGTTCATTCTTGGCGCGATTGCGAGCAAGCGTCCAATCGGATTGAGCGGACTCCACGCAATTTTGAATATCTCTACGCAAAGGAATTCCAGTAATTAGGGCCTCATTGAATCTACCTTCGTGAACCGGATAAGCCACTGCTAGAAATTTCGTGAAAAGGCTTCCTAGTTGATTTGCCCATCCAACTTTGGCGTTGGCCTCATGAATCACAATTGGAACGTGCTCTAAACGTGCCGCAACGTAGGCAGATGCACATACATATCCACCGAAGCCAACCAACAAATCTGCTTTTCTAATCACCTTCCTTGCACCAACAACACTTGCAAAGAACTGCCAAGGAAAGGCTAGGAGATCGAAGGAGAAACTCCTGGGCATCACAACTTTTGGAATTACAGCTAATTCAAAGCCGGCGCTTGGCACCAAAGTGTTTTCTAAACCTTGAGCTGTCCCCAGAAACACACATTCGTCAGAAGGATGCAGCAGTAACCACTCTCCAGCTACAGCCAATGCTGGTTCAATATGGCCGGCTGTTCCACCACCTGCCAGCACAATTCTCAAATTCTTCACTTCTTAACTCGCTTAATCACGGGAGCAATTGCAGGGTCGCGCAATGCAGCGCCCAACACAAATCCCAAACCGAGATACGTTGCAATAACTGATGAGCCTCCATAGGAAAGTAAGGGCAAAGTTACTCCGACCACAGGCAAAGTGCTTGTAGCCGAACCAATATTAAGAACAGTCTGTGTAGCTATCCAACATCCAATACCTGCACTCGCGTAGCGAATCATAGGATCATTAGCGCGTATGGCAATCCGAAAAATTGAGAATATTAATGTAGCCAAAAGAAGCAATACGCAGAGCGTGCCCAACAATCCCAATTCTTCGCCAATTACGGAAAATATAAAATCAGTATGAGCCTCTGCAAGATTTCCCCATTTTTGGCGACTTGCCCCGAGACCAACTCCGAAAAGACCGCCACTTGCTAAGCCCATAATGCTATGGGCAGGTTGCCATCCACTTAATTTGTAATATTCATCGGAGAACGGATTCAAAACTACCAGGACTCTTCTCATCCGATTGGGGGTCGTGTAAATCAACGCAGAAACTAATACAGTAATAATCACGGCGCCAAGAGCGATAATCTTCAACCTAATTCCCGATATGAAAAGTAACCCGAGAAGGATTGATGCGAATACGGCAGCGTTGCCCAGATCTCGCCCGGCCATAATCAAAAGCATGACAATCGCGAAGCCTGGTACCAACAATAGGAGAACGTTCGTCTCTCCCCTGCTGCTTCGTTCGCGACTTGCCATCATGTGTCCAGCCCACAGCACAAGAAGAAACTTTGCAAATTCACTAGGTTGAAAAACAAATGGGCCATAACCCAACCAGTTGGTATTTCCATTAATTGAATGTCCAACTCCAGGTACCCGTAGTGCTAGCAGCATCGCAATGGCTATAAGTAACGATACTTTCCCCAATGCTTTCCATCGCGCGATAGGTAGCCTTGAAGCAGCAAACCCGCAAGGAATGGCGATCAACAAGAAAACGCATTGCCTCAGGAATATGGCATAAGAAGAGCCGTTGGTCTCTAAAGAATGGATTGAGGAAGCCGATAAAATCATCACTAAACCCAAACCTGTTAACGCTGCGGTGCTTCCCAAAAGCAAGTAATAGGAACTGATTGGCTTAGATAAGAAATTATCGCGCCTACTCATGTGAGAACCAGCTTTCTCACTGCATCCTGAAATTTATCTCCGCGATCGGCGTAGGACGTAAATTGATCCATTGATGCACAAGCAGGGGCGAGAAGCACGCAATCTCCTGCTTGGGCTAGGGACAGGGCTGCTTCTACAACTTTTTCCATCAGCGTAAGTCGAGAATCCTTGTCATCGTCAACATAGGTAATGGAAATCAAAGGCGCTTGATCGCGCAATTGCTGAGCGATTAACTCCCTGTCTTGACCAATGAGAATCGCTGACTTAACTCGTCCTTTAGTTCTTTCAACTAATTCAAACATAGACGCGCCTTTTGCTAGGCCTCCAGCAATCCACACTACTGATAGTTGTGACATCAATGATGCTGCCGCTGCATGTGGATTCGTTGCCTTTGAATCATCTACCCACGTTATTCCATCCCGCTCTCCCACTAATTCGATGCGGTGTCGACCTGGGCGAAATTTAATGAGCGTTTGTCGAATTTGTTCATGAGAAACTCCAACACTCAACGCCACCCCGGCCGCAGCAAGGGCGTTGGAAACGTTATGTGGCGCTGTAGGAATGACTTCATTCAATTGCGCAATCATTTGGGCTTCTTGAGGGTCATCCACGAATGCACGATCAACCAATAGTTCTTCAACTAATCCAAGTTCCCCAGGGCCGGGAGTATTAATCGAATAAAATACCTTGCGCCCGTGGAAGCCTTGCGTCGCCAGAACTACATCCCCATCATCTGCATTCAATACAGCGATTCCAGCGCGGTCGAGAATTCGAATTTTGGCTTGCTTGTAATTCTCAAAACTTCCATGCCAGTCAACGTGGTCATCGGCAATGTTTAATATTCCTGCTGCATGGAATTCAGGAAGATTGCTCCATGCCAGTTGAAAAGAAGATAACTCAAGGACTAAGAAGTCATATGGGTTCTCAGCGGTGACCGCTTCGATTACCGTATCCCCAACATTGCCACAGGCAATCGCGGATTTTCCTGATTCGCGAATCATTGCCGCAATCATTTCAACGGTTGTTGTCTTTCCGTTTGTACCTGTAATCGCGACCCATTTCTGATTAGGTGAAAGGTCCCCACGCATTTGCCAAGCTAAATCAATTTCACTGACAAAATTGACCCCTCTATCTCTTAGTTCAAGGATAAATGGGTGATCTAAACGCCATCCCGGAGAAACAACTGCTAAGTCCCATTTCGTGGCAAGCACTTCATCGCGGCTAATAGAGAAAGATGAGGTGTCATCACTTTCATCAAAAATGGAAACATTGGCGCCTTGCTTATTCAATACCGTTACAACAGAAAGTCCTGTAACACCCCCTCCTAAGACTAGGAGACGAGAAAGTTCATTACCGTTAATCTTCACGACTATTTCGAAACCCATTGAGCGTAGAACAATCCGAGTCCCAGTGCGACGCATAGACCAGCAATAATCCAAAAGCGCAAAACAATTGTTACTTCTCCCCACCCGCTGAGTTCGAAATGGTGTTGAAGAGGCGCCATTTTAAAAACACGTTTTCCGCCTGAGGCTTTAAAATATAAACGCTGAATGATTACGGACATTGTGATTATGACGAAAAGCCCGCCCAATGGAATCAAAAGCAACTCAATACGCAATGTTGCAGCGATGCCCGCTATGGCACCACCAAGTGCTAGGGATCCTGTATCACCCATGAAAATTTTCGCGGGTGACGCATTCCACCAGAGGAATCCCGTGCATGCAGCCGCAAGCGAGGCAGCCAAGACTGCAATATCCAAGGGATCTCTGACTTGGTAACAGTTAATCGCGGGAGAGACAGAACAACCTTGCCCAAACTCCCACACTCCAATAAGGATGAATGAGAGGAAAGTCATTACCGATGCGCCTGTTGCAAGGCCATCGAGTCCGTCAGTGAGATTCACTCCATTACTTGTTGCGCTCACCATAATGATGATGCCAATAACAACAAGGACCGGAGCCAACGTTAGAGAAGTATCGCGCACGGTCGAAAGATGCAAGGAAATCGGTGATAGCCCATCTGCATCCAGAAAATGAATTCCAAGCCAACCAAAGATTGCAGCGAAGAAAGTCTGTCCAATAACTTTTTGTCGTGGCGTTAAACCAAGTGAACGTTGTCTGGACACTTTTAGCCAATCATCTATGAATCCAAGTGCTCCAAGGCTCACAACTAAACCGATTACCAATAGAGCAGAGATGCTTACCGCTATTCGAGTAATGATGTGGCTAAGAAGAAAGCCAACAAGTGAAGCAACGATGATTATGAGTCCACCCATAGTTGGGGTTCCTCGTTTGGTGTGATGACTCTTGGGCCCATCATCTCGAATAATCTGCCCATAGCCGTGGCGGGCTAGCCAACGAATGAGTAACGGTGTTCCAAACAAACTAACAATTAAAGAAAATGCCCCGGCGATCAGAATCTCTCTCACTGGTCGCCTCCAATCTTGGTCATCCATGACTGTTCAAGTAAATCTGCCAACACTTCTAGTTTTTCTGCACGCGAAGCCTTTACTAGAACCACATCGCCAGGGGCAAAATGATCAGAAAACATTGCCGCCTCCGTAATCCCCAGGCACTTATGGATTCGCATCTCGTCGTCTTGGGTGAGACCTGTTGTGTATTCTGGAGCGCCTACACAAACAAGATGGTCAATGCCCATCGCCTGCGCAAGGGTCCCAATTCTTTGATGTTCTTGCGCGGATGACTCGCCGAGTTCAAGCATTTTTCCTAAGAATGCCCACGACTGCCCGCCTCGTTCCTGGGCAAAAAGGGCTAACGCACGTAGAGCAGCACTCGTCGAATCCACATTGGCGTTGTACGCATCGTTGATAAGCAATAACCCAGGCAACTCATGTAACTGCATACGCCATTTACTCTGAATCTCTGCCGTAGAGAGCCCGCCCGCAATTGAATCCAAAGAAATCCCCAAGGTTGTGGCGGCAGCAGCGGCAGCTAGAGCGTTAGAAACTTGATGCCCACCGACTAGTCGTAAACCCACGGCTGCGCGTCCAATAGGAGTAACCAAATCAAAATGGGCCCGTCCTTCACGAATTTCAACATCACTCGCCCGCACATCTTCTTGATGTCCTTGTCCAAAAGTTATAACTCGAGCACCTTTTGTTGGAGTCATCGCAGGCGTGTAAGGGTCATAATTACCCAGAATTGCAGTCCCGTTTTCTGGGAGATACTCAATCAATTCAGCTTTCGTTTTCGCTATCGCTTCAATAGTTCCAAATTCGCCTAAGTGAGCACTGCCAACTTTTAAGACAATTCCGATTCTCGGATCAGCAATCTGACATAAATGAGCGATATCTCCTACATGACGTGCGCCCATCTCTACTATGCAGTACTTAGTCGAAGGCGTGCAACTTAGTAAGGTGAGCGGTAATCCAATTTCATTGTTGTATGAGGCGAAAGTTGAAACTGTTTCTCCATCGATTGCGCAAATCCAAGATAAAAGATCTTTAGTTGTTGTCTTGCCCTCAGATCCCGTAATCGCAATAACAATAAGGTTAGTCAACTTACTGCGCACGTGTGCAGCTAGATGACCTAACGCCTTCGTTACATCTTCTACAACGATGCATGGCCCATCCACTTGTTTTTCTCCAATAACAAGGGCAGCGCCTTTCGAGAATGCATCCGCGGCAAAATCTAGACCCGTAACACTTTCACCTTGCAAGGCGAAGAATATTCCGCCTTTATTCATCTTTCTAGAATCAATGACGCATTCACCATCGATAATGATGTCAGCAGAAGCGTGAAGTGTTCCCGAGAGAATCTGAGCTAACTCTTGAGTTGAAATTGGAATCATCGGTGGCCTTCAAGTGCAGCCGCTAATTGCAATCGATCATCGAAAGGAGTGATTACACCGGCAATCTCTTGACCACTTTCATGACCTTTACCCAAAACCACAACGACATCACCCGGCTGAGCACAAGAGACTGCGTAGGCAATAGCATCATGTCGATCGCTGACAACGGCGTTCGGTAAGTGAATGTCTAATCCTTGGGTCATCTCCGCGAGAATCTTCTCTGGGTTTTCAGAACGCGGATTGTCACTTGTGAAAACGGCAACCTGCGAGCCATCGATGAGCGCTCTGCCCATAAGAGGTCGCTTTGATGAATCCCTATCTCCGCCACAGCCGAGTACTGCAATTACTTTGCCTGTTGCAATTGATTTACATGTTTCCAGAACCCGCGTAACCGCATCAGGGGAATGCGCATAGTCCACAAAAGCAGAGAATGGTTGTCCCACATTGATCGTCTCTAGACGGCCTTCGGCACCAGTGAGACGTGGCAGCATCGCGGCAATATCTACCAAATCAACGCCACTTTCGACGGCAATCGCAATAGCCATCAATGCATTGTCCAGATTGAAATCTCCAAACATGGCTAAAGTGCCTTCAATAAGAATGCCACCAGGACCGCGAATTGAAATCTCTTGACCCTTCGAAACGGCACGAACAAAGGTGTAACTCCAGTCCGCGCGTTTATCGTTGCGCGATAGACGAATTACAGGCAATTGCGTAAGTCTTGCCAATCGCTCGCCATAAGGATCATCGATATTAATGAAAGCAAGGTCGGCAAATTCATGAGTGAAGAGAGAAGATTTTGCCAGAAAATACTCTTCCATAGTTGGATGAAAATCGAGGTGATCCTGAGTTAGGTTACTAAATCCGATGCAATTGAAATGCGAACCTCGAATTCTTTCTAGAACAATAGAATGACTCGAAACTTCCATAGCTAGATTACGTACATGTCTTTCGCGCATAGTGGCAACGAGCGATTGTAGTTCAGCGCTTTCAGGAGTAGTTCTCTTACTGAAAACCCCATCTCTTCCGATTCGAGTTTCAACTGTCCCGATTAATCCAGCCTCTCGCCCAACATAACTCCACATTTGATAGAGCAGAGTTGAAGTAGTGGTCTTGCCATTAGTCCCAGTGATTCCAATACTAAACATGTCTCGCATGGGCTCCCCGTAAAACCAGGAACTTAGATTGCCAGAACTTCGTCTAGGGTCTGCAACGACTACGGTTGGGAAATCTTGAACCAATAATGCACCGGCGGCGTCTGTCAGCACTGCTCGTGCACCAAGTGCCTTGGCTTCTTTCCAATAACTTGCTCCGTGAACTTTTTTTCCAGCAAAAGCAAGAAAGAGATCGCCTTCTTCAATTTCTGAACTGACGTTAGTCATCCCCAGTATGTCTAGATCTAAATCAGGTGCGATAGCTCCCACCTGATCTGCAATAGATGAAAGAGATCTACTTACAGGCAACTCGGGGCGCAACATTATTTCTTCACGATCTTCGTCTGGATCAGTCTTAGTTGTGCTTCGTTCAAAGGATAGGGAACAGCTTTGGTATGAGTAGGAGGAACGTGGCGAGATTGCAAAACAAATGACATGACTTGTTTGAATACCGGAGCGCCTAATGTTCCGCCCCAGTGAATACCTTGAGGGGCTTGAATTGTCACGCTAATTACATACCGTGGAGCATCGGCCGGTGCGAAACCAATAAATGAAGCGGTATAGCCTTTATAACAATGGCACTTGTCGTCAACACGCATTGCAGTTCCAGTCTTACCAGCAACGCGATAACCGGCAATGGCTGCTTCCGGTGCCGTTCCATTAGCGGTTACAACGCTTTCCATCATGAGACGAAGTTTTGTTGCCGTTTCAGCGCTAACGGCTCGTACCTTTTCACGGGGTGCAGACGGAGTGAAATTTCCACTGGCGTCGCTCGTGCCTGCAATAACAGTTGGTGAAACCCGAATTCCATTATTTGCAATTGTGGCAAAAACTGATGTTGCTTGCATGGCAGTTACAGAATAACCCTGGCCAAACGCGACGGTTGGTGCTGTAGTTCCAGACCATGATGAAACCTCTGGAAGCGATCCGTTGGATTCACCTGCTAATCCAGATCCAGTGTTGCTTCCTATGCCAAATTTGCGAAGGTAGTCATAGAGGACGTTATTCGAGAGTTTGGCTCCAACTTGAATTGCTCCAGTGTTGCTCGAAATTGCGAGAATACCTGTTGTCGTTAATCTTTCCGTTTGATGCTTCTCGTGGTCCTTAAAAAGCGCATTAGAAACTCGTAGCGAGTACGGGACGGTAAATACCGTTGACGGCGAAATCTTCTTCTCTTCAATGCCCGCTGCCAATGTAATTACCTTACCTGTTGAACCTGGCTCGTATACATCCTGTACCGACGGATTCCTCATCGCTGCCAGAGAGACGTTCTCAGTGTTATTTGGATCAAAAGTAGGAGCTGTTGCGTGGGCAAGGATTGCACCAGTTTTAGGATCCATCACAATTACCGTGCCACTGAGAGCATGAGATTTCTTCACTGCAGCCAAAATTGCTTGCGATGCGACCCACTGAACATCACGATCGATAGTCAAGCGAACAGAGGTGCCTGTTTTGGCCGTGATGAGTTCTTGTTGAGATCCTGGAATTTGAGCTCCATAACCATTGGCGTACATATATTTTCCATCTGTGCCTGTAATTATCGAATTCATGCTTGATTCAATTCCGCTAGCACCTACACCGCTTTGTCTAACAAATCCGACAAGTGAAGCAACTGCTTTTCCCGAAGGGTATTCGCGAATATAACCACGCTCTGCAAAGAATCCAAAGATTCGCTTACTCATTTGTTCGCGAGGAAGAGACTGGTTGTACTTGGCGAATGCAGCATTTAATGCGTTCCATCGCGCTGGAGTCACATTTCGTGCAACCATGTACCAACGACGAGTTCCCGTAATTTGATTCTTAACATCAGCGATTGACATCGACAAGATCGGTGCTGCAATTTGTGCAGCCTTGTCAGGGTCCTTCACTAACGTTTGATCTACTACAACATTTAAAGCCGAAACACTTCGTGCGAATTCGAATCCATGAATGTCTGTAATTGCTCCACGAGGAGCAGGCATGATGCTCGTTCGAGACATTTCATTTGAAGCACGTTGTGCATACGTCTGGGCTTGTACCGCTTGAATATCGATGAGCCTAAATCCGAACAGCACGAGGATGAAGCAGACGATGCCAGTTAGCCACCGAATCCGCTCTCGTGCTATTCCGAAATTTCCCATGATTACTTAGCGGCTCCTGTATTGGTTGCAGGATCTACTGCTAGAAAGCGAGGGTCAATAGAAGGGACCATTCCAAGCTTCTTGGCATTTGCTGCAACTTGTTCGGGCGATGAGGATTTGGCAATTTGCGCAAGAATGGCTTCGCGTTGATCGCTCAAAGTCGTGGCCTGAGTCTGTAGGCGATGTAATTCAAATGCGCCTTGTGCCAGCAAAGTATTAATACCCAAAAGGAGAAGTAAGCCAAGAACTCCAACGGCTGATACAAATGTTACGAAGGCCTTATTGTCGGCTCTCTCACCCGTACCTAAGTCTGGAACTAAGCGGAGAACCGCTTTGGATGACTTTTCAATAACTGACTTCTTAGCGCGATTGACCTCTGGCGCTAGGGATGTAATTGCCATTATGCAGCGACCCTTTCTATTGCACGAAGTCGCACCGATTGCGACCGCGGGTTTTCAAGTAACTCGTTCTCCGTTGGAACTTCACTGCTCTTTACGATCAATGAAAATTTGGCTGCAAACTGTGGGAGTTCAACTGGCAACTCGCGAGGCGATGTGGATGTGGATGCTTTAACAAAAAACTCTTTAACAATGCGGTCTTCCAGAGATTGAAATGACATAACCACCAAGCGACCACCAATCATCAGCGAATCCATCGACTGCGGGATCGCTCTGGTAAGGGCACCTAGTTCGTCATTTACTGCAATGCGAAGCGCTTGAAATGTTCGCTTGGCTGGGTTTCCGCCAGTGCGACGAGTCGCTGCTGGGATGTTCTCTTTAACTAATTCGGCTAGTCGTATCGTTGAGTTGATAGGTGAAATTTCACGTTCGCGCAGAATTGCATCAACAATGCGAGGTGCAAATCTTTCTTCGCCATACTTTCTCAAAATCATTATGAGGTTCTCGCGGGTGCCGCTATTTATAAGATCCGATGCGCTTTGTCCTTGACTTCTATCCATGCGCATATCTAGAGGAGCATCTTGCGAATATGAGAAGCCTCGCGAGTTTTCATCTACCTGCATGGAGGAGATGCCTAAATCAAAGAGGATTCCGTTAACTTTCTTGAATCCACTGCTCGCAACGATATTTTCTATCTCGTCATACACTGCGTGAACTGCACGAAATCGGTCACCAAACTCAGCTAAACGAGATGTGGCAATCGCAATAGCTTCTAGGTCGCGATCAATTCCGATGACCGTTAATTCCGGGTGCTTCTTTAGTAGAGCCTGACTATGACCACCGAGTCCCAAAGTTGCATCAATAACTATCGGGCGGGGAGTTTTTTCAATTGCAGGAGACAAAAGCGCAACGCAACGATCAAGCATTACTGAAACATGTGTTGCCATATTCTCCCCCACTTCCTTACTTTTTCTAATTCCTTGATTGCTGCTTGTTTGTTTTGAAATTCCCTGCTGCGCTCTCTCCTCTGGTCACCGCCGCCCGACGGAGCTTTTAGGAGCGGCGCCGGGGAAGGGGCGCCGCTGCTTAAGGTCGGCGGTGGCCACAAGAGAGACCACGTCATTAATTCTTTTTAAAAGAGTCCGGGGAATACCTCCTCGGAAACATCAGCAAATCCCTTTTCACGATCTGCTAAATATTCATTCCACGAAGTTGCGTCCCAAATTTCAACGCGAGTATTTGCACCAATAACAACGCAGTCTTTTTCTAGCGCTGCATATGTACGTAAACCTTGAGGAATTGTGATGCGACCTTGGCGATCAGGAATTTCATCGTGCGCACCTGCAAACATCACGCGCATGTAGTCGCGAGCCGATTTCGCAGTGACTGGCGCTTGTCTTAGCGTCTCAGTGATCGTTGTGAATTCCGCTGAAGGAAAAACATAGAGACAACGTTCTTGTCCTTTTGTAATAACCAATCCAGGTGAGAGTTCTTCGCGAAATTTCGCCGGCAAAATCAAGCGACCTTTCTCATCCAGGCGAGGTTCGTGGGTACCAAGAAACATCCCTTTTCCTCCCCTTCCCCTGGGTAACTACTGCTTAATCCCCCACTTTACCCCATTTTCCTCCATTTTCAACCACCTTGCTCCAAATAAATCCCCAAGACTCCACTCTCTCCCCCCGCGCTGCCGCGCACCTAAACGAGGAGATTGGAGGAAAGGGCATAAAAAAAGGGCCCCACAAGGGCCCTGACAGAGATGGAACGAAGGAGCTACTTATCGAAGTTGCGACGCTCCCAGCGATCTTCCAAGCGTGAATTCATGGAACGTTTGCCAGATTTACCGCGTGAACCAGATTTAGGGGCGCGTAGAGCGCTCACTCCGGTCAGGGCGGAAATGGCCAGGGTTACGCCAGCCAATGAGATGAGAAAGCCCAAAATGCCTACTGGGATTGTTTTGGCTATCAGCCCTGCGAAAAGAGTGGCAATGCCGAGAAAGAGGGCCCCGATACCTACGAGGAGTCGATTGCGTCCTGGATACAGTCGAGTTCCGGTGAGCGTTGAGACTAAACGTGGATCATCTGCGATAAAAGCTTCCTCCATTTGGGCAAGGAGAGCGCGTTCATGCTCTGAAAGTGGCATTTCGCGCTCCTTTTCACCCTCGGGGTAACTAACAGTAACTCAGTGGATTCAACAATAGAACATCTTGCGCTCAAATGCACCCTGATTACCTGTGAATTCTCACTCTGGCCCCTCAGTTTCGCGATCTTTATCCACCAGTCGGCCCGGACGCACGCTGTGGCGCCCAAATCGCGCCTGGGCACGATCAATTGCCCCCTCGGCCTCTCGCCATCCACGCTCTCTGGCCCCCAAGATTAATTGCTCAGGGGCATCACTTTGTAGGTTATCTAAACTCACTCCAACCAAGCGAAGTCGCGCACCATTGAGGCCGATGGCATGGAAAAGTGTTTTTACAACATCGTATGTCTCGTGAGTACTGTCAATTGCAAGTGGCAGAGTCTTGGAGCGACTAATTGTTGTGAAATCTGCGTACCTAACTTTGATTGAAATAGTTTTTGCAAAAAGTGAACGTCCTCGTAATCGCGCTGTTGCCTTTTCGGTAAGTCGCAATAATTCCTGTAAAAGAATTTCGGGGTCATCTATATCTCGAGCAAAAGTTTCAGCCGCACTAATACTTTTATCTGGTTCATCAGTAACAACATCGCGATAGTCACGACCCCACGCTAATTCATAGAGTGATGCACCCGTTGCCTCGCCAAGAGCACGAATGAGAGTTGTCCGCGGGGTATGTGCAACTTCTGCAACAGTGCGCAAACCTAATCGCTCTAGTGCCTCAGCAGTCTTTGGGCCAACACCCCAAATTGCAGAAACGGGAAGTGGATGAAGAAAGTTAAGAACGCGGTCAACAGGTATCTCTAGGATTCCATTGGGCTTGCAATGGCCGGATGCAAGTTTGGCAATAAATTTTGATGATGCGATCCCGACCGAACATGTAATGCCTTCTTGTGCTTCAACTTTTGCACGAATCATTGTTGCGATTTCACGACCATTACCAATGAGTCGTTGCGAGCCAGTGACATCCAAGAACGCTTCATCTAATGAAATTGGTTCGACGTGTGGAGTAAATGAATGAAAGATTTCCATGATGTGTTCTGATACTTCGCTATATCGAGCATGATCCGGAGGAATGAATAACGCTTGTGGTGCTAGTCGTTGCGCTTTGCTCACTGGCATCGCTGCATGAATTCCATATGTACGTGCTAAATAATTTGCTGAAAGCACCACGCTTCGAGTCCCTGCTCCAACTACTACCGCCTTGCCCTTAAGCGATGGATCATCGCGCTCGGCTACAGAGGCATAGAAGGCATCCATATCTACATGGAGAATGGTCGCTGTAGTCACCTTACGAGGGTACTTTGATTAAGGGACCATTTTTCGTAAGCAGAGCGCAATTCCCATGCCCCAGTTGCGCGAAGAGAAACTCCACGCGGGCCAGTACGGCGAATATGCCCACGTACAAGAAAAAGGCGTGAGTGAAAGAGCACGTCGGCATAATCGCGTTGAGCATCGCTAAAGAATGTCGCGTCGTTGCAACCGTACCCATCATCAAGGCTCAGGAATATGACTCGCTTGCCCGAACGCACTGGTGGAGACTGCAAGGCAACCTTGACTCCTGCGACAAGGACGGATGAACCAGAGCGTTGAGCCAATAAATCCGATGATCGCACCGCCCCAATTGCGTTAAGGAAATCTGCATAAAACTCAAGCATGTGATGCGAGACTTCCATGCCCAAATGATCTACTTCGTGGCCCACCTTCTCCCCTGAGGTCAAGTCGGGTAGCCCGCTAGAAATTAGCGCAGGAGGAGTGAATCCAAAGTTGAGTTGTGCTCCTCCTAATGAGCGAGTGGGAGATCTATGCAAGTCACCCAGGTGCAAAAGTAAGTCACGTCGGTTAATTTCTGTAGCATCAATATTGTGCACACCATCAAATGCACCAATTAAAATCAGGCGCTCGATTGTTGGATAAGAAGCACCCGCGCGTGCGTAGAAATCAGATAGATCAAGATAGGGCTGACCTTCAATGATTGTCTCAACTTCTCGTGCACTTATTCCGGATAAATCACTCAAGGACATTCGGATTGCATAACCACGTGCATCAGGAAGTTTGAGTGATCTGCCAGTACTTGCTCCGTCAAAAGCTCTCATCGGCACTCGCGCAGTAGCTCGATCAACACGTTCGACGGTATATGCCCCACCAGATAAATTAATATCAACTGGCAAAATCGTTACTCCCATCTGGCGAGCATCATCGAGAATAAGTCGTTTGGGGTACATCCCTGGATCATGCGTAAGAACACCAGCGATAAAAGCTGCAGGATGATGTGCCTTCAGCCATGCCGACTGATATGTAGGCAGCGCAAAAGCCGCAGCATGCGCTTTGCAAAATCCAAAGGATGCAAAAGCGCGTAAAACATCCCAGATTTCAGCAACAATTTCTTGGGCATACCCTCGAGCCAATGCAGCAGGGATAAACCAATCGCATACTTCTTGCTGGCCTTGCCTATCCCCCAATGCACGACGTTTCTCATCGGCTTGCGCCAGAGATACACCGGTCATGATGGAGATGATCCAAATGACTTGCTCGTGAAACACAACCACGCCCTCAGTTTCGCGCAAGGTTTCATATAAGTCAGGGTGAATTATTTGCGCCGAACTCCACCCACCTCTTGCGGCTAGGAATGGCGTAATCATGTCGCTCTTAACTGGACCTGGCCTAAAAAGAGAAATATCTACAATCAGATCGGTAAATGTTTCTGGTGCGAGTTTGCCAACAAGTTCTCGTTGGCCTGGACTTTCTACCTGGAAAACGCCAAGAGTGCGCGTTGATGCAATGAGATCAAAGGTTGCTTGATCATCAAGGGCAATCGCATCAATATCTACTGGTGTAGTTTCGATGCGCTCGATCTCTTTGATTGCATAAGCAATACTAGATTGCATCCGAACTCCAAGTATGTCTAACTTTAAAAGCCCGACTGCCTCTACATCGTCCTTATCGAACTCCACCATTGGATAGCCGCCAGCATTGATTTGTACGGGCGCACGATTTAAAAACCCACCATCAGATAAAACAACAGCGCACGGGTGCATCGCTAAATGTCTTGGCAGGCCATCAAGGCGTTCGGCAAGGGCGATAGTCATCGCAACGAGTGGGCTCTTAAGATTAAGGGCCCGTAATTCTGGAAGACTCTCAAGGGCTTGAGAAATATTGCGCGCACGTACATGTGGCAACGACTTTGCAATGAGGTCAATCTCCATCGCAGGTAATCCAAGAGCTGCGCCAGTATCGCGAATTGCATGGCGCGCCCGATAGGTATCAACCATTGCCACGGTGGCACATCGAGATGTGTTACCCGGAGCGCTCCATTGCGAATCTCCATAACGCGCAAAGACCATGTCGTAAATTTCAAGGCGCCTTGCTGCTTCCACATCAATATCGATATCTGGAAGAGCGCGACGAAGAGGTGAGCAAAAGCGCTCCATAAGCAATCCGTGTTGTAGCGGATCCACTCCTGATATTCCAAGGAGATGACAAATTAAGGAGCCCGCACCACTACCTCTGGCTGCAACGCGAATTCCACTATCTCGTGCCATATCCGTAATATCGGCAACGGTAAGAAAATAAGACTCATAACCCAGCGTTTCAACGGTTGCTAGTTCATCATCTAAGCGTTGCTGCGCGCTAATAATTGTTGCACTGTTGTTGTAGCGCCAATTAAGGCCAGCCTGTGAACGCGCACGAAGCAAAGCCGTCATCGCACCTTGCGAATCAGCTCCCACTACATGCGGTTCGGGTAAATGAATTCCTCCCAAGCCGATATCGCGTGTCGGAGAGAGAATTGCGCGCATTGCCCACTCGTGCGTTGTCGCCAAAAGTTCGCGGGCCGTTCGCTCTCCTGCTGCACGCGCAATCTCCTCGGCTAAGGAAATCATTTCGGCGCCAGATTTAAAAAAGCCTTCAGCATTTTTACGCTCGACATGACGCGCATCCAGCGGGACTAGTTGTCTGGCGGAATCGAGAATGTCTGCGATAGGCCCATCATCGCGATCACGCATTCGTACAGCATTGGTGATTACTGCTGGAATTTTATGATCTCGCGCAAAAATAAGTGAGCGTCCAGCATGGGCGGTAGAACGAGGTCCATCACCTGGTACTAAATGCGATACACATTCAATTGCGTGATCGGCAAAAAGCTCGCGGGTCTGCAAGAAACGCTCAAGTGCAACATCTGGGCGCTTTGCTGCAATTGCTGCACCAACAGGTGACTCTGGACCATGTAAAACGTGAAGATTTTGAGAATACTCGCTGAAGCGTTGCAAGAAATCTAGCGTCAAGACAGGAGTGCCACTACGAGTAAGTTTCTCTGAAGAATTTTTATATGTATGCACGCTAGTTAATAAACGAACTAGCGAGCGCCATCCTCCATCGCTATGAGCCAAGAGGGTAATGCGTGGCAATTTCTTCTCTCGTGATTCACTTCGATGAAGATGAGCATCAAGGTCAACAGCTAAATCAATTCCAATAATTGGTGCTATGCCATGCTCCACGCAGCTTTGAGCAAAACGAATTGCACCGGCCAAACCATCGCGGTCGGTGAGTGCGATGGCTGACATTTCATATTCGGCTGCCCGTGCAACAAGGTCGCGTGGTTGGGTCGTGCCATATTTCAATGAGTACGCACTACATGCACGAAGGTGTGTGAAGCTCATCAGATAGCGGTGATGCGCCAGATACCAGTGACTTCATCACGTTCCATATCGAAAGTTTTAAGAGTCCCGATAGGCGCTGCCTCTACGCGCCATAATCCACGAGGTTGATCATCGGGTCGATAGATTCCATCGTTGATTCGATTCCACCATCCACCAGATTCGCACCATCGAGATAAAACGGCATGGATACGAAAGCGCTTGCCTGCAAAGGTGAACTCCACAGGAGTGGAGCCATCCGCTAGGACATCCGCCTTTAGATGGTCTGGAATCTGGTATTCGAACATATGTTCGAAAAATACCCCCTACCTCTGACAAAGAGCAAGTGGGTGCCTCCATGCTGAGGAAACCCCGCGTACGGTCAGAGGAATTTTGGGGAAACACCCAGAATGTCGTGAAAGCTTCAAGCAGATGCCCCTAGCCTTCCCGAGTCCAGCTCATTACTAAAGGAGTCTCATGAACGCAGTGCTAGCCATCGGTCGAATTCTCTTCGCCCTGATCTTCATCACCTCAGGTATTAGTCATTTGACCAAAGCAGAAGCCATGACAGGTTATGCCAAATACAAGAAAGTCCCTGCGCCCAAATTGGCAGTCATCGTCTCTGGCCTCATGATCCTTGTCGGCGGAATCTATATAGCCCTTGGCATCTACGCAGATTTGGGTGCACTTCTTATCGCAATCTTCTTGATTCCAACGGCATTAATCATGCATGCATTCTGGAAAGAAACTGATGCCACAGCAAAGATGACAGCTCAAACAGGTTTCTTTAAAGATATTTCTATGGCTGGTGCAGCGCTCATGCTCTTCGTATTCATTGGCCGCGGAGCAGATATTGGATGGCACATTACTTCATCATTTTTTAATCTGAAGTAACTCTCCTTAGTTCCAATTACACACTAAAACCCGTCGCACCTACGTGTGGCGGGTTTTAGTTGTGAGGCACCTTTGCAACTTTCATCACATGGGATTGATAACCAGAGAAAATAAACATCAGCGCTGGTAAACCCATTGCCACTGGTAGCGAAGTCAATTGAGCTAATCCCCCGGTTAACGCCGGCCCCACAAAGAACGCCGTGAAGCCAATGAATCCCACACGGGCGATAGCAACTGAAGAGGCGACTCCTGGTTCAGCACTAGCAGCCAAGATGTAGGCAGGAAAGACTGGACCCATTCCGAACCCAGCAATTGCAAAACCGATATCCACGATGATTAACGAAAGAACTTGCGAATGCGATGAGAGTGGCACGGCAATTGCAATGGAAATCCCAAGGGCTGAGCCACCTATGTACCCACCTAGCTTTACGGTCATAGCTGGACCAAGCTTTTCTAAAATTCGATCACCAAGGAATCGACTGGCAATCATTGCCAGAGCAAAAGATGCATATGCCGAGGCATTCAAGCCTTTATCGATTCCCATGTGGTCATGTAAAAGTACGGCTCCCCAATCACTTGCTGCACCTTCAGCCACGAGTGCGCCAAATAGACCAATACCCAAAGCCCACAAAGGTAAAACTGATTTCGAGATGAAGGGAATTTTCGCCATGGTCTCTTCTTCGCCGCCATTGTGTTCATCGAGTTCGCCGCTAAGCAAGAAAGAAACCGCAGGAACGTAAAGAACCATGCTCAATAACCCAACGAAAACTAAATTGAACTTCGGAGTCGTGTGGTGGGTCAAAACGCCCCCAAATACAGTCGTGGCTAGCGCACCCATACTCCACATCGCGTGAAAACTGGACATCCATCTACGCTTAAGCAACTTTTCAATGGCAACCGCTTGCGTGTTCAGTGAGATATCTAAACTTGAATACCCAGCACCCATAAGAAAAAGAGTTAGTAAGAGTTGCACCGGTGACCTCGAGAAACCCATGCCAATTAATCCCATAGGCATTACAACGGCGGCAAAAGAGGAAACCTTGCGTGATCCAAATGTATGAATGAGCCGTCCTGCTAATTGCGCCCCAGTCAGCGATCCAACAGTGCTTGACATCAACAAGAGACCAAACTGTCCATCCGAAAAATGCAGGAGCTCTTTAATTTCAGGAATCCTCGGGACCCACCCCATCGAGACAACTCCCATAATGAAAAAAGTGGCCCACAATGAATTACGTGCACGGAGCGCAGAACGTTGCACTGAAGTTTGAGTCATAAGGAGGTAAGCGTAGTGGTGTCACTCAATTATTACGATGGGGGCTCACATTAGAACACCATTCTTCTTCCCAGGTGTACGTTCCAGAACATGTCTGTCATTCAGAAAAACAGAGTATTAGTGATTACTGCCATCACGTGCGCGGTTGTAGTTTATTTCTTGATCATTTTCGGCTCTCATGTGCGAGTAACAGACTCTGGAATGGGCTGCCCTGATTGGCCTTTGTGCAAAGGAACGATTGGGCCGATTCACGGCTTTCACGCGTTCATGGAACAAACACATCGCTACATTGCAGCACTCGTTAGCGCTCTTGTTGCAATCACAGCGCTCTTAGCGCTGCGTTGGAAAAATCGACCAGCTGCAATCCGCCCAGCAGTGTTCACTGGTGTGACTATCGTCGTGCAGATCATTCTCGGAGCTGTGACAGTCTTCGCGAGCAACAACGCACCTACAGTCGCGGGGCACTTGCTTGCCGGACTGGCTCTACTTGCTGGTGCAACAACTACCGCAGTGGCGACCGTTATTCCACGCGTTGAAGTACATGGTTCACGACTTTCAAAAATTGTTTGGATAGCTCTCGCTGGTGCCGCCCTTCTCTATCTGACTGGCTCTCTTGTTGTTAATGCCGAAGCCGAGAAAGCTTGTGCAAGTTTTCCTCTTTGCCCAAGTGATCAACCTCTTCATTTAGTTGTTTTGCATCTAATTCACCGCGGCACGGTCGCATTGGCCAGCATTGCGCTAATTTCTTTCGCCATTCATGCTTGGCAATATTGGTCACACTTACGCGGAGCACGTGCACTCGCATCGACACTCGTTGCGTTGATCTGCGCAACGGCAACGTTAGGCATTCTTAGTGCACTTAAGAAAGCGCCAGCAGATCTGCAAGATCTTCACTTAGCTGGGGCTGCGGCTGTGCTTGCACTATCGGTTGCCCTTGCAGCGCAAGGCTGGCTAACTGGAGCCGACCACCCCTAAACTTTCGCCTTATGGAAGCAGTGTTTCAAAATCCCTCAGTTATTCGAGTTCGTGAAGTCTTAAATAACGCAGGAATTACAGGTGAAATTGTTGCCCTCTCAGACAGTGCGCGAACCGCAGCCGAGGCAGCCGAAGGACTTGGTATCGAAGTAGGCCAAGTTGCATCATCAATCGTCTTCAAATTGCCCAACGGTTCCGCCTTATTAGTAATCACTAGCGGGAGACATCGAGTCGATACGCACTTGGTTGCGCAAAATCTTGGCGTAGAAAAACTGCACCGTGCAGATGCCGACTTCGTCAAAGATGTATCTGGTTTTTCAATTGGTGGCGTGAGCCCACTGGGGTGGATTTCAAAGCCAGAAATAATTCTTATTGACGAAGCGCTCAACGATTACGAGGTGGTGTGGGCAGCCGCTGGTCATCCCCATGCGGTGTTCCCTACAACGTATTCAGAATTAATTACGTGCACTGGCGCCACTCCTATGGTCGTAGGAGATTAGTTAGACAAGTAACTCAGATAAGAGCTTCTCTACTCGGGCTTTTATGTCGTCACGTATTACACGCACTGATTCAATTCCTTGACCGGCAGGGTCATCGAGAACCCAATCTTCATAGCGCTTACCTGGGTAGAACGGACATGCATCTCCGCATCCCATCGTTACTACTGCATCGGATTCTTGCACTGCTTCAGGAGTAAGGATTTTTGGAACTTGGTTGGTGATGTCGATCCCGATTTCCATCATTGCCTCTACCGCGACGGGATTGATTGAGTCCTTCGGCGCTGATCCTGCAGAGAGAACTTCTACTCTCCCCTGCGAGAGCTCACGCATAAAACCCGCTGCCATTTGTGATCGGCCGGCATTATGAACACAGACAAACAGGACACTTGGTTTTCTATCCATGGATTTCCTCTTTCTCGAATTTCGTTAATTTCCCTAAATATCGTCCGCTGAGTGTGCCGATGAGTGCACCTAAGGATTGGGCCAGGAGAAATAAGTTGAGACTTGAAAGTGCAATACCTGAAAATGTATCGCTCAATGTTCGAGCGAGAGTGACAGCAGGATTGGCAAATGAGGTAGATGAGGTGAAGAAATAGGCCGAACCTATCCACATAGCAACGGCAATGGGAGTGAATTGCGAACGACCTTGAAGTGAAAGCATATGGATAATAAGGAGCAAACCGGCTGTGGCAATTACTTCGCCTAGGAATAACCCAACCCCGTTACGAATATGGTGCGATGGGAAAATCGCTGGATGCTCGAACATGAGGTTGGCAAGAATCGCCCCGAGGATTCCACCAAGAAACTGAGCCAGGATGTAAGTGAGAGCGTCAGTCAATGTCATGCGCTTGAGAAAGTACTCGGCCAATGTAACCAAGGGATTAAAATGTGCTCCACTGATTGGCGAGAAAAGAAGTATGAGCAACCAGAGGGCGCTCACCGTTGACACTGCATTGAGAAGAAGTG
>CAFAZX010000008.1_pt1 | contig 25681 bp, 24 predicted proteins | sample 7267911 | NCBI WGS metagenome assembly CAFAZX01 (sample SAMEA6814013, study PRJEB35770) | uncultured Actinomycetes bacterium | biome: Freshwater; feature: Freshwater reservoir; material: water | place: Czech Republic | collected 2016-04-20 | depth 30m m | reverse complement strand
CGCGGCGGCCCGCAGGTGAGTAATCATTAAACATCGTCGTTAGTGGATGGTGGGATGCCAAAACTACATATTTTTCAGAGTTAGCAATTTGGTTTTCGAGCCAGATAAATTGATCTTCACCTAGCGAACCTTGCCACCCACCAAAGTGATTTACGCTATCGATGACGAGTAAGCGCACGGACCCAACATCGCTGGCGTAGTACATCTTCTGATCAAGAACATTTTCTGATGTAAATCCATGACCAGGAGGTAACCCGGGAGATTGCACATGTAGTTGAGCGAATTCTCCACGGTTAACAGCTCGCCTTTGCGCATCCGGCGTTACGGTAACAAATGGAGCGTCACTAGATGTTGGATAATCGGCAGGGCCAATTTCATTGAATGCAGCGAGCGTTTCTTCCAAGGTCATCGTGGAGGGCAGGGCTTCGTAGCGCTTATCTGCAACCATCGCAGCTTGTGTACCTGGATTTGGAGTGACAGTTCCTTGTAAGAGAGCGTCATGATTTCCGTGCACTGCATACCAAGGAACATTTAAGCCCGTTGCTTTAAATGGCATGCGGCAAGAATCCAGAAGTCCAGGGACGATTGGGTATCCATATAGCGACCGTGCCTGATCATCTTCCTTGCCAAGGGGAGTGCCGTGAGGATGCCAGTACTTCACATCGTAATGATCGGGACCATCGTCAATCGTGCCCTCATATTTTTCAAATGAGCCAGAATCTGGTCGAATCTCTTGCCCATCGAGTAACGCCAAGTACCAGTTAACTTCGTTAACCTGCGCGTTATCGGTTGTGTCGCCAGTGACTATTGCAGCGTTTACAGCATGACCTGAAAGTGGCCCGTGAGAAATTTCGTTAAGTGATTGCACCATCGCCTCAACAACTTGTGACGACAACATCGAATGTGCGCGGTAGGTCCCGATAGTGCCGACGAGTTCACGAATCGGGCTATCCGGGTCGGCCCAGCGATCGAGAAATTCAGGGCGAATAGGTGATTGAGCATCGCACACATGCAAATCTGACAGGTGATGCATTACAAGCAACGGCGTACTCGTGGTGGGGAAGGTCCAACCAGTATGAGGTTCGTTTGAGATGACTTCTAGGTTTCGCCACCCTTGTGCATTAGGTATTCCGCGCTTAAATGCCATGAAATTAAAGCGCACCCTCCGATGTGAACGCCACATGAGGAAGTGCTTCGTACATGGGCGCGGTCATATCGCGAAATAGTTGCAAAATAACCATTGAAGAAGTGTACTCTCGTTTTTTGGGTAGGGGGTAGTGAATGCTGGCGTTCATATTGGTTGTTGCGACAGGATTTGTGGTTGGAACAATTAACGGAATGGCCGGCGGAGCCTCTCTCATTTCATTTCCTGTTCTACTGGCGTTGGGCCTTAATCCGGTAAGTGCGACTGTGACAAATGCTTTAGGAGTTACTAGCGCAAATCTTTTTGCAGTTCGGGCAAGTGATCACAGTGCTCGCAAACTTATTCATGAATATAGATTTCACATTGCCTTATCGGCGCTCTGTGCATCTGTCGGTGCAATTTTGCTTCTGGCTCTGCCAGAGAGAATTTTTGAAAACATTGTGCCCTTCTTATTACTTGGTGCGACTTTAACAATCCTATTACCAGCTAAAGCACGATCAGGCATCAAGCATAAAATCACGGAGTTCATGGCCATTGCAGCCAGTGGCTTCTACTGTGGCTATTTCGGACCAGGTCAAGGTGTAATGATTATTGCGACGCTGGCTCGTGATAGAACACGAGATCCGAAAACTGTTAACGCTGTCAAGAATGTCATTGTTGGCATAACAAGCATCATCTCCAATCTAATTTATGTTTTTAGCGGACGAGTACATTGGCTCTTTGTCGGAGCGCTCTTCTTAGGGTCAAGTTTCGGAGGAACCCTTGGCGGTAAATGGGCAAATAAGATGCCTCGAATCTTTTACAAGTCACTTGTATTCTCGGTAGGAATTATTGCCTCAATCTGGTTATTCGTCCGATAGATATAACGGGCGAAAAGTAATAGCCTGAGGCCATGTCCTTAACATCTGGCTTTGAAGTCTATGCAGCAATTGGCGAAGATCAGCTTGAGTCTCTGGCTCCATCAGAAATTGGTGATGCATCGAGGGAGTCACTGAGGGTTGCTCTTATTCAAGACTCTTGGCATGGATCGATGGATGAGCAAATGCGTTCCCTGGAGAGCGCATTTGAACTGTGCAAGGAGTATGAACCCGATCTCATTATTTTGCCGGAGTTAACTTTGTACCCGTACGCATGTTGGGAACCGAATTCAGAGGGTTCTGACTTCCAACCAGAGGAGTTAATGGATGGGCCGTCATACGCATTCGCAAGAAAAATGGCCCGCCTTACACATGCTTCTGTAGTCATTTCGCTCTACGAACAACCAGATGATGAAAGCGAACTTGGTTATAACTCAGCGATAACTCTCTCTGCGGCTGGCGAACTCGTAATGCGAACACGCAAGACCCACCTGCCACAAACTGCCGGCTACTACGAAAACACTTACTTTTCATGTGGAGATGATGGAACTCCCACAGCCTTAATCGGCGAGGCCCACGTTGGTATCCCAACGTGTTGGGATCAATGGTTTCCAGAGCTAGCACGGGCATACGCACTCGATGGCGCCGATATCGTAATTTACCCAACGGCAATTGGTTCGGAGCCAAATTTTCCAAACTTTGATACCGCTCCATTGTGGAAGGCGACTATGGTCGCCCATGCAATAGCAAATGGGTTATTTGTGGGCGCCGTAAATCGCATTGGCACTGAAGGTCCCAATACTTTTTATGGGTCTTCTTTTATTGCTGATCCATTTGGTCGTACTCTTGTTGAGGCGGGAAGATCTGAACAAGCAATTTTGATTGCAGATTGTGAATTAGATCAAAGGCGAGATTGGCTCACACTCTTCCCGTTTTTCAAAACGCGTCGACCTGAAATGTATACAACACTTGCCCGTGAAGACGATGACACAATGGATGAAAGTGGAGATAGCCAATGAGTATTACGGTTTTTACGAATGGAACTATCTGGACTGGTGTTTCAAGTAACCTCATCGTTGATGCCTTAGCTATTGATGGAGGGAAAATCATCGCACTTGGCGAAGACGCCAAGAAGCATGTGGGGCAGGATGTAACGCAGATTGATCTAGCAGGCGGAATGTTGCTTCCTGCATTCGGCGATGGGCATGCGCACCCGCTCTATGGTGGGCTCGAATCAATCGGTCCACAAATTAAGGGCGCACCGACACTTGATGCATTATTGGAGATTGTTCGCAAATTCGCGCAAGATAATCCTGACAAAGAGTGGATCGTTGGCGCATCGTATGAATCTTGGCATGCAGCCAATGGAGAATTTGATGCTAAATGGCTAGATGCAGTTGTCCCTGATCGCCCGGTAGTACTTCGCGCCAATGACTATCACACCATTTGGTGTAACACGAAAGCTTTAGAAATCGCAGGCGTAACGAAAGATTCACCAGAGCCACCATTAGGCGTGATCGTCCGCCGACCTGATGGAACTCCCATGGGAACAATGCGCGAATGGGGAGCTGTTGATCTCATCATGAATCAGCTTCCCGAAAACACTCGCGCGGAATTTCGTGAAGGATTTAAAGTATCTACTCAAACACTGGCAGCATCTGGAACTACGTGGGTACAGGATGCGTGGATTGATCCAGGAATGCCAGAGTCTTATATGGATGCTTTGGCAAATGGCTTACTTGGTGTTCGGTATAACTTGGCACTTCGGGCAGATCCTTTCAACTGGCGCAATCAATTAGATTGGTTTGCCTCGGCACGTGATCTTGTTGGAACCCAGAGTCATTTAACATGTCGCTCCATTAAATTCTTTGCTGATGGCGTCATTGAAGGCGGTACGGCAGCGCTGAAGCTTCCCTATGTTGATGCACCCGATTCGGTGGGAATGCCCTGCTGGGACTGGCAAGAGCTCAAAGAAGCTGTTGCAACTATCGATTCAATGGGCTTTCAGCCACACATTCATGCAATCGGTGATGATGGCATTCACGCCGCGCTTAACGCGATTGAATATGCGCAGTCAGTGAACAAGGAGAAATCGCATCCGCGTCCTGTCATTACACACGTCCAGTTAGTAGATCCCATTGACTTACCGCGTTTTGCTCAACTAGGAGTCATCGCAAACTTTGAACCGCTATGGGCATGCAATGACTCATTGCAGAGCGAACTCACGACACCGCGGCTGGGTCAAGAGAGAGCGCAATGGCAATATCCGATTAAGTCTTTACTCAATGATGGTGCGGCGATTTCTTTTGGCTCAGATTGGCCAGTCACAAGTCAGAAACCTTTGGAATGTATGACTATTGCTGTAACGCGAGAGCATGCCCTTTCAGAAAATCCAACGCCCTGGATTCCTGATGAGCGAATTTCCATTGATGAGGCCCTCACGGCATATACCGCGGGACCCGCCTACCAAGCCGGAGATGAGACTCGCCGTGGCACATTGCAGGTGGGCTTTGAGGCAGATGTGGTCTGGCTCGATATTGATATCAGATCCATTGCCCCTGCCTTAATTCCGACGGCGCGTGTACTTGGCACTTGGTGCTTGGGTAAGAGAGTATTCACGCAGGAATCGTGAGAGACGACAGAGTGGGGATACGTAGATGACCTTGGATTTATCGTTGCCAACTGCGCACGATGATTCCAAGGCGCCAGGAAAGACCAGTAAATGGTTGGCCGCGGTCCCGATGGCATTTCTTTCTTTCACTGTTGGAATTCCGCTCATCATCATTTTTGTTTACTCCTTCCTTGCCAGACCATCCATGGGTGTAGGTGTTATCTGGAAGTTGGATCTCACCCACTACGTGAAGATATTTGTTCAAGATAAATTGGATGGCACTCGAAGTTTTGATACACGGTACTTGAAAGTTATTTGGAACTCGTTTTTCTATTCTGGACTTACGACAGTAGGCACACTGGTACTAGCCATTCCTGTTGCCTTATGGATAGCCACGAGAGACCCTAGAAAACGGATCTTGTTGGTATTTCTCGTAACTTTGCCATTTTGGACGAGTATCTTGATTCGAACGTATGCAATTCGCCAGCTCTTGGATGAGAAAGGCGTGTTGGGCAAGATTGCCACGACATTAGGTTTTTCCGATAATTTTCAAATCTTGTATACCCCAACATCCACGATCATTGGCTTGGTATATACATTTCTCCCGTTCATGATCCTGCCTATATATGCATCAGCAGAGAGATTTGATTTTCGCTTTGCCGAAGCAGGTTTCGACCTTGGCGCACGAAAGATGACAGTCTTGTTTCGCATCGTGCTTCCACAAATTGCTCCAGGAATTATCGCCGGGATTGCTTTGGTATTCATTCCTGGTCTGGGTTCGTTCTTGCAGCCAGATATGCTCGGTGGCGGTAAAACAAACATGATTGCGAATGTTGTTGCTAATAACTATGGGCAAGCTCGTAACTGGCCATTTGGTTCAGCGCTTTCCGTCCTGCTCTGCCTCATCACTTTGGTAGCTACATTGATGATTTCTATTGCAGCGCGTAAGCGCAAGGAGGCGAAGGTATGAACCTTCTCAAGCGGGGTCCTTCAACGCGACTAGTGAATCTTCGCAACTTCCCATTCTTTTCTGCAATTTCGTATTTCGTCTTGTTTGTTTTATATGCGCCACTTGCTCTCGTGGTCTTCTATTCCTTTAATGAAAATCGCACCGCTCAAATTTGGACACATTTCTCAACTCGCTGGTACACCGATGTATTTACAAATACCAATGTTGTAAGAGCGCTAAAGAATTCGCTGATAGTTGCATCAGCTGCCACGGTTCTCTCCACGGCCCTTGCAATTGCTGCAGCCTTAGGACTTCTCAGAATGGGCCGACGCGGAAGCACATTCGCCATGGGTCTATTGGGCGCTCCTTTGATTATTCCGGAAATTGTTTCGGCTGTAGGAACCCTTGGATTCTTTCTCTTCGTTGGGATTCCATTGGGCCATGTTGGTTTGATTGTGGCTCATACTGCTTTCTGCGTTCCCTTCGCTATGTTGCCAATTCGTGCACGTTTAGTCTCCCTCGATAGAAGTTCATTTGAAGCTGCAGCCGATCTTGGTGCGAATGAGTGGAAAATCTTCACATGGGTGACTTTGCCGTTGCTGGCTCCTGGAATCATGGCGGGAGCGCTATTAGCCTTTGCAATCTCGTTGGATGACTTCATTACCTCCTTCTTTATTGCAGGTCCAGGCTCGACCACACTTCCGGTCTATATTTTCGGGATGATCCGGTCGAATGTGACACCTGCGATTAATGCTCTCTCAACCTTGTTGTTACTGGTCTCAGGTCTTACCCTAATCCTGTCATACACGCTCTCACGAGAGAAAAACCAGAGATAGGACGTAGTACATGAAATTCTTCACTCCAAAGATGGGTGCAGCTATCGCACTTGCAGCAGTGGTAAGCCTTGGACTTTCTGCATGCAGCAGTAGCGCCAAAACTGACACTGCTGCATCAAGCACAGAATTCCCTACTGCAAATGGCGGCGAAGTTAACCTCTATAACTGGACGAACTACATTGATCCAGAGCAGTTGAAGGCATTTACTGCAGAAACTGGCATCAAAGTAAACCTTGATACTTTTGATTCAAATGAAACCCTCCTTGCCAAGTTACAAGCAGGAGCAACTGGCTATGACGTCATCGTTCCAAGTGATTACATGGTCGCCCAGATGGTGACTCTAGGTTTGCTTGAGAATGTAGGCGTTGCATCTTTCCCTAACGGTAAGAATATTGATCCAAATTTCATGGACGTGTATTGGGATAAGGGTCGTCAGTATTCTGCCCCATACATGTATGGAACCACCGGTATTGCTGTAAATACCACCAATGCAGCTGCCAATAAAATTACATCGTGGAAAGACTTCTTCGCTGCAGATTCAGCGACATCTGTAGATGTATTGAAGGATCAGACTGAGGTTGTTTCAGCTGCTCTTCGTGCAACTGGTGTAGCCGCTGCAGATCTTTGCACCGTTGATAAGAGTAAGTACGCCGCTGCACAGAAGTTGCTTGAGGGCTTTAAGCCAAAAGTTATTGATTCTGATGGTGGAATCGAGCGTATGGTTAAAGAATCCAGCATGGTGCGTATGGCCTGGAACGGTTCAGTTCACCGCATGAGTACTGACAATCCAAAGATCAAGTATGTCTTCCCAAGCGAAGGTTTGAACTTCTGGGCAGATAACTTGGCTATCGCTAAAGGTGCTCCCAACCTTGATAACGCCAAGATCTTCATCAACTGGATGTTGAATCCAAAGCAAGGCGCAGTTGCTACCAACTTCACAGGGTACGCAAATGCTGTTCTTGGTTCTGGAGATTTGCTAGATCCTGCGATCAAGGCAGATCCTGCGATCAACGCGTCACCTGAGAATGCGAAGTTGGCAACACCAACTCCAAACTGCTCAACCGAAGCACGCGATCTCTACACCGAAGTCTTCACAAGCTGGACTTCATCGCAATAATCTCTACATAAGTAAAAAGGGCGGCCGCTATCAACGCGGTCGCCCTTTTTTCTTAATCCAATTACGAGGCGAGGACTCTGATAGTTCCGTGTATCGCATTGAGGTACACATGTTGGCCCCGCTCTGGCACTGCCACGCCATGCGATGGTAGGACTGCAACGATTTCTTCAGATCCGATAAGCACATGAACTCGTACGGCGCTGCCGGTAAAAATTACATCGCGGACGGTTCCTTCAAGTATTCCTTTATCAGGCGAGATGACAAGGTCTTCAGGTCGAATCGCGACCACTGATGAGCCATCTTCACCGATGATGGCATTGATTGCCAAGAGTTCTCGTGGAATGGTTTGCCCATTCATTGAAACGACTCCGGAATGTATGTCGCATGGGAAAAGATTGGTTTCACCAATAAAGTCGGCTACGAATCTATTGGCAGGGTTTCGATACATTTCACGCGGCGTATCGAGTTGTATAACTTCGCCATCTTTGAAAACAGCAATGCGATCGCCCATAGACATTGCTTCTTCTTGATCATGAGTGACGAAAACGAAGGTGATGCCCGTTTCTTGCTGAAGTCTTTTGAGTTCGACTTGCATGCCACGACGAAGTTTAAGATCAAGCGCCGAAAGTGGTTCATCAAGTAGCAGAACTCGGGGACCCTTGATGAGCGCGCGACCTAGGGCGACGCGTTGTTGTTGCCCACCCGAGAGTTGAGAAGGCTTGCGACGACCGTAGCCGGTAAGTTTTATTTGAACCAAAGTTTCTTCAACGCGACGAGCAATCTCTTCTTTTCCTAGTTTTTCCATCTCAAGTCCAAAAGCAATATTCTCTGCAACGCTCATGTGAGGAAATAAGGCATATGACTGAAATACAGTGTTCACTGGGCGGGCGTATGCAGGCTTGTCATCAATGCGTTGACCATCGAGCAAGATCTCCCCGCTATCTGGGTATTCAAGTCCGGCAATCGCACGAAGCAGAGTTGTTTTGCCGCATCCTGAGGGTCCTAATAGAACGATGAATTCACCTTGAGCGATATCTAAAGATACGTCTTTGAGTGCCTGAACCGAGCCACCCTCAGGAGTTACATAGGTCTTGCTTACATTGCGAATCTGCAGAAGTGGTTCGTTCATGCCAGGTTTCATTTAACCATTATTAACAAGGGTGGCTCGAAGGTCAAGATGAAGAAATCTTGGTTTTACGTGGAGTGGCAAATGACTTGCCAACCGCGGTGAGTTCTTCGCTCACTTGGGCTTTGATGTTTTCTTCGCTCTTGAGCAAGGTCATAAGAGCCGAAATAGTGGCCTTTAATTCCTTTTGCTCGGACTCGAGTTCCAATTTCGACATTTTGGTTAAGCGTCGCAATGGCATATCCAAGATGTAGGTCGCCTGATCATCGTTGAGTTTGAATCCTTTGATGAGCGCTTCCTTGGCTTGGGCGGCATCATCGCTTCCTCTGATGATTTTGATGACTTTGTCGATATCAATAATGGCTTTGAGCAGCCCATCAACTAACGTAAGTCGAGCAGTTGCCTTGGCCTTACGGAATTCGGAACGACGACGTACAACTTCGATGCGGTGTGCGATAAATACTTGGAGAAGCTCTTTGAGTCCGAGTGTTTGAGGCTTTCCTTTAACAAGAGCCACAGCGTTGATTGCAAATGCGTCTTCCATTGGAGTGAGTTTGTAGAGTTGTTCAAGAACTGTTTCTGGTTCGAAACCATTCTTTAACTCGATAACGACGTTAGTTCCAGTCTTGCCGTCTGTGAGATCGATGATGTCAGAGATACCTTGGATTTTCTTAGCCTTTGCCAAGTCGGCGATACGTTCAACAATCTTCTCAGGTCCGATAGTGAAAGGTAATTCCTTAATCACTAGCCCCATTTTACGGGAGGAAACTTTCGTTATTTCGACTGTTGCGCGAACTTTGAAACTTCCCTTACCGGTTGCATAAGCCTCACGGACACCTTCGACGCCAACGAGTTCGCCACCAGTTGGAAAATCTGGTCCTGGCACAAATTTCATGAGTTGCTTCAGAGTCGCTGTTGGATTATCAATCAGGTATTTAGTGGCAGCAATAACTTCACCTAAATTATGTGGCGCCATATTTGTAGCCATACCCACTGCAATGCCCGATCCACCATTTACTAAGAGGTTGGGATATGCAGCAGGAAGTACGAGAGGTTCCATAATTTGGCCGTCGTAGTTGGATCCAAAATCAACGGTATCTTCATCGGTTTCTGCCACCATAGCCATTGCAGATAGCGCTAGTCGTGCTTCTGTGTAGCGCATTGCTGCTGGACCGGCATCAAGGGAGCCAAAGTTTCCGTGACCGTCAATGAGGGGCAGTCGCATGGAAAATGATTGGGCCATACGAACGAGTGCGTCATAAATTGCGCCATCTCCGTGTGGGTGCAATTTACCCATGACCTCGCCAACGACACGTGCGCTCTTTACATGACCGCGCTCGGGGCGAAGTCCCATGTCGGCCATCTGGTGCAAGATTCTGCGGTGCACAGGCTTGAGTCCATCTCGTGCATCAGGAAGAGCGCGTGAATAAATAACCGAGTACGCGTATTCAAGGAAGGATCCTGACATCTCAGAGGAGACGTCAATATCTACAATCTTTCCTGGGTACTCACCGGGCTTTGGACCAACCGGTTTCTTACCTTTAGGTGCACTCTTTGATGATGTCTTCGCAGTAGCCATGGCGGTGATTATGCCAAGAGGAGTCCTTAAATCACGGTAGTGACGTGCGGCCTAGCCCCAACGATTGCAACACATGTGGCAGCTACCCGTATCCCGGCGCTCATGCACTTGTTGAGATCACGATCTCGGAGCCATTGTGCGATGTACCCTCCTGCGAAGGAGTCTCCTGCCCCCGTTGAATCTACGAGTTTGGCAGAAATTGCAGGCAGAGAAAGCGAATGTGAGTTTCGAGATTTTCCGATAGCTCCTAATGATCCCCGTTTAATCACGACAGTGGGAGAGTAGGCAAGAAGGAGGTCCAACGCTTCTTCTACATTCTCATTTCCGGCAAGAAAGAGCGCTTCTTCTTCATTCATAATCAACGTATCCATCATGGGTAACCATCCGCGGACTTCCTCAATAGAGGCCTGGTTCATCCCCCCAATAGTTGTGGGATCAAAAAATATTGGAATATTCCTTCTGGCAATTTCGGAGATCATCTCAAGAACCCCTGGCCGAGAGCGCAGATTCAAAAGGGCGTATCCAGAGAGGTATACAGCTCCAAATCCATCGAGGGCTGGAAGGTCTCTCACAGACAAGCCAGCGTTTGCAGCGGTTTCTGGAAACATGGTGCGCTCGCCACTGGGGTCAACCAGGATCACCACCACGCCCGTTCGGACTCCGTCAATAACTTCACTCGAGTGCGTCACTCCCAAATGATCTAGATCAGCAAGGACTGCAATTCCTGCGGCATCATTTCCAACTCTTGCTACAACATGTGAATCAACACCAGAGGCTTTAACCCACGAAGCAACATTTCCTGCGGCGCCGCCGCTATGAGTGGAGACTTGAGAAGGATTATCACTTCCATAAGTAATTGCTGCAGGAACGAGTGCAATCACATCGAGCATGACATCGCCTATACATAGAACTTTCAGCATGATTTTTATAGATTGCTTGCAACTGCGATGTCAGCTGCAAGAGCTGAATTTGATTTGATAATTTCAATATTTACCGCGAGTGATTCACCATCGCTTGCTTCATGGAAATGCTCTAGGAGAAAGGGAGTAACTGCCTTGCCGGTGACTCCGTGCGCCGTTGCCTTGGCCAATCCACTGGCGAGAATTGCATCATGTCGTGCTCGATCCATCTCTTTAACCACGGGATTTGCAACGATCAATGCACAATCACGCGTACCGACGATTTCTCGTGCCCGTATTATCTTCGCTATTTCTTCAGCGCTATCAGCGCTGTATTCAAGAGTGAAACCCGAATCCGTTAAATAGAAACCAGGAAAATTAAGAGTTCTGTAGCCAATAATTGGAATGGCTAAGGTTTCAAGTCTTTCGAGAGTCGCAGGTATATCCAAGATAGATTTCACTCCAGCACAGACCAGGGTTATTCCTAAGTGAGACAAGGCGGTCAGGTCTGCCGATTCATCAAATGAATCGTGCGCTCCACGATGGACGCCGCCTAATCCACCAGTTGCAAAAACAGTTATTCCCGCGAGGACAGCGAGATGAGCAGTTGCAGCAACGGTGGTAGCGGCACTTTTGCCTTGGGCTACGACAATGGAAAGGTCCCGGCTGGAAGCCTTAGCAATATCGTCACGAGTGGCAATTGCGACGAGCTGTGATTGGGATAAACCGATATGGATTTGGCCATCAAGTATGGCGATGGTTGCCGGCGTTGCGCCATGCTGGCGGACGATCTCTTCAACTTCTTGTGCCACATGCAGATTCTGCGGCCTAGGTAAGCCATGGCTGATAATGGTTGATTCAAGGGCGACAACTGGTCGCTTTTCTGCAAGAGCAAGACGTACTTCATCGGAAAAAGTAAGGGAAGAAATATTTCCATTCATGGCTCCACGATAGTGGATTTGATGCAATGATTACACGGTGCATTTAGCGGACGTCGCCTCATCTATTTTTTCGAGTCTAGGTTTAGATGATGTAGAAGATCGAATTGGGTGCGGGCCCAGTCCGGCAGGTAGAGAGTGCCTTTTTCTCATCGATGGATTCGGTGCTGATGTCCTTGCGCAATACGCAGACCTTGCACCAACGCTTTCGAGTATGCGTCATTTCGCCCCTATTGATTCTCCTTTCCCGTCTACCACCGCCACAAGTCTGACCTGCCTTTCAACCGGAGTTCTCCCTGGCATACATGGAATGTTGGGATATACCGTTCGTGTTCCAAGGAGTGGTGGGCGAATTCTTAATTCAATTAAATGGGATGAACGAGTTGACCCAATTTCATGGCAACCAGTTCCGACCTTATTCGAAAGGGCGGCGCAACAAGATATTTCCGTCTCCCATGTTGCTGCAAAACGTTATGAGAATACGGGATTTACGCGAGCTACCTTTCGTGGTGCACAGTACCGCGGAGCAAATGTTGTCGCCGATTTAGTTGCACAAACGAAGGTAGCGCTAAAAACTGCGCCAGCATTCGCTTACGTTTATGTAAATGATCTCGATGTTGCTGGCCATAGCGACGGAGTTGGGTCCGAGAAATGGCTGGCGGCACTGAAGTATGTTGACCATGTTGCACACATGATTATTTCGCAAATTCCGCAAGGCACACGTTTTTGGTTGACCGCGGATCACGGAATGATCAATGTTAAGGAAAAGATTGTCTTGGGATTGGATAATCCATTGATGCAAGGCGTCTCTCTACTCGCGGGGGAGCCCCGTGCGCGTCATATTTATCTCGATGAAGCAAACCTGTCGGAGCCAGAAAATGTTGCAGAAATATGGAGCAGGTTCTTGGGATCACGGGCACGAGTCTTCACACAAGCGCAAGCGATAGCAGACGGGTTATTTGGCGAGAACGTTTCTCTAGATGCTCAAGAGCGAATGGGTGACATAATTGCGATAGCCAACGATGGAGTTATCTTCATTGACCCAGAGCGTGAAGTGATGGAGTCAGCGATGGTTGGCCATCACGGTGCCATGACAGATGCTGAGAGATTGATTCCACTTGCCGTGCTCGAAACAACGTAGTTATTCTGAATCCTCGTCAGTTTTCTTTGTTCCACCAAACATAATTTCGTCCCAGCTTGGAACTTTAGCTCGCGCAGTTACGCCATCTTTTGAAGATTCTTCATCCGGAGTCTCGCGGATCGAAACTAGACGTGGGCCTTCGCGTCCGATAGTTGATTCAGGGGTACGACTTCCCGTTGGATGATTTCCATAAATCATGCCGCGCTCAATGGGCGTACGCACTGGTGGCGTTTCCTCGCCCATCATCCAATGTGCTCCATCATCGAGTGAGCTCAAAGATTTGCGTGCAAGATCGAAACTCCAGTCGGCACTGCCAAAGCCTTCACGATTGGGATATTCCAAGCGAATAATCCAACTTGCATCTTCCAATCTCCACGTTGTCCACTCAAGAGAGCTCACATCAACATGACTTGGAGCCAGACGCGAGGCAATTACCGCTAGAAAGTTGACGGGATCGCGTCCGCTTTCTTTGCGAACGATGGCATTTTGAGCCAGAGCAATGATGTAAGCGCGCTCTTGGACTATTGGACCGGCAAAGCGGTCAATTTTATCGATGGGGCATTGAGCGCTACGTGCGATGGACTCGGCTGGTTCGCCCATACGCAATCGCGCTTGAATTTCTCGAACGGAAATTGTTTCGCCTTCATCTGCCCGAACAGCAGAAAGACGCGGTTGATTAACTGTTGCTCGGAGAGTGTCGCTAATACGTACGGTGTATTGAGTGTCTTCGGCGTCAGTAAGCGTCAGATGTGTTCCATCTTCGCTCTTGCCTGTAAGTCGTAGTTCGGTCACAGTGATGAGCGTAATCTATTCCAGGTACGAAAGTAGGGAAGTGACATAACGATGGCGCCGATAAGACAGGCCAGTGGAACCCAAAACCCTCTTTCTGCCCCGTAATTATCAATAACCCAGCCCCCAACTGCACTTGAGACTGCTCCACCCAATGGCATTCCTGCAACAACCCAAGAAAGAGTTTCCGTTATTTGCGATGGTGGTACGGCAGCCTCTGCAACGGCATAGGCAGAAACAATTAACGGAGCGATTACTAATCCATTGCAAAAGAGCGCAATTGTTAAGAAAGTCAGAGAGTGTACAAATAAGAATGGGATTGATAACACCACTAGGCCGAACAAGAACATCCAGTATCTCTTAGCGTGATTCATTTTCCACTTTATTGCCCCATTGACTGTTGCTGCGATGGCGCTTCCAACTGACCATATTGCAAGTAACCATCCAGTTTTCGACATGGCATGGTGTTCTTGAGCAAATGCAACAACAACAAGCACTACGACGTTAAAGAACCCACCGATAAAAAAAGTGGTGAGTACAACGGCTTGGACAGAAGTGTTGCGCATAACAGGTTGATGAGGCTCGGTGTCATCGCGAGGGTGTGGCGGAGGCTCTGTTTTTGTTTGCAGCGCAAAGAGTGTGGAGCCAACTGCCATAAAGACTAATCCAACAATAAGTCCTGCAGCTGGTGCGATAGATGCAGCGCAAGCTGTTGCGATTACTGGCCCGAAAAGAAATACAAACTCATCCATCAAACCTTCGTAGGAATACGCGGTATTTATCAGTTCTCGGTCATCTCCAAGGGCAAAGAGCCAACGACGTCTGACAAATCCGCCCAAATTCATTACGGTAGATTCTGCAACAATGATGGAAAGAAACCATGTCCACGTGGGTGCATGCAAAGTCACTAGTGCGATGAAAACCGAAATGAAAATGACGCGCAAAGGAATTGCAACAATGAGAGTTTTTTGTTGACCGATTCGATCAGATACTCGTCCCCAAAAAGGAAGTGCCAGCGCCATTACTGTCGAGGCAACAGCCGCGAGCGCGCCAGCCAATGTGTAGGAATGTGTGGCATGCACAACGATGAAAACCAGTGCTAACGAATCCATGGATATCGACATACGTCCAATGAAGCCGGCCAGCGAAAAACGTAAACCGCCAGGGGTGCTAAAGAGGCGACGATATGGCGTGAACATGTAGGTGAGCCTATTGCCGACTAGAGTGACCTCATGCCTTCAGACGTCGTAGATACAGAGTTATTAGCCCTAGCCCTTCGAGTAGCTCGTGAAGCAGGCGTGTTATTGATGGATCGACCGGCAACTTTTGATATTTCCTCCAAATCCACCGCAATTGATATTGCTACGCAGATGGATCTCGCTAGCGAGAAACTTATTGTCTCGGCCTTGCTTGCAGCTCGACCTGATGATGGAATTATCGGCGAGGAAGGCGCCTCGCGCCCATCTCGCTCTGGAATCACATGGGTTATCGACCCAGTTGATGGAACGGTGAACTATCTCTACGGCCTTCCGGGATGGAATATAAGTATTGGAGCCAAGGATGAGCAAGGACGACTTGTAGGAGTTGTTCATGCGCCAACCGTGAATTCCACGTGGACGGCAATGCGCGGCAAAGGTGCCTGGTTTAACGAATCGCCAATTTCCTGCAATGACCCCATTTCATTGGATAGAGCTCTCATCGGTACGGGATTTGCCTACGATGTTCGCGCTCGCGTAGAGCAGGGCCGAATCGCTGCCGCTTTACTTCCTCAGATTCGCGACTTGCGAAGAATGGGATCGGCGGCGGTGGACCTGTGTTATGTGGCAATGGGGGCATTTGATGGCTACTTTGAAATAGGACTCAAAGAGTGGGATAGCGCGGCTGGAGCCTTGATTGCCCAAGAAGCTGGGGCGATTGTGAGCGTAACCGAGGGCGACCTCACCATCTGTGCCGGACCTGCCCTTCATCCTCAATTAGCGCACGCGGTAGCCCCTATGGCAAGATAGGCGCCTGTAGTAGAGGGTCCTGGTTATTCCTAGCGCAGGGCAGACAATAAATATTTGGACATATCACCATGTATGTCTAAGCGATCAGAATGAGGACTCACAATGAACGTGCTTGACGCCGTAGATGCTGCATCACTTCGCTCGGATATTCCAACCTTCCGTGCAGGCGATGAACTCAAGGTTCACGTTCGAGTTATCGAAGGCAGCAAGAGCCGTCTTCAGGTTTTCCAAGGAATTGTTATTCGTCGCCAAGGCGATGGAGTTCGCGAGACCTTCACAATCCGTAAAGTTTCTTACGGCGTTGGAGTAGAGCGCACATTCCCAGTACACACACCTGTCATTGAAAAATATGAAGTTGTCCGCAAGGGCGATGTTCGTCGTGCCAAGCTGTATTACCTTCGCGACCTTCGCGGTAAGGCAGCAAAGATTCGCGAAAAGCGCGGAGCACAAGAAGAAGCACAGGCCGCATCCACGCAACCTAAGCCTGTTGTAGTCGAAGCTGTTGTAGCAGAGGCTGTTGCAGTAGAAGTTGAAGCGCCCGCCGAGCAGGCGTAACTTCACCTCGATGCCGCGCAAAGGATCCGTCCTTCGCGAGTTTCCATTACTCGTCGTTGTTGCATTATTAGTCTCGCTCGTTATCAAGACTTTCTTGGTGCAGTTTTTCTATATTCCTTCTGGTTCTATGGAAACAACGTTGCAAATTAAGGATCGAGTAGCGGTTAATAAAGTCCCATTTATTTCCGGAAAAATTCAACGCGGGGATATCGTCGTCTTCCATGATCCTGCCAGTTGGTTATCAGAACCCTCACCAAGTAATTCTCCTTTTGTGCTTGAGAAAATCCGAGAAGGTTTAATCGCAGTAGGAGTAATACCAGATCCCGCTAAACAGCACTTGGTCAAGCGCGTCATTGGCGTAGCTGGAGATCATGTTGTGTGCTGTGACAATAATAAATTAATCACGGTCAATGGCATTCCAATTCATGAGAAATACATCTATAAAGGCGATGTACCCAGTGACATGAATTTTGATGTCAAAGTACCCGCGGGAAAACTATGGGTGATGGGTGATCATCGCGCTGCAAGTGCGGATTCGCGCTATCACACTGAAGATATCAATAAGGGAATGGTGCCGACCAAACTTGTAGTCGGACGAGTAGTAGCAGTTATTTGGCCCTGGAGAGATGCCAAAATTGTGCCGCGGGTAGATGTAGTTAAAAAGCAGTAACCGATTTTTGCATGAACAATATCGAGCGGATACTTAGCGAATCAGGCATTTATCCAGTCGCAGGAGTTGATGAAGCAGGGCGCGGGGCATGTGCTGGTCCACTTGTAGTGGCAGCGGTAATTCTCAGAGATCCCTTTGCCGAAGAACTAACGCCAGTGAGAGATTCAAAAGAGTTAAGTGAAAATCAACGTGAAAAACTATTCGACCTGATAGTTGATCACGCTCTTGCAATTTCAATCATAGAAATTTCACCAACTGAAATTGATCACAGGGGTGTGCATGCTGCGAATTTAGACGGGATGCGACGAGCTGTTCAAGGGCTAGAAGTAATACCTAGCTATGTTTTAACCGATGGCTATGCAATCGCCGGTATCGGAATTCCCGCGTTGGGCGTATGGAAAGGGGACCAAGTGGTGCACGCGATTAGCGCCGCATCAATTATCGCAAAGGTGACCCGGGATCGCATTATGCGAGGGCTGCATGTAATACATCCCAATTTTGGTTTTGATCGACACAAGGGATATATAACGCCAGCGCATACCCAAGCTTTGGAAGATTTTGGAATTCTCGATATTCATAGAAAGTCCTACGCCAATATTGATGCCATTATCAACAGGATCACATAACCCACATTCGATAAAAGAGTTCGGAAATTAGTCAGTAGGCGCATTTATCGTGCCGAAACTATGACTACACAAAAACCCGCTTCACTAGCTAAGAAATCACAGAATCAATCGACCGGCGAATTCGGGGAGAGCGTTGTCGCCGAATTCTTACTTGCTCGCAATGCACGTATTCTCGATAGAAACTGGCGCATTAAAGAGGGCGAGATTGACCTTGTCGCGCTCTTACCCAATGGCTCAATTGCATTCGTCGAAGTTAAGACTCGCCGTTCGTATGCTTACGGACATCCACTTGAAGCAATTTCCTACGACAAAGCTCTGAGGTTGCAAAGGTTGGCATTGGCTTGGCTTGCCACCCATAACTGCTTAGGACGTGACTATCAGATTGATTGCGTAGCCGTACTCATCGAAAATGACGGAAAGCACACCATTGAATATCGAGCCAACGTCCTGTGACGCTGGGTCAATCGTTAGGCGTTGCATTGGTCGGACTGGAAGGGCACTTAGTACAGATTGAGGCAGATATTGCAGATGGGTTACCTGGCTATACGTTACTGGGACTTCCAGATGCAGCGCTGAGTGAATCACGTGATCGAGTTCGGTCTGCTTTGGTCAATTCGCAAGAGGCTTGGCCCAATAGAAAAGTAACAGTAAGTCTTTCACCTGCTTGGCTACCAAAGAGCGGCTCAGGTTTTGATCTCCCGATTGCCGTGGCATTACTGGCGGCAAGTGCAACTATCGCGCCAGAGAAAATTGAGGGAGTTCTCTTCTTGGGTGAGCTGGGACTCGATGGTCGAATCCGTTCTGTACGAGGAGTTCTACCCTCACTAATTGCAGCATATAAATTGGGAGTTACAACGGCAGTAATTCCTTGGGCAAATAGATTAGAAGCGCAATTGATGAGCGAGATGGTAATAATTCCGATGCGCACCATGAACGAGTTACTTCGATGGCTTCGTCTTGGCGAGAGAGAAATTGAGGATGAGTTACCTCTGATTCTTAACGAAAAAGAAGATAGTTACGATTTTTCGGATGTAGCCGGTCAAGAACATGCGCGAAAAGCGGCTGAGATTTCTGCAGTCGGCGGTCACCATCTACTTTTGATTGGGCCGCCCGGGGCAGGAAAAACGATGATTGCTCAAAGGATTCCAGGAATATTGCCGCCATTGACGCGAGATGAGGCCCTTGAAGTCACTGCAATACATTCTGTCGCCGGTGGACTCACATCTCGCTCACCCTTATCGGCACAAGCCCCTTTCATTTCTCCACATCACACTGCCACACGCGTGGCGATGGTTGGAGGTGGCTCACATGCGATACATCCAGGTGCGTGCTCTCTAGCCCATCGTGGAGTTCTTTTTATTGACGAGGCCCCCGAATGTGCAGCAGGAGTTTTAGATTCACTACGTCAGAGTCTTGAATCAGGGACAATAACTATTACGCGAAGTATCGGCAGCATTACCTACCCGGCCAGTTTTATTCTTGTTCTTGCCGCTAACCCTTGCCCGTGCGGAAAATTTACTGGTCGCGGACGAAATTGCATATGTAGTTCCCAGCAAGTGCGTCGGTACCTCAGTCGCTTATCTGGACCTCTTTTGGATCGAATTGATTTACGCGTTCATGTTGATTCATTAAGTCGTGTAGAACTTACTCAGTCGCAATTAGGTGAAACTACGCAGGTAATTCAACAACGAGTGATCCAAGCGAGAGAGATTGCCCGAAGAAGATTTAAAGATTTTCCATGGGTACTTAATGCCGAGATTCCTAGTCGAGCGTTGCGTACCAATTTTCAACCCGAAAGAGCAGGTATGAATTTTCTTCACGCCGCGTTAGATCGAGAACAAATAACAGCTCGTGGGCTTCATAAAGTTATGAGGACCTCATGGAGTGTTGCAGATTTGGAAAATCACAGCATCCCGACTCTAGGTGATGTGGAAGTGGCATATGCATTGCGAGAGGGAGTGCGAGCATGAATTGCTTAGAATCGCGAGCGATACTTTTTTCAAGTATCGAAGGGGGTAACTCTTTTTGGACTCGGGAAATTGCTTTTCTGGGTCCTTGCGAAGTAGTTGATAAAGCACGATCCAATGGTTATGACCCGATCAAGTATGCGAAAACTATTACAAAAATTAAAGGGTCAGACTCTTCTCGCATTCTTGAAGAGATTGAGGCGGTGCATTCTTATTTTCTTACCCCGGAGAATGCATTATGGCCAGAGGGGCTCAACGATCTGGCCGCGCCACCGATTGCCTTAGTTATTAAGGGTTTAGTGACTTCTCTAAGTATCAAGTCATTAGCAATCGTTGGCACAAGAAATCCCACAAATTACGGAGTTCGAGTGGCAGGTGATTTTGCTGCTGGATTTGTTGATCGCGAGTGGGCCATTATCAGTGGCGGTGCCTACGGCATTGATGCAGCGGCACATCGCGGTGCACTTGTAGCCGAAGGAGTAACGATTGCCGTTGTGGCTGCCGGAGTAGATGTTCTCTATCCCGCGGGCCACTCACGACTCTTTGAAGAGATTGCCGAGACTGGCGCAATGATTTCTGAAGTTATGCCGGGTACACATGCAATACCTGCGCGATTCTTGACGCGCAATCGTTTAATTGCAGCTCTTTCGCAAGCAACGTTGGTAGTTGAGGCCGCCTTTAGAAGCGGGTCCTTGCGAACCGCACGCGACGCCGCAGAACTTATGAGGCCGGTAATGGCAATTCCTGGACCTATTACCTCACCCACAAGCGAAGGATGCCACCGCCTCATTGGCGAACGAGCCGCCGAAGTAGTCACATCCGTCGTTGATGCAGTGGAGTTCGTCAGCTCCTTTAAGTGAGAGACTTACCCCGTGAGTGAATTTCGTTCGGGCTTTGTTGCGATAGTTGGTAGACCCAATACTGGTAAATCGACTTTGGTTAATGCGTTAGTTGGCAGCAAGATTGCCATCACCTCACCGCATCCAAATACCACTCGACATGCAATAAGGGGAATCGTCCATAAAGATGATTTCCAAGCTATTTTGGTCGACACTCCGGGAATACATAAACCTAAAACGTTACTTGGTCATCGCCTTAATGCTGTCGTAGGTGAGAGCTTAGATTCAGTTGATGTAATTATGATGTGCATCCCTGCAGATGAAACATCTGGTGCGGGAGATGATTTCATCATTGCAGAAATCGCCAAGCACCCTCGGAGCAAGAAGATAGCTGTCATCACCAAAACTGATTTAGTAAGTAAGACTCATTTAGCAGAGCGGCTGATGGGCATAGTGGGTATGGCCAAAGACTTTACATGGGATGAAATTGTCCCAGTCTCGGCGGCAATACATGATCACATTGATCTGCTTTCCTCACTTATTGGAGGATTGCTCAAACCCGGACCCGAGTTCTATCCCAAGGGAATGATTAGCGATCAACCGCAAGAGAAATGGATTTGCGAACTTATCCGGGAAGCAGCGCTGCGTGATGCTCGGGAAGAATTGCCGCATTCAATTACTGTAACAATTGATGAAATGTCCCAACGTGAAGATAAAGGGACACGACCTTTCTATGACATTCACGCGACGATACATATTGAGCGCGACTCCCAAAGGGGAATCCTTCTTGGCCATCAAGGGGAGCGCCTTAAAGATATTGGAACACGAGCGCGAGCTGATATAGAAAGAATCTTGGATGCCAGAGTCTTCCTTGGGCTTCACATTAAAGTTTCAAAAGAGTGGCAACGAAACCCTAAGTTGCTTGAGCGTTTGGGCTTTGGAGAGAGTTAATTTTTCGTGGCTTGTAGCTGGCGAAGTAAGATCCAATTAAAACCATTGGCAAACCAATTCCAATTCCCAGAGTGAATGGTTCTGAAAGAAATATCACTCCAAGCATCACAGCAAAGGCCGTGTTCAGATAAGTAATTAGGGAGCCTCGAGCAGCCCCAATGCCATTGAGTAACGCAAAGAAAACAATAAATGCTAGGGCGGTGCAAATCACTCCCAGAACTACCACGGCGAATATCGCGCTGAAAGATACCGAATGGCGTGGCCACTGGAGCGCAGCGAAAGGCGCGTAAACCAATGCGGTTATCGACATTGCGACGGCATTGATGGCAATTCCTGACACATCCGGTAGCGCCCTTGTAATCATGATGACGGCATAGGCATATCCGACCGAGGAAATAAGTACAAAGAAAATCGCCCAGAGGGGACTTGATCCGCTAAAACTTTCAATTCCAACCAAAGCAACGATTCCGATAAAGCCAATAATAATTCCGAAGAGCCGTTTTGCGTGCCAGACCGATTTATCGCCATGCATGGCTGTGAAAACGGTAGACCAAATCGGGACAGTTGCAACAAGTAGTCCAGCAAGGCCCGATGAAATTCTGGTTTCAGCTTTAGTGATGAGAAACCATGGGCCGATCATTTCAAAGAGTGCGTATAGCGAAATCCATTTGATTCCTTTGAAGGCGCTCTTGAGAGTTCCTTGTTTCATCGAAATTGGGACAAGAATGGCAGCTCCGATTATTACGCGTGCGAAAACAACAGAGGCCGGTGAAAATTCGCGTACCGCTACTCGGATAAAGAGATAAGGAATACCCCACATTAAACCTACTGTTACGAAGAGCAGTGAATTGCGACGAGACATGTAGTTGAGTTCCTTAGCTAATTACTTCAAGAGATTGCTATATAGATTGATAGTAGCGGTTGCCACGCTATCCCACCCAAACTCTTTCTCTGCTCTTAATCTCCCCGCCGCTCCATATTTCACTAACAAATCAGGGTCACTCATTAGACGAGAGATAGATTGACTCAATCGATTTTCGAATTGCTGTGAATCTGTCGAATACTCAACAAGTTCGCCAGTAACGCCGTTATTGACGACTTCTGGAATTCCGCCCACAGCCGAAGCCAATACGGCCGTTGAGCAAGCCATTGCTTCCAGATTGACGATTCCTAGTGGCTCATAGATTGAAGGGCAAATGAATAGATCAGCAGCAGTCAATACTGCTGTGAGTTCTTCATGTGGCATCATCTTTTCAACCCACCAAATATTCTTTCTTGTTTTTTGCAAATCGCGAATAAGTGTTGCAATCTCCTCGCCAATGGCTGGTTCATCGGGGCTGCCAGCTGCAATTACGAGGCCATAATCTGCAGGCACTTTGTCCCAGGCTCGCAATAAATGTGCAAGACCTTTTTGGCGCGTTATTCGCCCAACGAAAAGGGCGTATCTTCCTGTAATCGCATATTTCTCGAGTGCATCTCGATTGTGATTTGGCGCAAATGAATCGGTATCGACACCGTTGCGAATTGTGACAACTTTTGCCGGGTCAACACCGGGGTATGCAGCTAGAAGATCTGCCTTCATGCCATCGCTCACCGCGATAACTGCGGCAGCGCTTTCAATCGCGGTTTTTTCAATCCATGAGGAGAGTCGATACCCACCTCCAAGTTGTTCGGCTTTCCAGGGACGCAGGGGCTCGAGGGAGTGAGCACTCATCACATGAGGTATGCCGTGCAGAATTGAAGCCACATGTCCAGCCATGTTTGCGTACCACGTGTGCGTATGAACCAGACTGACATTAGATAAAGATTGCGCAATGTGCAGATCTATTGCCATCGCTTGTACCGCTGGGTTGGCCGATACAAGTTCTGGGGGAACATCGAAACTCTGTGCATCTGCGCGCTCTTCACCAAAACAAAAAACATCGACTTCTACATCATTAATGCGTCGAAGTGCTTGTGCGAGCTGTACGACATGAACGCCAGCTCCGCCATAAACATGAGGTGGCCACTCTTTTGTAACGAGTCCCACTTTAATCTGGGTCATGGCTCTCCTCGTCTTTATCTAGAGGTTACCTAGCAAACTACCTGAATAACCTGGTGCACTAACAGTGAGAAGGCTATCGTTAGTCCATGGCCAGCCGTGAACTTCCTTTGGGAATCGTATTAGCGGGTGGCGAAGGCAAGCGACTCATGCCACTAACTGCAGATCGCGCCAAACCGGCGGTTCCATTCGGCGGTTCCTATCGCCTTGTTGATTTCGTACTATCCAATCTCGTAAATGCTCAGATGCTCAAAATTGCAGTTCTGACTCAATACAAATCGCATTCATTGGATAAGCACATCACTACAACCTGGCGTATGTCCACACTTCTTGGGAACTACATAACCCCGGTTCCTGCCCAGCAGCGATTGGGACCTCGCTGGTATACAGGTAGCGCAGATGCAATATTGCAAAACTTCAATTTAATTCATGATGAAGACCCACGTCATATTTTAGTTTTCGGCGCAGATCACGTGTACCGCATGGACCCAGGTCAAATGTTCGATCATCATTTGAGCACAGGTGCTGGGGTTACGGTTGCTGCAATCAGAGTGCCCAAAGCAGAAGCCAGTGAATTTGGTGTCATAGAATTAGCCGATGATGGGGTGACTATTAAGGCTTTCCACGAGAAACCTGCGGATCCACCATCGATGCCAGGTTTTCCGGATATGTGTTTGGTGTCGATGGGAAATTACATTTTCAAGCGCGAAGTAATGGAAGAAGCGCTCATTTTGGATTCAGAGGATTTAGAGAGTCGCCATGATTTAGGCGCAAACATCATTCCGATGTTAACTGCCAACGGTTCTGCCAAGGTATATGACTTTGCACATAATGTGGTGCCGGGGGAGACGGCAAGAGATAAAGGATATTGGCGCGATGTTGGTTCTATCGATGCCTACTATGAAGCGCATATGGATCTAGTTTCGATTCACCCGATATTCAATCTTTATAATCGTGAATGGCCCCTGCTAACCAATCCGCCATCTTTGCCTCCTGCGAAATTTAGTGAAGCCGGAATCGCACACGACTCAATCGTTGCCGCTGGATCCATTATTTCTGGAGGCCATCTCAATAGAACAGTGGCGTCATATGATGTTCATGTAGGCGCTGGGGCATCCATTGAAGGATCGGTATTAATGCCTTCAGTCAAGATTGGCGAGAGAGCAATAATTCATCGAGCCATTCTTGATAAAAATGTAATTGTGGAGCCAGGTGCTCAAATAGGAGTGGATTTAGAACGTGATCGCGAACGCTTCACCATTTCACCAAGTGGCATCGTCGTAGTAGGTAAAGGCATGCGCGTAACGCCTTAGTGATTGGCTTTGGCGAATTCACGGGCGCTTAGGTAGACTCGGAGGTAGTCAAAGATGACTCAAATTTCGGGACTATTGAGCCCATTTTTTATAGAGTGTTGGAGTAAATCACAATGCGTATAGGCGTACTTACAGGTGGCGGAGATTGTCCAGGGCTTAATGCTGTTATTCGTGCTGTAGTCCGAAAAGGCGTTAAGGAATATGGTCATGAATTTGTGGGCTTTAAAGATGGATGGCGCGGGCCTCTAGAAGGCTTAACGATGCCATTAGATATCGCTGCAACTCGTGGAATTTTGCCCCGTGGCGGAACAATTTTAGGATCTTCTCGCACGAACCCTTTTAAGATCGAAAATGGTGTCGAGCGGATTAAAGAGAACCTCGCAAACGCGGGGATAGATGCCCTGATTGCTATCGGTGGCGAAGACACTTTGGGCGTTGCAACAAAGTTGGATGCACTCGGAGTTAAGGTCATTGGAGTTCCAAAAACTATCGACAACGATTTAAATAACACTGATTACACATTTGGATTTGATACAGCTGTAAATATTGCCGTTGAAGCGATTGACCGTTTGCATACTACGGCCGAATCACATCATCGAGCATTAATTGTCGAAGTCATGGGTCGTCACGCAGGTTGGATTGCATTGCATTCTGGTCTAGCTGGCGGCGCGGCTTGCATCTTGATTCCCGAGCAAACTTTTTCTATTGAAAAGGTCTGCGAATGGGT
>CAFAZX010000007.1_pt1 | contig 26038 bp, 26 predicted proteins | sample 7267911 | NCBI WGS metagenome assembly CAFAZX01 (sample SAMEA6814013, study PRJEB35770) | uncultured Actinomycetes bacterium | biome: Freshwater; feature: Freshwater reservoir; material: water | place: Czech Republic | collected 2016-04-20 | depth 30m m | reverse complement strand
TGACATCGTGGATTATGTCGAAAAGTATGAAGTTACTTCTGATTTAGCGATTGAGACTGCATGGCACTGTTTGCTTGACACAATAGGTTGCGGCCTTGAAGCACTTGATTATGAAGCGTGCACAAAGCTTCTTGGTCCTTTAGTTCCTGGCACAACGGTAGAGAATGGTGTTCGAGTTCCGGGTACGAGTTTTGTACTTGATCCGGTGCAGGGTGCATTCAATATTGGCGCAATGATTCGATGGTTAGATTTCAACGATACGTGGTTGGCTGCTGAATGGGGTCATCCTTCTGATAATTTAGGAGCAATTCTCGCCACTGCAGATTGGCTTTCACGAAATCCAGTTGAGGGAATTACACCTTTGCTGATGAGGGATGTTTTGAAGGCGATGGTGAAGGCACATGAAATTCAAGGCTGTATCGCCCTAGAGAATTCCTTTAACAAAGTGGGACTAGACCATGTTCTCTTGGTGAAGGTTGCTTCCACGGCTGTCGTCGCCCAAATGATGGGCTTAACCCGCCAACAAGTTCTCAACGCTGTTTCTCTGGCGTGGGTTGATGGACAAGCACTTCGCACTTATCGCCATTTTCCAAACGCTGGTTCAAGGAAATCGTGGGCAGCTGGAGATGCAACGTCAAGAGGCGTACGCCTAGCATTGATGGCTAAAGCAGGGGAGATGGGTTATCCGTCTGCATTAACAGCCAAAACTTGGGGTTTCTATGATGTTTCCTTTAAAGGGAAACCTTTTACTTTTCAGCGTCCGTATGGTTCATATGTAATGGAGAATATTCTCTTTAAGATTTCTTTCCCTGCAGAGTTTCATTCCCAGACTGCAGTTGAGGCAGCGATGACAATCCATGGATTGCTAGCTCAATCCGGCAAATCAATCAACGAAATTGAGTCAGTTACTATTCGCACGCATGAAGCATGTATCCGAATCATTGATAAGCAAGGTCCGCTGAATAATCCAGCTGACCGAGATCATTGCATTCAGTACATGGTTGCAATTCCATTAATTTTCGGTCGACTGACCGCCAAAGATTATGAGGATGATCTTGCTGCTGATTCACGAATTGATGAACTTCGCAAGAAAATCCATTGTGTTGAAGACCCGCAGTTCACACTCGATTATCACGATGCATCTAAGCGTTCGATAGCAAACGCTCTGACTGTGAAATTTACGGATGGTTCATCATTTGATGAAGTTGTCGTGGAATATCCGATTGGCCATGCGCGTCGAAGAGTTGATGGAATTCCCCTCCTTTTTGAAAAATTTAAGAAGAACTTGGCCAGGGTTTATGAGCTAGACCAACAGACCAAAATTCTTGCCCTCACCTTGGATCGACCAGCCTTGGAGGCGACATCCGTCAGCGATTTCATGGCACTTCTTGCCGTTGGGCAATGAGCCAGGCTCGTGGCGGTGTAACTGAGCACTGCGCTCAGTAGGTATTCTCTACCTATTCAATTCATCTATCTATTGGAGTAATAATGCTGGCACGTCATGGGAGAACCTTTAAAGCACCTTTAACTATCGGACTCATGATTGTTGCCGTTTTATTGAGCTCCTGCGGAGGTAAGAGCGTGAGCGATTCTGGATCTAATATTCCTGAAGTAACTGGAGCAGCTGGTTCTGCACCAACAATTTCTGCACCTAGTGGCACTCCTCCAACAACTCTTGTAACGAAAGACATCATCGAAGGTAGCGGTACCGCAGCTGTTGCGACATCAACAATGACAGTGCATTACACGCTCATGGCTTGGTCAACTGGAAAAGTTGTTGAGTCATCGTGGTCATCAGGAAGCCCAGCAACATTTCCACTTGCTAACGTAATTGAAGGATGGCAAAAGGGTATTCCCGGAATGAAAGTTGGCGGGCGTCGCCTCTTGGTTATTCCTCCTGATCTAGGTTATGGGGCAGCTGGTGGCGGACCAATTGGCGCCAATGAAACCTTGATCTTCGTAGTAGATGTAGTGGGTATCTCCTAATGACTAATTTGCCTGTAGTTCATCATTGGATTGATGGAGCAGAGTTCGTAAGCACTTCGGGTCGCACTGCACCTGTTTATGACCCAGCCCTTGGTGTCGAGACTAAACATGTATCTCTTGCAAATGGTCCCGAGATCAACAAGGCAGTAGCAAGTGCCAAAGCAGCATTCCCAGCATGGCGCGATCTTTCATTGGGCCGTCGTCAGCAGATTATTTTTGCTTTCCGCGAACTCCTAAATGCGCGTAAAGGCGAACTCGCTGCAATCATTACTTCCGAGCACGGAAAAGTTCTCTCTGATGCTTTGGGAGAAGTTACTCGTGGACAAGAAGTTGTTGAATTCGCCACGAGCATGCCGCATATGATGAAAGGCGAATATTCCGAGAATGTTTCAACTGGAGTGGATGTTTATTCAACACGTCAGGCACTGGGAGTAGTCGGAGTTATTAGCCCATTTAATTTCCCTGCAATGGTTCCAATGTGGTTTTTCCCTATTGCTCTTGCGGCGGGAAACACCGTTGTACTCAAGCCAAGCGAGAAAGATCCATCATCTGCAATGTGGATGGCTGCTTTGCTCAAAGAAGCTGGCCTTCCAGATGGCGTATTTAACGTACTCCATGGCGATAAAGAATCCGTAGATGGGTTGTTAACACACCCTGATGTGAAAGCAATTTCCTTCGTTGGATCTACTCCAATCGCGCAGTATGTTTATGAAACTGGAGCAAAATCAGGAAAGCGTGTGCAAGCCCTTGGTGGAGCAAAGAACCACATGTTGGTCTTGCCCGATGCAGATCTCGAACTTGTAGCTGACTCCGCTATCAACGCAGGATTTGGATCTGCAGGAGAGCGCTGTATGGCAATTTCCGTTGTTGTCGCAGTTGAGCCAGTTGCTGATGCTCTCATCGAAAAAATTGTTTCTCGCATGAAGACTTTGAAAGTTGGAGATGGACGCAGATCGTGTGACATGGGACCACTTGTTACTAAAGTCCACCGTGACAAAGTTGCTTCATACATCGATATCGCTAAAGCAGATGGTGCAACGGTTGTTGTAGATGGTCGCGATACTAAAATTGATGGGGATTCCAATGGCTTCTGGCTTGGACCTACCCTTATTGATAATGTTCCAACGACATCAAAGGTTTATACCGATGAAATTTTTGGACCAGTTCTCTCAATCGTGCGCGTGAAGTCCTACGAAGCAGGCGTTGCTCTCATTAATAGTGGAGCATTTGGCAATGGAACTGCCATATTCACTAACGATGGTGGCGCTGCTCGTCGTTTCCAGCAGGAAATTGAAGTGGGAATGATTGGTATTAACGTTCCCATTCCAGTTCCAGTTGCATACTTCTCATTCGGCGGATGGAAGAACTCGCTCATGGGCGATACCAAAGCACATGGCGCTGAAGGTGTTCACTTTTACACTCAAGGCAAAGCAATCACTAGTCGCTGGCTTGACCCAAGTCATGGTGGCATAAATCTAGGATTCCCTCAGAACGCTTGATTGGCTGGCAATAGAGAAAGGCGCATTCATGTCTAAAGAACTTCGTTGGGGATTTCTTGGGGCAGGGGGCATCGCGCCCACAGTTGCTACCGATTTTCAGATCGCAGGATTGAAGATTCAGGCTGTTGCAACTCGTGACCTTGCCCGCACCAATGCATTTGCCGATAAATTCGGTATTCCCAATCGGCACGAAAACTATGCAGCACTTGTTGCTGACCCTGAAGTAGATATCGTCTATGTCTCAACGACTCAGAATTTCCACGAGCGTGATGCCCTGCTTGTTATCGAGGCTGGCAAGCATCTCCTCTTGGAGAAACCCTTCACTCTCAATGCCAAGCAAGCAATTGCTATACAAGAGGCCGCAAAGCACAAAGGCGTCTTTGTCATGGAAGCAATGTGGACTCGCTTCTTGCCCACGATGGTTGAGGTTTTTAAAGTCTTAAGCCAAGGAGACATTGGTAAACCACGTATTGTCTACGGAGATCACAGTCAATACCTGCCGGTTACTAAAGCTCCTCGTCTTTCTGATCCCGAACTCGGCGGTGGCGCACTATTGGATCTAGGAATCTATCCAATCTCTCTTGCCGTTCGCGTTCTCGGCTTACCAAAAGCCGTCACAGGGAAAGCGACTTTAAGCGATCGAGGAGTAGACGAAATAACTTCTATGATTTTTGAGTATGAAGACGGAAGCCATGCAATCTTGGAAACAAGCATGGTTACTGCGGGGCCAGTTTCAGCGACGATTCATGGCACAAAAGGTCGCATTGAAATTGAACGCTCATTCTACGAGCAGGTTCCATTTACTGTTTTCGACGTGGATAACAATGTTCTCTTGCGTTATGAAGAGAAGATTGAAGGTCGCGGTATGCAATACCAAGCAATTCATGTTGAAGAGTGTATTAATTCTGGATTTAAGGAAAGCCCCATTATGTCTCTCAGTGAGACTGTCGCCATTATGAAAGTGATGGACGATATTCGTTCTCAAACGGGCGTCAAATACCCCAACGAATAGGCTGTTAAAGGCAGTAAACTTCACGAATGCCTGGATCAGCAAAAACCCCTGAACATCTTTCATTCCAGGCAAGAGTTTTATTAATGGGAGTGCTCTTATCCGCAATTGGCAATGGTTTAGTTTTGCCCTATTTGTTCGTCTATCTTCATAATGTTCGTGGGATTAGTTCGGCAATTACAGGTGTAATTGTTGGCTTCGGTGCGCTTGTATCCCTATCTGTCTCTCCATTAATTGGCAATCTCATTGACCATTGGGGACCCAAGCCTGTTCTGCTCGTGTCGCTTGTAGTCTCCGGAATTGGCTATTTTGAACAGTCATCAGTCCATACAGCTAGCCGCGGATTCTTGGTCATGTCAATTTGTGCAATCGGCCAATCTGCAATGTGGCCTAGTCAAAGTGCAATCGCAACTGAATTAACAACGGATGCACAAAGGGAACGTTATTTCGGTTCTCAATTTGCATTGCTTAACCTTGGAATTGGCATAGGCGGAATTATTTCTTCAGCTTTTGTTTCTCTCACTCAGCCACATACTTTCGAATGGTTATTCCGCGGTGATGGAATCTCCTATTTCGTCTATCTGATAGTTGCGCTGTTCCTCAGAGATGTTGGGAGGCGCAGCAAGCAAGAGAGAAAAGAGAACTCCGAGCGCTCTGGTGGATGGTCTGAAGTATTGCAAGATCGCGTGTTTGTAAAGGTGTGGATTGTTGCAACTGCTACGACCTTGTTGGGCTACGCACAGCTGGAAGTTGGGTTTGCCTCTTTCGCCACGTTAGTTGCGCACGTTAAACCGTCGAATATCGCGTGGGCATATGCAGCCAATACAATTTTTATCGCGCTCTTTCAACTGTGGGTAGTTAAGAAACTTCAGAAATTCGATAGAGCAAAATCAATTGCTCTTGCTGCGTTACTGTGGCTTGGAGCCTGGGTTGCCCTTGCGTTATCAGGTTTGATTTCAGGCTTGGCAATTTTAATGATAATCATCTGCCAATTGATATTTGCAATGGGCGAGATGGTTTGGTCACCAGTTATGCCATCGATAGTGAATCAGTTGGCACCTATCCATTTACGCGGCCGATACAACTCAGCATCAGCGAACAGCTGGCAGATTGCGGCAATTATTGGGCCGATGGTGGCAGGGACTTTGCTAGGTGCAGGTTTGGAATGGGTCTGGATCGCGGGCTTGGTAATTGGTCTAGCTACCGTAAGCTTCTTTGCTCTTAGATTAAAACTTCCCGCTCGAGTGGAGAATTGAGATACTAAGAACGTTTGGCAGGACGCAGAGAACCTAATAATAAAAGATTCACCATGAGAGATAGTGCAATAAGGGCCCCACCAAATAAGAATATTGATCGAGATAGATTTGTTATCAGTAAAAAAAGACCCACGTTAAGAAATATCAGTCGCAAAGATTTGAAACGCTCCGAAACTGCAACATTCATTCGCGCATTCTCAGGGCCACCGCCAAGTACAACTGGAATCAGGTATGAAAGCGCCCCAAGCCCTATCTGCAGAGCGAAACCAATTCCGAGCATGAAGATTAGGGATTCGGCGCGATGATTAACTACCTTCCATGTTGACTCAGTTATAAGGTCAATTGCAAGAGATAACGCTGAGATCAGCAACCAAGCATTGGACGAGAAAGTGCTAAGAATTGAGAAAGGATTGTTTCTCTTAAGAAGCAGTGAAAAGTGCGGAGATAAGAGGTAGAGCCAAGCACCCATAAACATGAGAACTGCGCCAGCTGAGAGCATTCGCCGATCTGACAGCGCACCTGACATCATGAGCAGTGTCGAGAGAACTAGCCAGGGAAAAGACTTATAGCCCCGCCTCTCAGCAAGCACTGGCAATTGAGTCCGCAACATTGTTGGAATTAAAGTAATGAGTGTCCCGGCCACGGTAATGCCAATCCAACCGAAGATATTCGCTGAGTAATGTGCAAATAGGAGTTGATATTGAGTTTCGCCTTTTAACCCTTGTGAGAGAAATCCTCCTAAGGTTCCTCCAAGAACCAGGAAGAGCGCACTAACGATATAGAAGCGAGGAATTCTCTTGAAGCGAGATGGCAGTGCTTTAGACATATGCTTAAAGAGTGATTGGGCGTGAAGGCTTGCGCTGATGACGACTAATACGGCGCCCAATACCATCAGGAATTTGATTTCCTGAATCTTTCCCGTGATTATTAAAACGACTCCAACATTTAGAAAAATAACGCGGACTAAATAAGGTTTGCGATCGCTGGTCGCAGGAAGGCGCAACATAGTGAAAGTGAAATGAGAACTCCATACGAAAATTAGGTTTGTTATTGCCCCCAAAAGGAGAAGATGGACGAGAATCCATTTAGGGTCAGAACTCTGCCTAATCCATGGCATGGCAATAATGAGGGAAAGAAGATAAATCGGGGTTGGGATGTGGGCATACCGGTGCCAGGTATCTCTTCTCATCCCCTGACTCTAGTTTGGAATCTCAGATTAGAAGAAAGTAGTGCAAATGAGGGGGTGTGAAGCATCACTTCTTGGCTTTTAGCCTGAATTTTGGTTGTTACATTGAGTAATCTCAAGTCATGAAACTTAGCCGCAGACTTTTCACATTAGTGCTTTCACTGGCGATTCTCGGAACCAATCAGGCTGTTGCTGATGATCCAACACCGACACCTACCTCGACAGAATCCGTAACACCTACGCTGTCTAGGGCAGACCAAGTTACCTTCATCCAAGGTAAATACAATCCTATGTTCGATGCTCAATACGCACGTATCATGGCAGTCAAGAAGAAACACCCCGTAGACTCTTACGTACTTTTGAATATCGACATTATCTTGAAAGACTATAACGAGGTGCGACGAGTCATTGATGCAAGCATGCTTAGCGCAACATCAGATTTGGATGCGATGGACAGTTACGCCGATGAAGAAACAGGCGAATTTCAAGTCATGATCACAAATCTTGAACAATTAGCGAACTCGCGAACAACTATTACGTGCGTTAAAGCTAAAAAGACCAAGAAGGTTTCTGGTACAAAACCAAAGTGCCCAACGGGATACAAGAAGAAGTAGTCGAATTTGCTTCTCATCAAACCCGAAGCCCAACACTTCGAAAGTTATCGTTCGGCATTAGTTCGGCTGTCTGCCATGCCTGAGGAAACTTTCTATAAGAGCGAAATTGAAGACCTCGACGAAACCGTAAAAGATATTCCAGCTTTTATTGCAAAGCTTGATGACCCAGAGGGGATTGCCGGGAATATTAAATTGCCAAATGGCGCATCAGTTCCGCGCCTACCGGGTTTTTATCGGTGGATGTGGGACGGGGAAGTTTGCGGAACAATTAATTTCCGATGGAAGAAGGGAAGCACCGAACTGCCGCCCCATTGCCTTGGTCATATTGGATATGCAGTCTTTCCTTGGAAGCGTGGACTTGGTTATGCAACAGAAGCACTGCGACAGATGCTAATTGAAATAGAGCCTTTAAATATGCCTTTTGTGGAAGTCACAACGAATATAGATAATCTTGCATCGCAACAAGTGATACTTAAAAACGGTGGAGTGCTCTTAGAGCAGTTTACAAAACCAGAAATATCGGGCGGCGGAGAAGGCATGAGATATCGGATTCTGCAGCATTGAGAATTAACCCCCCAAGATTAGGATTTTTTTTGAAATCTCTTGACGGATAAAACTGCACAGGAGTAGAAATTACTTGTCTTAGTTATTTGGATCCACGATCTAGATAATTAAGATTCGGATCAGTAAACAGTTCTAATCGCTTAGTAATAAGCGATAAACATAGGACGATATGGGAATTGGGGAACAGAGATTCGAGTCGGGCATCACGTCGCGAGCCAAACTTAGGCAACTGAGTTGGTAGTTGTGCAGGGGTTCATCGTCGGCCTCAAGCTAAATAGGGTTTAACCTTCAGCGATTAAGGATGCGACATAGGCAAAGGCCCTTGAGCCCACGGTTCGAGGGCCTTTGTCTGTGCTCAAACATTATCTTCTTCAATTTCTTGTAGTGCCTGATCTCACCGTCAGTTAAGTGCTAACCCATTTCTTAAGTCTTTTCGCTGAGAAAACTTTGCTCTATCGTGAAATATCAACCTTTGAAAGAGGCGTCCAATGACTGACATCGCTGGAAAATTTATCGTTCTGACAGTTACTCACAACGAAACTCATATTTGGGCAACGGGAATAGAAAAAGGTAGCAAGCCGGAGAAAATTTTCGCACCGGTAAAAGAGGATAGGCGACATTTCCGTCTTGATCCAAATATTAAGGGCTCTGGTGAGCAACACGAAACAGGAATTTACTTTGAGAATATCTCACAGGCCATCAATGGTGCTGGCCAAATTCTATTGATTGGTCACGGTCACGGAAAAGCCAGTGAAATGATGCACTTGGTTCAGTATTTAGAAAGAAAACATCCACTGATCGCGGAGAAAGTTGTTGATGCGATTGATACAAACCTTGATGCCATGTCGGAACCAGAAATCTTGGCATTGGCGCGCAGATGGTTCGATGAGCATCGGCATGGGCTGAACTAGTAAGAAACCAAAGCGCCATGGCGGAATTATTAGGTCGGGGGATTGTATGAACTTCACTAACGAACGTGAGGTAACTGTGAGGTTCGAGCATTTAACAAAATACTATGGAACCACTCGCGGCATCGAAGATGTAACTTTCGACGTTTATCGTGGAGAGGTCTTCGGTTTTCTTGGCCCAAACGGAGCAGGGAAAACGACAGCTATTCGCACAGTGTTGGGACTTATCAAGGCTACGAGCGGTAACGCGCAGATACTCGGTGTGGATGCATTGAAACCCAATTCTGAACTCCGTAGGAGAATCGGCTACCTCCCAGGCATTGCAGCAACATATGATAATTACACTGCCCGTGGGTATCTGCAATTCATTGCAGGAATGCGCAATCTGGATTTGAGTTCGGCAATCTTGAATCTTGGCGAACGATTAGATTTAGACCTTGAGCAACAGATTCGTGGGTTATCAAAGGGAAATCGACAGAAGGTAAGTGTGGTCCAAGCCTTTATGCACTCGCCAGATGTCCTCTTCTTAGACGAACCAACAAGCGGCCTTGATCCCTTGGTCCAGAGAGAATTTGAGAAATTACTCGATGAAACGATTCAACGTGGTGCTTCTGTAATTCTCTCGTCACACGTGTTGAGTGAAGTCGAGCATTTAGCCCACCGAATAGCGATTATTGATAAAGGCAGAATCGTTCTCATTGATGAGATTGCTGCGCTGAAGAATAAGGCACGGAAGAAGGTAGATCTAATCTTCGATAAGCCAGTCAGTTATAGCGATTTCGAAGCTGTGAAAAACATTGAAGAAATCACGATTGTAAATGGTGCCCTGAAATGCGTTGTTAGCGGATCTGAGTATGAACTTCTCAGGCGTGCCGTAGAACTCAACGTCACGGAAGTTCGGACACAAGAGTCATCCCTAGAGGAGATTTTTATGGATTTTGTAGGATCGCGATGAGAATTCTGTTCTTGAAAACATGGCGGGACCACTGGAAGAGTTGCCTTGCATGGACCCTGACTTTGACGTTCTTAATCGTAATTCAGATGTCTATATTCCCCAGTGTTTCAAAGAATAAATCAACGATGCAGAGTTTCTTGGATACGTTCCCTGACACTATTCGCAAAATATTTCGTATGCAGGATTACACATCTGGCCCTGGATTTCTTTCCACAGAGCTTTACAGCATGATGATCCCGCTACTCATCATCGCCGTCGGCGCCACGTGGGGGGCCGGAGCAACGGCTGAGGAGGAGGACGAAGGTACGGCTGACTTACTTTTCACACTGCCTATTTCTAGGACGCGGATATTAATCTCCAAAATATTAGCCACAGTTTCTGCTATTTCAATCCTAGGATTCTTAGCAATGGCATTGATTTTAATTTTAAGAGGACGCGTAGATATGGAAATAGCGTCCGATAAACTTCTTGCTGCGACATTTTCCAGCATCTCTCTTGGAATCTTTTTTACTGGAATATCTTTCGTGGTGGGAGCCTTTAGTAGACGAAAAGGCGCTGCCGTCGGTGTCGTAACGGGAATTGCTCTTGTGACATTCTTGATCTATTCACTCTCAGCATTGGTGGAAAACTTCGACTCCATTACTCCTTACAACCCGATGCAATGGGGATTGGGCTCTTTGCCGCTGTTTAACGGATTTGATGTTCCTGGAATTCTAAAATTGCTGGCAGGCGGAGTTGTTTTACTTGTGATGGCAGTTGTTGTATTCGACAGAAAAGATATAAACACGCCTTGAGTTGTAACCAAGTGCGATAGCGACTTGCCTTGATTAGCCCTCTCAAATGTTTATTACTGGGCTCATTTGCATCCGACTCTCCTATTTCCGGTTATAGATACCAGGTCACGGGGGGATAACCCACTATGGTGGCAAATGTGATGCGGCGCCCGAGCACCTTTCAAGCACTAATGTTTCAAGCAGCTTTTGGTTCCTACTTGTTGTGGGCGGCTGGCACTGCCATACCCCTCATCAGAATCGATTTTGGAATCAGCCGTACGTTGGCCAGTTTTCATAGTATTTCAACGGGTCTTGGCGCAGTCCTCGGCGCTCTTTTTGCAGGTCGACTTGTGGAGAAGCTCAGTCGTGAGATTGTGATGCGATTATCGATTCTTGTCATATTAGTAGGCTCTTTGGGACTCCTTCTTGGCCAGTCCATTTGGATCACTATCCCAAGCTGTGGAATTGCTGCCCTCTCGCAAACAATTGTGAACGCAATAAGTTTGGCCGAAATTTCTCACGACGATAAACCTTCACTACGTAGAATTTTCATTCAGAGCGGAATCCAAGCGGCTGTAGGTGCCAGCGCGATCTTCTTTATGAGCGTGTCCCTCCATGCAGACTTAGGTTGGAGGCTACCGATTTTTATCGGTGCAGTACTTCTATCGCCAATATCTCTATTTATGATTTGGCGAGTTAAATTTATCGTTGCTCCTGTAAAGGCGAGCACGGTAGTTACTAACTCCACAGATCAAGGCGTTAAGTACAAAATATTCCTATTGGGACTGATGATGTCATTTCTTGACATAGGGGTTGGCTTTTGGGCAATTGACTTATTAATCAGCCGAGGCGCAGGCGTGGCATTGGGTGCTTTTGGTTCGGCTCTTTTGAGCATTTCGATTGCTGGATGCCGCATTGGACTGGCAATTCTCAATCTTAGGGTCAAAAGAATCATGCATCTGGCTATCCTCTTTTATTTTGTTGGAGTTGCAGTTATTTGTATTACAAATTCTCCTTCGATAACAATGGCTGGCTTGTTCATCGCTGGTGCAGGAAGCTCACCACTTTTTGTCTCAGGCGTCTTTCAAGTGTCAGAGGGATTTCCTGATCCCTCCTACAGAATTTCCCGGTACATGATGGGTACCGCATTTTCATATGGATTGTCACCATTTGTTCTGGCAATAGTCTTTGATAACGCAGGATTTGTTGCTGGATATCTGATGCTTCCGGTAATACTTGTTTTCGCATACTTGTTATGGCGCCGTTTGGGACTTAGTGAAGCACATCAATCAAGAGTGACAAGCAACTCCTGATCAAGTTTCTGTAAGGCTTTTTCTTTAATCCAGGCTCTAAAAATACTTTAGAGAATCATGATTACCATAGACGACTGAGGTTAGCGTGTTGGATAATTAACGTAAGTACGAAGCGGCAGCCTAGAGAGGTCGTGTAGAAATGAACAAGAAAGTTATTTCCATAGGCTTAATTCCGGTTGGTTTCGTGGCTGGCATGGTAGCCGGTGAAGCTTTGTATGCATTCTTAGGTTATGAAGAAGGAACGACCAACGCGCCTATTTGGGTGAAGTTATTATGCGGTGGTGTTGCCTTCGGCTTAATGGTGCCGCCAATTATTTACACTTCTAAAGTATGGAGTAAGGGGAAATAGTCACCTAGGACTCATTAGGTATTTGAGGAGCGCTTTAGTTAGTAGGCCATTGCATGCGACTAAGGAGTCTCATCCTTTATATATCCAAGTGGGCAAACATTGGGCTTCCCACTCAACGTTTTATAAGGGATATCCAAGAGTTCTAAAACTTCATTAAGAACGCGAGTACACCAAAGCCGTTGATTTTTGGTGAAGACATTCATATGTTGTTTCAATTTCTTAAATGTGAATTTGAGAGTTGTATTCGCTGCTAAATACTGAGTGTTAGCTGCACTCTTATAACGCAACGTGCAGGCTCCTTGCCCATGAGCGAAAATGTTGTAACCGACAACCTTGAATTGAGCGAGGTCTTTAGAGACCCTGACTGTGCAAATGCCTGGAGTGGAAGAGACCAGAGAGTCCTTAGTTGAAATGTGTCCCGATCCCATCTCCGGACTTGGATATTTTCCGACGATATCCATGACTCCGCCGCCTTCAGTCATAATGCTTCCGGTATCGACGACGTTATTTGCACCGTTGTAGGTAACTGACAGGTATTGATGAGCTTTCGCGAAGGTAATTGTAATAACCTGAGAAAGCGATTCGATCTGTTCGGTTCCTGGATTTGATACCAGAACTTTGCACTCACCTTCAGAAAGCGGGTATACCGTTAAATAATTGGAAGCGCCTCTTACGCCCGCTGCTACGGTGCAGATTTTTGGTGTTTGCAATACGCCGGCTAATGGAAGATTCGAATCACTTCTAATCTCTGCTTGACCGGGTATTAATTTGATTGATTCTCCACCATAGTCAGCATCGTTAACTTGTAGTTTCTGCGCTGCACGAGTAAATAGAATTACAGGCATCATCGCTGGAGCCGAAGTACCACAGGAATTTGCTGCCCAGCTGTATACAAATATTTTCGATGGATCAATGAGTCCCAACGAGTTCGAATCCAGTATGAAGCTTTTTCTTACATCCGAAATATCTATCCACGGTAAATTTGTCCACTTGTCGAAGTCAGATCTGTTTTTCGGTAGCGCGCTATAGCCAATGGACATTGATGTTGCCAGTTCACCAGTTATTGCTGGAGTGGAAGTGAAGATTGGCCCGCTTCCAGATTCTGGATATATGAAAGTGACCACCGGGGCATCGGGAGATCGAGTGCACACTGCTGCTGCCTGGGCGGAGGAGAAGTAAGTGGTGTTAGCGACAATGGATACTCCTATGAGAAGGAGGGCCAATCTTGTTTTTGTCATGCTTGTGTTACCGCGCTTGGGTTAAGTTCTTATGCATCATTGAGCGAGAGTATTCCTCTAATTAGGATCGATGGTGGCAAGCCGAATAGAAAATAAATCGTGAGTGCGTCCTGAGGGACTCGAACCCCCGACCCGGTGATTAAGAGTCACCTGCTCTACCAACTGAGCTAAGAACGCCGAACTTCATAACGTGCGGGTCAGACCCTATCAGCGTGGCGGTCTTTGTTTAGCCACGCTCATGGCACCACCATATGTTACGTGACTCATATGCGGATGCGGGTTTTTGGCCCCTTGCTGATCCCAATCCTACTATTCACAGGTACCCCTGCTTCCACAGCGGTTGCCTTGAAGCAGGAATCCGTGGCATCCAAGGTGCTAGAGCAAATTGTGGTCAAAGGTCGAGCTCCCAAGACGGGCTATTCCCGAGCACAATTTGGCCCGGCATGGACTGATGTCGACCATAACGGGTGCGATACGCGAAACGATATTCTGACTCGAGATTTAGTTGCAGTTGTTTATCGGCCAGGGACCCACAATTGCATGGTTGAATCTGGGATTTTACGAGATCCATATTCGGGAAGCGCCGTTCCATTCACTCGTGGAGTTGGTACGAGTTTGGATGTTCAGATAGATCATGTTGTTGCCCTTTCAGATGCTTGGCAAAAGGGAGCCTTCAAATTGACTCTTGAAAAGCGCACCGCTTTTGCAAATGATCCATTGAATTTGTTGGCAGTGATGGGTCGCCTCAATTCTCAAAAGAGTGATGGAGATGCGGCCACATGGTTACCGCCGCTCAAGAGTTATCGATGCAAATATGTGGCAAGGCAAGTGGCAGTCAAAGCAAAAAATGCAATATGGATGACGAGCGCAGAGAAAGTTGCCATTGCAGCAATCTTGAGTAAGTGCCCTGGAGAGCTTATTCCAAAGGGTTAGTGAGGCGTTGCGTCATAACGTGCATATGAATTGCGGATTTCCTCTTGAGCTTCTTCGCGCCCAACCCACATCGCACCTTCAACGCTTTTGCCTGGCTCTAGATCTTTGTAGACCTCAAAGAAGTGCTTGATTTCAAGGCGATCGAATTCGGGCACGTCAGTAATTTCGCGAAGATGTTCTTTGCGAACATCGCCAGCTGGCACACAGAGCAACTTGTCATCTCCACCGGCTTCATCGGTCATGCGAAACATTCCGATAACGCGGCATTTAACAACGCATCCAGGAAATGTTGGTTCATCCAACATGACTAGCGCATCTAATGGATCTCCATCTTGACCAAGGGTGTCATCAACAAATCCGTAATCCCATGGATAACGAGTTGATGTGAAGAGCATGCGGTCTAATCGGATCTTGCCGGTTTCATGGTCGACTTCATATTTGTTTCGACTACCTGCGGGAATCTCAACAATGACATCGAAAGTCATATCCATGGCGTGCTCCTGTCAATCAAATACCTCAATAGAGGGGAAAAGCTTGGGGTGAACGACGGGGCTCGAACCCGCGACATCCCGGACCACAACCGGGTGCTCTACCAGCTGAGCTACGTCCACCATGCGTGGCACATACTACCTGCACCAACGGCCCTGCTCACATTCGTTTTATTGAGGCTCACTTGCTGAGTATTTCTGCGCGATTTCTCGCAGGAGTTCGGTCTCCGGACCTGGGGCTGGGGCGAATATCGCTTCGCGGTAGTACTTGAGTTCGTTGATGGAATCTTGGATATCTCCCAAGGCTCTGTGGTTACCAGTCTTTGCAGGGGAGTTGAAATACACCCGTGGGTGCCAACGGCGTGCCAATTCTTTGATAGAGGAAACATCGATTGTCCTGTAGTGCAGGTAATCATTGAGTCGAGGCATATCTCTGGCGATGAAGCTTCGATCTACGCTCACGGAGTTGCCGGCCAAAGGGGATTTCCCTGCCTGAGTGGATGCGCTTTCAAGGTAGGCGATGATGGCATCTTCCGCCGCGACGAGAGTTGTGCCATGAGGGATTTCAGTTATTAATCCCGAATCGGTGTGCATCTTTGTCACAAAGTCATTCATTTGAGCCAATTGATGGGTGCTTGTATGGATAACTAGGTCTACTCCATCACCGACAATGTTGAGGTCGGAGTCGGTGACCAATACGGCGATTTCGACTAGGGCGTCATTCTCAAGGGAGAGGCCAGTCATTTCGCAATCGATCCAGATTAGGTGCGCAGATTCATTTGCCATGGATGAACTTTAGGTCATAGGAGCGCATTAGCGAACTACTTCTTTTCATCGCTCGTTCACCTTCTCGTAACCTTGAAATCACCTAATTTCAGGCAATTAGCAACAGGATTGCCCCGTGAGCCAAACACTCGTCGAACCTATGAAGTCGCCTCCGCCACCGCGTGAGCTAACGAGTGTCCCGCGTTTTTCAGATCGCGTATTTCGTGGGGTCGTAACAAGTGGTGGTCTTTCCTCCCTTGTAATCCTAGGCCTCATATTTGCTTTCCTGACCTATCAAGGCTTCTCGGTTTTGCGCTCGCAAGGTTTCTATTTTATTACAGGCAGTGAATGGGCTTTGATTACAGACGATGCAGGAAACATGATCGCTGACCAGACGAAATTTGGAATTGCGGCCATGCTCATCGGAACAATTTTATGTTCTCTAGTCGCAGTAGTTATTGCAGTGCCTATTTCGGTTTTCTCGGCTCTCTTCCTCAATTTTTATGCATCGCCACGGTTGAAGAAATTTATGGTTGCTGTAATAGATTTAATGGCAGCTTTTCCGTCAATCCTTTTTGGATTGTGGGGCTTCTTCGTCTTAATGCCTTCTGTTGAATACTGGGGAAAACTTCTCCATAAGTACTTAGGTTTCATTCCATTTTTTAAAATGGAAGTTCCAGTTTTCACTCGCTCACCATTTGTAGCTGGAGTGGTTTTGGCAGTAATGATTATTCCGATTATCACATCTGTTGCCCGAGAGATCTTTTCACAGACTCCACTTGATCGCGTTCAAGCTGCATATGCATTAGGTGCAACACGGTGGGCCATGATCAAGGCAGTAGCTCTTCCGTACGGACGAAGTGGTGTTGTTGGAGGGGCGATGTTGGGCCTCGGACGCGCAATGGGAGAAACGGTTGCCGTGTACACCGTTCTCAATATCGTCTATCAGGTTAATTGGCACATACTTGTTGGTGCGGGTGGAAATGTGGCCTCAATGATTCTCCTAAAGTTCGGAGATGCTGGTCCGGCAGAAATCAAAGCGCTAATGGCAGCAGGCTTAGTTCTCTTTTTACTCACACTCATTGTCAATTCAATTGCCAACTTTATTGTTAAGCGCACAGGGAAGTCCGGCCGATGAGCACTCCTACAGCTATTAAGCCGCAAAAACCTTGGCTGGCTACACCTAAAGAGCGTGCTATCAATGCTGCAACAATCGTTGGTTCAGCAATTGCCACTTACGGTCTGGTAGCAATCACGCCACTCAAGGGAAAACTGGCTTACTTCGCTCTGTACTTCATCATTTATATCGCTGCAGATTTCTTTATCCATCTTGCTAGTAGAGGAATCTCTGCAGGTAAAGATGCGATTGCGCGGGGCGTGGTTACATTGGGATTAGTGGTTGCACTCCTGCCGATCTTAAGCATTTTGGTAACTGTATTTAACCGTGGCCGAGGAGGCCTGCACTGGGGACTATTAACCCACGATATGAAGATGAATAGCGTGAATGATCCAATTAACCAAGGCGGATTACTTCACGCTTTAACTGGCACATCAATATTGGTTTTAATTGCATTAGTTATTAGTTTGCCGATTGGCATTCTTACAGCTCTCTATCTCACGGAAATAAAAGGGCGCTTCGCTGGTCCGATTCGTTTCCTAGTGCAGGCGATGAGCGGCGTCCCATCAATTGTTGCTGGTCTATTTATTCTCTCGGCAATTGTTTATCCGTTGACTAAGGCCTATTCCGGATTTGTCGGATCTTTGGCGCTTTCGATTCTTATGATTCCAACGATTGCACGTACCTCAGAAGAAGTCCTACTTTTAATTCCCAACGATCTCCGCGAAGCCGGTGTTGCATTAGGTGGGACGCAATGGCGCACAGTTGCAATGGTTGTTTTGCCTGCTGCCCGTACAGGTTTAGTAACCGCAGTTATCCTCGGAATTGCACGTGTGGCTGGTGAAACTGCGCCAATTGTTCTGCTCACTGGCGGCGGCGAAACCGTCAACGCCAATCCATTTAGCGGACCAATGGGTTCTCTACCTTTCTATATTTGGAAATCTTTTGCCGTTGGATCTGCTGAATCTGTGACCCGAGCATGGGCCGGAATTTTCGTTCTCATCGTTATCGTTTTGATCCTATTTGTAACTGCACGTTTCTTAAGTGAGAGAAAGACGAGTCGATGACCGAACCCACCGAAAGCGAGAATGAGAACATGGAAACCAAGCCACTGACATCCTCATTGGCCTCTGTTGCAAGTTCTGCAACAGCTGGGCGAGTACCAGGTTCTCATCCGATGGGTGTCGGCTTAGAAGCGCGCGGAATTCATGCTTGGTTTGGCGACAAGCATGTACTTGATGACATCTCACTTGATTTCTGGTCGGGCACTGTCACGGCGCTGATTGGCCCATCAGGGTGCGGAAAGTCAACCTTCATTCGCACCCTCAACAGAATGCATGAATTTATTCCTGGTGCCGCAATGGCAGGACAAGTTCTTCTTGATGGCAAAGATATCTATGCAAGTGGAACTGACGTAACGAAGATTCGTTTGAAAGTCGGTATGGTTTTCCAAAAACCAAATCCATTCCCTTCCATGACCATCGCGGAAAATGTGCTTGCTGGATTGAAGTTGGCTCAAATCAAAATTGAGAACAAGGATGACCTTTTGCAGGAATGTCTCGAGCGCGCAGGACTATGGAATGAAGTAAAAGATCGCCTTAAGGCTCATGGTGGATCCCTCTCCGGTGGTCAGCAACAGCGCCTATGTATTGCACGTGCTCTTGCTGTGCGTCCTGAAGTCTTATTGATGGACGAACCATGTTCTGCTCTTGACCCAGGCTCAACTCTCAAGATCGAAGAGACTATTTCGCATCTTTCCTCATCCATGACCATCATCATCGTTACACACAATATGCAACAAGCTGCCCGCGTCTCGGATTACACAGGATTCTTCCTATCCGATGGCGGTCCAGGGTCACTTGTTGAAGTGGGTCCGACTGGCGAGATTTTCTCTAGACCCAAAGATAAGCGAACAGAGAATTACGTCACGGGGCGTTTTGGTTAAACCAACACCAATTGTTCACTTAGTGGTCAATTAGTGTTTGGAGTTTCACTCCAACCCGTTCAGGTGGGATTTGTACCTTTCTCTCGTAATCAAATAAACACTACGAGGGGAAGTACATGAAGATTTCACGTAACTTGAAGATCGCAGCAATTGCTACAGCAATTGCGCTCTTCGCCGCACAACCTGCATCCGCTGCGGAAAAATTGACCGGTGCCGGAGCAACATTTCCAATTCCTTTGATCGATGCATGCAAAGCAGGATTCGCAACTGATAACCCTGGAAGCACATTCACATATTCAGGTGGCGGTTCAGGAGCAGGACGCACAGCTTCAGATAACGGAATCGGCGATGTCAACTTCTCTGACTCACCTCACACAGCTGCATCACGTCTTGCAACAGTAATCCACATTCCAGTAGTTGCAGCTCCAATCGCGGTTATGTACAAGCTCAGCAGCTCAAAGGTGCTTAATCTTTCACCTGCAACTGTTGCTGGTATTTTCGGCGGAACAATCACCAAGTGGAATGACCCAGCAATTGTTGCTGATAACAACCGTACAACAACAGTCGTGAACTTCAAGAAAGACAAAGATGGTCAAGTTGTGAAGGATAAAGCTGGAAAGCCAGTTGTTCTTAACACTCGCAACGTAAAGTCTTATTACACTTTGCCAAATCAGAAGATCACCGTTATCTATCGTTCAGATAAGTCAGGAACTTCAGGAAACTTCACATCGTTCTTGCACGGAATGGCTCCAGCCGTCTGGACAAAATCGGGCAATGACACATTCACTAATGGTTTCCCAGGTAAGCTTAATGACATTGCAAACCTTGGACGCATAGTGGGTGCATCAGGATCAGCAGCTGTTTCAGCCCTTGCAGCTAAGTCTCCGTACTCAATTACTTACGCAGAAAAGAACTATGCTGCTTCAAATGGTTTGAAAGTAGCAAACATTCAAAATGCAGCCGGTAACTTCCAAGCACCTGATGCTGGCGGAACTGCAGCATTCCTAGGAGCTGCAACAGTTGATGCAAACGGAATCTTGACATTCGACTATGCGACTAAGAATGCCGGCGCCTACCCACTAGGTATCGTTTCTTACGCGCTCGTTGATACCAAGACAAAGAAAGCAACAGAAGTTAAAGCTCTTCTTAACTACATCTTGAACCCTAAGTGCCCATCAACTAATCCAGCCCTCGAGTACACGACCATCACTGGTCCACTTCTCGCAGTTGACGTAGCGCAGATTGCAAAGATCGGTTAATTCACTTCCCACAGCAATGTATTACCTCCACGAGGGAGAGCGGTCGGCGAAAGCCGGCCGCTTTTCTCGTTTCTCAGAGTTAACGATTGCGTTATCAATTCCGCCTATTTGCAGAAAATGGTGCAACAAAAGTGTTAAATAAGTGCGCCTGGCAGGAATCGAACCTGCGACAACCCGCTTAGAAGGCGGGTGCTCTATCCGACTGAGCTACAGGCGCATGTAGATCTTTTTGTCGATACGGAGTCTAGCGACTCTAGCCACTAAGGTTTCATTCCATGGCCGAGTTTATTTATACGATGAAGAAGGCGCGCAAAGCGCACGGCGAAAAAGTCATTCTCGATGACGTAACCCTGGCTTTCTATCCTGGAGCCAAGATCGGCGTCGTAGGACCCAACGGAGCGGGTAAATCAACGGTCCTACAAATTATGGCCGGATTGCAACAACCATCAAATGGTGAAGCATTCTTATCACCTGGCTACACAGTGGGTATTTTGTTACAAGAGCCTCCATTAAATGATGAGAAAAACGTATTAGAAAATGTCCAAGAAGGCGTTGCCGAAACTATGGCGCTCATGGCCAGATTTAATGCAGTCAGCGATGAAATGGGAGACCCCAATGCTGATTACGACAAATTGCTCGCCGAGATGGGCAATCTTCAAGAGCAGTTAGATCACCGCAATGCATGGGATCTAGATTCACAATTAGAACAAGCGATGGATGCGCTTCGTTGTCCACCACCTGATGCCGATGTAAAAGTTCTCTCGGGCGGAGAACGCCGGCGCGTTGCGCTTTGCAAATTGCTATTGCAGCAACCAGATCTTCTCTTGCTCGATGAGCCAACAAACCATTTAGATGCCGAGTCAGTCCAATGGCTTGAGCAACACCTCAGTAAATATCCGGGCACCGTTGTTGCGATTACCCACGATAGGTATTTCTTGGACAATGTTGCCGAGTGGATTTTGGAACTCGATAGAGGGCGTGCTTATCCATATGAGGGCAACTATTCGACATATCTGGAAACAAAGTCAACGCGTCTGAAAATTGAAGGCCAGAAAGATGCCAAGCGCGTTAAGCGTTTGACGGAAGAACTTGAATGGGTGCGTCAAAATTCAAAGGGACGCCAAGCAAAGTCAAAGGCCCGTCTTGCACGCTATGAAGAGATGGCTGCCGAGGCCGACAAGATGCGTAAGTTGGACTTTGAAGAAATTCAGATTCCACCTGGACCCCGCCTTGGAAATATTGTTGTAGAAGTTGAAAATCTCTCTAAAGGATTTGATGACCGACTTCTCGTGGATGATCTCTCATTTACTTTGCCGCGTAACGGAATTGTTGGAGTCATTGGACCTAACGGTGCAGGTAAGACAACTCTCTTTAAGATGCTTATGGGCGTGGAAACACCAGATTCAGGCAAGATTAAAGTGGGAGAGACTGTAAAGATTTCCTATGTTGATCAGTCACGTTCTGGCATCGATCCCAAGAAGACTTTGTGGGAAGTGGTCTCTGACGGCTTGGATTACATCAAGGTGGGTCTCGTTGAAATGCCTAGCCGTGCATATGTATCAGCATTTGGATTCAAGGGACCAGATCAACAAAAGCAAGCAGGCGTTCTCTCTGGTGGAGAACGAAACCGTCTCAATCTTGCTTTGACATTAAAGATGGGTGGCAATCTATTGCTACTTGATGAGCCAACGAACGATTTAGATGTTGAAACGCTTGGCTCGCTAGAAAATGCCTTACTCGAATTTCCTGGCTGCGCAGTTGTCGTATCTCACGATCGCTGGTTCCTCGACCGCGTAGCAACACACATTTTGGCTTACGAAGGTGAATCTAAGTGGTTCTGGTTTGAAGGTAACTTCGAATCATATGAAAAGAACAAGATTGAGCGACTTGGCGTTGATGCTGCTCGTCCGCACCGCGTCACTTACAGAAAGTTGACACGGTAATGCGTCATAAAACAACTCTTGATGTTCGCTGGGCAGACCTGGATGCATTTGGGCATATTAACAATGCTGTCTACTTGGTCTACGTTCAAGAAGCTCGTGCAGATTTCACTTGGTATGCGCGCAAGGCACGAGGTGAAACTCCAATTCTTGCTGACATGGTTGTAGCAAGAGCCGAAGTAGATTTCATTGAACCGCTATATGAAGGTGGCGTTAGAGTCGATGTCGAGATTTATGTGACAAGGATTGGTTCTGCATCTTTTGAATTAGCCTATGAAATCTCCTATAACGGCGTAATCAGTTCAAAAGCTAAGACTGTTCAAGTGGCGGTCTCTATGGAAACCAAAAAATCTCGACCACTCAATGAGATTGAACGCGAATTCTTATCTAACTACCTAGAGAAACCATCGGAGGACAAATAATGTCTGCGCCAACTTCCCTTCCACCTCGCGCCGATCGACCATGGTGGCGTGACGCTGTTACCTATCAGATTTATATTCGCTCATTTGCTGACGCCAACGGTGACGGTAAGGGCGATGTAGAAGGTATTCGTTCGCGACTTCCTTATTTAAAGAAGTTGGGTATTGACGCAATTTGGATTACACCGTGGTACCCATCGCCGCAAAATGATCATGGCTATGACGTTGCCGATTACATGGATATCGAGCCTGATTATGGAACTTTGGCCGATGCTGAGAGACTTATAAAAGAAACGCATGACAATGGCATGAAAATATTAGTTGACATCGTTCCTAATCATTCAAGTGACGTGCATGTGTGGTTTCAGGCAGCACTTAAAGCAGCCCCTGGTTCAATGGAGCGCGATCGCTACATGTTCCGTGATGGAAAAGGTGTTCATGGTGAACTACCTCCAAATAACTGGCAGGCCGTTTTCGGTGGATGTGCTTGGGAGCGCGTTTTTGAAGCCGATGGCAAGCCTGGGCAGTGGTATTTACATTTATTTGCAAAAGAACAACCCGATCTCAATTGGGAGAACCCTGAAGTTCGGGAGCACTTTGCTGACGTTCTTAAGTTTTGGCTAGATCGCGGAGTAGATGGATTCCGCATTGATGTCGCACACGGAATGATTAAAGCCGAAGGCCTTCCTGACGTCGTTGCTGCTGATCCAAAAGCTGAGATGCTGGCACCAGAGAATCGTCCATTCTGGGATCAAGATGGAGTGCACGAGATTTATCGCGAATGGCGCAAAATTCTTGATTCCTATCCAGGAGATCGCATGGCAGTTGCAGAGGCATGGGTTAGTCCAGCCTCGCGCATTGCTCGTTATTTGCGCCACGATGAATTAGCAAACTCTTTTAACTTTGATTTCTTGAGTTCGCCATGGACACCTACTGATTTAACAAAGATGATTAATCGCTCAATGGAAGCTCTTGCCGAAGTTGGGGCACCATCATCATGGGTATTTAATAATCATGATGTGGTTCGCTCTGTAGATCGCTTTGATTTAGGTTTACTTGCAGGCAATGCAAATACCACCCTTGAGCGCCATGGTGATGCATCTAAGTTTGACCTTGCTCGCGGAACTGCGCGTGCTCGCGCAGGGGCTCTTCTGATGTTGGCTCTTCCTGGTGGTGCGTATGTTTATCAGGGTGAAGAGCTTGGTCTTCCTGAAGTACGCGATATCCCAGAGGATCGATTGACAGATCCTCGTTGGGAGATGAGTTTGCGAACCGATCGTGGACGTGATGGATGCCGAGTTCCATTGCCATGGACAAAGGATTCATCGGGTGCTTTCGGATTTTCAACCAATGCTGCAATTACTCCAGATGATGCGTGGCTTCCTCAAGGATCAGCGTGGGGAAATTTCGCAGCAGAGTCTCAAGAAAACAATCCAGATTCCACGTTGACGATGTACCGAAAGGCCCTTGCAATTCGCAAGAGCGAGTCAGGCTTAGGCGATGGCACTATGGAGTGGATCGATGCAGGTCCTGAAGTAATTGCTTTCTCGCGCCCCGGCAATTTCGCTTGCTATGTCAACTTCGGTAAAGCGATTTCGCTTCCGCATGGCGCAGAGGTTTTGCTTTCAAGTGCTCCGATGAATGGCAATGAAATCCCTACAGATTGTGCGGTGTGGGTGCGTTTGTCTGTACTCTGACGCAATGTTGAAAGCACAGCCCGTAAAAGCTAGGAAGTTTCATCCTGCTTGGGTTGCTGCTGCCATCACCTTTTTAACTTTAGTTGCATCGGCAGGTTTTCGTTCTGCGCCTTCGGTCTTGATTATGCCTTTGGAAATGTCCTTTGGTTGGACGCGCGATCAAATCTCTCTTGCAGTATCGATTAACGTACTTCTCTTTGGATTAACTGCGCCATTTTCAGCGGCTCTTATGGAACGTTTTGGAATTCGCAAAGTTGTCATGCTCGCTTTAATGACAGTGGGTCTTGGGGCAAGCGGGACCATTTTCATGACATCACCATGGCATCTGCTTATGTTGTGGGGCGTCGTTGTCGGTATCGGTACAGGGTCTATGGCGCTGGTCTTTGCTGCCTCGATTGCCAATAGATGGTTCGTCAAGAGGCGCGGAATTGTTATTGGCTTGCTGACTGCAGCGACGGCGACTGGGCAGTTGGTCTTCTTGCCCGGACTTTCCTATTTAGCTGTCCACCACGGTTGGAAGAGTGTTTCTCTTACCGTTGGCGGAGGCGCACTCATAATGGTTCCGATTGTCGCGTTGTTCTTGAGAGAGCGTCCTTCAGATTTAGGCTTGCTACCTTATGGTGCACCTGATGATTGGGAGCCGCCGAAGAAACATTCCATGAACGCTGGAAAGTTAGCAATTGTCACTCTCAAAGAGTCAGTCAAGGTTCGCGATTTTTGGTATTTGGTTGCTTCGTTTTTTGTCTGCGGACTTTCAACGAGTGGCCTTATGGGAACCCACTTCATTCCTGCTGCAATGGATCATGGAATGGGACAGATTGCTGCGGCAAGCTTGCTGGCCTTAGTTGGGGTATTTGATGTAGTCGGAACGATATTTTCTGGTTGGCTGACGGATAAGTACGATCCACGTAAATTGTTATTCTTTTACTATTTCTTACGCGGCGTTTCTTTGTTTCTGCTGCCTTCGATTCTTTTTAAATCGGTCCACCCATCGACCTTAGTTTTCGTGATCTTTTACGGCCTGGATTGGGTTGCAACTGTTCCACCAACGATTATGTTGTGCCGCTCTATCCTCGGACCTTCACGCGCCACTGTTGTTTATGGGTGGGTATTTGCAGCGCATCAAATAGGTGGCGCAATTGCTGCTTATGGTGCCGCGATTTTCAGAGTTAAATTTGGCGATTATGCCGCAGCGTTTTATACATCAGGATTCTTTTGCATTATTACCTCAGTGTTAGTGCTTCGTATTGCAAAAGGGATTCCAACTAAGGATTTAACTCTATGAATACCTTTTATGAACGCGTGGGCGGGGAGAAGACTTTTGAAGAGCTCGTTACACGTTTCTACGCCCATGTAGCAACTAATCCAATCTTGCGTCCCATGTACGCTGAAGAGGATTTAAAACCCGCTGCGCGGCGATTACAGATGTTCCTTGAACAATATTGGGGAGGGCCATCCACTTATTCAGAGGAACGTGGACATCCAAGACTGCGTATCAGGCATGGTGGCTTTCACATTGATACTTCGGCCAGAGATGCTTGGGTTTCATGTATGAGAAGTGCTGTTGATGAAATGATTCTCGCTGCTGATTTAAAGCAAGAGTTATGGGATTACTTAGAAGCCGCGGCTACGCATCTTCTTAATCAGCCTGATTGAGATTGGTTTCCAACTTTTAGGATTTCACCGTTTCGCAGGTACCAAAGCGTTCCTGCAGAATCCCGAATTGTCGTAATTCTCAAACCTACTTTTTCAACAACACCGGAAACTTCTAGAACAACTACATGATCGCCAACGCCATATTGATCTTCAACCAACATAAACAGAC
>CAFAZX010000006.1_pt1 | contig 26331 bp, 26 predicted proteins | sample 7267911 | NCBI WGS metagenome assembly CAFAZX01 (sample SAMEA6814013, study PRJEB35770) | uncultured Actinomycetes bacterium | biome: Freshwater; feature: Freshwater reservoir; material: water | place: Czech Republic | collected 2016-04-20 | depth 30m m | reverse complement strand
CGCGGACACGGAACTGATCGAGCAGTGCTTCTTGGCTTAAGCGGATATCACCCTGAAACGGTTCCTTCTTCTGTTGTCACCTCACTGCCAACAACAATTACTGCCGAAGGAACTTTGCTGCTTCTCGGAAAAAAATCCGTAGTAATCGCTACAGATGCAATTAGTTTTCAACCTCGAGTCAGTATTGATTACCACCCAAATGCTCTGAGGTTTCGAGCGCACAATTCACTAGGGTCGGAAATAACAAATGCAGTCTATTTTTCTATCGGAGGCGGATTTGTTGCCTCGGAAGCAGAACTCAAAGAAGCAGAGGAGTTCGTCGCTCATCAACCCGCTAACCATCACCCACTAGCTCCCGCCGAACATTTCGAAACTGCAGAAGAATTACTCGAACTTTGCCAACGAGATGGAATTTCAATCAGCGAAGTTATGCTTCGCGATGAACTCAAGGACAGGCCACTTGATGAAATTCGAAATCGAATTCTTGATATTGCTCGCGCAATGAACGAGTGCATTGATGCAGGATGTATCACGGGTGGAATATTGCCTGGTGGGCTCAATGTTCCGCGTCGAGCTCAAGCACTGTTTCAGGCCCTTAGCGCCGAAACCGAACACAATGATCCCTTACGCGCTCTTGATTGGGTGAATCTCTACGCATTGGCAGTAAATGAAGAGAACGCTGCAGGACATCGCGTTGTTACTGCTCCAACAAATGGCGCTGCCGGAATTGTTCCTGCCGTCTTGCGCTATTACCGTGAATTCATTCCAGGTGCCGATGATGAAGGAACCATTAAGTTCCTTCTTGCCGCCGCCGCAGTTGGTACGCTCATTAAACGCAATGCATCAATTTCTGGTGCCGAGGTTGGGTGTCAGGGAGAAGTTGGATCAGCATGCGCTATGGCTGCGGCAGGACTTGCAGAAGTTCTCGGAGGAACGCCAGAGCAGGTTGAAAATGCAGCTGAAATAGGGATGGAGCACAACTTAGGTCTCACATGTGATCCAATCGGAGGGTTAGTCCAAATCCCATGTATTGAAAGAAATGCGATTGGCGCAGTTAAAGCAATCAATGCTGCACGAATGGCTCTTCGTGGTGATGGCCAACATTTAGTCAGTTTGGACATGGTGATTAAAACTATGAAGGAAACTGGTAAAGATATGCATCATCACTACAAAGAAACTTCTATTGGCGGACTTGCTGTAAACATTATTGAATGTTGAGATTAGTTCGCGAATAGATTTAAGTGTGTAACGGATGGCCAGAGGGCAAAGAGTATTGATACTGGAAGTATCAAGAACACAACGGGAATCATCATCGACGTTTCCGCCTTCCCGGCCTTATCCATTAGAAAGTTGCGTTGCGTTTGACGCGCTTCGGCTGCATGACGTTGAAGGACTTCTATAAGTGGTGCACCACGCAGCATTGCTGTTATCAACGCATCAATGAAGCGTCGAATCACTGCAGAGTCAACTCTTCTACCAAAATCATCTAAAGCAACATGAAATGCTTTACCTCTTCTTACATCTGCCACAACTATTATGAATTCCTTTGCAAGGTATGAATCTGATCGCGTAGATAGACGGGTCATCGCTCCGAGGGGTGTCTCTCCTGCGGATAAAGCCAAAGTTAACATTTCAATAATTGCAGGAAACTCACTTTCAACTTGCGACCGATATTGCGCAACTTCTCTCGTGAGATTCTTATCAACAAGAAAGTAAATGCTGAACGCCATAAGTGCACCGAAAATTGTGGCAAGAACAAAGTCATTCTTTACAATAAATGAAAGAACCCAAGCTAATGACCCACCAAATATTGAGTAACTCACTTGGTGAATTCGAAAATTTTCGTATTGATTATCGCGACCGATTCTCATTAAGCGATTTTTGACATTACTTCTGTCGGATATTCTGACGATTCGACTCCGCGTCTTGGCGAGAATTCGATGAGTTTCTAACTCTTGCTCATCCTCATGCGCCAGGTACAAGAGTGCGCCTCCGAGAGCCAAAAGGACCGGAATCACCATTTCTATCGGAGCCATTCCTTATGCACCTTTTCGAAACACACGTGGCGTACTAGGTAATCGACCAAGCCGCCCCATCCAAAGATATGCAGCAACAGTCATTGCAATTCCGAAAAGAAGAATCGCAATACCTTCTGGTTTAGCAAAAGCTTCTGTGGTGCCTGGTTGACTCGAAAGGAGCAGAAGTAGCAGCCAAGGCGCTGCGGAGGAAAGGTGTGCTGAGTTCTTTATCCATCCATGTTTGATTTCAATCTCTTTGCGTAGCGACAAATCTTGTCTGAGAAAATCCCCTAGCGTTCTGAATATCTGCAAAAGTTCCGAGCCACCCAATGATTTAGCAAGCAAAATTGCTTCAAGTATTTGGTCGCTACTGTGGGAATCAAACTCAACTTTTAACCTTTCAACTGCCGCGACGAAGTTGCCCGAAGCTCTCAGTTCTTGATGAAAATTTGCAAAGGCTGGTCGCAATATTTCTGGTCCACGAAGACTTAGGCCAACCATTGCCTCGGTTAAAGAAAGTCCTGAATGTATTCCGGAAATCAAATGATCAATTACTTCTGGCCACACTTGGTTCAACTCTGCAGTCAATTTGGCAGACTTGTCCCGCAAATAGAGCCACATAATGAATCCAGAGAAGAAGGTAAACGGCAAGGTGATAACCGTTGATCCTGTGAAGAGAAATACTCCGAGAGTTGCAGCAACCGAAACGAGGGCGCTGTAGAGAATTCTGCGCTGAAATGACGTCATATCTTCCACCAGCTATCGATAGGCACCCCAGCGATTGTGAATTTCTCTGGGTGCGGTAGTGCGCCTAAGCCTTCTTCGTATTCCGTGCCGTTCCACTTCCAAAGCGTCTCAACTTCTATTCGATCATTCTCGATGCGACCAGTCAGTGAAGAAATTTCGATGATTCTTCGAGAACCGCTGCTATCGAGCGCAACTTGAACGACAATATCTATGGCAGCGGCCACCGTTGGACCGATGAATTTCTGTGAGATGTTTTCACCTGCCAACAAGGGCAGAGTTTGCAATTTGATAATCGCATCTCGAGTTGAATTCGCATGAATTGTTCCCATTCCTGGGAGTCCTGAGTTGAGTGCGATCAAAAGATCTAGGGCTTCGGCTTCACGGACTTCTCCGACAATAATCCTTGACGGACGCATACGCAGTGATTCTTTTATGAGACGACGAAGTGGAATTTCGCCCTCACCTTGAAGGTTTGCCGCACGAGTTTGAAGACTCACAACATCTGGAAGATTGGGCTTGAGTTCAAAGACTTCCTCAATAGTAATCACTCGTTCCTGCACGGGAATAGCTGAAACTAAAGCATTAAGTAGAGTGGTTTTACCTGCTTGAGTTGCGCCACTGACAAGAATGTTCAAACCAGCCTTAACGCAATTTCTCAAAAGAATGGCCATCGAAGGAGACATTGCTCCGCGTCCTGCTAGATCTTTTACGGAAAGAGTTCGTAGTAGGTGTTTTCGAATGTTAATTGCCCAGTGCTCGGGAGTGATTTCTGGAATCGCAACATGCAGTCGACTTCCATCAGGTAGTCGTGCGTCAACGAATGGGTGAGAGAGGTCTAGGCGTCGACCGCTCCACATGAGAGCACGATCGACAATGTTTCGTACTTCCTCAGCCGTAAGCAAAAGAGTTGTTAATTCATTCTTTCCACCTCGGGCAATGAAGATGCGTTCTGGTGAGTTAATCCAAATTTCTTCAATTTCATTATCAAACATAAAAGGCGCAAGAGGCCCAAAGGTCATATCTATATTGGAATCCGACATGGCGTGACTCTAGAAGTCTCAACACTGACAGTTGTGTTGCTTTCCCCAGCCGACTTTGCCGGTTCTGCCTAGACACTTACTGAGGGTTATGGATTAACTACATAGCGCCTAGGTAAGTACCAAAGTGTCTAATCGATTCAAGAGATCGAGGGCGCTCTCTCCCGCCCGAGAAGAAATATGAGATGTTGTAAAGCCCAGCGCACTTTCTTGGAGCGTGCAATTCATCGCAATTCGTTGAAGTAAGTTTTCTGCAGCATTCTCATTTCCGCGAACTAAGACCGCGCATTCAAATTCGCCCAACCGTGCTACCAATTCCTCCCCGCGAGTTGCTCTCACAATCGCCTCCGAGAAATTGACAACATCTACTTCCTTCTGAAAATTCAAATCTAGAACCAAACGTAGGATGGCGAACCTTTCACCATTTCTTTCCATTCGAGCTATTTCTCGCCGCAATTCCTCATAGAACAGAGGCGGCGCAGCTAAATGGGTAAGTACATCTTTAAGGCCATCATGTGTAAACACGAGGAGTCACTTTCAATTAATGGGTGCAAGGTTGCTACCCTCTACCTATGGAGTTTCCAGGTAGCGATCAACGCCGCACCATCGCGGCAACCCTGCTTCGCATTGAGTCTGTAATCGTGTTTGCCCTAGGAGCATTTCTGATTATTAAAGGACTTACCTCGGATGTTCAATCCTTATCTGCGCTGATTGGCGTAATCGTTTTTTCATTTCTTGGTGGCGTGGGTCTCTGGGCTGCGGCTCACGGATTTGCAACCGGAAAGAATTACGGGCGTGCGCCAGCAGTTTTGGCCAACCTCATCGCGCTAGGAGTGGCTTATTTCCAAATAGGAGCGCACCTTTGGGTTCTGGCCATTCCACTCTCCCTCCTTGCCCTGGCCACCCTGCTCCTTTCGCTCTCCATCATCCCTTCCTAACGTCTGGCTCCACATTCCGGTAAATGTGCTCAAACTCGCGTAGTGGACCTCCCTTTTAAGTTTCATGCCCACTTGCTCATCGGTAGGCTTCGGGGGCTTAGTCGAATCCAGATATGAATGACGAAGGAGTCAGCCCGTGGTTGGGGATCAATTCGGAGATCAATTCGGTGCAAACGAATGGCTCGTTGATGAAATGTACGAGCGCTATTTACAGGATCCGAATTCTGTTGACGCTGCATGGATTGCACTCTTTGCCCAGACAAAACCAATGAGCCACAGTGCGCCAACAAATGCGCCCCGCAGTAGCGTCCCGCCAATTCCTAAAACAGTTAACGCTGCCGTTCCTGCGCCGGTAGTTCCTGTACCTGTTGTCCAAAATGTTGTCCAAAATGTTGTCCAACCAGTTGTCCAACCTGTTGCTCAGCCAGTTCTCCCCGTAATAGTTCCTCAGGAAGTTGTTCGTCAATCGCCTGTATCGGCAACACCAACACCGGCAGATCCTGTCGTAAAACCAGTACCAGTTTTAGCGACACCTTCTGCTGCCTCTGTTGAGATTCTTCGTGGGGTTTCCGGACGCGTAGTTGCGAGCATGGAAGCATCCCTTTCGGTTCCGACTGCCACAAGTGTTCGTGCGGTCGCGGCAAAACTTCTTATTGACAACCGCATCGTCATTAACAACCATCTCAAACGTGCACGAGGTGGAAAGGTTTCCTTCACGCACGTAATCGCGTACGCCATGATTAAAGCGCTGCGCGAAATGCCAGAGATGAATTCTTTCTTTACGCACCAAGATGACAAGCCAGCAATTGCGCATCCAGACCATATCAACTTAGGTATCGCGATTGATCTTGCAAAACCTGACGGAACACGTCAGTTGCTCGTACCATCCATTAAGGGTTGCGAAGATTTAGATTTCGCTCAATTTTGGGCTACCTACGAAGAGACTGTAGCCAAGGCGCGTAGCGGAACTTTGACCGTTGAAGATTATGCGGGCACAACTGTTTCATTAACTAATCCCGGAACCATCGGCACGGTTCACTCTGTTCCACGTCTAGTGGTTGGGCAAGGAATGATTCTTGGAGTTGGCGCTCTTGATTATCCGGCCGAATATCAGGGCGCTAGTCAAGAAACACTGACCCGCCTTGCCATTAGTAAGGTTGTAACTCTCACAAGCACCTACGACCACCGAATTATTCAAGGTGCACAATCAGGTGATTTCCTGCGCAGAATTAGTGACTTGCTGCTTGGTGGAGAGAATTTTTATGAAGAGATTTTTGCTGCGCTGCGTATTCCATACGAACCTATTCAGTGGGTTGCGGATATTGAATTTGCTCACGATACAGAGATTGATAAGACTGCCCGCGTTCAGCAACTAATTCATGCTTATCGCACCTTTGGTCATCTTATGGCTGATATCGATCCTCTTGAATATAAACAACGATCACATCCTGATTTAGACGTCGTAACACATGGGCTCACACTTTGGGACCTAGACCGAGAATTCGCAACTGGAGGCTTCGGCGGTCAGACTTTCATGAAGCTTCGTAAGATTCTGGGAATCTTGCGCGACTCATACTGCCGATCAGTCGGTGTGGAATATATGTACATTGAAGATCCTATTGAACGCACATGGATTCAAGAGCGCGTTGAAGTTGGAGCGCAGAAATTTCCCCGCGAAGAGCATCTGCGTATTTTGCATAAACTCAATGGAGCTGAAGCATTTGAAGCATTCCTCCAAATTAAATATGTTGGGCAAAAGCGCTTTTCTCTAGAAGGCGGCGAAACTGTTATTCCACTTCTTGACGCAGTTATTTCTGCTGCTGCAGATGACGCTATGGATGAAGTTTGCATCGGCATGCCTCACCGTGGACGTCTCAATGTATTGGCAAATATTGCAGGTAAGTCTTACGGACAAATCTTCCAAGAATTTGAAGGTCATTACGCAAAGAATGCGGTAGCTGGCACAGGCGACGTGAAGTATCACTTGGGAACAGAAGGAATCTTTACATCCGAGTCTGGCGCGCAAACAAAGATCTACCTTGCGGCAAATCCTTCACACCTTGAAGCGGTAAACCCAGTACTTGAAGGCGTTGTTCGTGCAAAACAAGATCGCATGAATAAAAGAGATGCCTTCTCAGTCCTACCAATTCTTCTTCATGGTGACGCTGCATTTGCAGGACAAGGCGTTGTAATCGAAACTCTGAATCTCTCACAACTACGCGGATATCGCACCGGTGGCACGATCCACATCATCGTGAACAACCAAGTTGGTTTCACAACTTCACCACACGCATCTCGTTCTTCCACGTATGCAACAGATGTTGCCAAGACCATCTCTGCTCCTATTTTTCACGTTAATGGAGATGACCCTGAGGCATGTGTTCGAGTTGCTCGCTTGGCTTACGAATATCGCCAGAAATTTAACAAGGACGTCATCATTGACATGATTTGCTACCGTCGCCGTGGCCACAACGAAGGTGACGAACCAAGTTTTACTCAACCATTGATGTACAAACTCATAGATGCCAAGCGCTCAACACGTATGCTCTACATGGAAGCTCTCATTGGTCGCAAGGACATCACCCAAGAAGAAGCAGAAGAAGTTGCACGTGACTACCAGGCTCAGTTAGAGGCTGTATTTGCTGCCGTGCATAATCTAGAACCACAAGATGAACACCAAATTGAGATTCCAGAATCGCCTGAACCGCATACAGTCGCCACCAGTATTGATGAGGCCACTGCTCGCAAGATCGCACAAACGCAGACAAGCGTTCCAGAAGGATTTAGTGTCCATCCAAAACTCACACCTCAATTGGCAAAGCGCGTCGAAATGCTCAACGATTCCACCATCGATTGGTCTATGGGCGAAACACTTGCATTCGGTTCACTTCTTCTAGATGGTAAGCCAATTCGTCTTGCAGGTCAGGATTCGCGCCGAGGAACATTTAGCAATCGCCACGCTGTCATCGTTGATAAAGAGAATGGAAATGAATGGACTCCACTACGTGGCCTGATTTCCGATGAAAATCAATTCTTTGTTATCGATTCACTGCTGTCCGAATATGCAGCGATGGGATTTGAATACGGCTACTCGGTAGCTCGACCTGAAGCACTTGTCATGTGGGAGGCGCAGTTTGGCGATTTCGGTAATGGCGCACAAACAATCGTTGACGAATTCATTACATCTTCACTCCAAAAATGGGGAGAGCGTTCCGGTGTAGTCCTTCTTCTTCCACACGGCTATGAAGGTCAAGGCCCAGATCATTCCTCGGCTCGCATCGAGCGCTACTTAGCTCAATGTGCAGAAGCGAATATGACCGTCGCCCAGCCATCTACCCCCGCCTCCTATTTCCATTTACTACGTTGGCACGCAAAGAATCCAGCACAGCGTCCACTTATTGTTTTCACTCCAAAATCTATGTTGCGAATGAAGGCTGCATCCTCGGCACTATCTGACTTCACACACGGACATTTTCAGACAGTGATCACAGACAACTCCGTCACAAATGCTTCGCGGGTTATCTTCTGTTCCGGTCGCGTGTATTACGACTTAATCGCCGAACGTGATCGGCTAGAAGAAGATTCCACTGTCATCATTCGCGTTGAGCAGATGTACCCACTTCCAGCACATGAAATGGCAGCAGAAGCCGCTAAGCATCCTCATGCCAATCTTCTCTGGGTTCAAGATGAACCTGCCAACCAAGGCGCATGGCCATTTATTGCACTCAATACTTTAGAAACTTTCGATGGCCGCACGTTACGCCGTGTTTCACGTCGTGCAACTGCAAGCCCTGCAACAGGTAATCACTACGTGCATGAAGAAGAAGCTAAAGCACTGCTAATGGAAGCCTTTACTCGTTAACTCTCATTTAATGTCGAAAATTTCGAAAAGTACGCCATGCACCCGTAGTTCCCATCGCCCACAGCACCAATAATGGCTGAAACAATAACCTTACAAAGCGGGCTCGATCACTATTTAATCCAAAGGCATCAATTCTGTTTATGTACTGAGAGATATTTCCCCAGAACACTGCAAGAAAGAAAAGTCCTGCCAGCCAGCCAAACTGCACTCGATACTTCCACAGTGCAACAAGGCCAGCTCCTAGCAATATCTCCACTACACCCGATGCGAGGACAACAAGATCTGCATAATCCTTAAAGAGAGTAGGAACTTGGGCCTGAAATTCGAGGCGGTTCGTGGTCAAATGCCCCACACCTGCATACGCAAGCGCGAACCCTAAAACCATTTGAGGAACTCTGCGAATTACATTTATCCCCGGAAAGCTTCGCAAGAAACTTAGTTATTCTTCACATATTCAGATGCATGTGGAAACCCATTTGCTGCTAACTTCTCAGCGATATCAGCTTTTACGGATTGCACAACCTTATGTGTTCCATTGCAATTCTTCTCTTCATCGGTGGTGTAACCGCATTGACAAGCTCCCATGACATTCTCTTTTCTTATTGAAGAAGGTCCAATCCTATCGGATGAGCAACCAAGAGAACATTTAAGAAAGTAATTCCAAAACCACTATCCCAACGTTGTAATCTCCGCTCATGAATCACACCCCCCGATTTGCAGCGATATCGAACCTTTCCACAAAGACTCCAGAGGCGTTTCCCAGAATAGACACAAGGTTTGGCTTTAGTTTTTTGCTACACGGGTAGTTCAACCCGGTGCCATCTATGAGGAGCGAAGAAATGAAAATAAGAAGAATTCTTAGTGTTGCTTTAATAACTAGTAGTTTAGTTGCTGCTTCTATCGGTGTCACCCATGCTGATGATTCGCCAGTGCCTGCAGCTACAAATTCAGCGGCCTATCAGGCCGCACTTGCAAAGTATCAAACCGACCTTCTTCAGTATCGAATTACCGTTATCAAGAATGCGATTACATATCGAGTGGCCATGGATAAATACAATGCCGATTGGGCGATCGTCCTAGCAAGATATGACGCGGCCTGGAAAGCAGCTCAGGATCAATATCAAGTTCTGCGCACCGCCTATAACGCTAAGGTCGCACCTCTTGCAGCAATTCGAAAGGCTGCCACTGATAAAGCCGATGCCGACTTCCTCGCTGCAATTGCAGTTGCCGGTGTAACTAACGCTCAGTTGGATTTAGCTCTAAAAAATCATAATGCAGCAATGGACGCAGCTGCCGCTGCCTTCAAAGCCGCAGTTACGGCCCTTGGCGCAGAACCAGTAAAACCCGTCAAGCCGGCTGAATTGAATAAGCCAGTTGCACCTGTAAAGCCAGTTGCACCTGTAAAGCCAGTTGCACCTGGAAAACCAAAGAAAGAAGATAAGAAGAAGTAACTAATACATCACGAGACAAAACCCCCGAACCGTTTTTGGTTCGGGGGTTTTGTGATTCATTTGCATCACTCTGGTTAAGAGAATATGTAACACCGCAATCTCATAATTAATGAATACGAGGATGGGTGAGTTTCATGAAGCGCTAATCAGATTAGTCGCCATAATTGCTACATGTTGATTCTGTTGCCACCCTCTGAGAAAAAGTTGGAGACTGTGCGCCCCACTGTTGCGATTTCGGTCTATACAGGGGTTCTCTACCAAGGACTTGATTGGCCATCGCTCTCCCCTGCTGCCAAGAAGCGCGGGGAGGCAGCTCTAGTGATTATCAGCGCTAAGTACGGAGCTGTGCGACCAAGCGATCGCATTGAAACCTACAAAGAGAAGATTAATTCCAAGGCGATGGCTCCTCAGGTTGCTTCGATACTCGATCCGATTAAAACGCCTCTTATTGTTGATTGCAGATCATCTACCTATAAGCCTGTCTGGAAGGCTCCGATTGACACAACAGTAGAGATTCGAATATCAACTGTTGTCGATGGAGTTCGCACCGTTGTGACGCATATGTCAAAGAAGATTCGAGGCGAAATTACTCGATGGTTGCTGCAGTCGCGTTCAATACCCAACACCCCTGAAGATCTCTATGCCATCGTCTCGGAGAAGTATCCATGTGCTCTGACGCCAAGTGATGGCATCAATCCTTGGATCTTAGAAGTTATTGCTGTTTAGTTATTAACTCTCAATCACCAAGGGATGATTCGCATCTCTTCCCACAGCACTCCTGTAAATTTCTCCTGATCACTTTCTCCGTTTACATCAAAGTGGCGCGTTGCCAGCCACACAGCGGTGCGCGCACCTTCCTCTGCTGATAATGGTGCATCAGGACCGCCCATATCGGTACGAGAATGATTAGGGCATACCGCATCAACTAAGAATCCTCGAGAACCTAAACCTGTCTCATGTGACAGATTACGAACTAAAGCGTTCACGCCGGCTTTACTAATTCGATACGGAGCTAATCCGCCAGCATTACCTGGTCCAGACATGCGCCCTAAACATGCCGAGAAGATAATGACTCGGCCATTTCTTGCCTCAGCCATAGGCGCAGCCAAAATATTTAGTGCGCAAAATACTGAATCTAAATTAATTGCCATAACTCGACGCCATTCAGTGATGTCAGTCTTTAGTGTCTTGGACATCTTTGCGCTCATAACCCCATGTGCCAAAATCAAAATTTCTGGCGTACCAAAACTCTGCAGAATCTCATCGAAACATCTCTTTGCAGCATCGATATCCTCTAGATCCACCGCACGAAAATCACAATTTAATTCTTCTGCCGCTTGAGCTAAACGCTCACTATCTTTAGCAACTAAGACGATTTCATGTCCTAACAGATGCAAGGCCTTCGCGGTCTCAAAGCCAAGTCCGCGCGATCCCCCGGTAATAACTGCAAGTGCCATGGGGTTAATTCTGCCTACTTACGACGAAGTTGTCGCAGTGAAGTTTCTACCGCCAAATCAGGTAATCTTTTCCCGTGCCAATTAAAGATCCCAGCAGGGAAGCTCATTTCCCATTAATTGAGAAGAAGTACGGCGAACCAATGTCGTATTGGTTTGATGTCATGGCTGAAATTGCCGATGAAAAGTACCCTGAGCAGATTGCGTACTTACGTGAGAATCATGGATTTAGCCAGGCGCACGCAAATGCTGTGGTTATGTTTTCACGGGGATCAAAATCCACTCGTCGCTTCAATACTCCCGCTGATTACTATAAAACTCTGGACCCAAAGCAGGCGAAGACTATACGTGCCATGTTTAAAGCCATTATGACAAAGTATCCAGATTTAGAACTAGTTATCGCTTGGAATCAACCTATGCTGAGAATTGATAAAGACTATGTTTTTGGAGCATCAGCAGCGAAGAATCACATTCTTATGGCTACGTGGAGTAAAGATGTTTTAGAGAAGTTTGCTCCAAAAATGAAGGATTTGGACGTCAAAAAGAAAACAATTGGCGTGCCCAACGACTGGAAAGTCGACGAGAAACTCTTACAGGCAATGGTGAAAGCTCGGCTCGCTGAATTAAAGTAAAACAAAAATGCGGAACCGACCACTGAACTACTTACTTATGGGTACCGTGAAATTCTCGCTTATCTGCAACCCAATCCATTACTGCAAAGAGGACACCAGAACCCACGAAAGTTAAGTGAATAACAATTCTCCACTTGGTACCGGCGCCAACATGGTCTTGACCGGAAAGTTCAATGAAATCCTTAAGTAGCTCAATTACCGAAATAGCTACCAGGGAGCCAATCAGTTTGATCTTGAGGCCACTGAAATCAATTGTGCCCATCCAGTGAGGGCGATCTTTCGACTCGGTGGCAACATCAATGCGTGAAACGAAGTTTTCATAACCAGCGAAAATCACCATGAGAATCAAGTTAGCCAATAAAGTGAGGTCTAGTAGTGCCAATAGATCGAGAGTAAAACTCTGAGGAGTCGCCTCACCGATGTGTCTGGCCAAATGGTAGAACTCAATAATAAATCGGAATGCAAGTAACATTAAGCAGCCCACTAAACCCAAGTACAAGGGGGCAAGCAAAAAGCGTGATTTAAAGAGTATGACTTCAACTGCATGCGTTACTTGATTCATAATCCAATGCTAACCTAGAGTTGAATTTATTTCGGCACTCGCGCCTGAATTTCTCCAGCAATCGAAATAAGTCAATAACTACCGCTCTAACCTGTTGCGGTTTCAGCCTTTCGCTGGGAGTCTTGCCCGATGAAATCACAACGCAAACCGGGATCTTGGCCATCACCATTAACTGCAGAAATGCTTGCGCAATCTGGAAATGACAATATGTGGTCGCAGGTAGTGGGTAACGATGTGTGGTGGGATGAAATGCGTCCTTCGGAAGAAGGTAGAACTCTTGTTGTGAGTCGCCAGCATGGAGATCTTCTAAAAGCTCCATGGAATGCTTCCACCCAAGTCCATGAGTACGGTGGCTTGAGTTGGCTTGGTGTGGTTCGTGACGGAAAAAGTTTGCTCTATTTCGTTAACAAAAGTGATCAACGCATATATGTCACTGAGGTTGGCGGCCAGCCACTGCCAATAACACCTGTGGTACCTGAAAACGAAATCCATCGATATGCAGAATTAATAAATGTTGGTGATGAAATTTGGTGCGTGCGAGAGACTCATGTAGCAGGTCTTGTTACGCGAGCACTTGTTGCAGTGAAAGAGAATGTAATACGTGTTTTAGATTCTTCGTCGCAGTTTTACTCGCACCCTCGTATTTCACAGGACGCCACTCAATTATCTTGGGTCTGCTGGGAACATCCGCAAATGCCTTGGGATGGCACAGAAATTAGAGTCGCTAACATTTCTAACGGAGCTCTTGAAAATGTAAAGGTTGTTGCTGGAGGACTTGAAGAATCATGCCTTGGGCCCGAGTGGGGAAAAGATGGGCAGCTGTTCTATATCAGCGACCACAGCGGTTGGTGGAATTTGTGGAGCCTAGATAAATCAGGAAAGAAGAAGCAAATAACCAGTGACACATCTGAATGGGGCTTCCCGTTGTGGTGGTTAGGTTTTAGATTTATTCAAGTATTAGAGGATGGAAGGATTCTTTCATCGCGTGGTCCAGTTGATGCACGCACGCTAGTTATAGTAGATCCAGCAACAGGAAAGTGCGTTGATATCGATTCTCCACTGACAAATTTTGAACCCTCAATAAGCGCGGGAAATGGAAAGGCTTATGCATTCGGTGGAAGCGCAACTGTCACTTCAGAGTTAGTTGAAGTTGACTTAGGCACCCTTAAAGCTACAACCGTCTTTTCAAATGCATCGCCTATCGATGCGAAGTTCTTCTCGAGTCCTCATGAAATAACTGCCACACGAGCAGATGGCCGCAAGGTTTATGCCATTTTGCACCCGGCCAATCATCCAGATTTTGAGCCCTCAGAGAAAACACCTCTGATGGTTGTCGTCCATGGTGGACCAACAGCGCACTCCCCTGCAACTTTGTCGATGAAGTATTCATACTTCACCACTCGTGGAATTGCAGTTGTTGATGTCAACTACGGAGGTTCAACCGGTTACGGTCGCGAATATCGAAATCTATTACGTGGAACATGGGGCATTGTCGATCGCGAAGATGTAATAGCTGTCGTTGATTCACTCATAGCTGAAGGATCGGTAGATCCAAAGAAGATTCTTATTCGTGGAGGTTCTGCTGGCGGGTTCACTGTTTTAAATGTGTTGGTTAATAGCAATCACTTTGCAGCAGGAGCTACTTACTATGGTGTTGCCGATTGCGCCGCACTAGCCACAGACACACATGACTTTGAATCACGGTATTTAGATTCAATGATTGGAAAGTATCCAGAGGAAGCGGCTTTGTATGCGGAACGTTCACCACTAACTCATGCTGATCGTTTGAGTTCGCCACTCATTATCTTTCAGGGATTAGATGACAAGGTTGTTCCTCCTGCTCAATCAGAGGCATTCCGAGATGTCTGCGTCAATAAAGGTATTAAGCATGAATACCATGCCTTTGAAGGCGAAGGTCATGGTTTCCAAAAAGCCTCATCAATCATCACCTCGATGGAGGCAGAGATGAAGTTCTATGGAGAGGTACTGGGCTTCACACCTGAACTTGGCTAAATAGCCTGTACTAACAAAAACACATCGGCCAAAGCCGCGGCCATCAGTATCTTGAAGAGAATACTGCGTGGTGCAAAAAGTGTGAGAATTCCTCCGATGATTCCCACTGCAAGAATTGGATAATTGGAATGCTCAAAATGCAAAACTGTTGTCGCGCCAATAAGCAGAACCGTGCAAGCTGCACGCGATGCTCTATCACCAATCCGACTTGGTAAACCGTTGAACCCGCTGATTCGATCCTCTTCCAAATCCTTGAGGCCATTGGCAAAGTGAGCAGCCATTCCAAGTAGCGCTCCTGCAATCAATAACCAGGCAGGAGGATTGCGATCAACTGAAATAACGATGCATGCAGGAAGGGCAGCAAAAGCGAGTGCATATGGGAGTGGCGAAAGGGCTGTGTATTTGAAATAGAAGTTGTAGGCGATTCCGCAACCGATACCAAAGAGATACACCAGCCCGCCTTTAATCCCTAATGGGCCAAAGATATTTACAAGGATTGCCAATGGCAAAATCCTAAAGAGCGTCCGATGTAATTGGGAAAAAGTGATTGTTCCGGCTACCAGTGGTTTTGATACACGGCCGTGGCGTTGATCGTCTTGGAAATCATGCAAGTCATTGCTCCAGCCAACAAGTAACTGTCCGAGAAAAACACCGAACGCAATGATGTAGGCAGGTCCCTCCCACCATACTTTTACGGCCAACAAAAATGAAACGACAGTAACAAGCGCAGTTGGTCCAAGGTGCGCAGCGTTGAGATATGCAAGAACTTTCTTCATTGGAGAAGTGTATTAATCAGAGTTGTTACGCGCCTTGCGATAACGAAAGAGCACGCGACCGAGAATTTCATTATGACTAATGGTTCCCCATTGGCGCGAATCTGTACTAGATAGTTTGTTGTCACCTTCGACCCAATACCTACCGTTTTCAATTACTTTGAGCCTTTTAATAAGGTAGAAGCCCGGACGGTCCTCCCGTTCAATAACCAGGATTTGCCCAACAGCGAAAGTCCCACCCCACCGGACAACCAGCCAATCTCCATTGTTGTAGGTCGGAGCCATTGAATCCCCCGCAACGGCCACCGTTCCTAGGCGCCAGATGCTTCTAAAGATGTGAGAGCTGGTCATGGGCTGTAGTCTCGCATCTGTAAGGTTTAGTACACCACTTACTAAGTAACTAAGAGGAGAGAAATATGTTTAGCCCGAAAATAACCGTTCACGCTCACTGCGATCTTCCATGTGGCATTTACGATCCAGCCCAGGCAAAGATTGAGGCGCAATCAGTGAAGGCTTGCATGGAAAAGTACGCAGCCAGCTCTGACCCAGATTTCAAAGCACGTGCTGTTGCAATCAAAGAAGACCGTTCAAACATGGTCAAAGAGCACCTATGGGTTCTATGGACTGATTACTTCAAGCCAAACCATTTCGAAGCTCACCCAACACTTCACGCGCTTTTCAACGATGCAACAAAGCTTGCTGGTGCTGCTGGAACAAAAGGCACTAATGATGTTGCAGTTGCAGATAAGTTGCTTGGCAAGATCGATGAAATCGCAGAAATCTTCTGGGCAACTAAGAAGTAATTAGTTTTGCGGCAACTGTTCAACAATTGATTGAGCGGCAGTGCGTGCGAGGAAAGATACTCGCTCCACTGTCGCTCTTTTCATTTTCGCAGTCGCTACGTGGCGCTCTCCGTTGTAAATATCGCAATCTATAAAGATTTCCTTGCCAAGTACCTGCGTGCATCGCGCTGCTGCTCGAATTTCAGAGCCAATTGAAACAGCATCAAAAACCTCTAACTCCATTGAAATAAGTCGAGTGGTCTCACCAGGTTCAAGATAATCATTTATAACAGTTAGCGCGGCGCTTTCCATGAGATTGAGAAAATGAGATGTCGCAGCAATCGGTAAGTCACCCAACCCCATTGCTAGTGCGCTGTCACCTGGCCTAATTGACATAACGGAAAACCCAACCGCTCCAACTATCTCATCACTTTTCATATTTAGTCTTCTGTTGGAAAGCGAAATTCCTGCGTAGTTTCAATCGTGATCTCTCGATGTTCTATCGATCCAAACTCGTCAATCTGAATAGAAATTTCAGTCATTGTGAATTCGGTAAGAATTTCAGAGCCTTGATTCTGCATCGCAGCAAGTTGCATTGCCAATTGTTGATGAAATTCAGGAGGTGCGGTTTCACAACAAGAACGTGTCAAAACTTCGTGCAACATCTGATGCATTTTACGTTCGTGATCCATTTCGGAGCGACATGGAGGGCACTCGGCCAAGTGTGTTTCAATGTCGCGTACTTTTGAAACCTCTTGTATTTCGCCGTCGATGAGAAATACAACTGCGCCTAGTACTTCTACGCATGGTGTTGCATGTGCTTCTCCGCAACTCATGGCGTTACCTCCTTGCCATACCCACGTTCTTTGGCGTAATCCGCCAAAAGAATACGTAAAGCTTTGCGTCCTCGATGAAGGCGAGACATGATCGTCCCGGTTGGAACTCCAACTATTTCCGCGATTTCTTTATATGCAAATCCTTCAACATCAGCTAGGTACACGGCGATGCGAAACTCTTCAGGTATTTCGGCCAGTGCGCGCTTTACATCGCTATCTGGCATATTTTCTAAAGCTTCGATCTCTGCAGATTTTCCTTGATCACTTGTGTGCGAAGCGGATGCAGCCAACTGCCAATCTTCAATTTCTGTATTTGCGATTTGGGGTTGGCGTTGTCCTTTGCGGTATGAATTAATGAAAGTCGTAGTTAGAACTCGATATAACCATGCTTTCAAGTTTGTTCCTGGTTCAAATTGGTGAAAGGAAGAGAAAGCTTTTAAGTAGGTGTCTTGCACTAAATCTTTAGCATCATCAGGGTTCTTCGTGTAGCGAAGAGCAGCCGCGTATAACTGGTTAGTAAACACCAGGGCATCGCGCTCAAACCGAAGAGTGCGTTCTTCGGCACTTTCTTTGACTACATCAATTTCAGTCATCATCATGAAGATTACCCCTAGAAGAGTGTTTCTGGCTCGCCGAGCGTGATGGCATGGGTTAAAGAGGGGCCATTATTTGATGTGGAATTAACGGTATCCGCGACAGCATGTGCAGTTAAACCATGGGCGGGTTCGGAAAATTCCATTAATCCTCGCAATTCATCAATTTCTTTTCGTGAAGGGTCCAACCAGGCACTCCACCTATCGCTGGGCATGATCACCGGCATGCGACTATGGATCGGTACGAGCATCCCTACCGCCTCCCGCGTGATGATCGAAGCGCTCTGAATAACTTGCCCTGTTGGAGAAACCCATTCGCTCCAAATTCCTGCCAAAGAAAGGGAGGTGCCCTCTGCGCTCGAAATATAGAAAGGCTGCTTTGGTCGGTATTGACCCAATGCCGTCGCCCATTCGTAGTAGCCATCTGCCGGAATCAAGCAACGGTGCTTGCGAAATGAATCTCGGAATGTTGGTTTTTCAAATACTGACTCACTACGCGCATTGATCGCGTGTGATTGCGAAGCACGTGCTTGAGCAACATCCTTGTACCAATGCCCAATTAATCCCCAAGATACACTTGCAAGTTCGCGTTGACCTTCGGGAGTATCTCTGACGATGTAAATCTCTTGAGTCGGAGCGATATTCCAGTTTGCAGGTAATGGTGATTCCAGGGTCGCGCCGGTGATGCCAAACTCCTCCACGAGTTCGGCCATTGATTTGGATTGCGCATATCGCCCACACATAGAGCAGAGCCTAGAAGGTAGGCTCAGACAATGACATTCGAAAGGGAAGGCGCGCCCACAAAGGGCACGATCTGGCCTGCACCTTTTCGCGGGAAGAACCCCGTCAACGCCAGTCTTACTATTCCTGGCTCCAAATCAGTAACCAATCGCGCCCTTGTTCTTGCTGCACTTGCTGATTCACCATCCATTCTGCGTCGACCACTTATTTCACGAGATAGCGCACTCATGAAAAGTGGTTTGATCGCAATGGGAACAGTCATTGAAGAATCTGATGATGCGTGGACAATAACGCCAGGAGCCCTTACGGGGCCAGCGTTGGTAGATGTGGGTAATGCAGGAACCGTCATGCGATTTCTCCCACCCGTTGCTGCATTAGCTAAAGGTGCAATTTCATTTGATGGCGATGCTCGCGCGTACGAGCGACCAATTGCCCCTGTTATCCGCGCACTCGAAGAGCTCGGCGTTGTAATCGATCACGAACAACGCTATTCATTGCCGATGGTGGTCAATGGCACTGGTTCATTGCCCGGCGGAGAAATCGATATTGATGCTTCAGCTTCGAGTCAATTCCTTTCGGCACTCTTACTCATCGGCCCATCAACTCTCAATGGAATAACGATTCGACATAGTGGTCGTCAATTACCTTCTATGCCTCATATCGAAATGACTGTAGCCATGTTGCGCGATTTCGGCGCAGTAGTTGATGTTGATCGCGAGCGAAATACTTGGCGCGTACATCCATCATCTTTACACGGTCGCGATTTTGTTATTGAGCCTGATTTATCAAACGCAGCGCCATTTCTCTCTATTGCAATGATTTGCGGCGGAAGCGTCACTATTGCGGATTGGCCAGCAACGACCACTCAACCTGGTGATCACCTGCGCTCGATTCTTTCGAGAATGGGTGCCGGGATTTCAATGGACTCTCAGGGGCTAACGCTCACGAGTACGGGCGCGATTCATGGAATTGATATTGACCTTCATGATGTTGGTGAACTAACTCCTGCAATTGCCGCACTTGCCTCACTTGCTGATTCACCATCGCATCTTCGAGGCATCGGTCACTTGCGTCTGCACGAAACAGATCGCTTGGCAGCTCTCACTCGAGAAATTAATTCCTTAGGTGGCAATGTTGTTGAAGATGAGACATCCCTTCACATCACGCCGACAACAATGCATGGCGGAGTTTTCCATACATACGATGACCATCGCCTGGCTACGGCAGGTGCCACAATTGGATTAGTTGTGCAGGGTGTGGAAGTTGAGAATGTCGAAACAACAAAGAAAACGTTGCCTGATTTTCCGGGCCTCTGGATGAGCCTTCTTGCGTAAAATGGTGAATTAATGGCGCGTGAATTCGATGAATCAGATGTCAGAATTCGTCCGGCACGAAGTACTCGTCCACGAAGCAAAGATCGCCCAAGTCACTCCAACGCAATTCACGCTCTTGTAACTACAGTCGACCGCGGCCGTACAACATGTATTACCGACGAAGGCGTCATTGTCACCGCAATGCGTTCGCGCGAACTTGGTCCGAAATCCGTAGTCGTTGGAGATCATGTTGGTCTTGTTGGAGATACCACTGGCACCGTGGGTTCCTTAGCAAGAATCGTCATTGTACAAGAGCGAAAGAATTCACTAAGCCGCACTGTTGATGATGCCGCAAAAGTTGAACGAACTATCGTTGCAAACATTGATCAACTAATTATTGTTGTTGCTGCTTCGAATCCCGAACCTCGTCGTGGTCTCATAGATCGTTTTCTTGTGAGTGCTTTTCATGAAAGTATCTCCCCGATTATTTTGGTGACTAAGACGGATTTAAGTGAACTCCCCGCCTTCATGAAGGAATATGAACTGCTAAATATTCCGATCATCTCTAGAAAAAAAGGCGATGACCTCGATAGTTTGCACGCACTCCTCAAAGGCAAAACTTCAGTGCTGGTTGGTCACTCCGGTGTTGGTAAATCCACTCTAATTAACGCGCTCGTGCCTCATGCACAACGTGTAATTGGCGAAGTCAATGAAGTAACAGGTAGGGGCCGCCACACTTCATCGAGTGCAATTGCACTTCCTCTTTCTCCACATCTCAAGCTAAGTGATGGCTGGATTATCGATACTCCTGGAATTCGTGCATTTGGATTGGCTCACATCGACCCCAATCGCATCATCGCTTCATTTAGCGATCTTCGTGAAGTCATTGCGCAATGCATGCCCAATTGCTCACACTCTGAAGTTGGATGCGCACTTACTTCATGGGCGGCGCCAAAAGGAGTGGAAATCCCCGAGAGGCAAGCGCGTATTAATAGCCTACGAAGCCTGCTTGATATCAAGCTGGACTAGTATTTGAATCAAATGTCCACCTACTCCCAAGACTTGGCCCTTGCACTGCAACTAGCCGATGCCGCAGATTTGATTTCAATGAGTCGTTATCAGTCACAAGATCTCGTTGTAACTACAAAGCCAGATAACACTCCAGTTACTGATGCTGACAAGGCAACAGAAACTGCAATACGCCAATTAATCGCCAAGAATCATCCAGGCGACGGGCTAATAGGCGAAGAATTTGGCGAAGAATCTGCTGGGAAAAAGCGACATTGGATTATTGACCCCATCGATGGAACAAAGAACTTCATGCGCGGGGTACCAACATGGGCCACTCTCATCGCACTTGTCGACGATGGTGAAGTTGTAGTCGGTGTAGCCAGTGCGCCTGCACTCACGCGCCGCTGGTTTGCATCGAAAGGCGATGGCGCATTTGTTTCATTTAATGCTGGTGCACCTCGCAAGATAAGTGTTTCTCAAGTCTCCAACCTAGAAGATGCATCGCTCATGTATTCAGATTTAATTGGATTTAACGAACGCCTCCCAGCATTTCGCTCAATCATGGATACGTGTTGGCGATCTCGAGGAATGGGTGATTTCTGGTCACACATGTTGGTAGCCGAAGGCGCCGCAGATATTGCCATTGAACCATCACTTGCGCTGTGGGATATGGCTGCGTTAGACATAATCGTGCGAGAAGCAGGCGGTTCCTTTACATCTATTAATGGTGAACCTGGACCGACACATAAAAGTGGAATCTCCTCCAATGGCACACTCCATCAGAAAGTTATAGCAAAACTCAATGGCAACTGACGCTACCAAGGTCGCACTCGAACCTTCAACGTATTCCCTTGAAGGAATGACTTGCTCTGCATGTGTTTCAGCAATAGAGCGAACTCTCAACGCGCTACCTGGCGTAAGCGCAACTGTTAACTTCGCAACCGAAACCGCTCATGTTATGGCACCTGCGGAAATGAGTTCAAAAATAATCGTAAATGCAGTTAAGTCCGCAGGCTACTCAGCAACCCCCATTGCAGACATGAGCCAAGTGGCGCTCCATAGCAAGAAATCTGCAACCGCTCTTTTCTTTTCACTGATGTTTACAATTCCAGTTCTAGCTATTTCAATGAATATGCATTGGCATCATGCAATCGATCGATGGATTCTTAATCAACTAGATAATTTTCAAATACTGCATCCAACATATTCACCAACAGCCTGGCTAGTTATTGGTCTAAGCGCTCCAGTGGTACTTGTCATTGCGTGGCCAATTCATCGCGCGGCTATTCGCAATATCGCGCACCCAACTATGGACACGCTAATTACCCTTGGATCTCTCAGTGCATTTGGATGGTCGATTTACGCGAACATCACCGGCAATGGTGATGTCTACTCAGAAGTTGCCGCCACGGTTGTTACCTTCGTTATTGCTGGGCGCTTCTTAGAATCGCGCGCAAAGCGTCGAGCAAGTAGCGCACTTTCAACGCTATTGGCACTTGGATCTAAGGAAGTTACCGTGCTTCGAAATGGGGAAAGCGTTCTCATCCCTATTGATCACCTTATGGTGGGTGACGAGTTCATTGCTAAGCCAGGCGAACGAATTGCAACCGATGGCATCGTTATTTCGGGTACGAGCGCAGTTGATAACTCACTCCTCACTGGAGAATCCATGCCCATAGATGTCGCTATTGGATCTTCAGTTATCGGCTCTTCACTCAATAGAAATGGCCGGATTACTATTCGCGCCACACGAATTGGCTCAGATACTGAATTAGCCAGAATAACTTCAATGGTTGTTAGCGCTCAAGGAACGAAAGCGCCTATCCAGCGCCTCGCCGACAAAATCGCAGCTGTGTTTGTCCCAATAGTTACGTTGATTGCAATCGGCACATACTTTGGTTGGCGTTTTACCGATCACTCATTAACCCAATCAATTTCATCGGCAATTGCAGTTCTTGTTATCGCTTGTCCATGCGCCCTTGGATTGGCAACACCCGTCGCCCTGCTCGTTGCTTCTGGTAGAGGCGCTCAACGTGGCATCGTTATCCGCCAGCCACGTGTGTTGGAAGTTGCACGAAAGATCGATTCCGTGGTCTTGGATAAAACAGGAACATTAACGAATGGAACGATGTCACTCTTGCGCTCTCTTGTTTTGCCTGAAGCAGGCAGAGTATTAGGCAGTGGTTACTCAGAACTTCTGAAAGAGGCAACTATTCTCTCTTCTGCACTCTCTATTGAAAGCCAGAGCGAACATCCAGTTGCCGCAGCCATCGCTTCACATGTTAGGAACCAAGGAATAAATCCTACGAGTGTTTCAGAATTTGCAGCAACACCTGGAGCGGGCGCAGCTGGACGAGTAAACCTCGGCACACATTCCCCAGTAGTTGTCATCGGATCCCCAGCCGCAGTTGCGCATGCGACGACTCCATTTCATCCAGAACTTGCAGCAGCCATTGAAGAAGCAACTCGCACTGGCCTTACTGTCTCAGTCTTAGCTTGGGACGGTGTTGCACTAGCGATGTTCGCAGTTGGCGATGAAGTAAAGCCAGATGCAGTGCAAACTATTGCTGACTTTACATCACGCGGCATAGATCCATGGTTAGTAACGGGTGACTCTGTAGAAGTAGCGCTCAGTGTTGCAGGACAAGTAGGCATTGCGCCAGATCATGTCGTTGCAAGTGCATCACCACAAAATAAAGTGGAACATGTTCAATCACTTCAGGCCAAGGCCCATCGTGTACTTATGGTTGGCGATGGAATCAATGACGCCGCTGCACTTGCTACTGCCGACTTAAGTATTGCTATGGGCACAGGTACTGATACTGCGATGGCTACTGCCGATATAACAATAATGAAACCAGCACTCAGTGGTGTTATTGATGCTCTCAAACTTTCTACCAAAACACTTCGAGTTATTCGTGGAAACCTTGCCTGGGCTTTTCTTTATAATGTTATTGGTTTACCTATTGCAGCTCTGGGCCAATTGCGACCAATGTATGCAGCAGGAGCAATGGCCTTTTCGAGCCTGTTCGTAGTGACAAACTCACTTCGAATCAAATAGGGATTAAATAGGGATTAAATAGGGATTAAGTAATCAGGGAAATTACTTCAACGTCACGGTAATTGTTGAGTGACTTGAACCAGGTTCTTTCTTATCGACCGACACAATCAAGCCTAGGGCTGCTAATGGTTTGTAATTTCCAGAGATTGAGAAACTAGCAAGCAATTGCTCCAAGTTGGCATATCCAACTAGAACTCCAGATTCGGTGACAGTTTTCTTAAAGAGATCAGAATCTCCCAGCTTCGAGCCAGTACTTTTTATATCTCTTATCACGGAGCGAATGGATTCTTTATCTGCTCCTAAATAAAGAAAGGAGCCATCTTGAATAAAGGGGTAATAAAAAGAATTAGAACTCTTACTGTAGGCAAGTGCGCGTTCCACAACATTTGATGAATTGCTGTCTTTCTTGGGGGTTAGCCTGAGTACAACCAGTGGAGTACCTTCGCTAGAGTTATTCTTCATAACGATTAACTCGATTGGACCATCCAGCAGTGCTTCAATGTCTCGGCCTTGAACCCCGAACATATCGCTCATTACATTTGCAGCATAAGCATTATCGGCAACAAACTGCGAAAGAGCCTTTCCAGCGCCTTCTAAACTTATGGCAGCCAGAGTGGTTGCGGGAAGATTCTGTAAATCAGTCGCCGAAATCTCTCCAGTGGGCCAATCTATGCTTGAAGCACTGAACCCACGCGTGAGGAAGGTTGCTACCAAACTGTCTGAGGTTGCGTGAAAACCCAGAACCACTCTTCCCGTTGTGTTCCTTAGCGAACCAAGGTTTCCACCAACTCCATTATTTGATAGATAGGAGTCAAGTGATCCACCCAGGAGTGAATCAAGATTCTTTACTTCACCCCAAGCAAGACCCAGCTGATCGCCACCTAAAGCAGAAATATCAGAATTAAACGTCGCATTATCGCTCAAATGTGATGGGGCACTCTTTACAAGATTTATAGTTTCTTGACTATCGCCAATCACCGCGTAATTTGAAGCCACAAAGAATTTAAGGTTCGGGAATTGTTTGGCCATGAAATAACGCATTTCAGACTCATTAGTAATGGAAACAACTACAACCATTTGCATGCCGTTAGAAGTTTGAATCCCACCTAAAGCAAAGCGATTGCCAATCCACGGCTTTAATTGTGCCCAGTCATAACTGGAATTTTGAGTGACCTCATTGAATACAGAACCAATTGGGTCATCCTGATTAAAATTCTTAAGAGCTTTTGGAAATTTGGCGACCAGCCGAACTAAATTAACGCGCTGGCCAATTTTTGGATTCAAGTCAATCTTGGCAAATACTGTCGTATCCCGTGGAAGGACACTCTCAGGTTGCGCGCCACCACCAGAAAACAACGCATAAGCAAGAATGCCTCCACCAATAGCAAGAAGGATTCCTGCGGCAGCAGCTACTGCAATGCGCCCTTTCGTAAACCTGTTAGGTGAAATAGAACTTTCCTGAGAATTGGCGAATGTCGATTCAATGATCGGTTCTTCTATCGTCATATCGCACCCTATTCGTCAACTTATCTCTTGCGGATTATAAATAGCTCGTTTTAAGCTGCTACAAAGATAACTCTAACTATTGTAAGTACTACCAAACGAAAAAGGCATACCTATACGCGGGGAAATAAAAAAGCCCTCAATTAAGAGGGCTTTTTCCTTAAGTAGCGGGGGCAGGATTTGAACCTACGACCTCTGGGTTATGAGCCCAGCGAGCTACCGAGCTGCTCCACCCCGCGTCGGTAACCGCAATCGTAGGTGATGCGCGCCTACTAAGCCAAATCGTATGAAATTACTTGCGGGCTTGAGCAGAAATCGCTGCAGCAATAGCTGACTTCAAACGATTTTGGGCTTGTCCATATGCAGTGAAATCGCCCTTCGCAAGTGCAGCTTGTCCATCAGCAAGTGCTTGCTTTGCACTTTGCAACGCAGCGGCGAGATCTGATGATTTCGAACCTGCAGCACCTGTTGATGTCGTAGTAGAAGTTGCTCCAGTTGTTCCGGAGTTTCCACCGAATACTTGATCGAGTGCACCTTGCAATGTGTCGTCGTAACCAATTTGATCACCGAAGGAAACAAGCACCTTCTGTAATAGTGGGTATGAAGCAGTGTTTGCAGTTGCACGAACGTAAACAGGTTGGACATACAACAATCCGCTTCCAACTGGAAGAGTCAACAGGTTGCCTAGCACAACATCTGATCCACCTTGGCGCAACAATGACAATGAGTTCGCGACAATTGGCTTGGCTTCAAAGTTGGAAGCAACTTGTGAAGGTCCGGCAATGTTTGTACTACGCGGCAACTGCAATACGGAAATCTTTCCATAATCAGGTCCTGGATCAGAGTTAACCGCAGCAAATGCTGACAAGTTCTCACGTCCACCAATAGGTACAAATGGCGTTGTCAGTGAGAATGCAGATTTAGTTTCACCTGGCATCTTCAGTGTTAAGTAATACGGAGGTTGCGCGCTTGCGTTTCCGCCGAATGTTGAAGGGTCACGAGGT
>CAFAZX010000005.1_pt1 | contig 28558 bp, 25 predicted proteins | sample 7267911 | NCBI WGS metagenome assembly CAFAZX01 (sample SAMEA6814013, study PRJEB35770) | uncultured Actinomycetes bacterium | biome: Freshwater; feature: Freshwater reservoir; material: water | place: Czech Republic | collected 2016-04-20 | depth 30m m | reverse complement strand
TAGGAATATACAAACTAAGCTAGCCAGAAATTCATCGGTTGATCTATGTACTTTGCCCAAGAACGTTCGTTGTGACCCGAACGACTATAGGTCTTTGTCATGAAGTCTTGCTGAAGATGCCAACCCTTTTCAATCATTAGCGCATCGGCATATTTTTGAAACGGGCTATATTCAGCATCAAGGCCCTTGTCCCCGTGGCTCATCCATACTTTGTGTGAGCTAGGTTGTGGAAGTCCATTGATGAGTGCATCAACTAAGGGGTTTCCACCAATGGGCCAATGTGTAGAAAATGACAAAGCTGTCGTGAAAAAATCAGGGCGTTTGCCAAGTGCATAGAGAGATGCAAGGCCGCCCATACTTGATCCAATAATTGCTTTGTCTAGTTTCGCAATTTCAAGTCCAAGCTCTGCACAGATTGTTGGAGCAATGTCGTCGGTTATTTGTGAAAGGTATTTATTTCCTTCTAGTTGGTCCAAGGAAAAAGTTGGATCAATAGCACCTAGTGGCTTCACTCCACCTTTGAATACATCCTCAGGAGTGAGGTCCTTAAATCGCCCCCATGGATTTTCATCACTTTGGCTGTGAAATACGCCAATAATTGCAGGAGGGGTAATTCCGAGTTTCTCGCTAACGCGAAGAGCTGACTGTGCCATTTTCCAGGTCATCATTCTGGTAGCGGTCCGCCTGTCAAAGACATTTTGACCATCATGTGCGATGAGGAGGCGATCAGTCGGCGTCGGAGGAGCCCAGTAATCCACTCTTCGGCCATCAAAATCTAGAGTGTGAACCTCTCCGGGAACGCTGCGAATTTGAAAGCGATTTATTCTCTGCATAATGCTTAAATCATGCCATGAATAACAGAGCAATATTCTGGTTTCGGCGAGACCTTCGCCTCAGTGATAACCCAGCTCTTTTAGCTGCAATCGATGAGTCGGATGAAATTGTGCCGATCTTTATTATGGATATGGAAATTGCCAATCGCGCAGGAGATCATCGTCGTGCATACCTTGCTGCCTCTCTCGCCTCCCTTGATGCTTCGTTGGGCGGGCGATTGAAAGTTATTTCTGGAGACCCTGTAGTGGTTTTGCGTGAACTTATTTCTGAGTACAACGCCACATCCGTGCACGTTGCTCAAGAGTATGCACCGTATGGAGTTGCTCGAGATGCACGAGTAGAAGCAGCAGGAATTCACTTAACGAAGACGGGAAGTCCCTATGCGATAGCGCCAGGGCGTATCCGAAAGAGCGATGACACCCCGTACAAGGTCTACACCCCTTTCTTTAGAGCCTGGGCAACGCACGGATGGCGTGCACCTGTTGGCGTGCCCAAAAAAATTGTGTGCGTTGAAATTAAGAGTTCAGAGCGTCAATTTCCGCAATGGGGAATCCCAGAAGGTGTTTCTTTGCCGCCAGCTGGAGAGTCAGCAGCGTTGTCGCGATGGAAAACTTTTCAGGATTCTGAGTTAGAAAACTACGACGAGCAAAGAAATCTTGCCGCAATCGATGGCACAAGCAAGTTAAGTGCACATCTGCGCTGGGGAGAGATACATCCAAGAACATTACTGGCAGGACTCGGTAAAGGAACTGGTAGCGAAATATTTCGAAAAGAAATTGCTTGGCGTGAATTTTATGCAGATGTACTTCACCATAACCCGCACACTTCGCGGGATTACTATGCACCTCGTTTTGCCAATATGCGTTATGACAAACCATCGGAGAATTTTGATGCCTGGTGTGCTGGAAAAACCGGATACCCATTTGTTGATGCAGCAATGCGCCAGTTAGTGCAAGAAGGATGGATGCATAATCGCACTCGAATGGTAGTTGCATCATTCTTGGTGAAAGATCTACATCTGGAATGGCAACACGGCGCTAACTTTTTTATGAAGTATTTAGTCGATAACGATGTTGCCTCAAATTCACACGGCTGGCAATGGACTGCAGGGTGCGGCACTGACGCGTCTCCCTACTATCGAATATTCAACCCGGTTGAGCAGGGCAAGCGATTTGATGAAGACGGGGCATACGTGAGGAAATATGTACCTGAGTTGCGTCATCTCAGCGGAATAGCCACACATGAACCCTGGCTGCATGCAGATGGATATTCTCAAGGGTATGTACAACGAACTGTGGATCATGCGGCAGAGCGCCACGAATCATTAGCTCGATTAGCTGAAATCAAGATTTAGACTCTTAAAGGTTCTGCCCAAACTCCAATACCTTCTCGTTTGGCGTGATACATAGCGCTATCGGCACGTTTGAGGAGATCACCGTTTCCGTCATTTCCAACATATCCAATACTGACACCCACTGATATTTGATTTTCTGCAATAGAGAACGGATAACTCAATGTTGCCCGAAGTGCGAGAGCTGTCTCAAAAGTTGAATGTCGATCACCACGAAGAATAATTCCAAACTCATCGCCCCCAAGTCGAGCAATAAGTGAACCGTGGGGAAGTGCACGCGAAAATCGATGAGAAACTTCTCGCAGGAGCAGATCGCCCACTTCGTGACCGTGTTTATCATTAATTGGCTTGAAACCATCTAAATCGAGTAACAGTAACGCTGACTCAACGCCATCTGATTTTGAGAGCCCGTTGAGCTCGGAAATGAAGCGACGACGATTAGGTAAGCCTGTGAGTTCATCAGTGCGGGCAAGTGTGCGCTCTTCTCCGATAGCACGTGCCTGCCTAAGTGCAATTGTCATTCGAATGAATGCCAAAATTAAAGTAGTGAGTGTCGGAATCAAAATGAAATCAGGGAGATAACCTGGATGCAAAGATGTGATTCCCAACAAGGTTGCACTCATTAATACCGAAAGCGCAATGGTAACTGGGTGCATAGAGTCTCTTTCTTGATCCTCATTTCCTCGATGCCACATCGCTTCAGAAAGAAAAACTAGTCCGATTAACCAACCGTCATCAGTGATGGTTCCAAAAACATAATGATGATTAACGGTGAGCCAGAGGAAAATAAAGTCTGATGCGGAGAAAACGCTAACACCAAGGATTATCAGCACTCTACGGGCTGAAAGCTTCTTTGTAATTATGAAAGAAAGAGTCAGCGCTAACAAAACAAGATCTGCAACGGGGAAGAGTATGGCAAAGAAGGTGTCGGTGAAGTTTCCAGAAAAGTGAGGTAATGCAGGACGTATAAGAAATGCAGTTCCTAGTGAAGTTAATCCCAATCCAACGATTGTTGAATCCAATACCTCTACTACTCCGAAACGAACAAGCGTTACTAGGCTTCGCGGAATAGCTACAAATAGGCATGGGTAGAGAAGTAAATAGAGGCTATTTGGTAGGTTTGAAGTGAAAGTTGGCATTGAGTAAAACTCTTGACATGCCGAAAGAGCCGAACCGGTTGACCATATTCCAATAGCTAGTGCAAGTGATGTTTTGGTTATCCGATCAGTGAGGGTCGGAGAAAGTAGAACAAGCCCCATACATGCAAAACCAATCGCGCTGTAAAGGTAGAGGTCAACAAATACATTTGAACTCGACAGCAATACACGCAGAAATATATGCAGAATCAATAACCCAGGGGCTATTACGCGCAGGCCTTTTTTACTTGCCACCCTTGTAACTGTAGGGACCTACGTACTGAACCTAACTAGGGCTAGCCATATCTACTGTGTAGTGGTCAGACGCCCTTTTTGCATGCTTGGGAGCGTATTGAAAGATTGCTAGCAACGTCTTGCTTTGCGCCAGCGATATTTGCTTGCACCAAAGTTAACGTAGTTTGCGCAGAAGCTAGTCGCTTAATTGTTGCGACGTTTGCCTTGAGCGTTGTAATTTGGCTGCTCGCTGCTGTGATTCCCGACGTGAATTGTTTAATTGTGACCGCGATGCTGTTGAGCGATGATGTGTTTTTTGCTGATTGAGGAAGAGCTCTAACCTTGGTTGCATCAGCGTTAAGTTTGGCAATATTGGCTGTCCAGTTAGCGATATCTGCTGTACGTGCGGCAATGGCAACATCAGGTGATGGCACGAGATCCAGCGCGCTATTGATTAGTGAAGGACCAGTAGGAACAAATTTGACCCAAAGCGCCGTTGAACCGGCAGCTCCAGTGTTTAATTCCGTAGGTGAATTGGTGCCTTTTAGGTCACGAGCAACAGGCGCGTTTGCAACGTAATAACCTGAAGTTACCCATACGACATCACCAGATACGTAATCGGCCGTGCCTCGATAAGCCAAAATTTTGTTAATAGAAACAACAATTCCTGCAGCTAAGTCATTGCCGGATTTCTTTGTATCGGCAAAATTCTTTGCCAGGCTATCTGTAAGTGTTTTTACCGTTGCGAGGGAGGTTGTATAAATCGTATTTGCTTCGAGACAACCAGACCATACCCAGGTCAATTTCGCATTCTTCACGGTCGGGTTCTTTGTGCACTTGTAGACGTTTGTGCCGACTTTCTTCGATGCTCCTGACTTTGGACATGCCACACCATTTGTGATGGTTGCGGCACCAGCTGGTGATGCCACCAAAAGACTGGTGAACATAAAGCCGATGATCGAAGCAGTGAGCACCTTGCGAATCATAAGAACCTCCATAGATAGTGTGCTAATGGTAGCGAAAGTGAGTTAAATACCTATTGAATAACGCGCTTCTTCTCTTTGAATTGCCTGGGAAAGTTGCTTAACGGCCTATTTGTGACGTTGTTTCTTTCTCACATTCATTCCAATTTTGCGAACCAATGGCCTCGGCCCAAATCGACTGACGGTACTTAGCACTGCGTATTGCCAACCAGGAACAGAAAGGGCTTGACCTCTGCGCGCATCCGACCATGCCCGGTTTACAACGTAATCCGCACTTAGCCACATGAAATTGGGCAAACCACCCATTTTCATGCGCCCTCTTTCGTGGAATTCCGTCCGCGTGAACCCTGGACATAACGCCATCACGGTGACTCTGGTGTGCGCTAATTCGGTGTGGAGTGATTCGCTGAGGACGGTGAGATATGACTTCGCCGCACTGTAAGTACCGCCAGCAATCCATCCCGCAACAGATGAAACGTTAATGATAATTCCGCGATCATGTTCTTTCATCACCGGAAGAACGGCATGCATTAAACGCATGGGTGCAGTCACTAAGACATCGAGGAGGTTTTGTTCTGCTTCTAAATCACTCACTAAGAAACTTTTATTGATTCCAAACCCCGCATTATTAATTAGGACACCTATGGGGCTTGTTTTACTTGCAAGACGATCAGCGACAAGTTTCAAGCCCACAGCTGTAGATAAATCCGCGCGGAGAACCTCACTTGTCATTCCGAAATCTGTAGCTAATTCCTGGGAGACTTTTATGAGACGTTCCTCATCGCGCGCGACAAGAACGACGTGATATCCCTTTGAAGCCAATAGACGAGCGAAACTTGCACCGATTCCTGCGGTTGCCCCAGTCACCAGTGCGGATTCACCCATTTATTTTCTCCGTAACTCTGCAGGTGCTCCTGCGGGGACCATTGGATTATTTGGAAAGATGGATGAAACTACTTTGTATGGGGCGCTTTGTGTGGGACGTTGGTCAGGTTCGTTCTTATTTGGCCACATCGAAATTGCTCGTTCGGCTTGTGCGGTAATCGTTAAAGAAGGATTAACGCCAAGATTTGCGGTGATTGTCGAACCATCAACAATATGCAACGTCTGGTAATTCCAGACCCGATGATAAGGATCCACAACGCCATGCTCTGGTGAGTCACCTATGACACAGCCGCCAGAAAAGTGAGCAGTAAAAGGCGCATCAATAAGATCGCCTAAGTGGCCTCCTGCGATACCGCCATATTTTGCAGCGATAGTTCTTGCAGTTTGATTGGCTGCAGGAATCCACGTTGCATTTGGTTTCGTTGGATCATTCTTAGACGTTAAGTGCCATCCGAGAATGTTCCTCTTGCCCCTAACAGCAATTGAAGAGTCCACATTCTGCATTACTAGCGCAATAACTGTTCTTTCACTCCAATGGCGCACATTAAGAATCTTGGGTAACAATGAGGGTGAATGCAGAAGAGTCTTTACCCAGTTTCGTCGCCTAATCTTTGACGTAGCGCCATCGGTCATCAGAGTTTGCATCAAACCCATGAAGTTACTTCCCTTGCCATAACGCACTGGTTCTACGTGGGTGTGCTCATCTGGATAAAACGATGATGTGATGGCGCATCCCTTGCTGAAATTGATTTCAGTGTTGGGCATAGAAGCGCCAACAAGTGATTCGCTATTTGTTCGAGAAAGCTTTCCTAATTGATCAGAGAGAAGTGGAAGGACATTTCTATCTTTCATGCGATGGAGCAACTTCTGAGTGTTGTAAGTACCAGCCGCAACAATGACTTCTCGCGCAGTAAAAGTTTGAGTGCCCACTCCACCAGTCTTCTTCGCAGTAACAACCCATTGACCATTCTTCTCTTCTAACTGCGTAACCGTTGTCATGGGAAATACAACTGCACCAGCTTTTTCAGCAAGTCCCAAGTAATTCTTTGGCAAAGTATTTTTTGCGTTATGACGGCATCCGGTCATGCAACCACCGCAGCCAACACATCCCTCGCGCATTGGACCGACACCACCAAAGTAAGGATCCTCAACTTTTTCAGCAGGGTGCTTTCCAAAGTGAATCCCAAGTGGCGCCATCGTGAATGTGTGTCCTACACCCATTGATTCCGCTGCATCTTTCATAGCTTGATCACTGGGGGAGAAGTATGGATAAATACTTACGCCTAACATTCTCCTAGCCTGGTCATACCAAGGCTCTAATTCTGTTTTCCAGTTAGTGATGTGTGCCCATTGTGGATCGTTGAAATATTTATCACCTGGCTGGTACAAAGTATTTGCATAGACAAGGGATCCACCACCGACACCTGCGCCAGCCAAAATTAGAGCATCAGGGAGCACATGAATTCTTTGAATACCGAAGAATCCAAGTCGAGGCATGAAAAGAAATTTGCGAAGTCTCCAGGATGTCTTAGGGAAATCCTCATCCGCAAATCTCTTTCCAGCTTCTAGAACAGCAACGCTATAGCCCTTTTCAACTAGTCGAAGAGCAGAAACGGAGCCACCGAATCCAGAGCCAACAATGACAACGTCAAAGTCGTGTTTCATGGATTTAGATTTCTATTCCTGCAGTGTCTTCATCGCGAATTGTCCATGAAGTTCCATAGGACTCGAGAAGATCAAGGAAAGGTTTCGGTGCAAACCATTCGGGCCCATTAACTCCCTCTGGTTGCCAGATACCTTTATCGATGAGTTCCATCGCAATAACTGGATTGACCGCGGTCTGCCATACAACTGCTTGATCGCCGTACTCAGCCATAGACCAGGCATTATCGACAACGTTGTACATGTAACAAGCGTAAGGCTTACCTTCTTTATTAAGCCCTTTAACAAGTGCGCCTGCACAAGTTTTACCACGCATTCGCTCACCAAGAGTCGCTGGATCAGGAAGTGATGCAGCCAGCAAATCTCGAGGTGAAACCGATACTCCTTGAACATCGACATGCTCTTTACGATCCATGCCCAACATGTGAATAGTTTTCAGCGTTGTAATGAATGAAGCACCAAGTCCGTACTTAAAGTTAACTTTCTTTGCATCAACTTTCTGCGGAATCAAGACTACTTCTTCGTGTTCAACGTTTACACATTCAACAGGTCCGATGCCTTCAGGGAAATCAAATGTTTCAATCTCGCTGAAAGGCTCTGTCGTAAACCATCCACGCCCATCTTCCCAAACCAATGGGGGATTGAGGCATTCTTCAATTGTTGTCCAGATGGAAAATGATGGTGCGAAGTTGTGACCCTCTACGGTGAGATTTGATCCATCGAGAATTGTGATGGAATCAAGTCGACTAAATAAAAAGTCCGAGGCATATCGAGCAAAGACATCGCTCATACCGGGCTCGATACCCATGCCAACCAAGGCGTAAATTCCGCGTTCAGACCAGTTCCAGTCGCGAGCAAATTGCTCGTCGCCCAATTTCACACCCGTTTCAGAATTTGGGTAATGAGGATGTGGGCGCGACAAGGACATCGCCATGTCAATGTAATTTTTATTCTCAATTTCGCAGGCCAAGAAGATTGGCATAACAAAGCGCGGATCCACCGCATTGATAACTACATCTGGATCCGCCTTGCGAATCAGCTCTCGTAGATCTTCAAGCTCAGCTGCGTTGACTTGTGCGGCAGAAAATCGTGCATCGTTTACTCGTGCCACTGCTTCTTCGGCGCGTGCCAAATTGCGGTCAGCAATAACCATTGACGTAATAAAGGTTCTGCGAGATGCGATATTTGCGATTGCTCTGCCAACACCACCCGCGCCTATAACTAGCGCTTTCATTGTTGGCCTCTCATGGGGATATAAATCCCTGTTGGTTTGTTTTCCCAATTTTAGCCATTTGGGTTACATCTGCCAATTTATATTGAGATTCTTGGCTAAATCGGCGTTAATTTTCGTTTAAATGAGAGATGCCCTACGGGTACCCTTGCCCAATGCAATGTGATCATTATTTTGCATATTTTGTCCTCGTAGCTCAGTGGATAGAGCAACCGCCTCCTAAGCGGTAGGTCGCCGGTCCGACTCCGGCCGAGGACACCATCAACACCTAGTAGGTTTCTATTTTCGAGAAGAGTTTTTGCTCGGAGTTATAGAAATCTGAAAATCCATTGCTTCAATAAGTCTTAAGAAAGTAATCGTGTTGGGATTCATGAGTCCTCGCTCAATTCGGCTTATATCGCCTTGTTGCACACCAGATAACTCGGCCAACTCCCTTTGTGTCATAACGCGCGTACGTCGAGCTGTTGCCAACACCGAACCAATTCCCATGGCGCTTGAGAAAACATTGTAAGCATCCTTGCCTTTTTGAGAAAACTTAGCCTTGCGCTTATCCGCGTAATCCTGGAAATTCTTGCTCATCGCCCTACCTCCACTTCCGAGTGTATGTGTTTTAACACATCAAGTCAATCTAGTTATGTTTAGAACTTGTTCCCTGCCCGCCATCGTTGAAGACGCAATCTCGCAAGCTTGATCTCCATTTGTTGTCTCTTGGGTTTGTCATTGCGCGCTTTGTCGTAGCCATTCAAAAGGAGAATAATTTTGGAACCATGAAAATGAATGAATAGTCGTATAAGAATCTTCGCTGGCGGCATAGGACTATTGATTTCAAGATTTGCATACATCGCTTTTATGTCAGCTGCTGAGTATTTGATACGAAACTCAAAAATTCCCTTTTCTACATGCTTGAGCCAAGGGGTCCCAATCAGCTTCAGTCCGTTAGGAACAAGAACTAGTTCGATTGCCGCACTCAACGCTGCGAATTTAACATCGCTAAGGGAGTCCATCCAGGATTCGAAAGAGGAGAAAGTGTCTCTGCCTTCGTAGTATTCAACTATCCAAGATTCTATTTCCACCATAATTTTAAGTTAATTGCAGATTCTGACAAACTGATTTAGATAAGAAAGCCTATGTGGATAGACCAACCGCCACCCAAGCAGGCGGTCGCCGGTCCGACTCCGGCCGAGGACACCGGTTCTAAATCACCCCGTAGGTATAACTATCTCGAGCAGGTTCCTAGAGTCTGCCGTTCGAAGATATCTCCAGTCAATACTGCACGTGCTGAGAAATTCTGTTCCAATCCCAAACATTGAATTTCCAACTTGTGGATCACCACCATCAACCATTGAGATGGTTACTTCTCTATCATTTGCAAAAATATTGATTTCAATTGCACTTGCACCTGCATGTCTGATGGCATTTGAACAAATTTCTTGGCAGATATCGCGAATGATATATGCGGCCGGAACATCCTGCTCAAGCTGTATTTGTGTAGATTGATCAATGAAAATTTCAATCTTTACTAGATCAGCCCACAGTTCAATTAAGTCTGCGAACGACTTAGATATATCAGGCGCCATGAATGATTCTGACTGAAGCAATGGCGCAATTTCATTCATTCTTTGACTTAGCTCTTCAATAACTCTCTCAGTGTTTTCAGAATCTGAAGATTCTTGTAATCGAATTGAGGCTGCGTGAAGAGAATTTTGAACGGGACCATGGAGGATTCGAGAGATAAGACCTTGGTTAAACCAGTCGAGAAGATTCACGCGCGCCACCGCCCACACTAGATCATCACGCAACTTCTTCATCCTAATTTCTTGTCCTACCACTTGCCCTTGAAGGGCCACGCCAAATGCGATAGCCCAGGAAAAAAGAGGATAAATAAGAAAAGTAGTGACAGCATAAAATTTTGGATCACTAGAATTATATAAGGCAGCATAAGATGCAAGGACGGCAGCAAATGCTATTGAGAAATATCCAACCGTAATGAGGAACTCGCGCCAAGGCGACAAAATTTCACTCAGATATTTACGTAATATTTTGTGAAGAAGCCAGGTGCACGGTACTAAAGTTACAAAAATAAAGAAGGAATGCATGACTGCAATTTTTAAACCGAAGAAATGTGAAGCAGTTGGGAATGGCATCAATGCAGCGACGATATTCCACCAAACTGAAGGAAGATTCGCGATTAGGTTAAAGTCTTTCCACTCAGCTTTTACGGAGTCATTACCAAATTCACTCCCTGATATTGTCAATTTCAATGTTTCGGGGGCATATGATTTGCTGAGAGGTTTGATGTAATCGTTAAGTATTCTCTGAATTTCAAAGACTTCAGAACTGCTGGTGCTCAATTTGATGCGACGTAATTGCTGGACTATATCTGTGGAAATCTGCTGAATCTTACGTAATGTGTTTGCCTTGCTTTCTCTTCCTAATTGCCCCAAAATACGCTGAAGCTGGATACTCTCATTACGAAAATTTCGCGCACTCTCTTGGTGGCGCCGAAAATTAGCGGATGCAAAGGTTGCTAGAGCTACTTCAGCAGACATCAAGAACGCGCTAGTGGGTATGCGAAACCACTTATTCCCATCTTCAAGGATTTTAGAGCCCTCAAGAAAAGTTACGACTGATAGTCCTCGAAGCGCACCGCCAACAATGTAGCTAACAAGGACTGTGGTAGCTCGAATATTTCTATTCTTCAACGGTATTAACTGCACAAGTGCAATTATGAGAAACATAGGAATTACGGCCGCCGCCGCAGTCAGTATTCTAAAAAGTATGAGTGTATTTTCTAAATCCGGACTTCCAAATATTTGAATAACAATACTTGTAAATATAGATGACGCTATTACTGGCCAAGATAAGACAGCACGGTTTGTAGCAGGAAGAAGAAATTGATCATTAAAATTGGAGATACGCATGATTATCTTTCGGGAGTTCCAGCAGCCGAGATAAATTTTCTAACTGCTTCAACTCTGGGGTTAATTGGACCATTCACTTCAATGTGCAGCGTTGTGAATACTGCTGCTAGAAGTTGTTCAACTGCTCGAACAGATGTTTTTCGCCGCTTTGCGATTTCAGCATTTGTATATCCTTGTGCAACAAGTCGAAGAGCCTCTACCTGTGCGGTGGTTAATTTTCCCAGAGGTCTAGAGGGATCCCCATCCTCATGAAAGTGCTTTGTGTTGGCCACAATTTTCTCAATCGCTTCAACTATGTGCTGACTATTGGTAACCATATCTTTTCGGATAAAGCCGCAGCCTGCAGGTACATCTTCTTTCGTGTACCCGGCGGTTCTTAGGTCGGGATGTTTAGTCAGCAGTGCGATTGCGATCCCGGGGTAAGTCTTGTGGAGTAGAAAAGATAGATCAACGCCACTCGGACCGCCCCCAAGATTGATATCCAGAATTGCGATGTCAGGATCAAATTCTATTGCTTTCGACTTGGCTTCGACGGCAGAGTGTGCGGTGAGAACCTCAAAACCCGCTGCTTTCAAAGTTTCTTGAAGCAGAGCGGCAACCATCGGCTCATCTTCGACGAGCAAGAGCCTACGAGATACGACCACAGTCTGAGTCTAGGTCGGATTGCTGTTGGAAGCGCTAGTTCTTCGGATATCCGCAGAAAAGAAGGTGGCCAAGCCGAGCGATGATGCAAACTCGCCACCAGTCAGAATTAGCGAGAGATTAGTGAACCAAGGAGTTCAAGTGAAAAGAAATTTCATTAGAAAATCACTAGTAGTAGTCATGTTCTTGCAAGCTTTCCTTATTCATGGAGTTATTATCTCGACTCCTTCGGCTAATGCGTCGGCAACCAAACAGCTAGTAGGCACAACTGGAAGTTATCCTTTCGATATCACTCTCGATTCGGCTGGGAATATTTTTACTGCGAATTTCACCTCTAACAATGTAACTAAATTTACAAAGAGCGGAAGTAGTTACACAGCTGCAATTTTCGGTACTACCGGAGCAGGACCTAGCGCAATCACGATTGATTCGGCTGGGAATATTTATACGGCAAACGCAACCGCTAGCAATGTCACAAAAATTACTCCTGCAGGAGTTGCAACAACTTTTGGTTCAACGGGATCAGGTTCGAAGCCTTATGACATCACGATTGACTCATCCGGAAACATCTATACTGCAAATAACGGCACAAATAACATCACGAAAATTACCCCGGCTGGGGTGGTCACTGCCAACTGGGCTTCGCTGGGTGCAAGCACTACCCCATACGCGATTACATTTGATTCAACAAGTGGAAATCTTTATACCGCCAACTATGGTAATAATACAGTCTCAAAAGTTACAACGGCTGGTGTAGTAACAAATTTTGGCTCCACCGGAACCAAACCAATTGATATTACGACAGATTCTTCCGGAAATGTTTTCACGGTAAATAATGGCAGCAATGATGTTTCAAAAATTACTTCGGCAGGAGTTTCAACGCAATCATGGGCTGGGACAGGTTTGGCCCCATTTGGAATCGTTGCAGATTCATCAGGAAATATCTATGTCACTAATTATAGCGATTTCAGTGTTTCAAAAATTACTCCCCTCGGAGTAGCTGCCGCATATGGTTCCACGGGTCAAGGTCCTATCAAGATTGCTCTTGATTCGGTTGGAACTGCATATGTTGTAAATCGCTTGGACAATACCGTGACCAAATTAATTCCAAACTTCACGCTTACGGTAACGTCAGATGCTAACGCTACAATTTCTCCATCAACGAGCACAACGATTGCACTAGGGAGTACTCCCACATACACAATTACACCAAGGGCCGGCTATCAGATAGTTTCAATTACTGTCGACGGTGTACCAGTTACTCCGACAACGGGCACTCTTCTAACTAAATTTGCACTCACATACACATTTCCGTCTATTCAAGCTGATCACACGATTGCGGCAACGTATCGGGCTACTCCTGTTTACCGCGCGATTACAGTGACCCCACCTACAAATGGAACTATCTCACCTGGGACAAGTACTTCAATTCTCAATGGAACAACTCCAACCTACACAATTACGCCCGCATCGGGATATCAAGTTGAACTTGTAACCGTCAACGGAGTTGGTGTGGTTACTTCGCCGACCACACCATCAACTTCTGTCATCACCTACACCTTCCCAGCCATAACAGCGAATAATGTAATTGCCGCAACATTCTCGGAAATCAGCAACTCAAGTGGTTATACAAATATGGTGGCGACCACAAATAATGGCACCATAACCCCAGCAACGTCGACAGGGATTTCAACTCCAAGTACCATCGAATACACCTTTACTCCAGATAGTGGTTATCGTGTAACTGACGTACTTGTCGACGGAGTTTCGGTTACCCCCACTACAGGGACGTTGCCCTCGACAGCAGCGGTGACGTATAACGTGGCATCTGGAACGGCAGATCACACAATTGATGCAGTTTTCACAGCCTATAACCCTTGCGTTTTCACGAGTACCCATTCTGTTGGGACAAAGGATTGGAATGTTGCGACTGAAGACATGAGCACCGCAGCCTGGACAACTAATAACAATGGTGTCTGTAGTGATGGCAACAACCCCACACTTTATGTCTTCCACAGATATATAGGTCCTGATTTTGACTCAGGATGGGTCAATCCATTTGGATCAGTTCCATTGACGGCTTCGTACAGTAGCGCTGGCTGGTCAGGACTCACAATTGACACAGCTAAAACTGTTCTTTTCAACTATGTAACCGCTAACGGAGGAAGTTGGGTTTGGGGTGAAAACTACACTTGGAGTGTTGCATTTCGAGATACAAACACCTTGCCCGCAAATGCGACCGACACGCATGATGTCGTGTGTGCAAGTGGAAGCATTGGAAGTAATTCAAATGGCTGCACTAATCCCGATGGCAGTCCTCTTGAATCAGGCACAGGTTTTGCAACTTTCACTGCGTCCTTCTCGAGGGCTGAGCAGGTCCCATTAAGTTTGACTCTAACTCCTACTTCAAAGACCGGAAGCCCATATTCGTCTGTGACGACTTTTACGCCAGCTGGTGGTTCTGGCACTGGCACTCTTACTTACTCTATTGATCCATCCAGTACTGCGGCTGACTGCTCGCTGAATAGTTCATCAAATCCTGAAAGTGTGACAGCAACTTCCACAGGCACCTGTGTCATCAATTTAGTAAAAGCTGCAGATTCCACGTATGAGGAAACTTCTACTGTTACAACTTTCACATTTCTTTACCAACCATTTACATTTGTGCTCTCTCCTAGTTCTAAAACTGGCTCACCATTTATCGCTACTATCTCCGTCTCAACTACCGGCGGTTCGGGTGGTTCACTCACATATTCAATCAATTCCGCAGATAGCTCCGCAACAAGTTGCACTCTTGATGATTCAACGAATCCCACAACCATCACGGCAACTTCTATCGGAGTCTGTGCTGTCGTAGTGACGAATGGATCAGAATCCGGCGTAGAAATATTTACTTTTGCTCCCTCGGAACCCACCATCACTTCGATTTCTCCATCCTCTGGAAATACAGCCGGCGGAACTTCAATTACAATCACAGGAACCAACTTCGCAGCTGGCGCAACAGTGAGCGTTGGTGGAGCACCATGCGCAAGCGTTGTCGTTGTCTCAGCAACATCTATTACCTGCACAACTCCTGCTGGATCTGCTGGAGCTAAAGATGTTATGGTGACGAACTCTGATACAGGATCTGTTAATTCACCTGGTGGATTCACTTACGTTACACCAATAGGCGTCGTGAGAATCACCTCTATTAGCCCAAAGAAAGGTCCAATCAAAGGCGGAACCGAAGTGACAATTACTGGTGCGGGTTTCAGTAATGCCGCAAAAGTAAAAGTACGTGGTGTGTCTGCCGTGATTATCAAACGAACCGGCAGTACCAAGATAACTATTCGTACCCCCAAGAACGCTAAGGGAGCTGCTTCGATAGTTGTTACAAACCCTGATACCGGGTTTGCTACATTCAACGGATTCACATATACGGCTGAACATGACTCGGAGGGCAAAAGCTAGGACATGACAAATTGAAGACCTATCGTCTCCTAAGCGGTAGGTCGCCGGTCCGACCTCAGCCGAGGACATGCCTACTTTCAATTAACTTCAGTCGAAGTAACGTAAAGCATTCTCCACGATCGTCTGACTTTTATTAATCCCCAGTGAAATATGACCTTCACCTGGTTCAAAAATAAGCTTTGCAGTTGGAATTTTGCTGGCGAGCCACTTGCCATGTGCGTGAGGAACCATGAAATCTTCGTCTCCTTGCCATAATTCAACAGGCTTTGAAATTGAAGCTAAATCAAATCCCCAAGGTTGGACAAATGCTAAATCATCATCCATCCATCCGTAGTAGTTAACTTGTACTGCATGCCTAAAGCTAAACGCTACAGCTTCAGCAACTTCTGGAGTGAGAGACCTCTTATCAGCATCACCAATCAATCCACCAAGTGCCTCAATTAATTGGCTGCCAGTTACGTTCGCTGTCCCTTCAACATTTTCTTGCATCCACTTTTCGATTGCATGTTCTCCAGCAAGTGCGGCGCCAAATTCGATGTGATTTTCTTCGCCCATGCCCGCTAAGAAATCAAGATCATTCATTCCATATGCACCAACGCCGGCGATACTAATTGCAGCGATAGATTGTGAAAGGGTGGTATCAGCTAGGCAATGTGGTCCGCCACCTGACCATCCGATTGATACTGAATTTTTCACATTGAAATGTTGCAGAATCGCCTGGGTATCTTGTGAATTATCTATGACTGATCTTCCTTTGTTGCGCGCACTGTTTCCATAACCCGCTCGGGAATATGAAATTGCAAACCCACCAAGCTCTGCTACAACCGGAAGCCAGTTATCCCATGTGGAGCATGCACCGGGTGTGCCGTGATGAAAGAACACTGCATTTTCTGAAGGTACGCCAGCAGATATAACTTCAATATTGCGTCCATCACTTAAAAGAAGATTGTGCTTATCCATGAGAGGATTAAAGCAGGATTTCGGATTATCTAGTGCTTTAAAGTAAAGCGACGCAAAGATTTTGGGGCCCACCAGTTACGTTCACCAAATAGTCGCATAAGCGCTGGAACAAGAAGTGCACGAACGAGTGTGGCATCAAGTAGCACGGCAAAGGCCACACCTAGTCCCATGAACTTGATTGACGTGACACCGCTAATAGCGAATGAGGCAAAGACAACGGCAAGCAATCCTGCGGCTGCTGTAATAATTCGAGCAGATCTCTGTAATCCCGTTGCCACCGATTCGATATTTGATTTACCCGCTATATGCTCTTCGCGAATTCTGGACAGTAGGAAAATCTCATAATCCATGGAAAGACCAAACACAACAACGGCAATCAAAATACTTGTACCGGTATCTAACGTGCCAGTGACTGTGAAATTTCCAAACAACCACCTCAAGTGTCCCTCGATAAATACCCAAGTGAGTACACCGAGTGTCGCAACCAATGAAAGGGCGTTAAGAATCACCGCCTTGATAGGAAGAATTATCGAGCCGGTGAAAATGAAGATGAGTATCAAAACACTCAATGCAATCCAGCCCAGTGCCCAAGGAAGAGTCCGCGCAATTCCGTCTTGCGCGTCAGTGAAGTCTGCTGCTGGACCGCCAATGAGAGTTCCGGCTGGGGCAGGAATATCACGCAATGCATGGATCATTACCTCGGCAGCAGGTGTCCGAGATGGCATTGATTGGATTGCAGAGATGCGTAGGTCCGCACCATTTATTTGCGTGGGAATCATATGAACAATTCCAGTTACTTCTTGAATCTTTGCAACATATGCAGCGACTTCTGCAGTCTTTGTGGAACCGTTAGGAATAATAATTTCTATCGGACTTCCTTCTTGACCCACAAAACGATCTTCAATCAAAGCAGAGGCTATCGCTGCTTTATCTGAAGCTGGCAGAACGCGTGAATCGATTTGAGCAAAGGCGATGTTTTTCATTGGTGCCGCGCAGATACCGAGAATAAGTAGAGAAACAATGACGACAGGAATTGGGCGTCGCATTACAAAGCGCGCCGTCGATGCCCAGCGGCCATCACTCTTTGGAATGATTGCACTTTTGCGGACAACACCCTTATCGATTTTATGTCCAAGCATCGCCAAGATTGCAGGTAGCGGAATTAGTGCACCAGCAACTGCAAGTGCGACAACTGATGTTCCTGCGTAACCAAATGACTTCAAGAAGGAAAGCGGGAAGAGTGTCAAGGAAAGCATTGTGACAAAGACTGTTAAGCCAGAGTAAAAGACAGTTTTCCCTGCGGTAGAGACGGTGATTGCTACAGATTCATCCACGCTTTTTCCGTCATGCAATTCTTCACGGAAACGATTAACGATGAGTAATGCGTAATCGATGCCGAGTCCAAGGCCAAGTCCTGTAATTAGATTGAGTGCATAAATACTTACAGATGTGAATAAAGTGAGTAAGAAGATAATAAAGAATGCACCAAGGATTGCGCTAATTCCAACAACAAGTGGCATAGCAGATGCAACAAGTGCTCCAAATACGAAAACAAGCAAAATAAATGTCAGAGGAATTGAAATTGCTTCGGCGAGGGCTAAGTCTTTGGAAATCTTTGAATTGATGGCGTGCGTTATAACGCCGCCACCTGAGGCATAAACGGTAAGTCCTTCAAATTTCCCATCATATTTTCCTTGAATTTTTTCACCAAGGTCACTTATCTTGGCAAAGTCACCAGAGGTTGAATAGATCGACAAGAAGCCAGCTTTTTCATCTGCAGACTTCATCGTTGGTGCGCCACCAGTTGACCAATAGGAATATGTTTTGGAAACTCCTGGTTCGGCAGCAATAAGCTTTTCTAATTTCGTCGCCGAGGCAACAACTGATGGGTCTTGTACATTGGTGGTGGAATCTAAAACGAGCACAACGCTCGGGTCAGTTGTGTGAAAGTGCTTTTTTAAGTATTTGCCAACTTGAGCCGATTGGCTACCTGGGTCGGAGTAGCCGCCACTGTCGAGTTTGGATATTGCTAGCGAGCCGACTGCGCCGCCCAAGAGAATTACAAGAATAAAAACCGCGAGCGTAGATTTTCTGCGGCGGACCACAAATTTACCTAGAGCTAAGAACACGTGCCCAACCCCCAACATAGATGATGGTCAAAGTATGACTGATAGAATTCAACAAATGAGCGAAATGTGGCCAAAGACAACTTCTGATGAACGTGATCCTCGCGACGATCAAGAAGAGGAAAAACGACGCGAAGATGAGATTAATTCAGACAAACCTCCGCACCACGAGTAATTACTCAGATTTGGTGGCGGGTGTAACTTTATTTTCTGCTGGCGCTTTAGCTGCTGGTGTTTCTTTCGGCGTGGGAAGTGCTGCAGTTCCTGTTGAAGAGCTTTTCGAATCAGTTTTGTAAAACCCAGACCCTTTAAATACGACGCCTACCGCCGTATAAATCTTGCGCAATTCACCCTGGCACTCTGGGCAGGTCGTCAACGAATCATCAGAAAAGGCTTGAAACTCCTCAAATTCGTGGGAGCACGCGCTACATACATATTGATAGGTAGGCATCGGGCATCCCTTCTTAAGATATTCACTCATGACCCCTAAAAGCGGGGTAGAGGGAAAGTGTAAAGAAGTGAGACGATAGAGGCGAATCAAGACCCTGATTGGGAGGCTTTGGAAGCAATGGTGAGATTGAAACGAGCCCTAGTAGGCGCGATGATTCTATTTATTGGCCTCATGACGATTGCGCCAGCCCAGGCCAACTCCCTTGTAGGAACGTCTCCGATTAGCGGTTCAAGCCTTGTTAATGCTCCAAGTGCGGTGACGATAACAACCCAAGGTGTTCTTATCGATGGCGGAAACACGGTTACGGTTACTGATCCCAAAGGTTTACGTGTTGATGATGGAACGATCACTGTTGATGGCATGAGTGTGATCGTCGGAATGCAAGCGCTTAAGAATTCTGGCATCTATAAAGTTTCATATTCACTGCTTGCAGAAAATGATGCTCCGCTTGAAGGAACTTTTACATTTAGTTTCACCGCTCCAGCGGTAATTTCTTCACCGACTGCAGTTGCGACAGTAAGCGCCAGTGCGGCTCCAACTGCTTCCAGTGGACGAGGAACCTCAATTTTTGTTTTAGGTCTTCTATTTGCAGCATTTTTTGTATTGGTCTTTCTCATCCTCTATGCGCGCAAACTTATTAGAGACCATTGATGTTTAGCGCTGTATCCCTTCCCTCTGCAGGCCCATTGGTCAGTGCGCTCGCAACCGTCAGTAAATTCATAGGAATTTCTGCGAGCATCGCGGTTGTCGGCGCTTTAATCGCCGCGGGATTTTTATTAAAGGACGAGGCTGGAAAGCTTTCCTACGCAGGACTTGCAATGCGCAAAGTAATTCTGTGGTCGGCAATTACATGGGCAATCGCAGCTGGCGGCAATATTATTTTTACTTTAGCCAATATTTTGGGCGAACCTTTAGGGTCTGTACTTGACTACGTGACTTTAAAGTCTTTCATCACTCAAATAACTTTAGGGCAGTACTTGCTATTCCAATTACTTATTGCTCTTTTTATTGCATCTCTAGCAATGCGTATTCAAAAAGTTGGCGGAGCTAACCTCCTCACCATTGCCACGGTAATTGGAATACTCTCTCCGATATTTCAGAGCCACTCGGCATCTAGCGGATCGCATGCTCTTGCTATTGGGTCTCTGTGCATTCACGTAATAGCCCTTTCGTTCTGGGTGGGTGGCGTTTTTGCACTCGCGCTGTTAGAGCCAGAGGATCGCGCTGTGGCGGCATCTCGTTTTAGTGCGTTAGCTCTTTGGTCAGTAGTTGGTGTTGTAGCAAGCGGTGCTGCAAATGCTTGGGCTAGATTAAATTTTGCTTCTGCATGGCATACAACGTATGCATTTGTAATGATTGCGAAAATTTTACTCACCGTTGGTCTTATCTATATCGGGTACGTGCATCGTAAAAATCTTACGGCCAAGGCCCCACAGTCGATCAATTGGGGCAAATTTTCGCAATTGGTTCTCGCCGAATTAACAATCATGATTGTTGCATTGGCTCTTGGCTCTTGGCTTTCAGTTAATCGTTCGCCTGTGCCTTTAGGTGATGAGAAATTTAGTGCAGCAACTACTGTCGCAGGTTTACCAATGCCTGGTGACCCAACACTGAGCAGAATTCTTTTCCTTTACAACCCAGACGCACTCTTTTTGGGTTTCTTAATTCTTGCTGTAGCCCTATATGTTCGCGGAGTCATGATTCTCGAACGTCGTGGAGATAAATGGCCACTCAATCGCAAGATTGCTTTTGTATGTGGAATTGTCGCTATTGACTATGCGACAAGTGGTGGAATAGGTGTTTACGCACATTTCTCATTCTCGTATCACATGATTGCGCATATGGTCCTAGGTATGGTCGCTCCAATTGGTTTGGTTTTAAGTGCTCCAATTACTTTGGCATTGCGGACACTTCCACAGGGGCGTACTCATGAGGAGCGCGGAGTGAGAGGAACTCTCGTATCTGCATTGCATTCCAAGATAGCAAGCATTTGGGTCAATCCAATAGTTGCACTTGTCCTTTTTGATGGCTCACTATTTATTTTGTATTTCACTTCTTTGTTCGGTGGCATGATGCAAAGCCACTTAGGACATTTTGCAATGAATGTGCACTTCATCCTGGCGGGTTTCTTATTCTTCCATGTGATTATTGGAGTCGATCCAAACCCAAAGAGAGTTCCTTACTTAGTTCGAATCGTGGTGCTTTTTGCCGCAATGAGCATTCATGCCTTTTTCTCGGTCGCCTTACTTTCATCTAGCACGCTTCTTGACGGTGGATATTTCGCACAGTTGCATGCTCCCTGGGTAACAGATCTACTTGCCGATCAAAAACTTGGTGGGTCAATTGGTTGGGCTATGGGTGAGATACCCATCCTTCTTGCCCTGATTGCAACTTTCTTACTGTGGGTCCGGGACGATTCACATGAAGCAAAACGTATCGATAGAAACACTGAGCGAATGGCAGCAATGGGGCAGCCCGATGAACTGGCTGAGTACAACACCTATCTCGCGAATTTGGCTGCTCAAGATACGAAGGAGGGATAAAGAAAAATGGATGCGTTATTTGAACTCCCGACAGAATACGAAGATCTGCGTACAAGTGTTCGTGCTTTGGCAGAAAAAGAGATTGCTCCGTTTGCGCGCGATGTAGATGAAAACTCTAGATTTCCTGAAGAGGCACATAAAGCGCTGCAGCGGGCAGGACTTGCTGCATCACACGTGCCGACAGAATTTGGTGGCGATGGTGCCGACTCACTTGCAGTTGCAATCGTGATCGAAGAAGTGGCTAGGGTTTGTGGTTCATCGTCGTTAATCCCAGCGGTTAATAAACTTGGATCACTTCCGCTCATTCTTGCGGGGACCCAAGAGCAAAAAGAGCGATGGCTAAGACCACTTACCGGCGGTAAAGGGTTTTCTTACTGCTTGTCTGAGTCTCAAGCGGGATCTGATGCTTCTGCCCTTAAGACAAAAGTTACACAAGATGGCAATGGCTGGATTCTCAACGGAAGTAAAAAATGGATCTCAAACGCAGGGTTTTCAGAGTTTTACACTGTCTTGGCTTCAAATGATTCAAGCAAAGGTGCAAAAGGTATTACAGCTTTCATTGTTGAAAAGAGCGACCCCGGAGTTTCCTTTGGTGCACATGAAAAGAAAATGGGATTTAGAGGTTCACCCACACGTGAAGTGTATTTTGACAATGTAAAACTTGATGATGATCGCCGCCTTGGCGAGGTCGGCAATGGCTTCACGATTGCGATGAACACTTTAGATCACACTCGCGTAACAATCGCAGCCCAAGCGCTTGGATTAGCCCAAGGTGCCTTAGATGTTGCTACCAAATATGCACACGAAAGAGAACAATTCTCGAAACCAATTTTTGACTTTCAAGGAGTTCAGTTCATGTTGGCAGACATGGCGATGAGTGTTGCAGCGGCCAGACAGCTCACATATGCCTCTGCATCAAAAAGCGAGCGAGGCACTTCTGACTTAAAATTCTTCTCTGCAGCAAGTAAATGTTTTGCAAGTGATACAGCTATGAAAGTTACTTCAGATGCAATTCAAATATTGGGCGGATACGGATATGTTTCTGATTATCCAGTTGAGCGCATGATGCGAGACGCGAAACTCACTCAAATATATGAGGGTACAAATCAAATTCAACGAATCGTAATGGCAAGAAATCTTCCTTAAAAACGTACTACTTCATCTGGTGTGGCCGCTGCATTGAGTGGGACATCGTGATTTTCACGAGGTAATAATTCCTCACTAAGTTCACCCGAATAAATGAGACCGACTTTCCATCCATCAATCATTGGAAGCGCGCGGTCGTAATAACCTCCGCCTTTACCAAGTCGATATCCCTCTGAATCAATATGTAGGGCAGGAACTATCGCTGCTTTGATTGCGGGAAAATCTAGAAACTCTTCGCCAAGCGGCTCAAGAATTCGACCGTTCAATTTCAGTTGCAGGGGATCGCCATCCCATTGAACCCATTGGATGTAATCGCCATTAATCCTGGGTAGGACGAGTGTGTGGCCAGCTTCAAGAAGGTACCTATTAATTTCTTGAGTGGAGGGCTCGGTGCCGTATGAGATGTAAGTCGCAATTACTTGCGCAGATGTAATTTCTGGAGCAGCCATCAATAATTCAAAGGAGACGTTTCTATCTCTCTCTCGGCGGTCATGACGAAATCGCTCACGTAGTTGGGCTTTTTCATCTGCCATCATGTGTTAAATCCCTTAGAAGTATTGGTCGAGCAAGTATGGTGGGATTATGTCAGAGCAGATGCACGTAGATGAATTCCTCACCGCCTTATTGGCAATCTGCCATCCCCTTGAAGCCTTTGATATGCCTTTATTGGACGCTCATGGGGCCACACTTGCACGCGATGTCCATGCTGGTGATCGACTTGTAATGCGAGAAGGAACCAGGGTTCGATCAACTCAAATTGGTCTTGCTGCTTCTATTGGATTAGATCATCTTTCGGTTCGGCCTCACCCACGAGTTGTCATTCTTTCAGCGGGACCAGATCTTGTAGAACCGGGAAAGAGACTTGCAGATAATGAGGAATTCGAAACCAATTCTTGGATCCTCACTACTGGAGTTCGAGAGGCCGATGGTGTTGGGTATCGCGTCCATTCAATTCCAGATAACGAAGAAGAATTGAAAGCGGTGATGGAAGATCAATTGGTGAGAGCAGATTTAGTTGTAGTAAGCGGAGAAAGAGGCGACGATTCTTTTGACCTAATAACCCGAGCATTGAGCACTTTGGGTGAAATTACTACCGCGGATATTGCAATTGAGAATAGTGGCCGTCACAATTTCGGTTTAATCGGTCCAGATCGCACCCCTGTAGTGACACTTCCGGGTGATCCAATTTCTGCATATATTTCTCTAGAACTATTTGTCCGGCCAATGATTCGAACAATGTTGGGCTCGGAAAGCGTGCATCGCCCATCGGTTAAAGCAAAGCTTGAAAAACCGATTGCATCTACATTAGGTGTGCGGTCCTACTTGAGAGCGGTCTTGTCAGAGGACTCAAAATCGGTTCGAGCCCTTGATTTTCAAGAAGAGATGTCCACATTAGCTGAAGCAAATGCCCTCATTTCGGTTCCCGAATCAGTCACAGAACTTTCAGCCGGCGATGAAGTCATCGTTGTTGTTTTACGCAGACGGTATTTCTAGGTCACCTAACAATGACGAATCAACGTTGGCCGATTCTCCTTCACCAAGCGGATATAACCCTTGCTCCTTTGAGGTTGAGGGACAAAGGGGCATGGGATCGTGTGAGGAGCTCTAATCGAGAATGGCTCACTCCGTGGGAGGCAACTCTTCCCCGTATTTCGGGGGAGAAAGTTGCAAATAAATTACCTACCTATCTTTCAATGGTCCTGGCTCACAATAAAGAGGGCCGAGCTGGCAGAACTATTTCATTAGCAATCTGGTACCAAGGAGCGATGGTTGGTCAGATTTCAATGGGGGGGATTATTTACGGAGCGCTACGGGGGGCTCACATTGGCTATTGGATTGATAGCGCATATGCCAATCGAGGGATAGTCACTTCTGCCGTTGAAATGCTGACCCAATATGGGTTTGAGCAATTGCATTTACACCGAATTGAAATCAATTTACGACCAGAAAATGACGCATCTCGACGGGTAGCCGAAAAATCTGGATATCAGTTGGAAGGTGAAAGGCCTAGGTTTTTACATATAGATGGGCAATGGCGGGACCACCTATGTTTTGTGCGAGAAAACCCCAATATTTTATAATTCTTCCCTGATTAAATACTGGGACAAATATGCGCGTAAATACCACAAAGCCCTCCCTCCTCCCCCTAATCTTTATCCATCATGGCATCGGGACTAATTTATCTAGCTATCGTGGGGATGTGGGTCGCCTACTTCGTGCCGCGTTGGGTACATAGCCACGACGAATTTTCTGGAAAATCTGTAGAGAGATACAAGAGCGCACTACGAACAGTTGCAATTGGACCTGCAAGTGATTCCATAACAAGTTCGAGTGCCGAATCTGACTATGAAGCAAAAACCGCTCAGGTATTGCTACGCCGCAGAATTATTTTTGCTCTCTTAACTTTTGGATTACTGATCTCTGTCTACGAAGTAACTTTCAATTCAGTCGCTGTTGTTTATTCATTATTGCCAATTACAGGATTTGTGATTTATGTAGCTCACGTTCGTAGCAAAGGCGTTGCCGATCGACTTCAACGACGACGTGTGAATCAAATTCATCGCTCTAACGATGGAGTTTTCTCAACTAATTTGTCGCAAGTTATAGCGCCAAAAGATTCTCGAAGAGATTCAAGAGAGCATTGGATTCCACTTGCAGAGAGAGAATCTTCTGGTGTGGTTATTTTGCCAAAAGGTTCGGCGCAAGAGCGCAACACGTGGCAACCAAATCAAGTTCCGGTTCCGACATATGTTTCCGCGCCAAAAGCTGTACAGCCAAAGCGAGTTATAGATTTAACCGTGACTGGCGCGTGGACTGCTGAGCAAGAGCGCTTAGCAAGTGACGCACTTTCGGCTGTTGCGCCGGCACGCGATGAGGTGTTTGATCAGTTATTAGCGGAACAAGCAGTTGAACGATTGCGACAAAACCGCGCCTCTAACGAATAGTTATCTGTAGGCAGTTCGGGGCTGTAGCGCAGTTGGTAGCGCGCCTCGTTCGCAACGAGGAGGTCAGGGGTTCGATTCCCCTCAGCTCCACGCCTTCTCATTAAATCCAGGAAGGCCACCACATCATGTGCGACCAAGAGTTGTAAGAGATTACCTGTGCCGTAAATAGAGGTAAGAAGTAGATGAAATTGATAGCAGTTGCGAAAACAAGAACGGCAACAACTAACTTTCTGTTTCTATCCCAAGGCTGAAGTCCAAGGTATCTTTTAGCGCAATACACCAATGCCAGGATGAGAAAAGGTTCAAAGATGATTGCATAGAAACTAAATACCGTTCGTTTTTGAAAGAGAAACCACGGAAGATAACCTGCCGCCACACCTAAGAGAATGAATGTTGCTACTTGGTCAGGTTTACTTTTCATATGACCAGAAATCCAAAAACCTAAAACAGTTGCGATGGCAATTGTTGCAAACCACCAGAGAATTGGTGTTCCGAGGGCTAGAACTTCTTGTGCGCACTCCTTGGCGCCACAGGTTTTTGGCGAGTCATAAAAGAATGATGTTGGTCTACCCATAACAAGCCAACTCCAGGGATTTGCTTGGTATGCATGGTGTTCGGTTAGGTTTGTATGGAATTGCAACATTTCTGCGTGGTAGTGCCACAAGGATCGCAATGGCGCCGGAATGAAACTCCACGACGATTCGCGAGTGTCTGACCATTGACGATCCCACCCACGGGAACTAATAAACCAACCAGACCAACTAGCGACATATGTGAAGACCGGTAAAAGAATAAATTGGGCTTTTCGTTTAATAAGTAATCGGATGGTTAACCCAGAACTTTTGAAATCCATATAAAGCGCAACTGCGGCGAAAGCAACAAGGAAATAAACTCCACTCCATTTAGTTGCGCAAGCCAACCCAAATAAAAATCCGGATAACCAGTAGCGATTCTTGAGCCACGCTAATGATCCAAGTAGTACGAAGAATGTGAGAAAGAGATCGAGCAGCGCCGTACGCGAATGAACAAGCTGTAATCCATCTAGCGCCATTAACCCTGCGGCTAAAGCATTGAGTGCCTTGGAATGAAAAAGTTCGTTTGCGACTCTTGCAACAATATAAATAATTAGTGCTCCGACAACGGCGCTACTAATTCGCCAGCCGAATTCGTTATTGCCAAAGAATTTAATTCCAAGCCCTATGAACCATTTCCCTATGGGCGGATGAACGATGAATTCTGGTGAGGATCCAGATACTTCGACACCATACTTAAGGAGATTCCTCGCACCATCCACGTAATACACCTCGTCAAAGACGAATCCTTTAGGTGTGCTCAGATTCCTGATGCGCAAGAAAAAGGAGATGAGCGCGATCAGGATAGGTGCCATGTCCGTAGCCTAAGCGCGAACTCTTAAAATCCTGAGAGGATAGAGCCATGAGTTTGATACTTGCTGGGACGCCTTTGGGAAATCCTAAAGATGCCAGTTCACGTCTGATTGCTGCCATCGAAGCTGCAGCCGTCATCGCCGCGGAAGACTCTCGGAAATTTCATCGGTTATGTAAAGATTTGGATGTTCGATTTTCAGGGCGCGTGATTTCATTTTTTGAAGGCAACGAGACCGAACGCACTCAGGAATTGCTAAACATCTTGAAATCTGGTGCCGAAGTATTAGTGGTCTCAGATGCAGGGATGCCGACGGTAAGTGACCCGGGTTTTAGATTGATGCGCGATGCAATTGCAGCGGGTATTTCGGTTTCGGTAATCCCTGGACCTAGCGCGGTCACGATGGCCATTGCCTTGTCAGGATTACCAACGGATAGATTTATATTTGAAGGATTTTCACCTAGGGCGGCAGGAGCACGCGAAAAGTTCTTTTCTAATTTACGCCACGAAGAAAGAACAATTGTCTGGTTTGAGGCGCCACATCGATTACAAGAGTCGCTCACGGATGCAGTTGAAGTCTTTGGCTCTGATCGCTTGGCGGTTATGTGTCGAGAGATGACTAAAACCTATGAAGAAACTATTCGGGGGACCTTGGCCGAACTCCTTGCATGGTCGAGCACGAATGAGGTGCTGGGTGAGATCACTATGGTGTTGGCCGGTGCTCCCATGGATGCCGCAGTGACTTCTGCATCAGCAATGGTCGCCAGAGTGGGAGAGTTTGAAGCTGCAGGGATGGACCGAAAGGCTGCTATTGCAACCGTTGCCGAAGAATTGAACCTATCCAAGCGGGAAGTTTTCGCTGCGATGGTTGATGCGAAATCAACCTCTAAGATACGCACGTGAATAAAAATAAGGCGGGCGAAGCAAAGTCGTTCTATCTAACGACCCCGATTTATTATGTAAATGATGCCCCACATATTGGCCATGCCTATACGACTGTAGCTGGCGATGTTTTAACTCGCTGGCATCGCCAACGTGGTGAAAATGTTTGGTTTTTAACTGGCACCGATGAACATGGTCAAAAAGTCATGCGTACCGCGGAAGCTAATAATGTAGCCCCTCAAGAATGGGTAGATCGTTTAGTCGAGACTGCGTGGAAGCCAAACTGGGCTGCACTTAACATCGCTAATGATGATTTCATCCGCACAACGGAATCGCGCCATACCGAACGCGTTCAACGATTTCTCCAAGGCCTCAAAGATGCGGGTCACATTTACGCTGGAAAGTACGAAGGCCCATATTGCGTTGGATGTGAGGAATTCAAACTTCCCGCAGACCTGATTGAAAAAGATGGCGAAAAGCTCTGTCCCACACACAGCAAACCGGTCGAACTAGTTAATGAGAATAATTGGTTTTTCCGCCTTTCAGCTTTTGTAGAACCCTTATTGCAGCATTATCGAGATAACCCTGACGCATGTCAGCCAGAGAGTGCACGAAATGAAGTAGTTTCATTTCTCGAAAGTGGAGTAACGGATCTTTCGATTTCGCGATCAACCTTTGACTGGGGAATTCCTGTTCCTTGGGATACCGATCAAGTTGTCTACGTTTGGTTTGATGCGCTCCTTAACTATGCAACAGCTGTTGGACTTGGCGATGACCCAGATAGTGAAGGCGG
>CAFAZX010000004.1_pt1 | contig 29009 bp, 25 predicted proteins | sample 7267911 | NCBI WGS metagenome assembly CAFAZX01 (sample SAMEA6814013, study PRJEB35770) | uncultured Actinomycetes bacterium | biome: Freshwater; feature: Freshwater reservoir; material: water | place: Czech Republic | collected 2016-04-20 | depth 30m m | reverse complement strand
TGGCTAATAACGATGGCTTCATCGCAGCCACCTCTACTCACCTTAAGTGTTTCGATAGTTATGGTTCGTTTCTTTGGAATTGCCCGCTCGGTAGCCAGATATTTCGAACGTCTAAGTAGCCATAAAGTGGTCTTTGATCGACTGACTCAGCTTCGAGTTCAGCTCTTTGAAAAAATCACATCACGTTCAGTTTCGTTAGTCAGGGACTTTAATTCCGGAGAATTGGTTAAACGAGTAGTAGATGACGTAGAGCGGGCACAGGAATATCAACTTCGAATCACCTTGCCACATGTTGCGGCAACGATTTCTGTGTCAGCCGGAGTATTGGTTGGGTATTGGATTCGCCCTGAGTCTTTTTGGATCACTTTCCCAACGAGTGTGCTTCTGCTGATTATTGTCCCTATTCTCGTGAAGAATGGTGCTGAAATAGTTGCACGAGAAATCGAACACTCCGAAAGTGAATACTCTGCCTGTATCGAGCAAGCGGCTCACGGAATCGCTGAAGCTCAGTTGTATGGGTACTTAAATGAGCGCTTGGCCAAGACATCTGTAATTGAAGATGCAATATGGAAGAAGGAGAATTCCTTACTCCGTCATGTTCGGCGTTACCAATTCTTCTTTGTTCTTGCCATGGGATTCACCGTTGTTTCTCTTGCATTCATGGCAAGCCACCTGAATAGTCAGAAAGATTTACCTGCAGTACAAATCACGATGCTGATATTCCTACCCTTAGTTATGTTTGAAGGAATCACGGCTTGGTATCCGAATCTCTACAGCGCTGGCAAGATGCTACTTGCTCGCAGTGAAATCAAGACCTTGCAAGAAGAAATTCAAGAGTTATCTATTGGGAAAGTTTCTCTTGATTCATCAATCGTAGAAATCAGTGCCACAAACGTTCAGGTTAAGTGGGACGATAATCAACATTTCATGACTCCAGTTTCCTTTACCCTAAAGAGCGGTGAGTGTTTAGTAATTCGCGGGCGCAGTGGAAGCGGCAAATCAACGTTATCAATGGCACTACTCGGGCTGCTGCCCTATGAGGGTTCGGTATTAATCAATGACGTCGAGTTAAGGGATATTGATGACCTCTGGATGTACATCACTGGTTCTATTCAGAGTGGGCATGTATTTAATACATCATTGCGAGAGAATCTTAAGATTGCATCACCTATGGCATTGGATGAAGAGTTATTGAAAGTGTTAGGAATTGTAGAGCTTGACTCTTTGGTGGATCACCTCCCAGATGGATTGAGCACCATCATTGGAGACTTGGGTCGCGGCCTTTCAGGGGGAGAAGTGAAGCGTCTTAATCTGGCTCGTGCATTGCTCTCTCCTGCGCCAGTTCTAATTTTGGACGAACCAACGGAGCATCTAGATTCCGATTTGGCAGTCCGCATTGAAGACAGGGTGCTTGCCCTTGGACGAACACTCATAGTTGTTACTCATTCGGGATGGAATCGCGCCACGAATACTCTGCAACTCCTTCGCTAAAGCGAGAGAATGTCGCCGTGGCAACCCTAGAGACTCGATTACGCGACGTTGTGGGAGATCGCACGGCCACCGCCTTAGAAAATGGCATTGGAGCACATACCGTTGATGATCTCTTGCGCCATTATCCGCGCCGATATGTTGTGCGCGGAGAACTCAGCGATATTTCTGAACTCAAGGCCGATGATGAAGTTACTATTCTGGCGGAGATATTCAGCACCAATACGCGAACTCTTCAAGGGCGCAAAGGGACCATACTCGAAGTGATTGTCACTGATGGTCGTTCAAAACTCTCACTGACTTTCTTTAACCAAGCATGGCGCGAACGCGAACTGAGAGTCGGCCGCCAAGGACTTTTTGCGGGAAAAGTTGGCGACTTCAAAGGTAAGAAACAACTCTCGCATCCAGATTACGAACTCATTGCGGATGGAAGCGATGTTGATAGCGCCATAGATGAGTTTGCGGGTAAGTATTTACCGCTATATCCAGCGACAGGAAAATTGCCGTCATGGAAAATTGCCCAATGCATGAAATTAGCGATAGAGGCGCTAGATGATGTCCCAGATTTTCTTCCAGAAAACATACGCACTGAGCATAATTATCCCACCCTTAAAGAGGCGCTCACCAATCTTCATCAACCAACAGATCTTTCCCAGGCCGATCGCGCACGAGAGCGTTTAACATTTGACGAAGCATTTTTATTGCAGTTGTTGCTAGTAGTGAGACGCGCAGAACTTCGGGCGCTCAATGCAAAGTCGCGTCCCGTTCGTAAAGGTGGATTACTTGAGGCTTTTGATGCCACTTTGCCTTTTGAATTAACACCTGGACAAATTGCAGTAACCGAGGAAATTGAGAACGATCTGGCAGCTTCTCATCCGATGCATCGCCTCCTGCAAGGTGAAGTTGGTTCGGGAAAGACGATTGTTGCGATGAGAGCAATGCTGGCTGTTGTAGATAGCGGAGGGCAATCTGCTCTACTCGCGCCAACTGAAGTTTTGGCACAACAACATTTGCGAACCTTTAACAAACTTTTGGGAGCACTGGGACAGGGCGGAATGCTTGGAGGCGCTGAATATGCCACTCAAGTAACTCTTATTACGGGTTCACAGAACGCTGCATCACGTAAAGAATCCCTTGCACTTGCAGCATCCGGGGATGCCGGAATAGTAATTGGAACCCACGCACTTTTGGGGGAGAGCGTTGCATTTGCAGATCTGGGTTTAATTGTGGTTGATGAGCAACATAGATTTGGTGTTGAACAAAGAGATGCCCTAAAGACAAAGGCAGAATTTCCTCCACATTTATTGGTCATGACCGCAACACCAATCCCACGTACGGTCGCAATGACTGTCTTTGGCGATTTAGATGTTTCAACTTTGCGTGAATTGCCATTAGGCCGACAACCGATAACTACTCATGTCATTGCGGCCGCAGAAAAACCAGCCTTTGTCGAGCGCGCATGGGCGCGCATTCGAGAGGAAGTGGCACAAGGCCATCAGGCTTATGTCGTTGCCCCTCGAATAAGTGCAACACAATCTGCAGATTCAGATATGGATTTCCTTTTTGGGACAACAACTGCCCAGATGGCCAGTGTTGAAGAATTGGCACCATCGTTGCACAGCGGACCTCTTGCCGGTTTAAAGGTTGCGATGTTGCACGGGCAGCTTTCATCGGATGAAAAAGACATGACTATGCGTGCATTTAGCGCTGGAGAGATCGACGTTTTGGTTTCCACGACCGTCATTGAAGTTGGTGTAGATGTTCCGAACGCAACAATCATGGTGATCATGGATGCTGACCGTTTCGGAGTTTCGCAGCTTCATCAATTGCGTGGGCGAGTTGGACGCGGCACTTCGCCGGGATTATGTTTGCTGGTGACAAATGTCGAGCAAGAAATGCCAGCCAGGCTTCGACTCGATGCTGTTGCAGGAACACTCGATGGTTTTGAATTATCCCGCATTGACCTTGAGCAACGCAGAGAAGGCGATGTATTGGGATCTAGTCAGTCGGGCACCCGCTCGCATCTTCGTTTACTGCGCGTGCTTCGCGACGAGGTCCTTATCGATTCAGCCCGTTCAGCTGCGCAATTGCTCGTTGACACGGATCCTTTGTTGAATCAGTACCCACTTTTAGCGACCGCATTGAGTGATTTACGGGCCAATGAGGCAGCTGACTACATAGATAAGGGCTAAAAAGTAAGATAGCGCCATGAGGATTATTGCTGGAGTCGCCAAAGGCCGGACTCTCGCTTCAGTTGCCGGTGCGACAAGACCTACTTCTGATCGAGCACGTGAAGGCTTGTTCTCTTCATTAATGTCAGAGTTTGGTGATTTCTTAGGATTAAGTTTTCTCGATCTATTTGCTGGATCTGGAGCAATTGGGCTGGAAGCACTTTCGCGTGGAGCAGTACTTGTGCACGCAGTCGAGAGAGATGAAAGTGCATGTAAGACAATTCGTGCCAATACAGAACTCATTGGAAAGACTGTCGGAGAGTTTCATCTCTATCCAATGTCTGCGCATAAGTTTCTTGAAATGCCAGCAACCACTAGTTACAACATTATCTATATAGACCCACCCTATGATTTTTCATCTAAAGAGCTTGATCTTCTTCTCATCCAATTACTTGCGGGAGGATTCATTCGAGCCGATGGACTTGTTGCAGTAGAGCGAGCAGCAAAAGCAGAAACCTTGAAGTGGCCTGTTGGGTATCAGCCTCTGCGTGAGCGAAAGTACGGCCAGGCCCTGATTTACTACGCAATCCTGGCTCAAAATGGATAAGAGCCTCAACTATTGCTAGCGTTTGCGACATGAAGAGCGCCGTTTGTCCTGGATCCTTCGATCCGATCACATATGGTCACCTAGATATCATCGAGCGCGCCAGCGCCCGCTTTGACCAGGTGGTTGTGGCGGTCTTGGAAAATCGCACAAAATCCTCCCTTTTTACAGTTGAGGAGCGAATCGAAATGATCCGCGAGACAACGAAAGATTTCGGAAATGTCGTTGTGGATTCTTGGTATGGCCTATTAACAGATTATTGCAAAGCAAATAACATCGGGACCATTGTTAAAGGACTTCGCGCGGTAACGGATTTTGATTACGAGTTGCAGATGGCCCAAATTAACTTTCAAGCAGCAAAGATTGAGACGATGTTCATGGCGACATCTCCCGCGCATTCATTTCTTTCATCATCAATCGTAAAAGAACTTGCACACTTTGGTGGAGATGTTTCCGTCATGGTTCCACCCAAAGTTCACGAGGCACTACGCGTTCGCCTAGGAGGTCAGAAATAAATGGATTCCATCGAGAAACTCATTTCAGCAATCACTATGGTCGAAGAAGCCCGAAGCGTCCCACTATCTGCGTCGTGTGTTGTTCACCGAAGCGAACTTTTGGAAATACTTGATGATGCCAAGAACGCTTTGCCTCAAGATTTTGCACAAGCCCAAAACTTATTGCTCACGCGTGATGCAATTTTGGAAGAGGGCCGTGGTAGCGCCGAACAATTAATAGCAATGGCCCGAGAAGAAGTTGCGCGCATGGTTGAGCAAACTTCCATTGTGCAATCTGCCCGTGATGAATCCATGAGAATTCTTGTTGAAGCGCGAGCGATTGCAGAGAACGAACGCCAAGAAGTTGAGGAGTACATTGATTCTCGACTAGCCACTTTAGAGGTCATTCTCAATAAGACAATGGATGCTGTTTCTCGTGGACGCGAGCGTTTAGCCGGTGCCCACGACAATGATGTGCTTTCTCAATTAGCCGCAGATAAATAGTTTATATTTTCCATGACACGCCCCTCGCAGGTTTATCTTCTCAACACACACGACCTTCCGCGGCGTGCAGGTGAGATGAAAGAATATTTCTTTGACATCCCAGCCCCCGAGAGAGTTGGGATTGATGTCATTGCAGTTCAACCTGGCGAAGACATACATGTTGATCTTCGCCTTGAATCTGTGACTCAAGGTGTCCTTGTAAGTGCTCAAGTAAATGCGATTGCAAAGGGCGAATGCATGCGCTGTCTTGAGGTAGTAGAGATAGAAGTAGATCGAGCATTTCAAGAGTTGTATCGCTACGAGCCAGAGAAGGCTCACACTAAAGCGCAACGCAAACGTGCCCGCGAAGAAAATGATGATTTAGATGAAGATGATGAGCTAATGATGGATGGCGATGTTCTCGACCTAGAGGCTCCAATTAGAGATGCGATTGTCTTGGACCTTCCAATAAACCCGCTTTGCACAGAAGATTGTCCGGGGTTATGCCCTGGATGCGGCGTGAAATGGAGCCTTCTAGCCTCAGATCATGGCCATGAGGTCATTGACCCACGATGGGCCTCGCTCCAGGGGTTAACGGAGCAGGAGTAGCGGATTTCAAGAATTCGCCTAAATAGGGAATACTGAACCCCTTGCCCGCAGGGTTTGGGGCTTTAGACGGAAGCGCTAAGAAACGCTAAGAAACACTAAGAAAGAGGAACGATCGTGCCAGTACCAAAGCGAAAGATGTCCCGCTCCAAGACCCGTTCCCGCCGTAGCCAGTGGAAGACAACTGCTGCAGCACTTGCAGCGTGCCCACAGTGCCAGCAACCAAAATTGCAACACACTGCTTGCCCAACATGCGGCATGTACAACCGTCGTCAGGTAATCGAGGTCTGATCTGTATTCATCGCTCACTACAGCACTAGGCGTCGATATAAGTCCGCAATTGCTCGAGTTAGCGTTGACGCATCGTTCTCATGCATATGAGTCAGGTGCAACAGAAACAAACGAACGCCTTGAATTTCTTGGCGATTCTGTTTTAGGTTTGATTGTCACTGAAGAGTTATATCGCCGCTATCCAGATCTTGATGAGTCACGATTATCTCCATTGCGTTCTGGAATTGTAAACATGCGCGCCCTTGCAGATATTGCCCGCACTCTCAATCTCGGTGAATATATGCGCCTGGGTAAAGGCGAAGAAGTAACAGGCGGCAGAGATAAAAATTCACTATTGGCTGATGCGCTAGAGGCGCTCATTGGCGCTGTGTATTTAGAATCCGGAATGGCTATTGCTTCATCAGTTGTGAGCACTCTCATTGGCCCAACGCTAGAAGATGCAATGGCAAAGGGCGCAGGACTCGATGGCAAAAGCGCCCTTCAAGAATTGGCCGCAGCCGAGGGTAAAGGCGCCCCTGAATATCTCGTCACTGAGACCGGGCCAGATCACGATAAGAGTTTTGTCGCAGTTGCCATGGTTGCGGGTGAGGCAATCGCCGAAGGAGATGGGAAAAGCAAGCGGGAAGCCGAACAGCTGGCTGCCCGTCGCGCATATGAGATTTTGAGCCTGCCCACCACGAATTAAAGAGCATGTCGCTAGGGTAGGTTTGGCCCGTGTATTTAAAGAGCATCACGCTGAAGGGCTTCAAGTCCTTTGCCTCATCTACGACGCTACGTCTAGAGCCGGGCATTACCTGCGTGGTCGGGCCTAACGGTTCTGGAAAATCAAACGTTGTAGATGCCCTGAGCTGGGTTATGGGCGAGCAGGGAGCGAAGTCACTTCGCGGCGGCAAAATGGAAGACGTTATCTTTGCCGGAACTAGCGGTCGCGCACCACTGGGTCGCGCTGAAGTTTCAGTAACAATCGATAACACCGATGGCGCACTCCCTATTGATTACACCGAAGTAACTATTTCTCGCATTCTTTTCCGCAACGGCACCAGTGAATATCAAATTAACGGTGACGCTTCCAGATTGCTTGATATTCAAGAACTCCTTAGCGATAGCGGCATTGGTCGCGAAATGCACGTCATTGTTGGTCAAGGACAACTTGATGCAATCTTGATGGCCAACCCACAAGAGCGACGTGGATTCATTGAAGAAGCAGCAGGCGTGCTCAAGCATCGCAAGCGTAAAGAGAAGGCCCTTCGCAAACTTGATTCCATGCAAGCCAACTTAGCTCGCGTTCAAGATCTCACCGTAGAACTTCGTCGTCAGCTGCGACCATTGGGTAAGCAAGCAGAGGTTGCTAAGAAAGCAGCAACAATTCAAGCAGACCTTCGCGATGCAAAGTTACGCTTGCTGGCTGATGATCTGATTTCACTCACAAAGACTGTGACTGCAGAAGTTGCGGATGAGACTGCTCTGCGTGAGCGTCGTTCAATTGTTGAAGCCGATTTAGATCGTGCACGAATCCGTGAAACCGAGCTTGATGCCCAAACCGCCACGGACAATCCATTATTAGTTGCCGCACAGGAAACGTATTACCGATTAAATGCATTGCGTGAGAAGTTTCGCGGTACTGCAAGTTTGGCTCAGGAGCGCTCGCGCTTCCTAGCTGAGGAAGCAGAAGAAGCTCGCACTGCTGGTCGCGATCCCGAGAGTCTTGATCGCGAAGCCGCAATACTTCGCCAAGAAGAGGCAGAACTTCGCCAAGGCGTTATTCAGTCACGGATTCTTTTGCAAGAGGCAACAACTTCATTGGCAAGTGCTGAAGCAAATCTTAAACACGAAGAGGATCGAGTTGCATCGGCTCTTCGTGCACTTGCCGATCAACGCGAAGGTACGGCGCGTCAAGAAGGACATATCAAGTCACTTGCTGCCCGACTGAGTGCAATCTCTGAAGAAATAAGCCGACTTACTAAAGCTCGTGACGAAGCTCAAACTCGTGCTGATAACGCCCAGCGTGAATACGCAGTCTATGAATCAGAAATATCTACAGCTGATTCAGGCGAACTCGGCTTAGATTCACAATTTGAAAATGCCAAGAAAGCGCTAGAAAGCGCAAAGGCAACACTGAGTGAGTTAATTGATAAAGAACGCGCAGCAGATCGTGAACGCAATGCCATTGAATCAAAATTAGAAGCGATGCGCCTCACCTCACAAACTCGCGATGGCGCGGCAGCACTACTCAATGATTCACGAGGGTTACAGATTTTAGGAAGCATTGCCTCTCTTGTCAGTATTGATGCAGGATGGGAAAGCGCAGCAGCGGCTGCTTTGGGCTCACTTGCAGATGCAATTGTCGTACAAGACCTTTCTGCCGCAGTAACCGCCCTCACCACACTTCGATCAGAAAACTTAGGTCAAGCAGACCTTCTCGTTCTTGCACCTGGCACTCGTGTCAATTCTGGATCAATCCCATCTGGCCTAACGCCACTCACATCGCATATGCGCTCATCGCAGATTGATGCACTGTTGCAAGAATTGCTCTCTACAACCGTTGTCGCATCTGATGCGCGATCAGCCGAGCGCATTATTCGTGAACACTCTCATTTAACTGTCGTTACACAAGAAGGCGATGTCTTTACACAATCGCGTGCACGAGGTGGATCAAAATCTGCAGCGTCGCTGATTGAAATCAAAGCCCTGATTGATGATTTGACTCAAAAAGTTACCGACATTGGGCATGTGTGTGATCGCCTGAAATTTGAAATTATTACCGCGCAATCAACTGTGGATGCACGTCAAAGTGACCACGATGGCGCGCTAGGGAAACTTAATGAGTCAGATGCGCGTATCGCGGCCCTTACCGAGCAGTTGGCTGTTGCTGGCCAGCACGCGAAATCAGCTCGTGCTGAAGTAGAGCGCCTTAATAAATCCATCGAGGAAGCGTCATCGGCTAAGACTCGCGATGAAAGTGAACTTGAAATTGCACAGAATCAATTGCAACACCATGGCGATGTTGAGCCACCAAGTCATTCTTTGGCGGAGGAGATTCGTACCCAAGTTTCTACCGCTCGCAGTGTTGAAGTTGAAGCTCGTCTGGCAGTACGCACAAGTGAAGAGCGGGTTGACTCGCTCGCAGCAAGAGCTAAGACGTTAGAGGATGCATCAATTGCCGAACGAGAAGCGTCAGAGCGTGCTGTTGTTCGACGTGGTGCACGTGCTCGAGGTGCAGTTGTCTCTCAAGCGATTGCCGAATCTGCCTATGAAGCCCTTATTCATATTGAACGTTCCATTGCCAAGGCTGCAACCGAACGTGGTCGCTTAGAAGAAGCTCGTGCTGCACGCGAAGGCGAAACACTTACTGTTCGAGCCCGTGCTCGCGAATTATCAGTTGAGATGGAACAACTCACCTCCATTGTTCACCAAGATGAAATTGCTCGCGCAGAACAAAGAATGCGCATTGAAGCCCTCGAGCTTAAAGCCGTTGAGGAACTTGGAATCGATATTGCAACTCTTATTGCTGAGTACGGTCCAGAGAATGATGTTCCAACATTTATGGAGACCGAAGATGGACAAATTGTTGCTACAGAACTGATTCCTTATCGTCGTGACCAGCAAGAAAAGCGACTCCACAATACAGAGCGCTCTCTTGCCACTCTAGGAAAGATTAATCCGCTGGCACTTGAAGAGTACGGCGCTCTTGAGGAGCGCCTGCGCTTCCTTGCTGAGCAACTTGAGGACCTCAAGCGCACCAAGAAAGATTTGCTCGACATCATTAAAGAGGTTGATGATCGCGTGCAGGAAATCTTTATGGACGCATTTGTCGAAACAGCTCGTCACTTTGAAGATATTTTTGCGCGCCTCTTCCCAGGTGGAGATGGTCGCTTAATCCTCACTGAGCCAGATGATCCGATTAATTCGGGTGTTGATGTCGAAGCAAGGCCACCAGGAAAGCGTATTAAGCGCCTTTCACTTCTTTCTGGAGGAGAGAAATCTCTTACGGCGATCGCTCTACTTGTCGCTATTTTCAAATCACGACCAAGTCCTTTCTATGTTCTCGATGAAGTTGAAGCCGCCCTCGATGATGTAAACCTTGGGCGACTATTAGGAATTCTTGAAGAGCTACGTGAGAATTCACAGTTGATTATCATCACTCACCAAAAACGTACGATGGAAATCGCTGATGCACTCTATGGAGTGACTATGCGCGGTGATGGTGTGACTGAAGTTATTTCACAGCGCCTTCGCGAGACTAACAACGAATAACGAAGTTCGGGCCTAATTATCATGGGGCTTTTCGGAAAGTTACTATCAAAGATCAAAGGCACTGCTCATGCCAGTGCCGCAGACTGGGATGAGTTAGAGGTTGCACTTCTGGAAGCTGATCTTGGCGCAAAACTTTCGTCGAGAATAGTTGAAGCAGCGAGATCGGCAAAAGCAGAGAATGCAGAATCGGCAATTGTTGCAGCACTGCATGGCGCACTCTCCAAGAAATCGCGAGAGATTGCTAGAGCTCTTACCGGCCCGACAGTGATTCTCATTGTTGGCGTCAACGGGACGGGCAAAACAACGTCGGCAGCAAAAATGGCAGCAGCGTTAGCACGAGAGGATTCGCAGGTTCTCCTTGCGGCGGCCGATACATTCCGGGCGGCTGCAGTTGATCAATTGCAAACATGGGGCGAAAGATTAGAAATTGATGTCATACACGGCGCAGCAAATGCCGATCCCGCATCAGTTGCATTTGATGCGACGCAACAAGCCGTTGCACGAAATGTCGATTACCTTGTAATCGATACCGCTGGACGATTGCACAACAAGAACGACTTAATGGCAGAGCTTGGAAAAGTTCGACGGGTTGTTGAAAAGATTGCCCCCGTGAAGGAAGTTCTTTTAGTAATTGATGCGACAACTGGGCAGAACGGATTAATGCAGGCAAAAATCTTTGCAGAGAGCGTCGATGTCACTGGGCTCATACTTACAAAAATTGATGGAAGCGCCCGCGGAGGAATCGCATTAGCGATTGAGGAAAGCCTGGATATCCCCATAAAATTCCTCGGCACGGGGGAGTCCGCTAAAGATTTCGCTCCATTTGATCCTGAAATTTACATCCAGGGGCTTTTGTAACTCGCTTGTAACATAACTCGCCTTTTTATTTAATGCGCGTGGTCCATATTTGCGCCCATCTCAACGGCGAGTAGATCGAGAGAAATCGCGTGAAATATGGATCAAGTAGTTCTTAACTCTGGCGATACCGCGTGGATGCTTGCCAGCACAGCGCTTGTACTTCTTATGACTCCGGGTCTGGCCTTCTTCTATGGAGGCATGGTTCGGACGAAGAGCGTTTTAAATATGATGATGATGTCGATGATAACCATTGGAATCGTTAGCGTTTTGTGGGTTATCTATGGATTCGAATTGGCTTTCGGTTATAAGGCGAATTCACAATGGTATGGAGCAATTTCATTCTCAGGACTCGGCGGAGTCGTGAACGATTTAACAAACAATGGCGGTGTTTATCCAATCCCAGTTCTGGTTTTCGCTGCCTTTCAATTAATGTTTGCAGTGATTACTCCCGCCCTGATCTCTGGTGCAATTGCGGATCGCACCAAGTTCACATCCTGGGCGATATTTGTAGGTCTCTGGGTCACCATCGTGTACTTCCCAGTTGCACACTGGGTATTTGCATTTGGGAACAAAGTTGGAGACACAGTCACGGGAGTTGGATTCTTAGCAGGTAAAGGCCTGGAAGATTTTGCTGGAGGAACAGCGGTGCACATCAATGCTGGCGCTGCCGGACTTGCGCTTGCTCTCATCCTTGGGAAACGTCATGGATGGCGTAAGGAATCAATGCGCCCACACTCTCTTCCGTTAGTACTTCTAGGTTCGGGATTATTGTGGTTTGGCTGGTTTGGGTTTAATGCCGGATCTGCATTGGCCGCAAATGGAATCGCTGGTCTGGCATTTATGAATACTCAAGTTGCAACAGCGGGAGCCCTTCTTGGATGGATTCTCGTTGAGAAGTTTCGCGATGGACATCCAACATCTTTAGGTGCGGCATCGGGCGCAGTTGCGGGTCTTGTTGCGATTACTCCGGCATGTGCATTCGTCGCACCGTGGGCCGCTGTAGTTATCGGCGTCATTGCTGGTGCGCTCTGTTCGATGGCGGTTGGACTCAAATACAAGTTGGGCTTTGATGATTCACTCGATGTTGTCGGTGTTCACCTCATCGGCGGGCTCTGGGGTTGCATCTCTATTGGATTCTTTGGTTCACATGCCGTGAACTCGATTGGTCTCGATGGAATCTTTTATGGTGGAGGAACGGCGCTACTTGGAAAGCAAGCCTTTGGTGCTTTTTTTGTTCTTGCCTACTCCTTCGTTGTCACATTTATTCTTGGCTTCATTATTCACAGAACGATTGGCTTCCGAGTCACTCGCGATGCTGAGCTCGAAGGTATCGATCTCAACGAACATGCAGAATCAGCCTATGAAATGGCTAGTTCATCACGAGGAGGTGCGTCCGCATGAAGTTAATTACAGCAATTCTTAAACCATTCAAGCTCGATGATGTGAAGAGTGCTTTGCAGGCACACGGTGTCACGGGGATGACAGTCTCGGAAGCAAGCGGTTATGGTCGCCAAGGTGGACATACCGAGGTTTATCGAGGTGCGGAATACACCGTTGATTTGATTCCAAAGGTTCGACTAGAAGTTCTCGTTGATGACACTGACGCCGAATCCGTCATTGACGTCATCGTTAAGGCGGCCTCCACTGGATCAATCGGTGACGGCAAAGTGTGGTCAACCCCCGTTGATCAAGTTGTACGCGTTCGCACAGGCGAACGTGGCGTTGATGCGATCTAGATCCTGCTCACCAGATCAATAAATCAATGCACTCGGTAATTTAAAGTGGGAACACGAGAGCGAAGAGCGCGATCGAACGTGAGCGATCGTGAACTATCCAGACTCTTTCTTTCTGCACTAAATAACCGATCAGTTAATGGGATAGCACTCGCTGCGGTTGGAGGGTACGGCCGCGGCGAGTTATCTCCCGGTTCAGATTTAGATATTCTTTTGTTGCATTCTGGGCAATTTAAGCCCGATGATTTATTGGCATTTGTTAATGCTCTCCTGTACCCGATTTGGGATGGGAGGACATCAAGTGCAGATATTCCGCGGAGCGTTGATCATTCTGTGCGTACTCGAAGTGAGACACGTGAAGCTGCTCGCGAGGATATAAAAGTTGCGATGGGACTTCTTGATATCCGCGTTGTTTGCGGGGATGCGAATCTGGTGGCATCGGTGCAAAGTGATTCGATCGATGATTGGCGAAAAGAATCGCGAAAGCATTTGCCATTGTTGAGAGAGAGCATGATGCACCGTCATGCGCGAGCAGGGGAGTTGGCCTATTTATTGGAGCCAGATTTAAAGGAGGCCCGAGGTGGCCTGCGAGATATCAACGCACTACGTGCTATTGCTCTTTCTGGCGCAGTAGATGTTTCGCTGGAGCGCATTAGCAAAGCTGAATCAATCCTTAGCAATATTCGCGAAGCACTTCATGGACATAGTGGTAAATCCCGCGATCGATTACTTTTTCAAGAACAAGACAAAGTAGCCCTCGATCTAGGCTATTCCGATGCTGATGCGCTCATGAGTGATGTGGCGCAGTCTGCTCGAGATATTGATTATTTAATGCAATTGACATGGCACCGCTTAGATCACAGAGTCAAAGATGGTCTTGGTCGCATTTTGCGTCGCTCTAAAAATACTTCACTAGCGCGCGGCATAAGTGTTGTGCATCAGGAGGTAGTGATTAATGCAGATGCTTTTGATTCTCATGACCCAGTTTTAGGATTGCGTGCAGCATCAAATGCAGCACAAATCGGGCTTCCACTTTCACTGGATTCATGCGTTGATTTAGCGCAATCAATAAAGCATGGCGCAGATCTCCTTCCCAATCCTTGGCCACGAGAGGCCCGCGAAAATCTTGTTGCGCTCATTGGCGCAGGCAATGCGATGGTGAAGGTGTGGGAAGCTTTAGATCAAGAAGAAATCATCACAGCATGGCTTCCTGAGTGGGCGCCGGTGCGATCTTTGCCTCAACGCAATGTATTGCATCGCCACACGGTAGATCGACATATGGTGGAAACTGTTGTTCATGCTGCAGCGCTTACTCGACGAGTGCATCGGCCAGACTTACTACTTATTGCCGCTCTCTTCCACGACATTGGGAAAGGCTCATCAGAGGATCACTCGGTACGTGGTTCTCGTCTGATAAAGCCATTGGCTTTGCGTATTGGTTTTAATGATGAGGATGCACATACGTTAACGCTCTTAGTTCAAAACCATCTTCTCTTGGCAGCAACAGCTACTCGTCGAGACCTCAATGATCCTGCCACTATTGATTCGGTCTTGGCGGCGATTCCAAATATTGACACTCTTGAACTATTGCATGCCTTAAGCATTGCAGATGGCGAAGCAACAGGCAGTGGTGCTTGGAGTGCATGGAAGGCCACCCTTGTTGCAGATTTGGTTCGACGAGTGCGGGCGGCAATGACTGGGACAACACTTGCACAACAACCAGAACTAGATGCACAACAGCGGGCATTTGCTGAAGTTGCCGCACTTCGAGTTGCTGTCACGATGCGCGAGAGCGATTACGCAATCGAAATCATTGCACCAGATAAACCAGGACTCTTATCCATCGTTGCTGGCGTATTACATGTGGCCAGATTAGATGTTCGCTCAGCCAGAACTCGATCCCATGGTGCCTCTGCTGTGATGGAATGGATTGTAAATCTAGATCCTCATGCACCCATTCCAACTGCAGAGAAATTGCATGAAGCTATCGACTCCGCACTCAATGATCAATCTGATCTAGAAAAACAAATTCAAGCGCGTATTGCCGCCTATGCGAAACGGCCAACAATCCCAGTTCCACCTCTTGAAGTAGAGGTCTTCACAAGCGCATCAACGGATTCGACTGTTTTAGAAGTTCGAAGTCACGATATGCCGGGCCTACTTTTTCGCATTGGTGATGCCGTAACGCGCTGTCGCGTAGATATTCGATCTGCCATCGTGACTACTTTGGGGGCAGAGGCGATTGATACCTTGTATGTAACTGAGATTGCCGGGGGACCATTAACCAGGGAACGGGCTGATGAAGTGGTGGGACGCCTGCGCGAAATGCTCCGATAGGATTGGCGTCTATGTTCGATTCATTAACATCCAAACTTGGCGGAGTACTTGGGTCGCTGCGCTCTCGTGGCAAGATTTCCAAAGCCGACGTGGAAAGCGCCCTCGTTGAGATTCATGAAGCCCTCCTTGAGGCAGATGTGGCCCTCCCAGTTGTTACTGAATTTATTGAGATAGTTCGTGGACGCTCGGTAGATGCTCTTGCCACTGTCCAATCTGGCTCCAACCAAGCACAAGCAATATTTGAAATTATCAATGCAGCGCTGACCGAAATTCTCGGCGGCAATGCACGCAGAGTTCGTTTTGCAAAACAACCACCCACCATCATCATGCTTGCTGGATTACAAGGTGCGGGTAAGACAACTCTTGCCGGAAAATTGGCAAAGTATTTTGCGGACCAAGGCAACACACCAATACTTGTAGCCTCCGACTTGCAGCGACCAAATGCTGTTACTCAGCTACAGGTTGTCGGCGAAGGCGTCGGAGTTCCAGTATTTGCACCCCAACCTGGCAACGGAGTTGGCGACGCGGTAAAGGTCGCCAAAGAGGGTGTTGCTTTTGCAAAAGCGAAACTTCACAACATTGTCATCGTTGATACTGCGGGCCGATTGGGCGTTGATGCAACGCTCATGAATGAGGCAATCGCAATTCGCGATGCAATTAATCCAACTGAAATCCTTTTTGTAGTAGACGCGATGATTGGTCAAGATGCAGTGCGCACTGCGCAAGCATTCCTTGATGGTGTTGGTTTCGACGGGGTAGTCCTGACAAAGATGGATGGCGATGCCCGAGGTGGAGCAGCGCTATCGATTTCTCACATGACGCAACGTCCCATCATGTTTACATCAACCGGTGAAAAAATAACCGACTTTGATATTTTCTATCCAGAGCGCATGGCTTCTCGCATTCTTGGAATGGGCGATGTTGCAACATTGGCCGAACAAGCAAAGAAGGCCTTTGATCCTGAATCTTCAGCCAAACTTGAAAGTAAATTTGCCAGTGGTGAAGATTTCACTCTTGAGGATTTTCTCGAGCAACTTCAAGCGATGTCCAAGATGGGTTCGATGTCCAAGATGCTCTCAATGCTCCCCGGTGCGGGCGCAATGAAGAAGCAGATCGAAAACTTTGATGAAGGTGAGATCACTCGTACGCAGGCGATCGTTCAATCAATGACACCGACCGAACGCCGAGATCCTAAGATTCTCAATGGCTCACGACGTATTCGAATTGCCAATGGGGCAGGGCGCACCGTGAAAGAAGTGAATTCACTCGTAGAGCGATTTACCCAGGCGCAGAAGATGATGCGACAGATGCGAAATGGTGGCACCCCACAAGGTTTACCTCCCTCAATGGCCGGTATGGGCGCGGGTATGGGCACTGGCATGCCTCGTCCTGGCGCAAAGGTCATCCAGAAGAAGAAATCCAAGTCTGGCAACCCTGCAAAACGAGCCCAAGAAGAGAGCAGCTAGGACGCCTCAATTTCGCCTTTTCACCCCTAGATGGCAGAATTACGAACCTGTTCGGGGCCCTCTACCCCCTGACATTCATGTTCACCCATTACTTATAGGAGCACAAGCACTTGGCTACAAAAATACGTTTAATGCGCATGGGCAAGATTCGCACCCCGTACTACCGAATCGTAGTTACGGATTCTCGTAAGGCGCGCAATGGTCTCTCGATTGAAGAGATTGGCCGTTACTCACCTGGACAAGAGCCTTCATACATTGAAGTTAACTCAGAGCGTGCGTTGTACTGGCTCGGAGTCGGCGCACTTCCAACATCTGCTGTAGAGGCAATCTTGAAGATTACTGGCGATTGGCAAAAACATAAGGGTCTTCCAGGAACTGAAGGCACCCTTCGCGTAGCTGCACCTCGCGTTCACAAGAGCGTTGCATACGAAGCAGCTGTTCACAATGCGATGAATGAGCCAAAAGAAGGCGCAACAACACTGAAGAAGAAGGCGCTAGAAAAACTTGCTGCTAAATCTGCACCAGTTGTTGAAGCTGTTGTCGAAGCTCCTGTTGAAGCCGTTGTAGAAACTCCTGCAGAAGAAGCAGTTGTAGAAACTCCAGTTGTTGAAGAAGCACCTGCTGTTGAAGCAGTAGCTGAAGAAGCGGCTGCCGAATAACAATGATGGATGAAGCCCTAGAACATTTAGTTAAGGGAATCGTTGATCATCCCGAAGATGTCATCATCAAGGAAAAGACGCACCGCCGAGGAACAACCTTGGAAGTGCGCGTTAACCCTGAAGATATCGGTAAGGTCATCGGCCGCAATGGTCGCACTGCAAAAGCGCTTCGCACCGTAGTGAGTGCGCTCGCAGGTCGCAGTGTTCGTGTTGATCTGGTGGAAACGGACGAAGGTCGCTAACCATGCGTTTGCTCGTGGGGCGAATAGGTCGCGCCCACGGAATTAATGGTGAGGCAACAATCGAAGTTCGCACAGACGAACCCGAAGTTCGTTTCGCTGTTGGTGCTCGGGTACAAACCGATGCGCATGGCGAATTACTTATAACCTCCAACCGTTGGCATAACGGAATCTTGCTCTTAGGGTTTGAAAAAATCTCTGATCGCAATCAGATTGAGAAACTTCGCGATACTTTGATGTATTCCGAAGTTGATGTGGATGCCCCTGGCGCAGATCCCGATGACTTCCATGTACTTCAACTCATCGGGTGCGAGGCATTTCTCGAATCTGGAGAGAAGCTCGGTGATGTCACCGATGTCATTAATTTGCCGGGACAAGATTTATTGGCAATAGCGAGCAACAATGGCGAAGTACTTATTCCTTTTGTCCGCCAACTTGTCCCTGTTGTAGATATCAAGAGCAAGCGAATGACCGTTATTCCACCAGTGATTGCTTCGGAGTAGCTATGAAAATTGATGCCCTCACTATCTTTCCTGATTATTTTGCACCCTTGCAATTGTCTCTATTAGGCAAGGCCCAAGAGCGCGGAATCGTTGAGTTTGGTATCCATGACCTGCGCGATTTCACGACTGATAATCATCACAGCGTTGATGACACCCCTTATGGTGGCGGCGCGGGAATGGTTATGAAGCCCGAGATCTGGGGCGCAGCTCTAGACACCGTGATGACGCATGAGAGCGATTTAATTATTTTGACCCCCGCTGGCCGTCGATTTAATCAACGCATGGCTGAGCAATTTGCTAGCGCCTCACATCTTGTTTTTGCGTGCGGTCGATACGAAGGTATTGATGCTCGCGTTGGTGCCTACTACGCGAGAGAGAATTTCCGTGTTCATGAAGTGAGTATCGGTGATTATGTTTTAGGTGGCGGAGAAGTTGCATCCCTTGTCATGATTGAAGCCATTACACGATTGCTTCCTGGTGTATTAGGTAACCCCGATTCGATTGTGGAAGAGTCTCACGCCCAGGATGGTTTCTTGGAGTACCCCAATTACACAAAGCCTCCGATGTGGCGCGATATCCCAGTGCCTGAGATTTTGCTTAGTGGCAATCACGCTGCCATCGCGACCTGGCGTGCTGAGCAAGCCAAGAAACGTGCTACAGAACAATCCTGACTCGCGCGCAGTGCCAGCACTCAAGTACCCTTAGCAGGTGAGCATCGATCCAGTAATTCAAAGCCGTCTGATTGTTGACCTTGAACCTGTCGTTGCCGTTGAACTCGAACGTCACTTATCAGTGCAGAAAAATTGGTACCCCCATGAATATGTCCCATGGAGTGAAGGTCGCACTTTCGCTGGCCCACTCAATGGCGATGCCTGGGAGGCAAAAGATTCAAAACTAACTGGCATTGCGCAAGATTCGCTGGTTCTCAATCTTATGACCGAAGATAACTTGCCGAGTTATCACACAGAAATCGCAATTGCCATGGGCCGAGACGGTGCATGGGGCAATTGGATTGAACGATGGACAGCTGAAGAAAACCGTCATGGAATCGTCATGCGCGATTATTTGATGGCTACACGTGGCGTCGATCCGTACGAACTTGAGGACCTGCGAATGGCTCATATGTCGCTGGGGTATCAGACTCCTTACGACACAGACATGCTCCATACCGTGGCTTATGTTTCATTCCAGGAATTAGCTACTCGTATTTCTCACCGAAATACTGGCAGGATTTCTAATGACCCAACATGTGAGGGAATGCTTCAACGCATTGCTTTGGATGAAAACCTCCACATGATTTTCTATCGAAATTTGCTAGGTAAAGCTATTGATCTCGAGCCAAATGCTGCGATGCGGGCCATCACTGACGTCGTCACTAATTTCGCGATGCCAGGTGTTGGTATGCCTGGTTTTGGTCGCAAGGCAGTTCAGATCGCCCTGGCTGGAATTTACGACCTTCAGCAGCACTTAGATGAAGTAATCGCTCCCGTATTGCGCGCATGGAATATCTTCGAAAGAGAAGATTTCACGGGCGATGGACAAGCGGCCCGCAATGAACTCAGCGAATTCCTTACTACGGCTGGCCAAGATGCGGCCCGCTTTAGTGAAAAGCGCGAGCACCATTTCGAACGACTCATCGCTCGCGGGCAAGAACCAATCCGTCTTACCTGATTTACTTCTCCCTATGAGCAAGCGCGCAATCTTTATCGAACACGATCATGTCAGCGAAGGCGGACCCGTTTGGGCCCAATTCGAAAAACGCGGATATGAAATAACGCGCTTCAATATTGTCTCTGAAGGTCAATTCGATGCACCGAACGTCAGCGTTGAATGGCCTAACTTGAAAGAGTACGACGTAGTAGTTTCCATGGGTTCTCCGTGGGGTGCTTGGGAAGATGATCGCATAGGCAATTGGTTATTGCCTGAAATAGATCTCATGAAAGATGTACATAACGCTGGTATCCCAATTCTTGGAATTTGTTTTGGTGGGCAACTGATGGCGCGAGTTCTTGGTGGCTCTGTTGCACGAGGACCGAAAGCAGAACTCGGTTGGTATGTCGTGATGAGTGATGACGAGTCAATGATTGCTCGCGGTCCCTGGTTTCAGTATCACTGGGATCGTTGGCAGTTACCGCCAGGAGCAAAAGAAATTGCACGTACTCCATTGGCCTCCCAAGCATTTGTTTTGGGTCGCACCTTAGGTCTGCAGTTTCATCCAGAGATTGATGCAGCAGTACTAGATACCTGGTTGGAAATGGATGGCGGGTGTGTAGAGATTGAAGATGAGGGCGTTGATGTGCACATTTTGCGTGCTCAGACAAAATACGAAGAGCCACATTCCAGCCAGCGTGCTCGTGACCTTGTCGACCAATTTCTAGATCGCGTTGCAACGGCCCCTGTTGTGCGTGTCTAAATACTCTTTAGTTAATTATCCAGGGGAGTTACATAAGCAGCAGAAATCCCGCCATCAACTAAGAAGTTGGAGGCGGTGATGAAAGAGGAATCATCACTTGCTAGAAATGCAACAGCTGCTGCAATTTCAGTTGCATCAGCAAAACGTCCCATTGGAATATGAACCATGCGTCGCGCTGCTCGTTCTGCATCTTTAGCAAATAGCTCTTGTAAGAGCGGGGTATTGACCGGTCCGGGGGAGAGAGCATTCACGCGGATACCCTCGCGTGCAAATTGAACGCCGAGTTCGCGGCTCATTGCAAGAACGCCACCCTTAGATGCGGTGTATGCAATCTGCGATGTTGCCGATCCCATGCTTGCAACAAATGATGCGGTGTTAATGATGGAACCCTTACCGGCCTTTTGCATGTAAGGGATTACATGCTTACAACAAAGAAATACGCTCATGAGGTTAACGCGATTAACCTGCTCCCAGACATCAAGCCCCGTAGTCAAGATCGAGTCATCGGTAGGCGGTGAGATACCTGCGTTGTTGAATGCGATATCAATGCGACCGTATGTATCAAAAGCAACTCTGTACATATTCTCAACCTGATCAGAGTCCGTGACATCAGCTTTGACAAAGATGCCACCAACTTGGGAAGCAATCACTTCGCCACTAGTTGAATTTGTATCGACGATGACAACCTTGGCACCTTCACTGGCTAGACGCAGGGCAGTTGCAGCACCAATGCCGCTGCCGCCACCGGTAATGACGGCGACTCGACCCTCTAAACGTTGCGACATATTAATGATGCCTAGTCGTTAGAAATAAAGACGTTCTTTACCTCAGTAAAGGAATCGAGTGCATCTGGCCCAAGCTCGCGTCCTAAGCCTGATTGCTTAAATCCACCAAAAGGCGTGGAGTAGCGCACTGACGAATTGGAGTTGACGGAGAGGTTGCCGGTTTCGATGGCACGGGAAACGCGCAGTGCACGTCCGACATCGCGTGTCCAAATAGATCCGCTAAGTCCATATTCGGAGTCATTAGCCATTTCGATTCCTTGGGCTTCACCATCAAATGCCATGACCGAGACAACTGGGCCAAAGACTTCTTCGCGCCATGAACGTGCTTGCGTATTCTTGGGCATTAACACTGTTGGTGGCATCCAGAATCCAGGACCGCTAGGAGCAGAGCCAGTGAATGCAACTGGTTCATCCAAGAATGTTTGTACAGCGTCAAATTGTTTACGTGAAATAAGTGGACCCATATCTGCAGTAGCAAGGGAGGGATCTTCCACGCGGAATTTCTTTACTGCTACCTCAAAGTGCTCCATGAAAGTATCAAAGACGCTGCGCTCTACAAGGATGCGTGTGCGTGCACAGCAATCTTGGCCGGCATTATCAAAGACTGACCCAGGTGCAGAAGCTGCGGCTTTTGCAACATCGGCATCAGCGAAAATGATGTTTGAACTCTTGCCACCAAGTTCAAGTGTTACGCGCTTCACTTGATCAGCGCACCCAGCCATGATTGCCTTGCCGACAACAGTTGAGCCAGTGAAAACAACTTTGCGAACAGCAGGATGAGTAACAAAGCGGTTTCCGACAATGCTTCCTTTACCTGGCAATACGTTAAAGACGCCTTCGGGCAATCCGGCCTCAAGTGCGTATTCACCTAACTTGATGGCAGTTAGAGGTGTGTATTCAGCAGGCTTGAGTACAACGGTATTTCCTGCAGCAAGGGCTGGAGCAAATCCCCATCCTGCAATCGGCATAGGAAAATTCCACGGAACAATGACGCCAACTACACCTAGTGGCTCCTTAAAAGTGATGTCTACTCCACCAGCAACGGGAATCTGCTTTCCAAATAAACGCTCAGGGGCGGCAGAGTAATAGGTCAATACATTGACGACGTTATCAACTTCCCAGAGTGCGTTACCGCGAGTGTGTCCGGAATTTGCAATCTCTAGCGCTGCGAGTTCCTCTTTATGCGATGCAACTACTGCAGCAAAGCGACGCAACATCGCGCCACGATCTGCAGGTGTGACGCTGCGCCAGGTTTCGAAGGCTTTTGCAGCCTTAGCAATTGCTGCATCGGTTGCTTCTAAATCGAAGTGCTCGATAGTTGTAACGATTTTCTCAGTGGCAGGGTTGATGACGTCATACGTAGGGGACACGAATTAAGACCTTTCGAAGTTGCGGAAGAGTTCCCAGCTGGTAACTGCTTTGCCGTAGGCGGCCATTTCAATATCAGCCATATTTGTATAGTGTGCTTGAACTTCTGCGCCAAAGGCTTCTTTAACCCATGCGCTATTTGCCCAAAGATTTCTTGCTTCGAGCATTGTTGAAGGTACGCGCTGTGAATCTGAGGCGTATGCGTTGCCCTCAAAAGCTGGTTCGAGTTCCATCTTATTCTTGATGCCATCAAGGCCCGCGGCAATAATTCCGGCAACTGCCATATATGGATTGACATCGCCACCTGGAACTCGGTTTTCAAGGCGCAATGATTCACCATGACCAACTAGACGCAATGCGCAGGTGCGGTTATCTCGTCCCCAACGAATTGCAGTCGGAGCAAATGATCCCGGAACGTAACGCTTGTAAGAGTTGATATTTGGTGCAAAGAGAAGGGCAAGCTCGCGAAGGTGCGCAACCTGACCTGCGATAAACCAACGACCAATGTCGCTCAAGCCTTGTTCCTTATCAGCGTCATCAGCCATGATCATCGAGCCATCAAGGCCGCGGAATGAGCAGTGGATATGCGATGAATTGCCTTCCTTCTCGTTGGGCTTAGCCATAAAGGTCAATGCATGTCCGGCTGCTGCCACGATCTCCTTGGCACCATTTTTATAAATGACATGGTTGTCGCAATTGCTCAGAGCATCGGAATAGTGGAAGGCGATCTCGTGCTGACCAAAGTTGCATTCGCCCTTGATTGACTCAACGGTCATGCCAGCGCCAGCCATGCCTAAGCGGATAGAGCGCATGAGTGGCTCGACGCGCGAACCTCCCAAAATCGAATAGTCCACGTTGTATTGATTGGCTGGAGTTAAACCGATGTAGTGCTTATCCCAAGCATCCTCATAAGAATTATTGAAGAGAACAAATTCAAGTTCAGTACCAACCATTGGTTGCATGCCGGATGCTGCGAGTGCCGCGATTTGTTTGCGTAAAACTTGGCGAGGCGAGGCTACGACATCTTTTCCATCTAGCCATTTCACATCTGCTAGAACCATTACTGCACCTGGTTGCCATGGAATACGGCGAAGCGTTGACATATCCGGCGACATCACGAAGTCGCTGTATCCGCGCTCCCACGAGGACATCTCATATCCATCGACAGTATTCATTTCCATATCAACAGCAAGGAGATAGTTGCAACCTTCAGTGCCGTGCTTCAGAGTGTCATCGAGAAAATATTGACCATGAATTCTTTTGCCAACTAAGCGACCTTGCATATCGGTCATCGCAACAACGACAGTATCTATTTCTCCGCTGGCTACGCCGGCACGAAGATCTTCTATGGATAGTGAGCTCATACCCGCGAGTATTCCAGTTTCAGGGCATAAAGAAAACCCCGCCGCAAATGCGACGGGGTTTTCCTGCACTAATTCGACTTAGTTATCGACCTAGTTATCGATGGTACGAATTGGTCCTTTGAACCACTTCTTCACCGAGAGGTGCCACCAGATCCATAGTACGAGCAAGGAGATACCCGTAAGAATTGGTGCATAGTTAACCGCGGTCCAAGTGAAGTCCTTATTTCCTGGAACGCCGGCTGGTGCAAATGGAAGGATGAAGTAGACCGAAATGATAATGATTTCGGTTACGGCAATAACGCCCATCCACTTGTACTTAGAACCGAGAGTCCATTCACCTGGCACAAACTTACTTCCGGCACGAAGACGCAAGAAGATAGGAATCATGAATGCAAGGTAGAGACCAATGACAGCTACCGATACAACAGCGTAGAACGCTGTTGGTGCACCACTTGGGCTCTTATACAAAGCTGGCAATGTGATGACAAGGCCGATAACTGATGAGAAGAGAACAGCATTTACTGGTACGCGATGCTTGTTAACTTTCTTCCAAATCTTTCCTCCGGGAACCGCTCCATCACGCGAGAATGCGAACATCATACGTGAGCATGATGTAAGGCAAGCAGTGGTGCAGAAGATCTGTCCGGCGGTTGTGATAACCATGACCAAACGGAAAGCAAAGCCATCACCAAGGGCCGTGTAAAGCACTGAGATGATAGATCCACCACCGAATGGGTTCACTGCTGGATCAAAAGAGTTGATCACATCAGTGTTGGTTGCAACATAAAGGAAGGACATCAGAAGGATGTATCCACCGATTGCTGAATAGAAAATGGATTTCCAGATTCCCTTAGCTGCAGCAAGGTGAGCGCCCTGTGTTTCTTCGGACAAGTGGGCAGATGCATCAAAGCCCGTAATCGTGTACTGAGTCAACAAGAAGCCCAGCGGCAATACGTAGATCCAATAGGAACTCTGGCTAAAGCCGGAGTTGTTGATTTGGGTCGTAAACATCCACTTGACTGTCTGGTGATGTTCAGGAACGAAAACCAGGATTCCTACGATAATTGCGGCACCAAATACGTGCCACCACACTGAGATGTTATTGATAACAGCAAGCATGTGACCGCTGAAGATATTGATGAGTGTCACAAGTGTGAGGATTATGAAGAACCAGAAGAATTGCTGATGGAGATAATCTCCGCCAAGGAATTCAGCTGCATACTTTGGAGAAAGATCTCCGATGATGATGTTCAAGAAGCTTGCTGATCCGTAACCCACTGATGCAACAACTGCGAGCAAACCAATCAAGTTAAGCCAACCGGTATAGAAACCAGCTTTGGCTCCGCCTAATTTAGAGGCCCACCAGTAAATTCCACCGGAAGTTGGATATGCAGATGCAAGTTCGGACATACAGAATCCGATAATCAGAATACATAATGAGATAACTGGCCAACCTAAGGAAATTGCTACAGGTCCACCGTTGTTCCAGGCCTGAGCAAAAGTTGTAAAGCATCCCGCAAGAATGGAGATGATGGAGAACGAGATTGCAAAGTTTGAAAAACTACTCCAAGAACGATTGAGTTCTTGTTTGTATCCGAGTTCCGCTAAGCGGCGTTCGTCATCGTTTGTCGTATTACTCACTTCTGCTCCTATGTTAGGTTTTCACGGATGACCGTGGCATATTTTTACCCTATAAATGGACAGACTGGAAGGTATTCGTGGGGTATTTTGGCCGAATTCTTTTAACTTTCACTCGATACGGGTGCTTGATGACTACGATTTAGCAAATGGCAATTGTGGCGATCGACCAAGGAACTTCAGGCACCAAGGTTTTGCTGATAGGTGAAACGGGGGAGATTCTCTCTCGAGGTTATTCGGCACTATCAATAAGTCATATTCCTGGTGGTGGCGTTGAATGTAACGCCGAAGAGGTCTGGAATTCAATTGTTGATGCCATAAATCAAGCAACAGATAATGGAAAGTATGAGTTTTCCTGCGTAGCTCTAGCCAATCAAGGCGAATCAGTTCTTGCATGGGACAGAAAAACCACTCAACCGCTCTCACCAATAATCGTTTGGCAAGATTCACGCTCAGCTGAAATTGCAGCTAAACGAAGTGATTATTCGGCGAAGGTGCTTGCACAGACTGGATTAGCAATAGACCCATACTTTGTCGCCCCGAAAATCATCTGGCTGCGGGAAAATCTAAATCCCGCTGGCGTTATCACAACGCTAGATTCGTGGATTATTGCCCGTCTAACTGGTGCATTTGTTACCGATGTAGCCACCGCAAGCAGAACTCTCCTGCTAGATATCAATACCCTGGAATGGGACGCGCAACTATGTGCGATGTGGGATATCTCCATCGCAGATTTACCTGCAGTTGTGAAAAACGATTCAGTGGTTGGAGAGATACACCATCCAGACTTGCCTGCGTTAAAGGGCCTACCACTTGCAGGACTTATCGTTGACCAACCTGCTGCTTTATTTGCGCAAGGTTGTTTCGACCCGGGTCAAACAAAATGTACATATGGCACGGGCGCTTTCTTGCTTTCCAACGTAGGTGCAACCCCCCGCATTTCAACACATGGTTTAGCAACTTCTGTTGGATGGGATGTGAATTCATCGCGTGCTTATTATTTGGATGGGCAAGTATTTGCCGCATCTTCGGCTGTGCAGTGGCTATTAGATACAAAGCTCCTAGCAAGTATTGAAGAAATAGATTCGATTGCGTACTCAGAGTCAGGAATATTCGCCACACCAAGTTTTGTGGGTTACGGGGCCCCCTATTGGAGAGCAGAAGCGAAGGCAGCAATAAGTGGCCTAACTCTTTCATCAACACGCCAAGAGATTTCTAGAGCTGTAATAGATGGTATTGCTGCGCAAGTAAGTGAGCTGATTACATGTATGTCAGGCGATGGCGCGCAAGTAAATCGGCTACGTGTCGATGGTGGCCTCACACAGGCGAAATCACTGATGCAGATGCAAGCAAACCTTTCGCAGATCCCTGTAGATGTATTCCCATATCCAGATGCGACAGCGCTAGGAGTGGCATCAATTGGAGCACTCGCGATGGATAAATCATTGAGCGTTGCAGATACTGTCAAGGGATGGAAAGTTTCAGAAAGCTATGAACCTCAATGGAGCGCTGACCGCGCAGGTGAGTATATGGATAATTGGCGCACAGTCGTGAAAGCTTCCTTGGAGCTAGACCATGAATAAAGTTTTTGATGTCGCCATAATCGGGGCAGGAGTTGTTGGTGCAGCAATTGCACGTGAACTCAGTCAATTCGACATTGATGTATTACTGCTTGATGCGTCGGATGACGTTGGCAATGCAACCTCGAAAGCCAATACCGCTATCTTGCATACAGGTTTTGACATGGTTCCAGGATCCTTGGAATCCACACTTGTTCGTGAAGGTTATTTTCTGCTTAAGAAATATGCCGACCAGGTCGCAATTGCCACTGAACCTGTTGGCGCACTACTGGTTGCTTGGAGTGAAGAAGAGTTAGCAAATCTGCCAAAAATTCAAGAGAAAGCTCGTGCTAACGGATATTTGTCCTGCGAAATAATTTCCTCTTCGCAGGTCTATCTACTGGAGCCACATTTGGGCTCGGGTGCACTTGGCGCACTCACAGTTCCTGATGAATGGATTATTGATCCGTGGTCGACAACTGTTGCTTATGCAACACAAGCCAAACGTGCCGGTGTTCAAGTGAAGCTCAACACCAAAGTAACCAAGGTTTCTCACAAAGATGATTTACATACCCTCACTACAACGAGTGGAGATATCTCTACGCGCTTTGTTGTTAATGCGGCGGGTTTATATTCAGATGAAATTGATGCAATGTTTGAGTGCAAAGATTTCACAATCACCCCTCGAAAGGGCGAGCTACTAGTTTTCGATAAGTTGGCCCGATCCCTGATTTCGCACATTATCTTGCCGGTCCCATCTTCCATGGGCAAAGGTGTCTTAGTTTCACCCACCGTATTTGGAAACATCATGTTGGGGCCAACAGCGCAAAACATTGAAGATAAGAGCGATACTTCCACGACAGAGCAGGGGATTGAGTTCCTTAAAGCAAAAGGAGCAAAAATTGCCCCGACTCTCTTTAACGAAGAAATCACGACGATGTATGCGGGCCTTCGCGCCGCTACAGAACACAGTGACTATCAAATATTTCTTAGGGCTGAGAAGAAGCTAGTAACAGTTGGAGGAATCCGATCTACAGGACTTACTGCCTCAATGGCGATAGCGGAGTATGTGCGAGATCTTTTAGTTGAGGGCGGACTTAAACTTGGAAAGCAATCAGTACTGCCTCAATTGACGATGCCTAATTTGGGCGAAGCAGGCGTTCGCCCATACCAGGATGAATCACTCATTGAAAAAGAGGAAAGTTACGGTGAAATAATCTGCCATTGTGAGCGGGTATCGCGTGGTGAGATCCGTGATGCACTTGTTAGTGACTTGCCGGCAACAACTTTGGGTGGCCTAGGCCGCAGAACGCGCGCAGGTTTAGGAAGATGCCAAGGCTTTTATTGTCATGCGCAGTTGCGCACTTTGTTGGCTGGTGAGAAATGAAGATTACTTCGGTAGATGTTCTGATTATCGGCGGGGGTCCTGCCGGTCTTGCAGCAGCAATCGAACTTAAGAAGTTAGGCATCAAAGATGTAAGAATTATAGAACGTGAAGCTCAAGCAGGGGGAGTGCCACGGCATTCCAACCACCCTGGTTATGGATTGCGTGACCTCTATCGGTTCATGACTGGACCCAATTATGCAAAGGCATATGTTTCACAAGCTTTGAGTGCAGGAGTAGTTATTTCTACATCTACTACTGCAACTCAATGGGGAGATGATTTAGTAGTAGAGCTATCGGGCCCTGATGGCG
>CAFAZX010000003.1_pt1 | contig 32063 bp, 23 predicted proteins | sample 7267911 | NCBI WGS metagenome assembly CAFAZX01 (sample SAMEA6814013, study PRJEB35770) | uncultured Actinomycetes bacterium | biome: Freshwater; feature: Freshwater reservoir; material: water | place: Czech Republic | collected 2016-04-20 | depth 30m m | reverse complement strand
GATATCCTGCCTGTCTACGAAGAGTCGGTTTTGTTCCGCATAGCGAACTCAACTATCTTTACCCAGTAGGTCAAGGGGCGGTAGCTCAGTTGGTTAGAGCCCAGAACTCATAATTCTGTCGTCGTCGGTTCGAGCCCGACTCGCCCCACTTAAGGATGTGTGTGAAGCCCAGCAAATTTCATGAGGAATCAGTTTTTTGGCAGACTTTGATAGGTCAAAGCCTGTGATTGCCACGAGAGAGTAATTACTTGAGCTACAACTTCGGCAAGTATTGGTCGAACCTCATCCCACGATTTGCCATATATTTCACGAAAGGCTTGGTTGGAACTTTCACCTAATGCAAGACGTTCTTGCAGAGCAAAGAAGGATTCTGAGCCACCGATACTTACTAAAGTTTCAGTAGCTACCTCACCCAAAGAGTATGCAAGAGCAAATTCACTGGTTGCCGAACAAGTGGTTGGGTCGTTAGCTCGGTTTAAATAGCCATCAACTTCATCCTTGGTCCAAGTTCTGGCCGTGGTTTGTGTTCTTTGAACAGAGTCAGTACTTAAATAGTATGGCTCTAGATGTTTGACAGATAGATACTGCTGGAAATTATCTGAAACAACTGCCTGGGTCCACTCTGGCCCACCCTCTCTCAACCAGCAGGGTTCAAACCTCTTTCGGTCAAGGGTGTTGGTGAGCACTGCTACTTGAATAGAGTGCACATATTCGTGAGCCATCGTATGCACACCATTGATATGGGTTCGAAATTGCTCCATATTTGGGCAAACACTAAACATCAACGCAGTGGCTATTGATCCATCAGGGTAAGTGGAACGGCTCCTAGCATGATCGTGCCCATCACATTTGATTTGAGTGAAAACAGAACCAGCTGGTTGGCTCGTATTTATTCCAAATATGTCGTCTAACGCACCCTTTATCCACCCGCTGTCCTTGTACATGGTGTCGATTTGTAACTCTGATGCAACTCTTTCTTCCTGAGTCGTTGCTACAAAAATAATGCTCCTTGGAGATGGGATTCTTGCGAATAACGAAAAGGTTCTTTTCAAATACCTATCAGCTTCACCAACATTCGGGTCAACTAGCAGCGCCCCTGGACTTATATACGACTTATACCCAGACAATGCACTCGGTAAATTTGCGTTGCGCAGAATGGTTGCTTGCGCATCCGTCCATGATGCTGCAGCAATGTCATTTATTCTGGATGAGACGTTTTCCCAAGTAATTCCATATCCACCAACAACTGAGTGTGGCACTATATTTTGGTAAGCGTTGCTAAATGTATAAGCAACGCCAATGCCATTTCCCTTAGAGTCATGGTCTTGAATACTAATTTCACCTACGTAATACCATCGAACAATTGTGCCCGGATCAATATATGCCGTGATCCACGCCCGCGATGTTTTGCTACCAAAAGAAGAATCTCCACATGATTCCTTATCAGGAATCCAGCCTGATCGGATTGGTTTGATGTTGAGCCATTTTTTCCCAACGAACGCCTGAAGAGTTGCTTTGGTCTTAGTTGGATTAGCACACCCATAGCCGGCTTCTGAGACCATCCGGGCATCAATAGTGTTCTTTGCATGATAGTAAACAGCTGGTTTTGCCATGTAAGCGGCTAAGGCTGAGGTTGGAATAAGCGCCATTACCAACGTAAGGATTAAAACATTTAATAGACCTACTCTGTGGCGCATTCCAATCTACCTCTCCGTAGATAATGCCTCAAGGATTTGAGGTGACTAGCCCAATCATGGTTCCGTCTACTTAAGTTCGAATCTGGCTCGTCCTGTCAGGTTCTACTTCTTCTTAAATCCCTTCGGACAGACTGGCTTAATCGCAGAAACCTTCTTTGTGAGATTGCCTTTCATGCACGTAATAACTTTTTTCTTTGCAAGTGGCTTAGATACTGCGGTCGGTTTTTGCTGTGCAAGTGCATCGGCTGCCACTTTCTCCTTTGCAGCTTTGTCAGCGGCTGCTTTAGCCTCGGCATCCTTTTTCGCTTTCAACTCAGCTGCAGCCTTAGCATCGGACTCTTGCTTGGCTTTCAACTCAGTTGCTGCTTTCTCCTCAGCGATCTTGTTGGATCCACCAGAAATCGTGATATCAGTTGGTAGGGATGCGATTCCAGTTGCAACTACATATAGCTTTGAAGGGCCATTCTCAACATCTGATCCAATGGTCATATTAAATGTTGATGGCACCATCGGAGTAATGGATGTACTACTTATGCCAGAAGTAGTTGCATAAAAGACATGATGAGATGCATTGTTCACGATACGAACAAGCGGGTAATTAGTGGTCGCTTGCCACTCATCCCCCCAATGTAGACCTTGCGTTAAGCCAGAAAGTTGCTTACCCGAGATCGTGTATTGAGTCTTTGGTGCAAGATCCAGCGATGAAACGGAGGAAACGACTGGAGCCCAACTTGCTTCTGGAGATCCGGTACCGGTAAAGAATTGAATCCCGCCGCGTTCCTCAATCATTATTTGACCATTAGGCAAGGGCAGGAAAAACGTCATGTTAGGGCCGCCCCAGGATGGGACAGACAACAAACTATCTGGCAAATCTATCCAAGAATTTGTTCTCCAGTCGTACTCTTCATATCTTGCAGGGGCCATCGAGCGGCCCGGAGCTATACCGTTGCCAGAAATGGTGGCATGAATATAGGTGGCAGTAATGGTAAGAATATTTCCATTTGGAAGAATCGCAGCCTCATTGTCCTGAGCAACGAGTTGTAAACCATTCTTCAACTTTGCGAACGGAGGAACGACAGACCACGAATTAGTTGTTGGGTTGTATAGGCCATTCGCGCCAAGCGCACCAGTTTGAAGTACATTCCCATTTCGCAGGCCAAGGGCTGGTCCGACTTCAACGAAGTTAAATAGAGCGTTGGTTTCTCCAGCCGATGACCATAGCCCTGTTGCAGGGTCGTATATTTCAGCGATAGTCGTTCCAGTACCTAAAGTGCCGGTCGGTTGTTGAGTTGTAAGAACTTTATTGTTTTGAAGTAGCGTGAACCCAGCTTCGTTATTCTCTGCCACTTTGTTTGTTCCTGTAAGCGCCCAACTATTTGTTATTGGGTCATACAACATAGATTCATTCGCATTGGAGCCATCTGGTGACGCGCCAATTAATATGCGCCCATCAGCCAAAGTGGTGTTGGGACCCATGAGTGCCTTCCAGTCACCTTGGCCATTGTTAGGAGGTGCAATTAGTCTCCAAGAGTTAGTTTCTACATTATAGATTTGGCAAATATTTGTGCCATTCGTGACAACTCCAGCATCAGTGGCGTTTTGCTCTCCTCCAAAAACCATGAGATTGCCATCATGCAAGACCGCCCCGCTGTATGTTGTTGGGTTGTAATCCTTTGGACTTGGAGCTTGCTCCCAAGTACCTGTGTCGTAATTACCATTTATATCCGGAGTTAGTAGCCACCATTTTTGGCGACTCTCGACACCTCCATTAGAAACTTGAACCATGACTTTTCCATTTGTCAGCAAAAACATCAAGCGCGCACTTCCGCCAAGATCTGGCTGTGGGCTCATAAGTTTCCATGGCGAATTACTCTTCGCTGGTTTTTGTATTTCAGTAGTTAGGATCCATACGCCTGCAGAGTTTTGAGCAACCGGTTCATCTGCCATGGAGAGTACTTCAAACGTTCCATCACTTTTGGGTTGAAGCAAATATGCGGTAGCACCATTCGTTCTAGCAGGTGCGTTGCAAGGACCGCAATACCAGTCGAGTCCGTATCGTTCTTGGTTCAGTGCAAAAGATACAACTCCATTCGAATCTGTTGTTGTATTTGTGCGCTGCTGAGGATGGTTAACTGGATAGATGGAAACCTGAATTCCAGAACCTACGTTGGCTTTAGTCTGCGGATTCATCATCACAAAGGAAATCTGTACCGTTGAGGCGGAGCTAGCTTGAGTTACTGCGGTCGCTGATGCAATCAGTAAAAGTGAAAGAAAAATTGAAAACTTGCGCATCGAAATCTACCTCTCCGTAGATTCAGTATCCCGTGACGGGATTTCCCTAGGAGGACAGTAACTTGAAATCACCAAATGCGCGCAACTACGGCCATAAATTGCGCAAACCTTTCGATTCCATTTACTTAACAGCTGCAAGTTCCTTGAGTAGCGCACGTGCAATATAAGAGCTTCCCAGTCTTGTGGGATGGCCCTGCGATAGTTGTCCTTGCCCATTATTGCTCTGATCAAAGAGCGGCAGATTAATAAAGTCGATGTAAGGGACTCCAATGCGATTTGCCTCAGCCTTCATTGCCTTACTCTGCCCCGGGGCTTTTTGATCCCCACCAGTTGCATATGGCGAACAAACAATAATCAAAACACCTGGATCAGCTTTTTGCAGCGCTTGAATATCTCGACCCATTTCCTCAGCAATTTGTTGATCTGCGAATAAGTGATCATTTGATGAACCAGTGAAGATAACCACGGCCGGGTGCTGCGGAATGACATCTCGAACAACTCGGTCCTTATATGTTTCATCTGCAGCAACTGATAAATAACCTTGGCCACGTACTCCGGCAGAAATTACATTCCAACCGGAGAGCCAAGAAAGAGCGCCAGGGTATGCGTCCCATACATGAACCGGACCTGACTCGTTAAATGATGGCCATACCCATGAATCTCCAACAATTAACACTCGCACTGCAGAAGATTTAAGTAGCGGTGTAACTGATGCAGCCTTATCGGCCAGACCTAGGCCATAGAAAGTTGTCTTAGCTTCAAATTCGAGTCGTATTGAAAATTTCCCTGCTTCTCCTAGTGTGACTTCATCGAAGAACTTTTCATTATCATTCTTATGGGAGATTCCATTAACACTTTGATATTTCCACGGTCCTGTTGCCGATTTATAGGCAAGGCGCCAGGAATAGGTACCAGAGTTATCTGTTGCACTTGTCTCAACAATAAATCGACCCTTGGGATCATCCGAAGTGAAATCAAAACCAACACCCCAGGGTGGGATTGCACTGTCGGATTGATACACCTTACGACCATCTGCACTCACTAATGAAAGGCCATGGAGGCGACTCGAATCTTTCTCCACTAACGGCGTTGGCCCAAAAAAGGAAAATTTCTGGACTGTATCAGCGAAAAGAAAATTAGGAAGTTCATTTTTCTTAACTTCTAGAACTTGAACTGTATTCGCTGTATCCAATATTGGTATTGCATTTTCAGAATTAGCCATTGCAGATTGCGCCAAACTCACAAATGATGACAAGGTAATTGGCGTCATGATCTCTGCAACTGCTGGAGTTTGAGTGGGCTCAGGAGGGGCAGATGGGGCAGATGGGGCAGATGGGGCAACAGTTGCTGCCGCAGGATCCATAGTTTGAGTAGGCGAAGGCGAAGGCGCTGCCTTAATTACTGCAGGAATAACCTTCTTCCATATCAATTTCTTGCCTGATTTGGTGCAGGTAAATCTGTCTCCTGCGACTTTTGCACTGAGTCCTGCCTTGGAGCATTTTTTTCCTACAACAGGGGCGGCAGCGTTAGCCACCCCTAAGGTCAGCCCAATGATTACAGTGGCGGCTAATAGAAGTGCAAAGGATTTGCGCATCCGCCAATCATGACTTATGAGAGTGAAAAAATAGATGACGCGCCGATTATTTTGAGGCATTTTTCTGGGATCCAGAGACAGTTAAAACACGCTGACGGATAAGTAAAAGGAGACATGCAACTAGTGAGACCTCGCGTATTTCTATCTCCCTCTCCGTAGATTTAGCGAATAACTTGGGATGACGGGCTTTGATTTATCTGTTCATTTCGAGTTTAGTCCCGCAATCCTTTTCAGCATCTCATTCGCAATATAGGCACTACCCAGTCTGGTTGGGTGACCATCTACTAATTGACGTTGCGCATTATTATTTTCATCAAAGAGCGCAGGGGTTGCAAAGTCAATAATTGATACGCCCAGTGAAGCCGCTTCCTTTCGCATCAACGATGCTTGATGCGGGTCTGTTTGAAACGGCGAACAAACAATAATAAGAATATCTGGATTTGCTTCCTGAACTAGTTTAATATCGCGCCCCATTTCAGCCGCAATTTGTTCATCTGTAAATTTGCCAGGACCCCAAGGATCATTTGGAGAACCGGTAAATATAATCACATCTGGATTCTGCGGAACAAGATCTCGGACTACTCGATCCTTGTAGGTTTCAGTTCCACCCCGGGCTGGTTGTAAATAACCCTGTCCGGCGACTCCTGCAGATATAACATTCCAGCCAGTTATCCACGTTAAAGCCCCCGTAAAAGCGTCCCAAACGTGGACAGGTCCAGTTTCGTTAAATTCCGGAGATACCCAAGAGTCTCCCAGTATTGCTACTCGTGGAGATGCGTTGGAAGTTAGCGTAGAGATAGTGGAGGTGACATCCGAAAGCCCAATGCCATAGAAACTAGTCGTTGCTTCAAATTCCAGTCGGATCGAAAAAGAACCAGGTGCGCCTAATGACACCTCGTCAAAATGGTGTGCATCATCATTAGGACGCGAAAGTCCGGCAATACTTTGGTACATCCATGGCCCCGTTGAAGTCTTGTAAACCAATCGCCATGAATACTGCGGCAACCTCGAGCCATTCATTCCGCTTGTTTCCACGACAAAACGCCCGAGCGAATCGGTAGTTGAAATAGTAAAGGCAACGGCCCACGGTGGAAGGTCGTCTCGGGCTTGGTAGACCATTCGATGGTCCTTGGTGATTTGAGATACAGCCCCCGTTCTAGTTGGGTCTGTCTCAACCAACGGCGTGGGCCCAAGAAAAGTGAAACGGTCAGTCGTACTAGCTTTAACGAATAGCGGCAAGCCCTGGCCTGCAACTTGATTGATAGTTACCGCGCCACTGGTATCAAGAATGGGTAACTTGTTCGTTGCATTTGCACGTGCAGCTTGCGCAAGACTAATGAACCGAGTTAATGCACTCTGGTTAGCGAAAATGGAAGGTTTCGGGGTTTGCGTCGGCTCAGGAGGGGCAGATGGGGCAACAATTATTGGTGCAGGATCCATGGTTTGAGTAGGAGAAGGCGAAGGCACTGCCTTAACTACTGCAGGAATAACCTTCTTCCATATCAATTTCTTGCCTGATTTGGTGCAAGTAAATCTGTCTCCAGCGACTTTTGCACTGAGTCCTGCCTTGGAGCATTTTTTTCCTACAACAGGGGCCGCAGCGTTAGCCACCCCTAAGGTCAGCCCAATGATTGCAGTGGCGGCTAATAGAAGTGCGAAGGATTTGCGCATCCGCCAATCATGACTTATGAGAGTGAAAAAATAGATGACGCGCCGATTATTTTGAGGCACGTTTTTAGGATCCGCTCTGCATCCAAAGACAGATCTCAAGGAACTTTCATGTTTTAACGGTTCCTGACCTACAGTATGCCTATGACTAATGAGACTAGGCGCACGGTTCTTATCACTGGTGGTTCACGCGGCATCGGAGCAGCGATTGCTCGCGAATTTGCAGCCGCTGGTGACCGCATAGCTATTCATTACGTTTCATCTTCGCACGATGCACAGGGCGTTGCAGATTCATTAAATGGCCAAGGGCACATCATTGCGCAAGCAGATCTGCGCGATCCCAAAGCAATCAAGACCATGGTTGATGATGTGGCAAAGGAATTTGGAAAGATTGACGTCCTCATCAACAATGCGGGTGTTTTCTTTGATCATCCCATCGAGAGTTCAACGTATGAGAAGTGGCAACAAGCGTGGTCGGATACTTTGGGGGTTAATCTCGTTGGAGCAGCGAACATCACGTGGTGTGCGTTTCAACATATGCCCAAGAATGGAACATCTCGAATCGTAAATATTGGTTCGCGCGGTGCATTCCGAGGTGAACCTCTTAGCCCTGCCTACGGTGCATCTAAAGCAGCCATCGTTGCTTTTGGGCAATCCATCGCTAAAGCCTTGGCGCCAATGCATATTGGAGTAACAACTTTGGCGCCGGGCTTTGTTGAAACAGAGATGGCGCAACATCTACTCGATGGTCCTGAAGGTGATGGGATTCGTGCGCAAAGTCCATTCAATCGCGTAGCCGCACCTGCCGAATTGGCGAAGGCTGTTTACTTCCTTGCATCTCCCGATAGTGAGTGGGCTAGCGGAGCAGTGCTTGATTTCAATGGAGCTTCGTACTTACGCATGTAGATCTTTTGCCTAACTAATCTTTATTGGATCTACTAAACGCATCCGCACCGACGGCTAGCAAAATAACGACGCCTTGAATAATGCGTTGGTAGATAGGGTCAATGCCGTTGAGGTTAAAGCCGTTTACCAAGATGGCAATAAAGAAGACTCCGACGAAACTTCTCCAAATTGCGCCAGATCCACCAGCAATAGAGGTTCCGCCTACAACAATTGCTGCGATGACTGCGAAAATAACGCTGAAGTCATCAGAGGCTTGAGCAGAGGTTGTGCGAATGCAGTTCAAAGTTCCTGCTAAACCTGCGGCAAATCCACCTAGTGTGAAGCAAATGATTTGAACCTTGGCAACTCTTACTCCAGCCAATCGCGCAGCTTCTAGATTTCCACCCACGGCGAAAACGTATCTGCCAAATTTCATGCGCTCAACGAGGACTGCGGCCACAATAATAAAGAGCACTCCATAAATAGTTGCTGAAGTGATGCCAAAGACCCTCGTGGTAACGAATTTACGTAGATTCATATTGCTAAGAGTTTGAATAGTGCCATTGCTGACTAAATAGGCCACTCCGAAAATGATGAAAGAAGTAGCAAGTGTGGCAATAAATGAGTTGATTTTCGCGTAGGCAATAATAAATCCGTTGATGAGACCACACGCTAATCCAACAGCTGCGCCAGCTAGAAGCATCCAAAGGAGATTGCCTGTCGAGTTCTCGACCTTCATGCCGACAATTGGGGCCAGAATGTACGTCGCTCCAAGGCTCACATCAAAGCCACCTGAGATAATAACGATGGTGGCAAATGCAGCAATAATGAGAACGAAGGCTTGCTGATCAAGGATGTTTCGCAGGTTCTCTACTGATAGAAAGTTGTCAGTCGTGACCGAAAGCAAGACAAATACCACCAACGTCGCCCAAATGATTGCATACCTGTTTGCAAGGCCTTTGATATCAAATTTCTTGGCCTCAACAGTTGTATCTGTGGCTGTCATTTGCTTCCCATCTCTATGAATGCTGCTGCAACTACGGAGTTCTCGTTTACTTCTGTGCCGCTTAGTTCTTTAACGATTCTTCCTTGACGCATTACCAATACCCGATCAGCTAAGCCCACTACCTCGTCCAGTTCGGAGGAAATGATCAAGATTGCCAGATTGTTATCAGCCTGCTCAGAAATCAATTGATAGATAGCTCGCTTTGATCCAACATCCACGCCACGTGTTGGTTCATCGGCAATGAAGAGAATAGGGCCCCCTGCAAGACTCCGAGCAAAGAGCGCTTTTTGTTGGTTGCCTCCCGAAAGATTGGTCATTGCAATCATCAATCCAGATGCCCTCACACCGCAAGATGAAATGAACCTCTGAACCAAACTATTTTCACTTGTTCTCTTAATGAATCCAAAGATTGAAAGTAAATTCAGATGAGGTAAGGAAATGTTGTCTCTTAAAGGTCTCGTAGGAATAATTCCTTGATCTTTTCGGGACTCAGGAATCATGGCAATCCCGGCAGCAATTGCATCTGCTGGAGACTTTAGATGGACAACTTTTCCATTGATCTTTACCTCGCCAGTCGTATGAGGGTCAGCGCCGAATATCGCTCGTGCAACCTCTGTGCGACCCGATCCCACTAATCCTGCAAGGACAACAATCTCGCCTTCGCTAACGTTGAAGGAGATGTCAGAAAAGACTCCACTTCGTGAAAGATTATTTACCTGGAGAATCACTTTCTTATCTGTGGCACTCCCCCGCTTTGGTGGAAAAGTTGATCCGATCTTTGCGCCAGTCATAGCCTCAACTAATGAATCATGAGTCTCTACACCTGGATTAGAAATACGGATAATATTTCCGTCGCGCATAATCACAATATGATCAGAAATATCTAGAACGTCAGTTAAGAAGTGCGAAATGAAAATAATTGTTTTGCCTTGACTTTTTAATTTCAATATTAGCGATTTCAGATTCTGAGTTTCTGACGCTGAAAGGCGCGCGGTCGGTTCATCCATAACAATCACTTGAGCATTTCTGGCTAGCGCACGTAAGATTTCGACCTTTTGTTGATCACCAGTACGAAGAGCACTCACCACAGAATTGGGGTCAAGGAAAATATGGGTCTCTTCGACGAGGCTCTTAAATCTAACTTTATCCTGAGCTGAATTAACAAATGGTCCGACTGAACTTTCTATACCTAGGAATACGTTTTCGATAACAGATTTAGCGGGAATAAGCGATAATTCTTGAGCAATGATTGTGACTCCGCGATCTAGTGCCTCTGCTGGAGACTGAAAATTAACTTCCGCGCCATCAAAAAGTAGTGCACCTTCGCTGGGTTGATACACACCAGCAATAATCTTTCCTAGCGTTGATTTTCCTGCGCCATTTTCGCCAACCAGTGAGTAAACCTGACCTGATTCAAAAGTGGCTGATACTGCATGTAAAGCAAGAGTGGCACCAAAGCGCTTTGAAATATTGTTAATTTCAATTAACACGCTTTGATGCCACCCTTCTAACTAGTCCCGTAATTGGGTGATTGCTTGGCTAAATAATATTAGCCATTCCACTCTGGAGTGAATCTAGCAACGTTTGCAGCTGTTACGAGTCCGTTATCACGCATCTTTGATCCTGGATCAATTCCGCCTGTAACTTTGCCTGAGCGAATTGCATCAGCCATTCCACGCATAACGAGCTTGCCTTCAGTTCCTGGAGCGCCGAATAGATCTGCGAACCAAACACCAGACTTAATGCCATTGATTGCTGCCTTTGATCCGCCGAAGCCGATCAACTTTGCACCCAACTTGTTGGCATCTGTCAATGCAAGGACTACGCCTTGAATTGACTGGTCTGCTCCGACAACAACATCAAAGCTAGGTGTTGAAGCCAAGATATCTTGCATTCCCTTTTGAGCAACATCAGGTCCGCCGTACTTGCCTTCTCCTTCAGCAACAATCTTAATTCCTGGGTTTGAAGCAATAGTTGCATCGAAGCCCTGCTTGATTGCGTTATCTAGAGGAATACCCTTGATTCCGTAGAAGTAAACAACCTTGCATGTTGTCTTTCCTTTGCACGCTGCAAGAGTTAACTTGCCAATGCGCTCACCAGAAACCTTTGGTGGAACCATGACAACTACTGATGGACCAGCAAATTGTGGCTTTGCAGTATCAAGAGCTGTACCAACTACCTGATTCAAAATACCAACTTTGATTCCCTTTGCAATTGCAGCCTGAAGTGAAGGAATAATTCCAGCACCATCAACTGAAGCAATGATGATTCCCTTGTACTTGCCTGAGGCGATGATGTCTTGAATTTGCTTTGCTTGCTCACCTGGCTTGAACTGTGCATCGAATTCAGTGATCTTCATTCCGTATACCTTGGCAACTTTGTCCATTTGAACACGTGAAGCTTGTAGCCATGTGTTTGCAGAACTTGCTGATAGATATGCGATCTGTGTTTGCGTTGCAGCGGATGCGCTCGAGTTCGAGACCAATCCGGTTGCAAGTAGTGATAGACCGAGCGCGGCAACTGCGACAACTTTGGTGCCCCGTCGGGAAGATATAGGTGCTGACATCTCTTCTCCTTTTTCGCCACCCTGAAGTAGCGTCTATGGGCCTATTTGCCCTAGGCGTACCTTAGGGCAAGAGGGCTACTCCTCGCGGGGCTAATTGCACAGAAACCTCTCAACCAATGTGCAGAATAGCCACTGCATTTCTGCACAAAAGTGAGAACCTTTCCCAAGAATCACTCGTTCGAGCCAAGGAGAAAGAAAATGTCCCGTCGCCTTCTATGGATTAACCCAGTTGGTACTGACTCATATGACAAGCCAATCAGTGACGCCCTCCGCGATGAGGCATTTCCCGATACTCGAATTGATGTGTGTTCACTTCGTGATGTTCATATGCAACATCTTGAGTACAACGCATACGAAATGGTCGCTGCCGGTCCAACAATCGGAGCTGTGCGATGGGGCGAAGAAAATGGTTATGACGCAGCCGTCATCGGATGTTTTTATGATCCCTTCCTACGCGCCGCTCGCGAAGTTACATCGAAGATGGCCGTGACTGCTCCTGCTGAAGCCTGCCTTCATATCGCTAACACATTAGGTGAGAGAGTTTCGATTCTCGTTGGTCGCTCCAAGTGGATTCCAGAGATGCATGAAAATGTTACTAAGTACGGTTTCGCAGAACGTTTAGCCTCATTCCGCGTCCTTGAAATGACTGTTAATGAATTCCAAAAAGATCCTGCGTGCACTGAAGAACGCATTCTTGAAGAAGCACGCAAAGCGGTCAAAGAAGATGGAGCCGATGTAATCGTCCTAGGTTGCACGATTGAGTTTGGTTTCTACAAGAAAGTTCAAGACGAACTTGGAGTACCGGTTATCGATGCCATCATTGCACCTCTTCGTTATGCCGAACTTCTTTCAGATATTCGCCAGCGCCAAAATTGGGGTGTAAGTAATGCGCTTGGTTATGAGACTCCAGATCGTGCAGAGATGGATGCTTGGGTTCCAATTATCGAGCCTAAGATCTATCGCGACCCTAGAGGCTAGAGGCTAGGGGCTAGAGGCTAGAGGCTAGACTTCTTCCCATTTTCGTTTGATCACTCTGCAAGCTAATTGCAGAGCCAAACGCTCGTCGGGCTCGTTGAGATTTACTTTCAAGAGTGATTTCAATTTATCGACTCGGTTAATCACTGTGTTGCGGTGAATACCTAATGCAATTGCCGTTTCCGATGGTGAGCAATTGGAATCTAAGTACGTCTCTAAAGTCTTAAGCAGTTCACCATCTTGATCGGCAGCACGAGTGGATGCCAATAGGGTGCTTGCGAACTCAGAGAAGCTCTCTGATGCGTACCAACCCAAGAGGATTCTTCGAACTCCCATTTCATCAATGTGCTGAACGGCCATGTTTTTGCCGCTTAGTTGAGCAATTGTTGATGATTCATTGGCTTCTTCAAGGCTTTTCTGCAGCCCTAATATCCCTTGGCGAGGTCTGCCAATGCCCAAGTAAAACTTAACTCCTGCAGAATTGTAAGAAAGTTTTTCCAACGCAACTTTAAAGTTTTCGACTAATGTCGCATAGGAGTTTGGTTTTGGTTCATTTCTTTCAACTATCCAACCGCTCCACCCATCAGGGCGTTCAACTAACGCTCCAACGAAACCGATAGATGCAAATGCTCGCTGAACCTCGGCGGTGCCATTTAACACGCGTAGGGGGTCTACTTCTCCTGTGAGCTGGCAATGGATAGCTGTGCACCAGCCATCAACTTTCCAACCAAGAACACCTAGTTGGTTTAACAAAACAGGATCGGGGTAATCTCGAGTAACAGTAATAGCGTTTAGCACGCCTAATCGAAACCTCGCGTCTCGTTCTCGGATCAAGCGATCAGCAATAAGAATGGATGCAAAAAACCACACTGATATGCCGAGAACTTCAGTCGCCATAGTGATGGCAGAGATGCTTGGAGAATCCAAAGTTATGGCTAACCAAAAACTTGGATTTTCACGAGGTGCTAAAGAAATTGGCTGAAGCAGGTAATAAGTGCCGTTAAATTCCTCTTTTACAAAAACTGGCAACAGAGGAATCTCACTGGGTAATTCAAATCTATCGCCACCCCCACTTGCGATGACAGATCCCTCGGGGCCTAAAAGTCCAGCGCGACATTTAAGGGAGCCCTCTAAAATCTTCAATGCGTTTTCAATCGGATCGGTTCTGTTGAGATTCCTTAGTTGGCGTGTCACCGTTAAGAGTGCATCACTTCGGGCCACAAAAGGCGCGCGAATAATCTTTCTCAAGTCATCTGCGAGATTTAGAGCATCGACATCAGATATCAGGATGAGAGGAAACGAAAACTTTTTTGCCAAACGGATTGGTGCGAGACCCATTCGAGCCTTGTAGTTCACCAAAATAAGAGCTACAAAACCCTTATCCAGCGCATCGCGAATCAACATATCTACTTGATAAGAGTCCACGGGAACATTTGAAGCATCGAAAATTAGTAGTTGCTGAGTTAATTCAGAATCAATATTTATCAACCGAGGCGAACTATGAATTGATACATCAGCGACTTCCACATCAAGAAAGGAATCATCGCCTTCAATAATGGCGCCATTTAGAGACTCACGCTCAAGGAGCTGACGTACCGTCATCAAGGAAATCTCAGTCTCAGGTGCAGCGGTCAACTCGACAAGCCCTTCCTTTATTTAGCGCTTGGTAACAACCTCTCCAGCATACTGGTCATACTACGAGAGGCTACAGCCGTGGCTATTTCTTCTCCGAATCTCCCGCGTAGTTGCTCACCAAAGCCAACCAAATCAGATGGGCGGTCTAGGCCTGGCACAAATGGCCACTTCGAAACATCAACGAGTGTTTTACCTAGTACTGGATCAACGTGGTCTATGAGATCTCGCATGAAATCAAACCCAAATCCAACATTCTCTGCACCGATAAGTTTGACCACATGGTCAACGTGATTCATAAACGAATCCACGGTTGGCGGATCGGAAATAAACCCCCCGAAGGCATTAAGAGAAACGAATCCTCCTCCGCTAACAATTCGAAGTAGCTGCTCGTCGCGTAGATTTCTCGGATGTGCTTTCAATACAAAACTCGATGAATGGCTTGCTACAAATGCTTTCTTAGCTACTTCGGCAACGTGCCAAAACCCATTCTCTGAGATGTGGCTGATATCTAAAATCATGCCAAGTCTTTCCATCTCTTGTATTGCTTCGATTCCGAGGGATGTTAACTTTCCACCTGAATCTTGCTCGCCAACTCCATCTGCAAACATAGTGCGGCGATTCCATGTAAGCGACAACATGCGAACGCCCATGCGGAAGAAAAGGTCAAAGAAATCAACGCTACTTCCGAGAGGTTCGGCACCTTCAATAGCGATGAGTAATGCGATTTTCCCTTGCGCTCTCGCAGCAACTAGATCTTGCGAGGTCAAGCAGATGGCTACATCCGCGGAATGATTTTCGGCAATTTTCCAGGCCGTCTCAAATAACAACATAGAGCGACGTAAGGCGCCTTCTCCAACAAATTGTTCTTCCATATATACCGGCAATACCTGGACAACAACATTCCCAGTTTTAAGTTGAGGTAACCAGAAATCTCCAAAAGGATCTCGAATTCCACGTTCTTGTTGGTGCAAGACGCCAATCAAAAGATCGTTGTGGCAATCTGCGAATTCGATAACCTGACTCATAAGCGGCCTCTTATTCTTAAGTTAATCTAAAATTCTTGGTGCTCTTGCGAAGCTGCATTGAGCACCGCATCCAATGCCGAACTATCTGCAAATAGTGACGCCTCTGTTAGTACTTTACCGTCAGATTTAACAACCGACACCCCACTTACCAAGAGCGGCAGGCCCAGAACTCCATTGACTAGCGCCGGAGTTCCGCGCATTTCCCAGACTACGGCAGCTTCATCAATTCCATCGATGATGTGTTTAATTACTCGACGATAATCAGGGTAGTGCGCATACAAGATTGCCATGGCACGCTCATCGTCTGCCCCAGATGAAACTTGGCGAACGCCGTTAACCTCTACTTTCAGGTCAACGGCTACCAGCGACGTCGTTGTAACAAGGTCATGATTATTCTCGGCCACGTTGTAGTCACGATAGATCTGCCCCGCGGTTCGTCGTTCCGAAATGGTCATGTTTTGATTGGCTATTAGTTAGCTAATGGGCCAGCGGCCTTGACCTGGACTCGGCAACCTTGCCCAGGCAGATAGGACATTGGCACTTCTATAACAGAAGTAATTCGCACCTTGTCTGGATCTGCTCCAGAACGAATTGCGGCCTCTGTTGCCAATTGGCGTGCATCATCAAGACACTTATCGCGGCCTTGTTCGGCATAACGATAAACACGGTCAACCATTCCGGAAGCTTCAGCAATAGCAGCGCCAAAAGCATTAGCGACAGAGTGGTGATTAGGAATAATTACTTCGGCTACTCCAGGGATGGACTTTGGAATCAAGTGAGATCCACCGCCCACTGCAATGAGGGGCATGGCTGATCTGCTTGCTTTCATTCGATCACAGAGAATTTGAATCTGCTCATCAACCCAAGCCAATGCAAGTTTCACGACATCGTCACTTACACCAGAAAGTTTGGAAGCATCTCCAAAGCCGGAGAGGCGACCACCCTTTGTAGAAATATCCGAAAGAGTCAAGGTGTTTCCACCCATAATTAGGGATTCGGTAATAACTTTGTATCCGACCGAATCTGGTCCGACTGATACTGAACCATTTCCTGGACGGACAATTGTTCCACCGCCAAGCCCGATAGAAATAAGGTCAGGCATTCTAAAGTTAGTACGGACGCCGCCAACTTCAATTGCAGCTGATGATTCACGCGGGAAACCATCTACCAAAATTCCAACATCTGCTGAAGTGCCGCCGACGTCGATGACTAGCGCATCGCTAATCTTTGCAAGAGCGCATGCTCCACGCATTGAGTTGGTTGGCCCTGATCCCACAGTCAAAATAGGAAGCCTGATTGCTTCATCAGCAGTCATCAGTGTTCCATCATTTTGAGTAAGGAAAGAATCAACATTTAATCCATGGCCAACAAGTGCTTGTTGGAAACCATTAACTACACGACGAGCAACTCCAAAGAGTGAAGCATTGAGGACCGTTGCGTTCTCTCTTTCAAGTAATCCGATAGATCCCACTTGGTGTGAAAGTGAAACAGGAAAATCTGAGCCAAGAATTTCAGCCAAGATCTGCCCGGCTCTAATTTCTTGTTCGTAGTTCGCTGGCGCGAATGCACAGCTCACTGCAATCGCGGAGACTTTGCCTTGGCAAGCCTTGGCAAATTCACGAATCGCGGATTCTTCAAGTGGAGCAATTTCGGTGCCGTCGTATTCGTAACCGCCACCAACAATTGCCGTGGGTCCCATGACAGATGTCAGTAGGTCCTTGGGCCAAGCAGCTCCCGGACGAATAGCCAATGAAGAAGGGGCGGCTAGACGTAGTACACCGACTCTCTCAAGCTCTTTGCGCTGAATAATCGCGTTTGCTGGGTGAGTTGTGCCAAGCATTGCTTGCGAGATGCGCGCCTTGTCGACACCAGCGATTACTTCACTGAGTGCTTTTGCAATTCCATCAGATGGGTCTGGAGTTGTTGCGGATTTAGTGCTCGCAATAACCGTGCCTTCTTCATCGACAACCACGGCATCAGTATTTGTACCTCCGACGTCAATACCAATTCTTAGACGACTCATTATTTAACCTCTCCCATTGGTACGTACGGAATGTCATATCCGAAAGCTTTTGGTCCTACTAGTTCGAGCATGCCTGGTTGGTGCCATTCAGGTGCACATGGCATTCCAATAACATCCACACGTTGTCCATACGCCAGAGTTTCTGTCGTGATTGGTTGGGCATTTTCATGATCCAAAATGCAAATCAAATCCGGCGTTGTAATAATCGGAACACCGTCTTCGAAAGCAAGAAGGAGCTCATTTTGGATTTCAATGCGCATTGTGCGATTTGGGTCCGTAAGGTGCTCAATAACAACGGTTCCCTTTGCAAAACCATCTGTCGTGCGACGATCAAGGTCAATAATCTTTCCGGAGAAATACTTCTTCGCTTCGGCAAATTTAAGGAATGCGTCGTATGCACCTTCTTCGCCTTTTTGCACTGCCATTAATTTGCGGCCAAGCTCGACGCAATATGTCATGGAGCCTTGGATTCCATGTTCTGCAATTTGGCGAACAGTCATTGGGTAGCAAGAGATTCCATTAGCTAAGCCAAGTTGCATAACTGCCGAACGAGCTAATCGTTCTGCTACTTGGTTAGTTGTAGTTTCAAAAACCATGACGTTGCCTTTTTCATCTGCAACGCTCATTGGCGAGGCGGGAATACCGGCAAGTGTGAATACTGTCATTTCAATTTGAGGAAAGGCGCGGCGCATAGAATCTGCATCAATAACCGGCAGCCCCATTTCGGCAGCTACAGCTAATGGGATCAGAGTGTTCATGCCACCGACTTCGATGGGCATGATTGCTACTGGCTTCTTTCCTAAGTAACTTGCGAGCGCATTAACGACACCCGTGAATTCAGGTCCTGCTGGAACTTTTTCGCTAATTACTGTTGGTGCGCCAATGACAGCAACCGTTAAGACGAGCCCATCAGGATCGAGTTCGCTAGGAGAGGCAATATTTACAGAGCCGTAATCCTCCATCGCTTGGCGAACCATCAATCGAGCGATGTAAGGATCTCCACCGCCACCTGTTCCAAGGAGGGTCGCTCCCAAGACCATGTCATCTAGGTCATCTAGAGTTAATTCACGCATCAAAATCCCCTACTCATCGCACATGTCCCATGTGGCATATGTGGCTATTGGATACAACGGGTGGAGCGTATGTTACTGAGCAGGGTCTCGCTATAGGCATAATGCCCAGTATTTTCCCTGTGGCCTACACATTCCGCACAAGAATCTGACTCTATTCCCATCAGGGAATGCCCGCAGGCAGCTTGAACCATCCGAGAGGCCTATATGGCTGGAACCGCCTCCATCATGTATTTTCATCCAGGCACGAGAAATTATGCAATCCCCCGTGATCGCCACCCGCTTTAGGAAGGCACAAGTGTCAACGACAATTCTTGGTGCAGGACCAATCGGCTTAGCCACCGCCTATGAATTCGCAAAGCGAGGCGAAGAAGTCACCGTAGTTTCAACATCCCGAAATACAGGCAAGGCTGGGGAAGTTAATGCGGGATGGATTGTGCCGATTATGGCATCGCCTGTACCTGCACCTGGCATGGTCAAGAAATCTATTGGGTGGATGCTCAAGAGTGATGGTCCACTGAGGATATCGCCCGTTCCACATCCTGATCACATTTCCTTTATGTCCAAGATGCTTCGAAATACTTCGAAGGCACGATTCGAACATGGCTTGCATGCTCTCTCTGAATTTGGACGAGGCACACTCGAACACTTTGATACATATAAAGCCGAAGGAGTTGACTTCGAACTTCACAAAACGGGCGTCTTAATGGCTTTCAAATCTGAGAAAGAATTGGAATCACATTACGCCGAGTTCGAAAATTCCGAGCGATACGGTCTTAAGAAAGTAACTCGGATGACCGGATCAGAGATGCGTGAGATTGAACCTGGCTTATCTCAATCTGTAAAAGCGGGACTTAATTGCAGTGATCAATATTCAATTAACCCCACATCTCTTTTGGAGGGCTTGAGAAGCTCATGCGAAAAAATTGGTGTAACTTTCTTTGAAACTTCCGAAGATATTTACTTGAAGGAAAATGCTGACAAGAGTACCGAAGTAACATTTGGATCCATGAAAGTTTCTGGAGATCATGTAGTAATCGCAGCAGGTGTTCAATCTCGAGGACTTATGAATCAAGTGGGCTTTGACATGCCTCTTAAATTCGGCAAGGGCTACTCGCTGGACTTTCATCAGGAAACTCGAATTACTCATGCTCTTTATCTCAGTGAAGCAAAGGTCGCCGTCACGCCAACAAATAGCTTTCTTCGCCTTGCTGGGACGATGGAATTTGGTGGAAATCCTTTAAAGGTTAACCCAACGCGCGTGAATGGAATTGCACAATCGAGTGCAGAATTCTTCTCATTTCCCATCCCGCAGCAACCAAAAGTTGGCATGGGGCTTCGTCCGATGACTCCCGATGGCATGCCAGTTATTGGCAAGGTTCCCGGAACCTCACATGTTTATGTTGCTACAGGTCACGCGATGCTGGGAGTCACTCTTGCCCCAGCAACAGCAAAGTTGTTAGCGGGCCTTATTTTTTCTCAGATCGATTCTGAACATTTGGTCAATTTCTCTCTGACTCGTTTTTAAGGACTACTTCTCCACTACCAACGTCGACATTGCTGGTACAGAAACCTTTGTCGCGCTCTTGAGTGTTTGAATAACTTTCACTCCAGCCTTTGCACCTTGAACAACAACTTTCCAATCTCCTTTGCTTGGCAAAGTCACCGTGGCCGATGATGCACCAGGGTTGTGTACGACAACTATTGATCCCCACGAATCTTTAACTGCCGCGCCTTTAAGGGAATAGGCAATAACGCCTGTTGGAGCCTTGATAAAGGTCAGGTTCTTCTGCACAAGTGGAGTTGTCGCTAATCGAAAGGCAGGATGTGCTTTACGAAGAGCGATAATGCCCTTGTAATAGTTAACGGTAGAAGCATTCTTGGCTCGCAAATCCCACTTTATCGAGTTAATCGCATCGCTCGATTTGTAGCTATTGGAATCGCCATTCTTGGAACGCAAGAATTCTTGTCCGGCTTGCATAAAAGGAACACCCTGCGCCAATAATGCGATGGAAGCCGAGAGGCGATCCAACGCTTCAATCTTGGCTGGTGTTGCACCTGAAACGCTCGCTGTTAACTTATCAAAGAGAGTTAAGTTGTCATGTGCTTCCACGTAATTAACAGATTGAGTTGGATCATTAGTAAACCACTTACCAAGTACTTCTCTACTGTAGAAAACATTACCGACTATGCCAGCCTGGACACTTTGCGCGGCAGTAGCTTTGCCCGTTGCAAAACCATTATCCGTTGAATTAAAAACAGAACCTTTAACGCCATCACGGAGTTCGTCATTAAATGCAGCTATTCCAGGCAATTTATCAATGTTCTTCTGGTTGCTCCTAATGGCATCTGGCAAAGTGCCCATATCCCAACCTTCGCCAATAATGAGAATAGTTGGATTAATCTTTGTTAATTCTGATCGCACTTGCTGCATTGTTGTGAGGTCTATCAAGCCCATAAGATCAAAACGAAATCCATCCATGTTGTATTGCGTAGCCCAGTACTTTGCGGAGTCCACAATAAACTTGCGCACCATTGGACGCTCAGAAGCCACATCGTTGCCGCATCCGCTGCCATTGGTTAACGAACCATCTGCGTTCTTGCGGAAGAAATATCCTGGCACGATCTTTTCTTGACTAAAACCTGCAGGTGCAAATACATGGTTATAGACAACATCCATCATGACTCGCAAACCTTGGTCATGAAGGGCTTGGATGCCACTCTTAAGTTCAGTTATCCGCGCAGTTGGATTACTTGGGTTAGATGAGTACGAGCCTTCGGGAACGTTGTAATTTTGAGGGTCGTATCCCCAGTTAAATGATGGGTTGAGTTCGTCGACGGAGGCATAATCAAAGATAGGTTGCAGTTCAACATGGGTTACGCCCAAATCCTTGATGGCAGAAACACCAGTCTTAGTTGAATCACCCATGCTCGTCTTAACATCGGTTAACGCTAAGTACTTGCCCTTATGCGCAGTCGGAATGTTGCTAGATGAATCTTGAGAGAGATCTCGCACATGCAGTTCATAAATCACGGCATCCGTTGCTTTTCCACTAAATGCTGGCTTGGAATTCTTCCAATTGGCGGGATACGTTTTGGACAGATTGACCACTACGCCATGTTCTCCATTTGCCGTGGTTGCACGGACATAAGGATCGACCGCATCATTTATCGTATTTCCTAGGGTGACTCTGTAGTCGTAAATTGTTCCATCTTGATCACCAGTGAGAGTCACGACCCAGGTGCCTTTTGCAGATGAGGCCATAGGTATAACTTTCGCTTCGGTGCTAGGTGTAGATGCTTTTGGATATGTTAAGAGGCTCACTGCGCTAGCGGTCGGAGCCCACACGCGAAAAGTTGTTGAGGCAGCAGAATATGCGTTTCCTAGATCATTTCCCGTGTATAAGTAACGCGCATTGAATCCATCGGATTCAATAATCTTGCCAGCGGTAACTTTGACGCTACCAAAACTTGTATGTGTCACCGTGTAATCAGATCCGATAGTCGCATCAGAATCCACATTAAGTTGGACGCGAGTTGCGCCAGCGGCTGAGCCAACAAGTGCAGTAACTGAAGCAACCTTGAGGCCGCCAGTTATCGTGAACCCTTCATCTCCACTTCCTGAAAGAAGAATCTTTTGACTTAGGTCAACTGAAATCGCACGAAAATCATCTAGCTTTGCAGATTTCATTGATTTTCCGAGTGCGGGTGCGGCTGTATAGATAGTTGCATCATCCTGCACAATCCATACTTCAGCGTTTCCTGATGCATCAAAGTTGGTGATGAATCTATTGACGGAGATATCCTTCGATACCCAAGCACCTTTGCGAACAATAATTCCGACGTTGTCGAATGAATTCATGTCAGTTATATCTGCTTTGAAGACTTTGCCGAATGCATCTGATTCGGTGAAGGCGCTTCCCTCGGCTGGAGAGAAAGCTTTATCCTGAGCATCCTCCCCTTGATCATTTCCAACAATGACGTTCTTCCAGAGCCATAGATTCCAGTTTGTGTAATCTTCTGCGGGCCTTTGGTAGTGAACGGTCAGATGAATTGTTGCTGGCGCAGCGGCAAATGCTTGTGAGGGCAACGTTAAAAGTAACAGGGCACCAACTACCCCTAGGGCCTTCACGCGCGAGAGAACTTTTGTACAAGGGTTACTTGCGAACATGAGATCAACTTCCAGATATATGGATAACTCTGCAGGAATCTAAGCATGAGCAAAGGTAAAGCAAGGTTGTTTTTTGCCCAATCACTACTTTATTTAGCAGATTGTTACCCACCAGGTCTGTTTCAGCCCCATTTGCAGTACTCAGAAAATGATGAAAAATACCTCATATTGAGAGGATTGGTACATCCTTTGCTAAGATTTCGCACTATCGATAGGTCATTGTTATGAAACCGCCGCTGTGAAAATTCACGATGGCGACCGAGACTAGGGGTTCACATGTTTAGCAAAACCACCACCACTAAAATTTCTGTTCTCACACTTGCAGCTCTTCTTGCTGTGACCGGTTGTGCGAAGAAAACTCCTGGACTCAATGACTCACCAAGTGCTGCGCCTTCGGAATCAGCTGTTACCCAAGCACCTGAAGTGACTCTAGATTTCGGAACGCCTCTTGATCTAGGCAATGGCGTGAGCGTAACGATTACTCAACCTAGGTCCTTCAAACCTGGCGACTACGCTTCTAACTTTGTTCCCGGACAGGTGGCCAATCGCTTTGAAGTTTCCATTGAAAATGGGGGAACCACTGATTTAGATGTTACCCAGTTTATTATCACGAGCACATCGAATGGACAGTCGTGCGTAGATGTCCTCGATGGTGACAATGGGATTGATGGTTCGCCAACGGAGCCACTCGCAGCAGGCGGCAAACTATCTTTCAATTACGCAATCGCCTGTAATTCAAAAGTTGGAGACGAGTACAAGATCTCTGTAACCGCCGGTGCATCTTTGGTGGGACTAACAGGAACGCTTAAGTAAGAAACTCTTACAGTTTGCCTGCTGGTTCCGGGAAGTGACAAGCCAAAGTGTGATTTGGTGAAATCTGTACCGGAATCGGCGCTTCACTCACACAGCGATCTTGCACCTTCCAGCAGCGTGTACTAAATACGCACCCTGCTGGTGGGTTCGCTGGGCTCGGCAAATCACCTGTAAGGATAATTCGCTCACGTTGGCGTTCAATGATTGGATCTGGAATCGGTACCGCTGATAGAAGCGCCTTTGTGTATGGATGACGTGGGTTTGCAAAGAGCTCGGTAGTTGTAGCAATCTCCATTACTTTACCGAGATACATCACAACAACTCGATCAGAAATGTGTTGAACAACCGACAGATCATGAGCTACGAATAAATAGGAAAGCCCTAATTCTTTTTGCAAATCATCTAAGAGGTTAACAACTTGGGCTTGAATTGAAACATCCAAAGCTGAAACTGGTTCGTCCGCAACGATGAGTTTTGGTGTCAGTGCCAATGCGCGCGCGATACCAATTCTTTGGCGCTGGCCACCTGAAAACTCGTGAGGAAAACGATTGATGTGTTCAGGGTTTAATCCCACGCGCTCTAATAAATTTTGAATCGCCTTAGTGCGACCACCAATTGGCTCGGTCTTATGAATGATGTAGGCAGCTTCAATGATGGTTCCAACAGTATGGCGAGGGTTTAATGATGAAAAAGGGTCCTGGAAGATCATCTGCATCTTCGAGCGGTAGGCCTTCATATCTCGTCGCTTTAAATCTGTAATGTCGACACCGTCAAAAATAATCTTGCCATCAGTAGGCTCATAGATTTTCATCACGGTGCGACCGACAGTAGTTTTTCCGCAGCCGGATTCACCCACTAAACCAACGGTTTCGCCACGGCCAACTACCAAGTCAATGCCATCTACGGCCTTAACGACAGTTTTACCGCGACCGAATGTACTATGCACCTTGAAATGTTTCTTAAGGCCTTGGAGCTCGAGAATGTTGTCAGAGCTCATTTAGCACTGGCCTTTCTTCCTGTAAGAGTCACTATTTGTTCTGGCTCCAAGAAGCAGCGAGAGAAATGACCAGTGGTTTTCTCAGATAAATCTGGATTTTGAGTCGTGCAAAGGGAGCCAGCAACTTGGGAAACAAATTCACATCGCGGAGCAAATGCACATCCAGTTGGCAGTCCGATGAGAGAAGGTGGTTGACCTGGGATTGCTTTCAATCTGTGGCTGCCCAACTTATCAACACGTGGAATTGAATCAAGAAGTCCAATTGTGTATGGATGTTGAGACCTGTAGAAAATCTCATCAATACCTGCATTTTCAACGATCTTTCCGCCATACATAACGCATACTTTATCGGCGACTTCGGCAACAACACCTAGATCGTGAGTAATTAAAATGACAGCCATATTAAATTCTTTTTGAATCTCTTGAATAAGTTTTAGAATTTGCGACTGAACTGTTACGTCAAGAGCCGTGGTTGGCTCATCCGCGATAAGCAACGAAGGGTTATTTACCAATGCCATCGCAATCATTACTCTTTGGCGCATGCCGCCAGAGAATTGATGCGGGAAATCCTTGACTCGATCTTTAGCGCTTGGGATTCCGACTAGATCCAGCATTTCGGCAGCTCGTGCCATTCCATCACGCTTTGAGCCATCGTTATACAACGACCACGCTTCTGCAATTTGATTGCCGACAGAATAATACGGATGAAGCGCTGACATTGGATCCTGAAAAATCATCGACATCACTTTGCCACGAAGACGTCTTACTTTCTCTGCTGGTGCAGAAATTACATCTATCGGACCATCTGGAAGATTGAGCCAAGCACTGCCAGAAATCTGAGTCATCGTAGGATTATGCAATCCCATGATTGCCAGGTTAGATACAGATTTTCCTGAACCGGACTCACCGACTATTGCCAGTGTTTCTCCGAGATCGACAGAGTATGAAACATCATTGGAAGCCTTAACGAGCCCGTCTTCTGTTGGAAAAGAGACTGAAAGGTTTTTAACTTCTAGAAATTTACTCATGTTGTGCGCACCCGAGGATCTATGTAGGCGTAAGCAACATCCACAATAAGGTTCATAATGACCACAAAAGCAGAACCAACAAGAGTTGTCGCAACGATAATCGGTAAGTCATATGTCTGGGTGACAGCTTTGATACTCAACTTGCCAAGGCCAGATAAGCCAAAAATTCCTTCAGTAATAATTGCGCCACCTAGCAGTCCTGCAAAATCTAGGCCAGCAATTGTCACGATTGGAGCTAGCGCTGCGCGCAAAGTGTGCTTTCTAAGAATTACTTTTTCGCTCAATCCTTTTGCTCGTGCTGTACGAATGTAATCTTCGGTGCTGATTTCTAAAATATTAGAACGAGTAAACCTCGTATATGTGGCTGCGTAGGCAATCGCTAGCGTTGCACATGGGAAGAAGAAAGTCCTCAACCATCCAAGTGGATTAGTGAACGGATTTTGCCAATCACCGAGTTCCAAGGGATTAACCAAGTGGAACTTGAGAACTATAAATAGCACAACCATGATGCCTGTAATAAAAGTTGGAAGAGATGTTCCGATTAGCACAAAGGCGGTACTTGCTCTGTCGGCGAATTTTCCCTTTTTCCGTGCTGCCAAAATACCTAACGAGATACCAATCGAGAGCCACATGATGAATGCTCCGATTGTGAGGCTTAAAGTGATTGGAAATGCTTCAGCCATGATGGTTGAGACGCATGCATGGCGATTAAATGAGTAGCCGAATGATGGAGCACCGCAATAGATATCTTTGATGCCGCCTTCGCCATAGGTGCGACCCTGGAATAACCCTTGAATAAAGCGCCACCATTGTTCGAGAACTGAAACATCCAGCCCTAACCGATGGCGATTAGCTTCAACTAAAGCAGTTGTGCACGATTTTGAACATACTAATCGAGCCGGATCAACAGGAATAAGGTCAAAGATATAGAAAATTGAGAGGCTTACTAAAAGCAAAAGAATCACGGTGTAGAGGAGTCGCCGGCTTATGTACTTCAGCATTTCTTGCTTCGCTCCTTCTATATCTCTCGTGGTAATACAAATTTGTGAAAATAGTTAAGTTGCCAGATAGCCCCTAAGGGCTATCTGGCAACTTCAATCAACTACTTACTGCTTGATGTAGAGGTCGTTATAGATTGCCTGAGAGAATGGCTTCCATTCTGTCATGCCACCGATTTTAGATCCCCATGTTGCTTGATCTTTACCAAATACGGTACGGATATACCAGTACTGATCCATTCCATATTGCGAGAGCTCGTGCCACATTGTGGCCTGCTTCTTGCGATCTAGTTCCGATAAGGCTTTATTTACCTTAGCGATGAATGGAGCATATTCTGGAGTCTTTTCGTTCTTGGTGTAGTTACAGCAACCATTTCCCCACATTTCAGGGATAACAGTCGAAGCGTTGGCCCAGTCTGCTGCCCAACCTGAAGCCAAGAAGTCAGTCTGACTCTTGTACTCAACGAGGTTTGCATTGTAGGTACCGGCTGGCTTGTAAACAGTTTCGATTACGAAACCTGCCTTTTTAAGTGCTGCTTCAACGAGAACTGCTGACTTCTTATTTGTCGCTGTATCTGCACGGTAGTACTTCAAGCCCTTTGCAGGATTTGTTGCACGATCGTAAGCATCAGGACATGCAGTCTTAGCCTGCTCTAGAAGAGTCTTTGCGTACTCAGGGTTTCCACCGATCTTGAAGTTCGGATCGTGAATATTTCCCTTAGTTGGCGCATAGTCCATTCCTAGGTTTGGCTTGACGATGTTATCGCCCATTACGCCGTAGTACTTAAGACCACCGGAGAGGTCAATGAGTGATTGGTTGTCATAAGCAAAGAAGACTGCTTTGCGAACAAGTAGGCAATCCAAGTGACCAGCTGAGTTATTGGCTGTTAGGTAAGTAACAAATGGATCAACGATATTCCAGCGTTGCTTAGCCTTAGTTGGGTCATTGAAGTAAGCGATGTTGTTGAGTGGCTGTAAACCGTCCATGTTGATTCCGTTAGGAATCTGGTCAGTCATATCAACTTCATCTCTTACATCTTCGTTCATGCCCAATTTGATAACGATGTCATCTGGGTATGCCTTACGCATTGGGTCAGAAGACTTCTTCCACTTGTCATTGCGAACAAGAGTTAGCTCGTCATTAATCGCATACTTCTTGATCTTGTATGGACCTGTTGCCATTGGGTGCAAGTCATACTTATCGCCAGTATCTGCGCTTGCCTTAATTGGGCCAGTTGTTGGATAGCTTGCGAAGTAGTTGAAGTCAGGCACAGAGCGCTTGAGGTTGTAAGTAATCGTGCGATTGTCCTTCGAGCACGTTACAGCCTTGTCGTAAGCAGCTTTACCGGTCTTCTTGTATGGACCCTTGTAGGCAGATGATCCATCAGCAAGTGTTGGAATATCTAACCAAGAAATCGCATACGTTGGTCCTGCGTTAAATACATCCAGTGCAAATGCACGAGAGAAGCCGTACTTGAGATCTGCGCAAGTGATCGCTGATCCATCTTCCCAAGTTACGCCTGGACGTAGTGTGTACTTCCAAGTCTTTGCTTTGTTGCTTGGCACGCCAGTGTTGGTTGCCAAGTCAGCTGTTAGTTCTGTTCCTGCACTTCCGGCTTCCATCTTGTAAGAAGTCAGTGTGCGGAAAAGGTAAGTTCCGAACAATCCGATATCTCGACCTGTGTACATATTTGTTGGGTCAAGTGCAGGGAATTGCTCTGAATTTGTGTAGAAGTACAAGGTGCCGCCTTTTGCGGCAGCAGCACTTGCTGGACTAGCTCCGCTGACCATTGCTACCGACACTGCTAATGCAGTTGCGGCAGTAATAGATACCCAGCGGCGCGAAGTCAGTTTATTTACTGACATGCATTCCTCCTATTGCTTTACTGTCCAACACCGCGGCCGCGATATTGGTTATGCATTTTCCATTGGCGCCCAATGAAAAAACTTAAGTGTTTACTCGGATTTAGTATCCAAAGCATCTCGTACTGCATCGCCCAATAAGTTGAGCGCCAGAACAATAATGATCAACATTGCGCTGGGAATGAACAAATAAGAAGGGTCTACTTTCCAGTATTTAACGGCATCTGAAAGAACAAGACCAAAGGTTGAGGCTGGCGGCTGAATTCCGACGCCGAGAAAAGAAAAGACTGCTTCTGCTGATAAGTACCCAGGCAGTGAGAGCGAGAGAAAAACAATTGCTGTTGGCCAAAGATTTGGAAGCATCTCTTTAGTAATGATTCGCCAGTTAGATGCACCTTGAGCTTGAGCGGCCATGATGAAGTCGCGTTCACGAAGACTCATGGACTGAGCGCGGATTAGGCGCGCAAACCCAGGCCATCCGAAGAATACGAAGAAGATAATAAGTACTAGTAGGCGAGCATTGTTACCGCGCGCAATTCCAGTTTTCTCAACACGATCCACCATTGGGTAACTCAAGGCAATGATCATAAAGAAGGAAGGGAAAGCAAAAAGGAAATCTGAATAGCGGCCGATGAGGGCATCTATGCGACCCCTAAAGAAACCTCCAGCGATTCCAACAATCATTCCAATTCCAATGGATGCAACAGAGGTAACGAGGGCAACGGTAAATGAAATACGTGATCCGTAGAGAAGCATGGAGAAAACATCGCGACCAGCACCAGGTTCAAGGCCAAATGGGTGCTGCCAGGAGATTCCACCGAAACCGCCAGTTGGAAGTGCAAACTCATCTAAACCGTCTGTGTAAATGTCGGTGGAACTCAAACCCCACAAGTGCGTAATGACAGGAGCAAAAAAGGCAGCAAGGATAAAAAAGAGAGAAACGTATAATGAATATGGTCCGACCTTGTTGCGCTTAAATCGAGCAAGCGCAATTTGCTTAGGCGTGCGTAGGGTTACTTCTTCGCCTTCGATCTTTGCAGGCTCTATAAGTGCAGCATCTTTCACGCTCTTGGGCACTTACACTCCTTTTCGCATGCGTCCAGGCACCTCAGGGCACCGACGCTGGTTAATAACTGGGTAAATCTATCCGCTATATGGACATTTGGAAACTCCAATCAGGGGTGATGTCGGAGTTGAATTGAATAGAAACTGCATGCAAATTGGAGTTATAACGGAATTGTAACGATGTAAAAACAAGGTCAAAGTGGCCATTAATTGCTTGTCTTATGGGTGTTTTACCTGTTTTATCTCTACTTAGTACCCACTCGGACACCTAAAGGAGAATCCCCCCGCTATGAAAAGAACTTTCACTCGCCTACTCATCCCAACCGTGCTTGTTGCCGGTTTGATTAGTTTCGCGATCCCGCAATCGAGCGCAGCGTTCACTAAACCTGATCCGAATGCCACCATCACATTAGGTTTGGATCTTGAGCCAACAAGCTTGGATCTCACTGGCACAGCTGGTGCACCTATCCCACAAGTTTTGCTTGATAACGTCTATGAGAGTTTGGTACGTATTACAGATAAAGGTGTAATCGTTCCTAACTTAGCTAAGTCGTACACAATCTCCACAGATGGAACTGTCTACACATTTAAACTTGCAACAGCTAAATTCCATGACGGTGCAGCATTTACCTCTGCTGATGTTGTGTGGAGTTACGAGCGTGTGACTGCCGCAGATTCAACAAATCCATTCAAAGCACAATTTGGAAATGTTGTTTCAATTACAGCACCTAACGCTTCAACTGCCGTTGTCACTTTAAAGAACCGCGATAACAGCTTCCTCTTCAATCTCACCGGCCAAGTTGGCGTTGTATTGAAGAAGGGTGCAACAAATCTCGCAGCTACAGCAAACGGAACTGGTCCATATGTATTCTCTAAGTGGAACCGCGGTTCAAGCATCACTCTTGAGCGCAATGACAAGTACCGTGGCGTTAAGGGACGCGCAAAGACAGTTGTCTTCAAATACATTGCTGATCCAAATGCACTCAACAACGCATTTCTTTCAGGTCAAGTAGATGTACTTACAACGGTTCAAGCTCCAGAGATTTTAAAGACTTTCGCATCTGACAATAGATTCAAGGTCATCGAAGGCAGCACAAATGCTGAAGTCACAATGAGCATGAACAATGATAATAAATACCTAAGCAACCCAAAGGTACGTCTTGCAATTCGCGAAGCGATTGATCACAAGGCACTTATCAAGACTGCATGGTCGGGATATGGCAAGGCCATCGGATCCTTCGTTCCACCAACAGATCCTTGGTTTGAAGATCTCACAGGATTAGCTCCATACAACGTTGCTAATTCAAAGGCCCTGCTTGCTGCAGCTGGCTATGCAAATGGATTCAAGCTCACGCTTGAAGTACCACCAATTGGATACGCAACAGCTTCATCTGAGTTCATTCAAGCTTCATTGAAGAAGGTCGGCATCGCCGTCACAATCAACCCTGTTGGTTGGGGCGAATGGATTGATCGAGTCTTCATCAAGGGAGAATATGACATGACAATTGTGGCTCACGTTGAGCCACATGACCTTGCCATCTATGGAAATAAGGATTACTACTTCCATTACAACAACACACAGGTTCAAGGTTGGCTCAAGGCCGCTGACGAAGCTGCAACAGATGCAGAACGCATTGCCTTGCTCAAGAAGGTCGGTCGTCAGCTAGCTGTTGATTCAGCGAGCGATTGGCTATTCCTGCTGCCAAATACCCAGGTCGTCACAAATAAGATCTCGAGAATTCCTGCCAGCTCATTAGGCATGTCTTACTTCGTAGCTCCGATTGTGAAGACTAAGTAGCCCGCATAGGATAGGTACTCATATCGAATAGGAGGAGATGGCGAGCGTGAATATTGTTGTATTCGGCGCTCGCCGTCTCTTCCTTTTTATTTCTTCGCTGGTAGTTTCTTCAGCGATTGTTTTCTCAATGCTTCGCTTACTTCCTGGCGATCTCGCTCAAGCAAAACTTGGAATTCAAGCAACACCTGAGGCTCTTGCAACACTGCGCCATGAATTGGGAATTGATCGCTCACTACTTGCCCAGTACTGGGATTGGCTATCCCACGCATTACATGGTGATCTCGGAATATCAATTCTCAGCGGCGCAGATATCACTGCAGAGATTGCACAAAAAGCCACAGTCACTGTGCCACTTGTCATCATGGCTTCTGTTTTGGCAGTGTTGGTCTCGATACCACTTGGAATGTATGCCGCATTGCGATATCGCCGCATGGACGGCGTAGCAACTTCTGCGATGAGTCAATTCGGAATTGCTGTTCCTACTTTTTGGACCGGTTTACTGATCTCAACTTTCTTTGCAGTCGTCTGGCAAGTCCTACCTGCTGGAGGGTTTCCCGAAGGTGGTTGGAGCGAACCCGGAATTGCATTCAAATCAATGGCGCTGCCTGTCTTTACACTCGCATTAGGTCAAGGCGCCGTACTCATGCGCTTTGCGCGCAGTGCCACAATCGACACTTTGCAACAAGATTACTTCCGCACTGCCCGGGCAACAGGACTTACGCGCGTGCAAGCATTGCGCAAACACGGTGTGCGCAATGCAATGATCCCCGTCATCTCTGTGCTGGGTATGCAGATGGCAACCCTGATAGTTGAAGCAATCATTGTCGAGAATGTTTTTGCTCTGCCTGGTATCGGGCAAATGCTCTTGCAAGACGTCAACAACCGAGATCTCCT
>CAFAZX010000002.1_pt1 | contig 49470 bp, 54 predicted proteins | sample 7267911 | NCBI WGS metagenome assembly CAFAZX01 (sample SAMEA6814013, study PRJEB35770) | uncultured Actinomycetes bacterium | biome: Freshwater; feature: Freshwater reservoir; material: water | place: Czech Republic | collected 2016-04-20 | depth 30m m | reverse complement strand
GATTTTGATATCAATCAAGTATCAATTACTGCAGAGCGTGCTAATGCCGTTGATTTCTCTTCAGGGTATTACGACGTTGCGCAAGCAGTCGTAACAATCAAGGGTTCAAAAATCGCTAACGCAAAAACCATTGCAGATCTTGCAAACGCCAAACTTGGTGCCGCAGTTGGAACCACTTCCTATTCCACAATTACGGATATCGTAAAACCTAAGACCGATGCCGCTGTCTTTGATAGCAACGACATTGCAAAGCAGTCACTTTCCAACGGTTCTATTGATGGACTCGTAGTTGATCTTCCAACTGCTTTCTATATCGCAGCTGTAGATCTCACTGGCGGACTCATTGTTGGACAGTTTGCACCGCAAGCCGGAGGTGAGCAATTTGGTCTTGTTCTGTCAAAGGGCAGTTCATTAACAAGTTGCGTCACAAAAGCTGTAGATACTTTACGTAGCAATGGGACTCTGCAAACTCTTGCAGATACTTGGCTAGCCACATCTGTGGGCGCACCTGTTCTAAAGTAATACCGAGAATAGATTCACGGAACGGGGGGCTCGATGTCGTATAAGCCTTCGTCGTTGCAGTTGCAGCGCGAAGATGCTCGACGTCGAGCCTCTCGCCGTTCCACTCTCATAGCAGCCGTTAGCACTGTTGCTTTCGGCCTCGTTGCCGTCATTGTCGTCACAGGGGCTCCGGGTTTCGACCGAGTTCGAACATCATTCTTTAGCGCTAAATATGCATCGCACGCCCTCCCGACTGTTTTCCACGGTCTTCTTCTGAATTTGCGAGTTCTCATCATCGCCGAGATATTTGTTCTAATTTTCGGTCTGCTCATTGCAGTCGCTCGCACAACCAAACAACCAATTCTCTTTCCGCTTCGACTAGTGGCAACCTTCTACACCGATCTCTTTCGCGGACTTCCTTTGCTTCTTGTCCTATTGCTTGTTGGTCTTGGAATCCCTGGACTTCGAATCACGTGGATTCCTAACTCTGCTGTCTTGCTTGGCACTGTCGCCTTGATACTCACGTATTCGGCATATGTCGCAGAGGTAATTCGCGCGGGTATTGAAGGTGTAAATCCTGCACAAAGACAGGCGGCCCGCGCGCTCGGTTTATCTAGCAGCCAAACCCTGCGCCATGTTGTCCTCCCCCAGGCCATTCGCAATGTTTTGCCTCCGCTTCTCAATGACCTGGTTTCATTACAAAAGGATTCTGGACTCATTTCCGTCCTTGGGGCAGTAGATGCGATACGAGCTGCCGGCATTGAAACGGCTCGATCCTTTAACTTCACTCCTTACTTGGTTGCAGGAACTTTCTTTGTCTTGATGACAATCCCCCTCACCCGACTTACGGATTGGTTGGCTCGACGACAAGATGCCAAACAAAAACAACAGGGACGGTGGTAGAGATGAGAAAGGTCCTGGAAGTAAAGAATCTGCGCAAATGTTACGGATCAGAGCTAGTTCTAGATGACATTTCACTGTCAATCCCTGAGCATTCAGTAAACGTCGTAATTGGTGCAAGCGGCTCTGGCAAGAGCACTTTCATGCGCTGTATTAATCTTCTTGAGGAGATTGATGATGGACAAATTCTCCTTGATGGAGAAGACATCTCCGCCTTCGGTACCAATATGGATAAAGTGCGTAGCAATATCGGATCTGTCTTTCAGGCTTTTAATCTTTTCCCACACCTGAGTGTCTTGGAAAATATCACGCTAGCGCCGCGATTAGTCCATGGTGTTTCCCGCAATGACGCTGAAGAAAATGCTATGGCACTTCTGAAACGTTTTGGTCTTGCCGAAAAAGCGCGTGGCTATCCAGATCTGCTCAGTGGTGGACAACAGCAGAGAGTTGCCATCATTCGGGCAATTGCCACTAGTCCAAAGTTGCTTCTCCTAGACGAAGTAACGAGCGCCCTTGACCCTGTACTCATTGCAGAAGTATTAACTCTTATCGCTGAACTCAAAAGCGAAGGCATGACGATGGTTATAGCCACGCACGAGATGGGCTTTGCAAAAAGAATTGCTGACCATGTAATTTTCTTAGCGGATGGAAAAATCCACGAAGAAGGAAATCCAACAGAGATTTTGAACAACCCACAAACAGATCGTCTCAAAGAATTTCTCGGCGCACTGCATAGTGCTGGCCGTTTGTAATTAACTTCTAGTACGTTGCGCGGCCACCAGAAGTATCAAAAGTAAAGCCTGTAGTAAAAGAGCAAGCCTTAGATGCCGCAAAGCAAATAGTCTCCGCTACCTCTTCGGCTTCGCCCACTCGGCCCATAGGAATTCTGGCGATCATGTACTTAAGGGTCTCATCACTCGTGTCAGCATTCATAGGTGTGCGAATCACTGCTGGAGCAACAGCATTAATGGAAATTCCCTCTGTTGCTACTTCTTTGGCAACACCTTTAATAAACCCGATCATTCCTGCTTTAGAGGTGACATATGGCGACATGCCTGGATTGCCTTCTTTGCCAGCAATTGATGAGACATGAACTATTCGACCATATTTTTGGCCTTGCATAATTGGTATCAGTTGCTGAGTGAGCCAAATCGCGCCAAAGAGGTTTACTTGCAGAACGCGTTCGAACTCCGGCCACGTGATTGTATTGAGGCGACGATTAGTAGGTCCGGTCATCCCGGCTGAATTAACTAGCGCATCAATTCTTCCTTCAGAGGCGAAAATTTCGGCTACAACTTTCTTGATCGCCTCTTCATCAGATACATCCAAAGCCTTCACTTGATCGCTACCCAAGGAAAAAAGGGTTTGAATCTCAGATAGTGCGTCCTGATTATTATCTAGGGCGAACACCCGCGCACCGCGCTCGATTAATAGGCCAAGAGTTGCGCGGCCAATTCCATTTCCAGCACCAACGACCATAACAACTTGGCCCTCAAAAGAACTGTTCTGGCTCATGCGACCCCGTTCAATAGTGTTTCGGCAACCCCTACCTTAATGTAAGGGTTGGCATTCGGAGGAGACTTTCACATATCTGACAGAGTGTGGGATTCTTTCCTTAGAGAGTTCTCTCAAGATGTGAGAAATAGGGAGCGTAAAAGATGGAAAGTTCTTGGCCCTCCACGCGTGACCCGAAAGGGCCCATGAAAGAGTCAATCGCATTATTGCGCGCCCAAAATATTCAAAGCCAAGACGCCGATGGGTTACCGGAATCGACTAAAAGATTTCCCGATGGAGATCGTTGGAAAATTGAAATTCCATCCGTTGAAGGACCAAGCGCTTTTCGCGCCGTATTGGATGAGGCAAAAAAACTCAATGTAAAATTTCATCGAATCTCCCAAGGATCAGGCATCATGATGCAGACCGATCAGGAAATTCGCGAAATGGTTGCACTTGGAAAAGAGAATAATCTTGAAGTCTGTCTCTTTGTTGGTCCACGAGCAGCCTGGGATATCGGCAAGCAACCACTCTCTACTGCAGGTGGCGTCGCCTCTCCGACTCTTCGAGGAAACGATCAACTCAGATACGCCGTAGAAGATGTACTCCACGGAGCATCTCTTGGTCTTCGTTCTGTTCTCGTTGGAGATTTGGGTCTTCTCAAAGTACTCGGGGAAGCAAGAAAGCGTGGAGACCTCCCGAGTGATTTCATTTTCAAAACCTCAGTAGCGCTACCTTGCACGAATGCGGCAACTGCGCAAACACTCGCCGACCTTGGCGCATCCACTTTGAATCTTGCGACAGATCTTTCGTTGCAACAAATTGCTGCCATTCGCGCGCAAGTTGATATCCCTCTCGATGTATATGTCGAGGGGCCAGATGACTTCGGCGGAGTAGTTCGTCACTATGAAATTCCTGACTTGGTGAGGGTGGCAGCTCCTGTCTACCTCAAATTCACAGTCAGAAACTCACCGGGTCTATATCCCGCCGGTGGACACATCCAGGGAGTAATCGAATCAACGGGACGCGAAAGAGTTCGTCGCGCCGCTATTGGTTACTCCATGCTCACACGATACGGATACGAAGGTAGATAATCATGGCTAATAAGCGCGTACTCCTCTTTGGCGCTACCGGGGCACTCGGTTCTGCAATATCTCAGACCTACATCAATCATGGCTGGGATGTATTTCCTGTTGTTCGAGTACCCGTCGGATTGCCTAATGAGATAGTCCTCCCTTTCAAAAGCGCATCCCCTTTTGAAGAATCGAATTTCAATACTATTGTTTTTGCACAAGGCGCCAACATGAACGGCACCGTGCTTACGACAAGTGATGAAGCAATCACCGATCTCTTTGAAGCAAATGTCGGCTTCATCGTTAAGAAAGTTAAATTTCTTATGCGCGAGTGTGCGATTGCTCGAAATGGACACATAGTAATCATCAGTTCTATCGCTGAAATCTTCACCCGGAAAGAAAAATTGGCCTATACAGTGTCAAAAGCTGCAGTTGGGGGCCTCGTTCGCTCCTTAGCGGTGGACTTAGGTAGATCACATGGAATCTTGGTTAATGGAATCCTTCCTGGAGTTGTAGATACACCTATGACTCGAAATACTCTGGCTCCCGAGCAATTTGATCATCTCGTGGAATCTACGCCTATCGGAAGATTAGTTACTGCGGCAGATGTCGCAAATGGCGTCTATCTGTTGGGAAGTGAACTCAATACCGGAATATCTGGCCAAAGTGTCATGGTAGATAACGCGCATTCGGTTACCTACCTGCCTTAATCTATCCCTGTGCAATTACTTGATGAAAACTCTGTCGTTGCCTATCTAAAATCTCGAAATATTTTTTCTGATTCTGCCGACGTAGCTGTTGAAATTCTTACTGGTGGCGTATCTAATGTAGTTCTCGCTGTTTCAGGAGAAGGTCGAGACCTAGTAGTGAAACAGGCCCTCCCTGAATTGAAGGTCGCTCAAAAATGGAGCGCAGACCAACGCCGTGCAATTGTTGAAGCTAATGCGCTGCAGGTGTATCAGGAGATTACTCCAGAGAATGTACCCGCTCTCGTTGAATGCGATCCAGAACGTTTTGTGGTTATCCTCCAACGCGCACCTCGAAGCGTCACGAACTGGAAAGAAGACATGCTGGCCGGGAAAATACTCCCTGTCGTTGCAGGTGATGTTGGAGAGATTCTTGGCAAATGGCATAAGAACACTTCAGCGCCGCTCATACTTGATCAATTCCAAGAAGATACGCTCTTTGAGCAATTACGCATATCTCCCTTTTATCGGGCAATCGCTCTTCGTCATCAGAGCATCAATAGGCGCATATCATCTTTAATCGATGAACTTGAAAATAATAAAACCGCTTTAGTGCATGGTGATTACTCCCCCAAAAACATCTTGGTCTCCTCAAGCAATGTGCCGATAATCCTAGATTTCGAAGTGGCACATGCCGGTAATCCTGTTTTCGATTTAGGATTCCTCCTAGGTCACCTGCTGACGAAATCCGAATATGTTGGCACTCTCACCGCAAAAACTAAAATTGCACAATCTGCTTACTCTTTCCTCCAGCGCTATGAGCAGTCACTAGGCCGGCCTGCTTCTCCGACATTTATTTGGCATGTCGCGGCCATTTCCCTCGCCCGTGTAGATGGAGTATCTCCTGTTTCATATTTAAACCCAGAGATGCAGAGCAACCTTCGAAATACATGCCTTGGCATTTTGCAAAGTGAAGACCCACCCTCCCTGACTGAAGTATTCTCAGAGTTATGACTACCTCGATAACAGGGCTGATGGGAATTCAAATGTTGGATTCCCGTGGTCGGCCTACAGTATGTGCGCGGATGACTTTAAGCGATGGAAGCGTTCATAAAGCAACGGTGCCTTCAGGTGCTTCAACTGGGCGACACGAGGCGCACGAATTACGAGATGCGCAAGGCGCATACTCTGAAAAATTCTTTCAAGGATCGAGCGTCTATCAAGCAATCAACAACATCAACACACAGATTGCACCGCTCCTGATTGCACGTCAACCACGTTTTCAAGAAGCCGACGATGCGATGACAGAGCTAGATGCAACTACTCGTCATGAAAATTTGGGTGCGAACGCAACATTGGCCGTATCCATTGTCACCGCAATTGCACAGGCGCATGCCGGGCAACAATCTCTAGCCAGACTCTTTCAACCAACGGGTTCGCTCACAATGCCAATGCCGATGGTGAATATCCTCTCGGGTGGAGCTCATGCTAGAGGCGCCCTCGATATCCAAGATGTCCTGATTATCGCCAATGGTGCCGAAAGCGTGACGCAAGCGCTTTCTTGGGTAGTTGCCATTCGTGAAAGTGCAGCCAAGCTCGGTGCATCACGAGGCTTTGTTACCAATCTTGTCGCTGATGAAGGAGGGCTCGGAATCGCCTTCTCCTCATCGGATGAAGCGTGTGCTTTTGTTGTTGAATGCATTGAAGCCGTTGGACTTACACCTGGGCGCGATGTGAGCCTTGCTTTAGATATCGCAGCAACTCAATTCTTCGACCAGGGAAATTATATTTCTCGAAGCACAGGGAAGGTTTATTCATCGCGGCAATGGCACGACCAACTTATCCAGTTGTTGTCCAACCAACCTATTATTTCTATTGAGGATCCATTTGCCGAAGACGATTGGCAAAGTTGGTCATATTTTCTTGCAAATCTCCCTCGACCTATTCAAGTTGTTGGCGATGATCTGTTCACAACTAATAGTGGGCGCCTGAACAAGGGCATCACAGAAAAAAGCGCGAATTCCATCTTAATTAAGCCAAATCAGAACGGACTTCTTTCTAACACTCTCGAGGTCTTGAAGGAAGCTAAGGAATCACATTTCACGACTGTGGTTTCGGCGCGCTCAGGTGAGAGCGAAGATAGCTGGTTATCTGACTTGGCCCTGGGTTGGGGCGCAGGCCAAATCAAAGTTGGTTCAACTCATGGTTCAGAGCGAACAGCAAAGTGGAACCGATTACTTGAAATTGACGCTACCGAAGAAACAAACTTCAGTAAGCCATTCTAGTTTTTTAGAGTTTAGGCTTTACGGACTGCGGAACGAATAGTTCCGATGCCTTCAATTCCTGTCTCAACGATTTCACCGCCGTGGATGTATTTTTCGGGCTTGAATCCCATGCCCACTCCCTGTGGAGTGCCTGTATTGATGATATCGCCAGCTTTCAACTCCATGAATTGGCTGATGTACCAGATGCAATGATCAATGCCGAAAATAAGATCGCTTGTGCGCGAATCTTGTCGAGATTGGCCATCTATCGTGCACCATAAACGTAAGTCATGAGGATTTAACGAATCAGCGGTAACGATCCATGGTCCCATCGGATTAAAGGATGGAAAAGATTTTCCCTTAACCCATTGTCCACTGCGTTCAATTTGCCAATGACGCTCTGACACATCTTGGGAAATCGTGTAGCCAAGAATGTGATCCTTAGCGTCCTCTGGAGATTTCAAATAGAGGGCGTTCTTGCCGATAACGACACATAACTCAACTTCGTAATCAGTCTTTTCTGAACCTGGAGGGACGATGATGTCATCGAAGCCGCCAACAACGGTATCTGGAGCCTTCATGAAAATTACAGGTTCTGCTGGTGGATTCATTCCTGACTCAAGGGCATGTTGGGCGTAATTCAAACCTACGCAAATTACTTTGGTCGGACGAGCAACTGGAGATCCCAACCGATAGTCAGAAATCGCAACTCGCGGACGCGAAGATAAATCCATCGCCGCAACCTTTGCAACAGCCCCAGCCTCAAGAGAAGTTCTATTCCAGTCTCCTACAACGTCATCAACAAATACTGCTTCCGTGTCGCTAACGATGACCGCAGCTCTCTCTTTCTCAAATTCGCCAAGGCGTGCAAGTTTCATTCTTATTTCTCCTTAGTGGTGGTTGATTGAAGCGCGGAATAGATTTCATCGGGCAAGCCTTGAAAGGTTACTGGGCGCAAGAATCGATTGATTGCCTGCGTTCCAACTGAAGTATGCAAAGAAGAAGTTGAAGCCGGATATGGCCCTCCATGATGTTGGCCAGCAGTAACAGCCACTCCAGTTGGCCATGCGTTAAATGCCACACGACCCGACATCGATGCCAGTGCTTCGATAAGAGTCGGAGCTGATGAATCAGACGCTGAAGCGAAAAGAGAACTCGCGAGAGCGCCTTCCATCTTGCTTAAGAGTTCTACAACTTCGCCGTGGTGGCCATATGTCACAACGACTCCGGTTGGACCGAAGCATTCTTCAGTGATGCCAGAAATTTCGCGTGTGACATCACTTGCCTTAACAACGAGAACCATTGGGGCAGAAAAGAAACCTGCGCCTGATGGGGCTTTACCCTCATAAATTTCGGCCTTCGTTGATGCAATTACCTTTGCCCGATTGGAATCGTGCAAATTCTTAGTAGCTTCACTGAGGAAGGGAGCGAGATCGCGCTGCGCAATCTGTTTGGAGATTTCATTCACAACGATCGAACCTGCAGGAACGAAAAGAACGCTTGGGTTAGTGCAAAATTGTCCATTACCCATGAGCAACGAGTCTAAGTACGCGCCAGCAAATGCAGCGGGATCTGTAAGAGCGCTCTCAACAGCCACTACGGGATTTACGCTTCCTAGTTCGCCGTAGAAAGGTATTGGGTACTCTCGAGATTGAGCCAAATCAAATAACGCTCTTCCTCCCGCGCGTGAACCAGTAAAGGCTCCGGCCGATATGCGTGGATCTGTAATCACCAATTTTCCGAATTCAAACCCATGGCCCAAAGAAATTAAACCCTCAGGCGCCCCAGCCTCTTGTAGCGCTTTCTTGGCAATGTCAAAAGTTAATTGCGCAGTCTGCGGATGCGCAGGGTGTGCCTTGATGACTACCGAACATCCAGCAGCAAGGGCTGAGGCCGTGTCCCCGCCAAGAGTGCTAAATGCAAATGGGAAATTACTTGCACCAAATATTGCCACTGGTCCGATTCCTCTTGTCGTGCGTAGGAATTTTGGATGCCCTTGCGGTACTGCTGCATCAACGGCTTCATCTAGCGAAGGTGTTACAAATTCTCCTCGTTCTAGCGCATTCGAAAAAGAGCGAATTTGAAAAGTTGTTCGTCCAACTTCTCCAGTGAGTCGGACTTTTCCTAGCCCCGTTTCCAGATCCGCTATATCTACGAGATCTTGAAGGCGGTCATCAATTGCTTGGGCTAGGGCCAGGAGAATTTTTCCTCGCTCAGCGGCTTTAACATGAGACCAGACTTTATATGCCGAAACCGATTGGGCAATTAGCGAATCCATCGCTTGCGGTGTTGTTGCGGCAAAGACGGGACCAAATTTTTCACCCGTGCGTGGATTTACAGATTGATTCGACATAACTCCCCTATTCTGTCTGTGAATTCTTACTTAATCAAGAAAGAAATCGGCTAAAAAGTCAGTCGTACCGGGTACGACTGAATACTTATCAAGATCGGTAATGCCCTCACTGGCCAAGACTTCATCATCAATGAAGAAATTACCCGTGCATTCCTTCGCTGGCCTATTGAAAATGGCATATGCCGCGTCAGCCAGGATTTCCGGGGTCCTACAAGCCGCAATATCTACTCCTGGAATCATTGCCAAAGCAGCTGTATCAATAGCTGTTCGGGGCCATAAAGCATTGACGGCAATCCCGTCGCGGCGAAATTCTTCAGACATCCCCAGAACGCACATGCTCATCCCATATTTGGCCATCGTGTAGGCAACATGATTCTTAAACCATTTAGCCTTCATTGAAAGCGGAGGCGATAGCGTCAAAATATGAGGATTTCTTCCGGCCGAAGCGGATTCTCGAAGAAATGGCAACGCAGCTTGCGAAGTGAGAAAAGTTCCACGGACATTTACATCAAACATCAAATCAAAACGTTTAGCCGGTGTCTCTTCTGTTCGAGTCAAATTAATGGCACTTGCATTATTAATAAGAATATCGATGCCACCGAATTCTTTTGCAGCGTCATTAACTGCCTGCAGGATTTGGTTTTCATCTCGTAAATCACATTGAATCGGAAGAGCTATGCCTCCTGCTTGGCGAATTTCCTCGGCAGCAGAATAAATCGTTCCAGGGAGTTTAGGATTGGGTTCTGCAGTCTTGGCTGCAATGGCAATGGATGCGCCATCATGAGCGGCCTTTAGCGCAATCGCCAATCCAATTCCGCGAGAACCTCCGGTAATGAAAATTCTTTTCCCAGCAAGACTCATCTTTAATCTCCTTGTGAACTTCTCGATGTGAATTTCATAAACGCTGCCATCGCTTCATCTGATTGTAATGCCAGCATGAATAGCTCTGACTCAACGAGCATCACCGCCGATATTGCTTCGTGAGATCGTGCCTTTAATAGCGCCTTAGTATTTATGACAGATGTTGGTGGCTGCATTGCGATTCTATGAGCCATTGCAAGAGCCTGCTCCTTGGCATCATCTGCCACAACGCTTACAAGTCCATATCGTTTTGCATCATCAGCAGAGAAACTATCTCCCGTAAGGAAAATTCGTGCCGCTTCTTGATACCCGACCAGTTGGGGGAAGATATAGCTTGAACCAGCTTCTGGAACTAAACCAAGGGAGACGAATGGCATTGAAAATTTAGCAGTGCTTGTGGCGAAAACAATTTCGCAATGAAAAAGCATTGTCGTACCAATACCCACTGCGTTTCCCGAAACAACGGCTAATAGCGGTTTGGGGAAATTATGAATTGATTCAAGAAATTTACTCACTGGAGAATCTGGGCCAGTAGGAGGCTCTTCTACAAAATCATAGATATCGTTCCCGGCAGTGAAATGATCACCTTCGCCCTGTAAAATGACTGCACGGATTGCGAAGTCATCGGCTGCCTCCTGCAAATGTCGGGATAACCCGAGGTACATCGAGCGTGTTATCGCGTTCATTTTCGCGGGCCGATTGAGCGTCAAAACGAGTACAGATCCATCAATTCTTGCCAAAACATCGCTCATTGCGCAATCCTATGTCTATCGTCAACAATAATAGGTGAAAGTGTCACCACCGCGTATAGTGCAAAGAAAGAGAGAGGACACCCTCAATCATGGCAATAGATATAACGATTGCAACGAGAGATTTAACCCCTTTTGAGCGACTAGTGATGGACCTTCTCTGCCAGGGGAAGTCAAATGGATCCATTGCACGAGAGACAGCACATACCGAAAAAGTTGTTGAAAATACTGTCAGTCGCACCGCAAAAGCTTTCGGAATTCGGGCAGATAGCGATACAAATTTGCGCGTTCTCTTGGCGCTGGCCTATCGCACCCATTACGGAGATAGCGCTTTTGATCGCTTAGAAGTTGCTTGTAAACACTTTGAAGTTGGCGCTGATGGCCAATCTCTCTGCGCGCGTCATATCTAGTAACTTTCTCATTAAGTTTCACCAGACTCCCCAATCTTCTTACTGACTTGCTTCTTGCTTCTTGCTTGCATGATTTGGCGTGGGTCACATAACTAATTAAGCAAAATCACAAATAGACAGGGGCTAACACTCGCGATTGAACCTCTCTCCCTGAGATTGACCGTGTATCAATAGGGGTGTTCACACATTGATGAACACTAAAGGAGAGAAAATCATGAAACGTCGTACCTTTGATGGGATTGTCACCTTAGTTGGTTTCGGTCTCAGCCTCTTTTTATTCGTAGCCGCGGGGCTTATGAACTGGGGTTACAGTTTTGCCGACAGCGCAGTTTCGAGTCAGCTAGCTGCTCAAAAGATTTCACTTCCAGCGACAACTGGAAATCCCGATGATGCTGCAGCAACTGTTGCCTTCTTTAAGGAGAACGGTGGGAAATTAATGACCACCGGTAAGCAAGCGCAAATGTATGCAGATCACTATCTTGGTTTCCACTTGTCACGTATGGCAACATACGCTGACGCATCAACTACTGCACGCACAACCGCAGGTGCAGCCGCTGCAAATCCAAGCGATGCAGCACTGCAAAAAGCTGCAGATTCAGCGCAAGCAACTCTTGATACTGTTTTCAAGGGTGTAACTCTTAGAGGAACTTTGCTCACCGCATATGCGTTCTGGGAGTTGGGACAAATTGCACGAATTTCTGCCGGCGTTGCACTCATCGGTGGACTTTTGTTGCTCGTACTTTCAATGGCAGGGTGGGTTCATCTTCGTCGCACTCCAGCGGAGGCGACGATTTAACCCTCTACTCTCCGTGAGGGTTAAGAAAAACTCCCCCCGAGTTACTCGGGGGGAGTTTTCTTTGCCGCACATCTTTGTCGCTAGCGTGCTTTGTCGAAATTAGCGCTCAATAGTTCCAGCAATAAACTCTTCAACGCGTACATGGGCTTGTTCATCCGTGTACTGCACTGGAGGAGTTTTCATAAAGTAACTCGCTGGGGAAAGAAGCGGTCCGCCAATTCCGCGATCCAATCCGATTTTCGCACAACGCAGCGCATCAATAATGACGCCCGCTGAGTTGGGTGAATCCCAAACTTCCAACTTATATTCCAAGTTAAGAGGTACATCACCAAATGCTCTACCCTCAAGGCGCACGTAGGCCCACTTGCGATCATCTAGCCATGGAATGTAATCCGATGGTCCGATGTGAACATTCTTTGCACCTAAGTCATGCTCCAATTGTGAAGTAACCGAGTTGGTCTTAGAAATCTTCTTCGACTCCAAGCGATCGCGCTCGAGCATGTTCTTGAAGTCCATATTTCCACCGACGTTTAGCTGATATGTGCGATCTAAGTGAACGCCACGGTCTTGAAAAAGTTTGGCCATAATGCGGTGAGTGATTGTGGCGCCAACCTGGCTCTTGATGTCATCGCCAACAATAGGTAGACCAGCTTTGGTGAATTTATCTGCCCAGACTGGATCTGAAGCGATGAATACAGGCAGTGCATTCACGAAGGCACACCCTGCATCAATTGCGCATTGTGCGTAGAACTTCGCTGCATCTTCTGAACCAACAGGTAGGTAGCAAATCAGTACATCGACCGCTTCATCTTTCAAAACCTGGACGACGTCAACAGCAGGTGCATCAGATTCGGTGATAGTTTCTCGGTAGTACTTTCCTAGACCATCAAGAGTTACGCCACGTTGAACCGGGACGCCACTATGTGCCACATCGGCAAACTTAATCGTATTGTTTTCGCTGGCCCAGATTGCATCAGCAAGGTCTAGCCCAACTTTCTTTACATCTACATCAAATGCAGCAACAAACTTCACATTATTGATGTGGTACGGACCTACGACTGCATGCATCAAACCGGGGATCTCTTGATCAATTGCGGCATCCTTGTAATAGACAACGCCTTGAACTAAGGAGTTGGCGCAGTTTCCTACGCCCACGATTGCAACACGAATGTCGCCTTTGTTTGTACTGATATTCACTCTATTTCCTCTCGGTTTTGATCATGTCTTCCAACCAAGCGATTTCGCGCTCAGCGGTTTCTAAAGAATGGCGTCGCCACTCCTCTAAGTACTTATCGATTCCGACAGGAGATTTTTCCAATTCCCCCAGCAAAATCTCGGCTCGCTCTTTCAAGCGACGATGACGTCCTTCAAGAATGCGTACTCTGTTGGCGTGCGAGGTTGGACTAAAGAATGCGAATCGAACTTCAAAGCCTTCGTCTTCCCATGTCTCAGGGCTGACCGTTTCAGTCAGCGCTGAAAAACGAACTCGTCCGCGCTCTGAAAGGCGGTAGACAATTCGCGAGCGCCGTGAAAGTCCTGGGTCAGATGAGAATGATTCCTCTATGAGGCCTGCTTCTAGCATCCGACGCAATTGAGGGTATAAGACCGAAAATGAGAGCGCTTTGAAAGGGCCATAGATGGCGGTGAGGCGCTTGCGTAATTCATAGCCGTGGAGCTCGTTCTGCGCGAGTAGCCCAAGGAGCGCAAACTCCAAGGATTCACTTCTCGAGCGCATCTGATCTACTCCTGAGGGCTATATGGCGGATGGTTATATCTATTCGATATATCGATTCGTTATTTAATCGGATATACGGTGCGAATGCAAATCAGAGGCGCTCATGGTCACGGCGTGGCGTACTAGTGGGTATGCGCACAGTCGTGAGGAAGGCGTCCTAGCCTTAAGTGACCTTCCCCGTCGCTGTCTGGCGCCTGAACACCCGCGTTAAGGCGCTATCTGAGGGCTTGAGGGAAGGAATATCAATGTCTCTACTTTCATGGAAACTTCATGGCACAGGGAAAACAATTGGTCAAGGAGAAGTTGTTTCAACGGATGAACGCCTGAGCTGGCCACGCACTATTGGTGTCGGAGTTCAGCATATTGCTGCAATGTTTGGCGCAACATTCCTCGTGCCAATAATCACTGGCCTTCCACCTACTACGACTCTCTTCTTCTCTGGAGTAGGAACGCTGCTCTTTCTTACGATCACAAAAAACCGAGTACCGAGCTACCTCGGGTCCTCTTTCGCATTTCTTGCGCCTATCGCTGCCGCTAAGGCAGGCGGAGGCATGTCTAACGCTTTGGGCGGAGTTGTAGTCACAGGATTAATTCTGGCCGCAATAGGCCTCATCGTTCGCGCTGCAGGAATTGGATGGATCAACTGGTTACTGCCTCCCCTAGTAACAGGAACCATCGTTATGGTCATCGGTCTCAATCTTGCAGGGGCTGCAAAAAATAATTTCGTTCAGGGTCCACTCGTGGGCATTATTACTTTGGCTTCCATCGGATTGATATCGGCATTCTCTCGTGGCTTCTTGGGACGCATCAGTATTTTCCTAGGACTCGTAGTGGGATATGGCGTAGCCCTCATTCAAGGAGATGTTGATACAAGCACCATCAAATCAGCTGCGCTTTTTGCAGCACCACACTTCACAACTCCAACATTTAATGGCAAGGCAATCGCGCTCTTCTTGCCAGTAGTACTTGTACTCATTGCAGAAAACGTTGGACACGTTAAGGCTGTTTCTGCCATGACTGGAAAGAACCTTGATGACCAAATGGGCATGGCTCTTTTTGCAGATGGAATCTCAACAACACTTGCTGGTGCAGGTGGTGGATCGGGAACAACGACATATGCCGAAAACATTGGCGTTATGGCCGCAACTCGCGTCTATTCAACCGCTGCTTACTGGGTAGCCGGCGTTGGCGCAATTTTGCTCTCGCTCTCACCTAAATTTGGCGCTGTCCTTAGCGCCACTCCAGTAGGCGTTCTTGGTGGAGTGGGCGTTGCACTATTTGGAATGATCGGCGTTCTTGGCGCACGTATTTGGATTGAGGGCAAAGTTAATTTTGCCAATTCCACGAATCTGATTATTGCTGCATCAGCGCTAATCATTGGTATCGCTGATATGTCATGGACAAGCGGCGACTACACATTCGGTGGAATCATCAACGCTACCTTGGTCGCTGTTGTGGGCTATCAAGTGTTGAACTCGGTCGCAAAGAGTCGCGGTAACGTCAACTAAAAACCTCACTCGAGATTACGTACTCCCATCCCATGACATTTACCTATAAAGTGTCACAATGATTGTTCCAAGTCGGCTCTGGGAGTACGTAGCCTCGTCTTTAATTATCGTCCTTGCTCCAGGACCTAGTGTCCTTTTCATAGTAGCGCGAGCGATTTCTTGGGGACGCAAGACAGCCCTATTTACTGTCTTAGGAAATGCAATCGGCACTCTCATTCTTTCGGCTCTTGTTGCTGTTGGATTGGGTCCGGTTTTGCAACGTTCTGATTTGGCCTATGCAATTGTTCAGTGGGGCGGTGGCGCGTATCTTATTTATCTCGGAATTGATGCGATTCGCCATCGACACACACATGCCGCAAACATGAGCTCTGTAACAACAGAACAACCCTCATCTTTGACAACCATGCGACAAGGGTTATGGGTTGCACTACTTAATCCAAAGATTCTCGTTTTCAACGCCGCGGTCTTGCCTCAATTTATAGATCGAGATCGTGGAAGCGTCACTGCGCAATTGTTGTTGCTCGGCACGATCTTCGCGGTGATGTGCCTCGTCTGCGATGGCAGTTGGGGAATTCTTGCAGGAACGGCAAGGGATTGGTTGGCAACTGATGCCAGCCGACTCGTGAAATTGCGAACTATCGGCGGCGTCGTGATGGTGACTTTGGGTTCACTTGTAATCTCCGCAGCAATTCGACATTTGCTGGTGAATTAAGCGAGATACTAGAGCCATGAATAAGCCGACTACACCCGCACGAGAGAACATCTCTCCATCTGATCTCACCTTTGGACTCTCAACCTGCAAGCGTTGCCTCTGGCTTAAATACTGGTACAAAATTTCGGCTCCTTTAACTATGCCTTTAGTCGGGACACTCTCATCGCTTCAAGAAAATATTTTTCGAGGTGTTTCCACTCGCGATATTGATGCCTCCCTTCGACCAGGTCGTATTACTAAATTGGCGGAATTTGTAAAAAGTAAACACATCATCATCAATGGTGAGACCACCAGGTGGCGCATCCTTGGCAAGTACGATCTTGTTGCTGAAAATGATGATGGGACAGTCGCTCTTATTGATTGTAAAGTTTCCGATAGCGCTCGTGATTCTGGCGAGTTCTACTCCCCCCAATTGCATGCATACGTTTACGCGATGGAAGTGCCTGCCGTTGGTAAGGCGTTGTCGGTGGCATCTATGGGGTTACTTGTATGGAAACCAAATCGGGTACTTGGCGATTCCGCCGAAAACTACGGATTTGGTGTGGCGCAAAGTTATGTCCCAGTAGAGCGAAATGAAAACGAATTTCTGCGAGTCATTCAGGATTTCATTACCGTGCTAGAAGGCCCTTTCCCTGATGCTGGCCCTACGTGCACTACCTGTAATTATTTGGTTCAACGCTCAGGAGTTGATGCTTAGCCCTCTTCGTCAATCTCGGTTTTTCTTTTTGTAGCATAAATATCAACATATTCCTGACCCGACATCTCTTGTAATTTGCGCATGAGTGAATCCGTTGCATCACGCAGAAGCTGCAAGTTTGTTGAATCCCCTGATAAGTAAATCGGTTCACCAAATATCATTCGAACTCTCATGATCTTAGGAATTACTTTCCCAGTTGGTTGAATCTTGTCGGTTTCAAACATGGCTACTGGAATAATTGGAGCGCCGGACTCCATCGCTAAGCGGGCTATTCCTGTACGACCTTTATATAAACGTCCATCTGGGGAACGAGTACCTTCAGGATAAATTCCTAAACAATTTCCTTCGGCTAAAACCTTTAATCCAGTGATGAGCGCAGCTTCACTCCTGCGACCGCCTGAGCGATCAACGGGAACCTGACCCAGAGCGATAAAAGTTAATTTCTTCAATAGGCCTTTAGGACCGGGAGATGTGAAGTACTCACTTTTTGCCAAAAAGGTTACTTTCCGGGGAACGACCAAGGGCATGAAAACTGAGTCGCTAAATGACAGGTGGTTGGAGGCGATGATTACAGGCCCATTGATAGGTACATTTCGCAACCCCGTGACCTTAGGGCGAAAGAGGAGCATGAGAAATGGAGTCAGGAAAGCCCTGAGTAATCCGTACGGCAGATTGACCATGAGTTGCTCCCTTCCCTAAGCGAGTTGCTACTAACCAGGGCTCTAATTTAGCCCCAAATATGACACTATGGGAAAGTGACCGTGAATGCAGGCCCTGAACGTGTCGAACTCCCCGGCGGCAAGATTGGGGTTCTCCTATTCCAGGCAAAAAATCAAGACTGGGCCAGCGCGATTAGCGCTCAAACGGGTGATTTCGTGCTTTCGATTTCGACATCGGCTCGAGACATATTTGTTCAAGCGCGCAAGGAATTTCTCCACCTGCAAACGCGCTGTGAAACCATTTTCGTTGCTAGTTTCGGAGAAGGCGCGATGGCTGCTTTATCTATCGCGCAAGAATTTGGAGATGAAGTATCGGGTCTCATCCTGATTGAACCAGTGATCACTTCCGATGAGAGAGCGCTACGTAAAAACTATCAGCAAGTTTCTGAAAATCTAGATCTCATTGAGCACCCGCTCTTGCTGATGTACTCAATTGGAGAAACGGGCGAAGAATTTAGCCAGGCACAGGAAATCGCGGAGAACGTCTCCTCTGCCTACATACGAGAAATCGTTTTAAACGATCAAATGACATCAACAACCGTTGAAGAAACTATTCTATTTATGAAGGAAGTTGAATTTGGTTTTTGGCCCGCTACTAATGAGGTTGATGATGACACCGAACTCATCGATGCCGAATTCGAATCAATAGTCGCAGGACTATCACTTGACCAGGCATCGCCTTCAAATTTTCTAGATAATCTAGATCTCCCCGATCCCGATGAACACTTTATTGAACCCAATCCAGCTCTTGCGCCGATACATGACCGAACTAAGAGAAATGCAATTTTCGCAATGATCGGTGGACCGATCTACGCACTTGCCGCTGGAGTAACTGGATTCAATCCCCTTGGTGTTGAGCCATGGCCAGGAGTTCTTGCATTCTTTGGTGGACTTGCATTTTTTCTTTACTCACTCAGAGATGACTACACAGATGAAGATGGTGCAATTCTGTAGCGAGCAAGATCTGCCACGCCTACAAGTCCGGCTTCGTTTCCTAACTCAGCTGCGACGATGCGAGGTGACGGATGTTTGCCAGAGAAAGGCATATAACGTTCAACCGCTTCACGTGTCGGTGCAAGCAATATCTCGCCGGCATCGATGACTCCACCGCCGATAATCACACAACGTGGATCAAGCAACACTGACAATGAAGCAATACCAGCTCCTAGCCATTGAGCGGTTGTATTGAAAGCCGCCAAGGCCACTGCATCGCCCATTCGCGCTGCATCCGTAATATGTTTTCCAGATAACCCTGAAACGCTGCCATCTCCAAGTGAAAGTAGATTTCGAGCTATTTCCGGTGACGCGTTTATCGCTTCACGCGCATGACGCAACAAAGCGTTTCCAGAGGCATATTGCTCAAAACATCCTCGTTGACCACAGCCACACAAATGTCCCTCGGGAACTACCCGCATATGTCCAAACTCTGCCGCAATACCGTGTGCGCCACGTTGTAATGCTCCATCAATAACAATTCCGCCGCCGATTCCTGTGCCAATCGTTAGCAGGATTACATGATCTTCACCTCGGCCAGCACCAAATTTTGCCTCGCCCCACGCTGCAGAATTTGCATCGTTTTCAATAACTACAGGACGATTAATGCGTCCACCAATCTCTTTTTCGAGATTGACACCATTCCATTGTGCGATATTCGGAGTCGCTAACATTGTCTTTCGATCCGAGGAGACAAAGCCCGCTGCTGAAACACCTACGCAGTCAACATCGAATTGAGATATTAACTCTAAAGCGACATCAGCAATAGCTTGATTTAAATCTGCGCCACCTTCTCTAGGTGTATCTCGTCGGGCATGTGCATGTACTTTGCCTTGGCTATCGACTACGCCACCTAATACTTTGGTTCCGCCGACATCTACACCAATCGAATATGACATCTATTTTTCCGCAAAAGCCTTCAATTGAGAAAGTGCTTGGTCAATAGTTGTTTTCTCAGCTTTTGTTCGCATCATCGCAGGAATAGGCATGGATAAACTTACCGTTAGTTCGTATCTCACTTTAGTCGTCTCATCATCTTCGGCTTCGATGACATATGCGCCATCCATGCCCGTTAACAAGTCGGCATCGGCAAGTGAGAATGATAAACGCGCGGGTGCCTCACTCCAGTCGTAATCTAAACTCACTCGGTCGCGCATCATGCCTGCATCAATTGATAATTTCGCAGAAGTCACACGTCCTTGGTCATCCTTAGAGAGGATTTCAGCAGACTTAATGGCCGTGGACCACGTTGGATACTTTTCAATATCAAATAAAATCCCTTGGACATGGGCTAGTGGGGCATCTATTGAGATGGTGTTGCTGGATGTTTCGCTCATGGCGCTCAGATTACCCCCTCGACGTACTAGCCCACACGCCTCTGGGGTTGCTAGCGTTGCCCTATGAACGAATTCACGATTCCAGCCCTAGTCCCTGCGGCAACCGCAGGTAACCTCACAAATCTAGTTGCCGAAAGGGCATGGTTTGAACCAGAACGCATCATGCTTTCTCGCCCTCTTGGTGAAGGTTGGCAAAGTGTCACTGCCCGAGAATTTGAAGCGGAAGTTCGTGCCACAGCAAAGGGATTGATAGCGGCCGGAATCAACATTGGTGATCGCGTAGCCATCATGGCTCGCACGCGCTACGAGTGGACTATTTTAGATTTCGCGATTTGGTTTGCAGGTGCCTGTGTTGTGCCCGTTTTTGAAACCTCCTCGGCCGAACAAGTCCAGTGGATTCTTCAGGACTCAGGAGCGGTCGGAATAATTGTTGAGACGCCAATTCTGCGCGAACTCATTACTCCAGTTTTGCCAGATTACACAAAGCACGTTTGGACAATAACTGATGATGTTATGCACGTTCTCGCCGTGACTGGAAAAGATATTAGCGATGATGAGATTGATCGTCGTCGCAACGCACTAATCCCCGACACACTAGCCACTTTGATTTACACATCAGGAACAACAGGAAAACCTAAAGGTGTGCAAATCACTCATGGCAATTTCCTCTCCGAATGTGTAAACGTTGTGCAAGGGGCTAGCGATCTCTTTCTTAAGCCCGGAGGATCCACGCTCCTATTTCTTCCTGTCGCTCACGTTTTTGGGCGAATGGTTCAAATTGGAGCCATTAGTGCAGGTCTACACCTGGCGCACTGCGGAGACCCAGCAGGTCGCCTACCGATAGATCTCGCCTCTTTTAAGCCAACATTCGTGCTTGCTGTACCTCGAATCTTTGAGAAGATCTACAACGGCGCCGAAGCTAAAGCAGAAGCTGCAGGAAAAGGAAAGATATTCCGCAAAGCTGCAGCCGTTGCCATCGCTTACAGCGAATCTATGGATCAAGGGAAAACATCTCCTCTCTTAATTATTCAACATAAGATTTTTGACAAGCTTGTCTATTCAAAAATTCGCCACGGAATGGGCGGAAATGTTGAAGCCGCTATTTCTGGTGGCGCGCCATTGGGCGCACGCTTGGGACATTTCTATCGTGGAGCTGGAATACGCGTTCTTGAAGGATATGGATTAACGGAAACAACTGCCGGTGCAACACTTAATCTGACCGACCATCATCGCGTTGGTTCTGTTGGTCGACCAATACCTGGAACGTCCATTCGCATTGATGATGACGGCGAAGTCCTCATCAAAGGCCCCATCGTTATGCGAGGTTACTGGCAGAACGAAGCAGCAAACGCCGAAGTTTTCACCCAAGACCGGTGGTTTAAGTCAGGAGATTTGGGTCGAATCGATGAAGAAGGATTTTTATACATCGTCGGACGCAAGAAGGAATTGATTGTTACCTCGGGAGGAAAGAATGTTGCCCCAGCGGTTCTAGAGGATAGATTGCGAGCACATCCTCTCGTTAGCCAATGCATGGTCGTTGGAGATAACAAACCTTTCATTGCCGCTCTAGTAACCCTTGATGCCGACTCCCTCAAAAGTTGGATTGCGGTAAACAAGAAAAACGGCACTCCTCTATCCGAATTAGCGAAGGATCCCGACCTCATTGCTGTTATTCAGACTGGCGTGGACGAAGCCAATAAGGCAGTTAGCAAGGCCGAGTCAATTAGGAAATTCGTAATCCTGCCTACTGATTTTACAATTGCTGGCGGCCACTTAACAGCAAAGCTTTCTATTAAACGTCACGTTGTAGCTAAGGAATTTGCAGCTGAGATTGAGGCGCTCTACTCCTAGAGCGCACCATGGCGAGCACCGAACGAATCCGGCTTGCGCAAGAGATTCATGATGGCATCGCGCAGGACTTGATTGGGATTGGCTATTCGCTAGATCTAATGTTGGCTGCTCCCGAAATTTCCGCGCAAACACGAATCACTATCCGAACTCTTCGATTTGAAGTTACTGACTTGATCGACAAGGTTCGGCGTGAAATGTATCAACTTCGAAGCCCTCTTGGATCAACCCTCTCTCAAGAACTTACTTCCCTTGCCGAAAATATTTGTGGGGATACCGCTCTGACTCTAGAAATCGATCAAAGTAACGGTGAGTTCCCTACCGACACCGAATATGAAATTACTCGAATAGCGAGCGAACTCCTACAAAACGTCTCAAGGCATTCGAAGGCAACAGCGGTAGTGGTCCAGTATTACGAGAGAGAAGAGATGACATCGCTTGTCGTTTCCGATAACGGTGTGGGGGTCGAGGATCCCGAAATCCTACGACGAGGTTTAGCAGGCGTGAAAGAGCGTTCGGCGAATATTGGAGCTGCATTTACCATTTCCTCATCAACTCAGGGCACTCGTGCCGAACTCTGCATCCCTGCGGCATGTAAGAAGTCATGAGTAATTCAGAAATCACGATTGTTCTTATAGACGATCATGATGTTGTGCGCCGCGGACTTCGCACAGCCCTTGAGGATTTTGGCTATTCGATTGTTGGCGAAGCTGCTTCAAAGAAAGAAGCTTTTGCTCAAATTGCTCACAAGAAACCAGATGTAATCGTTGTCGATATAAGCCTTCCTGATGGGAATGGGCTAGAAATTGTCTCCTGGGCTAGAGAAATTTCCCAAACGATCGGAATCGTTGTTCTCACTTTGCACGATGATGATGACCATTTGCTGGCTGCATTGCAGGCAGGAGCGAGTGCATTCATCCTAAAAACTGCCCCGCTTCACGAAGTTGTCTCCGCTGTATCTCACTCTTTCGCTGCGCCAATGAGTTTTTCGAGCCATAACTTACAGGGAGCACTTTCACGGAAGAAAGATGGATTCGGTTTAACAGCAAGAGAGCTTCAAGTTCTCTCCCTAATCCCATCTGGAAAAACGTCAACAGAAATCGGATTGGAACTCTTTATCACAGAAGCAACAGTTAAAACTCACCTGGCATCAATCTACAGAAAGCTTGCTGTAGCCAATCGCATCGAGGCAGTGGGAGTTGCCATGAAGAATAAACTTGTAGATTAAATACCAAGAACGCTCTCAAACTTCTTTGCCCATAATTGCCAGGACCATGAATCAACAATCCATTCTCGGCCGGCAAGGCCCATAGCTTTTGCCATCACTGGATTGGAAAGAATCGAGATAGCAGCCTTTGCGATGGATTCAATATTTGTGCCATCAACGACTAGCCCGGTTACATTCTCTAAAACGGCATCAGGGGCTCCCCCTGAATCACCGGCGATTACAGGAATTCCGCATGCGCTTGCTTCCAAGTAGACAATTCCCAAACCTTCAACTTCAAGTCCGAAAAATCGCGAACGCGAGGGCATAGCAAATAGATCTCCTACTCGGAAATATTTTGGGAGTTCCGAGTACTGGATTCTGCCAATAAAGGAAACATGTTCACTCACGCCCTTTGTTTTAGCAAGGGTTTCTAGCGTCTTCAAATAGGGGCCCTGGCCGACAACGAGTAAGTGAGCATTTGGAATCTCGGAAAGAATTATCGGCAACGCTTCTATGAGTCGATCCTGGCCTTTTCTATGCACTAAGCGACCGACACTTACGATGACCGCTTTATCTGCAAGTCCCAATGAATTCCTCAACAGTGTTGCATCGATATCAGGAGAAAAGTGTTCTACATCAATCCCGGGCGCTATCTTCACCATCGCTCTTTGACTTGCCCTCGGTAGTGCTCGAGAAATAGCGTTTCGGGTAAATTCACCAAGGTAGGTAATGACGTCAACACTCTTTCCAATGCGACGCATCGCCACGTTAAATGGGAATACTTTCGACCACCAGACTTCGTGGCCATGCGTTAGGGCAACGATTTTGACAACACCTGCTCTACGCAAAGTTGGCGCTAGGAGGCCAAGTGGAGCAGCAGCTCCAAAACACGCTGTTGTCGCCCCTAATTCACGTGCGAGTTTCCCAACTCTTCGCGCCACTAGAGGACTCGGTAGAAGTATTTTCCCTGGGTCGCGGACAACCCTTACGCCAAATTGTGAAAGCCATTGTTCGTCATACCCGTGGGCGCCATCTTGCGCAGATGTATATACAACAACACTTCCCTTAGGGAGTCTTTCAATCAGACCGATAATAAAAGTTTCGATTCCCCCCGCTCGAGGTCCGAAATCATTTGTTACGAATAGCGTTGTAGCCACGTCAGAATCGTCGCGCTGCTACAAGTCGTAGGCGACCAAAATAGGACCCAAACGCTTGAACTTTCACACGCGCACCACTATGCGGGGCGTCAACCATGCGTCCACCACCGAAATAAATACCTACATGTCCGATTGGCCTGCCAAAGAAAACAAGATCGCCAGGCTTCAAAGCATTAAGTGCGACTCTCTTGCCATAATTTGCTTGAGCAGCGGCTGAATGTGGCAGGGAAACTCCTGCGATTTGATAAGCCCGCATTGTTAATCCTGAACAATCCCAATAAGTGTTTCCTGCTGCACCAAATACATAAAGGTCGCCGATTTGTTTCAAAGCATATTTGAGCGCTGTTCCTGCGCGACCTGATATTCCATTTACTTTTTTCGCTAGAGCTAAAGAGGATGCCTGGTCTGCATTCTCTCTAAGGAGTGCCAACCTGGCCAATCTTTCCCGATCGGACTTCTTTAATGATGCAAGCAACTTTTGAGCTTGTTTGAGTTTGGCTTGGGCCTGTGCGGTTTGCGCAGTGAGCCGAGCTTGGGCGGCGCGAACAAGTTTCAATTTGTCATTAACGGTGAAAGTTGTGGCATTTAGCCTCTGTTGGGCCGCGGCGAATTTACGTAATTGGAGCGCTTTGCGCCGAGTGAGTGCATCCAATGAACCGGCAGCAGATAAATAGAGTGTGGGATCGCTGGAGAAGAGTAATTCTAAACTTTGATTTAATCCCCCAGATTTGTACTGCTCCACTGCAATTGCTCCAAGGGAGCGACGCAGTTGTGCAACATTTTGACCCTGCGCTGCTGCCTCTTGCTTTATCCCACTCAAAGTTCGTGTTAATGATGCGAGTTGAACTTTAGCTGCCTGTGCTCCCTCGGCGGCATTGGAGGCTTCCATCTGAAGTTGCGAAACCCGAATTTGAATATCAACAAGAGAAGGGGCAGCTTGGGCCGGATTCGAGGAGAGAATAACGGCGCTCAGGGCGCTCGCCATTACAAGTGCTATCGCTACGCCACGAGAAGAGCGGTGGCGATTGGGCAGATTCACCTGGTTAGGCTAACTGCCATTGGGCGCCAAACTCAACCTGAAGAACGCCCACGCAACGCCTAGAAACCTGTGAGCTACCCTTGAATAGCGCTTCGGAAGCGTAATGGAGCGATGATTCCATGCTCAGAGAGCCTCTCGAGCGCCTCAACCGTCCCTTGGCTAACTTCTCCGTTATCGGCGCTGGGTAGAGCCAAGAATGAAGTAACAACGCAATCAGAACAGGCAATATCTCTCATGGTGCAGCTATCGCAATTAATGATCATGAAAGTCAGAGTAGAGCCCGCCACTGACAAAAAACCTGCTGCCCTGGGTAGCCTATGAAGCATGGCTACTACGGCATCTTTGGTTCTGGGGGCCGATGGGTCAAGTACGAAGAATGGATCCTCGCAACCTCTTTCTAGCGCCGCTGACCGCGAAAGATTTTTGCGCCGGCGTAGGGATTTTGATTGCTTAATAATCGGCGGACAAACGGCCAACAGTGAGCGCTACCTGCAAACGCCCTCTCCCCTGGTAATTCTTTCCCGCTCTCGTCCAAGTCTCCTTGAGAAAAATGCCCAAGCCCACTGGTGGCAAATGGCTCCCGCAGATGCAATTGCCCGCGCTGAAAAAGAGTTCGGCGAAAACATAGGCATTGAAGCAGGTCCTTCGATTATTTTAGAACTGCTGGCTCTGGGCAAAATAGATGACTTTGAATTAAGCATCACTCCGATTACCGGTGGCGAAGGTTTACTCGATATTCAAAACCTTCTCAAAAATTTCCAGGAGATAACTGAAGAATTAGTAGATGGAACGCAGTTTTTTTCGTGTTCTGGGCCGATTATTAAGAAACAGAAATAATTCCTACTCCTAATACCGCAAAGAAGATTCCGATGTACTGAATGTAATGAAGTCGCTCATGCAATATTTTAAATGCCAAGATTGCGGTCATGATAGGAAAGAGTGAACCCAACACCATCACTACAGAGACCAATCCGCGAGTGGACGCCATACCAATTAATACATTCGCTGAAAAATCCGCTACTCCAATAAATGCCAGTGAACGAAAATCACGAGGGGTTCGAAAGCCACCAAAAGATTTTCGCGCAAATGCAACTGCAAGTGAAATGAACAACGTAGTAACTCTCATAAAAACCATAGTCATAAGCGCGCTAGATGCAGAGCCTCGCGCCATAAAAGTTAAGCTTGTTCCAAAGCCAAAAAGTGCGCCAAGGGCGTAGAGCAAAGGTTTCAATGGAAGTCGTTGAGAAATCTCTGGTCCACTAGCGCAAAAGGCGCCAAGCAATGCAACGGAAATGCCAATTCCTGCAAGTAATGAGAGTCGCTCTCCGCTAATCAATGCGTAGGTGAGAGGAATGATTGCGCACAATGAACTAATAGGAGAAACAACTCCCATTCTCCCCGAAGCTAGACCCGCGTAAAGACAGACCAAACCGAAGTAGCCAAAGATGCCGGCGAAGAATCCAGATACCAGGTAACCGTTGGGACCAAATGCGGGCAATCGCCATACCCCAGAAGCTGTAACAAGAACGACTCCAAAACACAGTCCAATGAATTGGGAGGCACCAGTGACAGCCAAGGAAGGAAATCTCTTGGCTAATCTCCCACCCTCAAAATCAGCGCTTCCCCATAAGACACTAGAAAACAGTGCGAGTGCTATTGCCATGAGTGGAATGTTACCGCCCAGCCTCCCACGCTTTAACCATGATTAACTTTAGATTTGAACAGTGGACGCAATGGGATTTGAACAACTGGCGCAGACTTTGCGAGCCTTTACAACTCGATCTGAGATTTTGCTCGAGGAAGTTCCCGCTCCACAAAAATTAGCAACGTATGCATTTGCTTTTTCTGCCGATGTCAGCAATGGCTTGCTTGGCGATGATGAAGACGAAATTGCATCGGGTCGATTTGTTGTACTTCACGAACCTGGCGGACAAGAAACATGGGACGGAGAATTTCGCTGTGTAACATTTGTCCGCGCTGATGTTGATCCGATGATGCAAGAGGATCCTTTGTTGCCTGAGGTTGGCTGGAAGTGGATGTTGGATTCTCTTACTAACGCCGGATGTGAATATGTATCCGCAAGTGGCACCGTCACTCGAGTTGCAAGTTCGTCCTTTGGAAAACTTTCGCAGCGAAGCGATGAGGCTGAAATGGAAATTCGAGCATCATGGACGCCAGTTATTACTAAGCCCGCAGAAATTCTTGATCATCTTTCTGGTTGGTGCAATCTCCTTGCTGAAATTGCTGGCTTAGCACCAGTACCTGAAGGCGTTCGATCCATTACCCCTTCAGCATCTAAGGCGCGCCGTTAATTTATGGACGAAGATGATGGCTCAGTTGTAATTCCTGCTCTGCTCTTTCCTGCGGGCGGAACGCCTCACGTTATCGATACTGAAATCGCATTTGCCAGGGCGCTCGAGGAGCTCTCTCATGGTACTGGCGCCTTTGCTGTCGATGCCGAACGTGCTTCTGGATATAAATACAGCCAACGTGCCTATCTCATCCAGATTAAACGCCATGGCGGGGGCTTGCACCTCATCGACCCTATTCCTTTCGGGCCAATTGATGGAGAACCACATCATCTCTTTGCTCAACTCAATGAGATATTGCAAAGCGATGAAGTGATCTTGCATGCCAGTACTCAAGACCTGCCATGTTTGCGAGAAGTAGGAATTCATCCACTGAAATTATTTGATACCGAATTAGGTGGACGCATCGCTGGACTCCCTCGCGTTGGATTGGGCCCACTCATTGAAGCGCATTTGGGATTTGTGCTTGCCAAAGAACATAGCGCCGTTGATTGGTCCACACGTCCTCTCCCATTGGATTGGCTTACCTACGCAGCACTTGATGTAGAACTTCTCATTGAACTTCGCGAAAAGATTTCGGCAATCTTAGATTCTCAAGGAAAATCTGAATGGGCTGCTCAAGAATTCTCGGCAATCCTCAACGCCCCACCATCTCCACCGCGCATTGACCCGTGGAGGCGAACATCAGGAATGCACAAAATTAAGAGACGTGATCGGTTAGCAATAATCAAAACACTCTGGCATGCACGTGACACGATTGCGCGAGAGACTGATATCGCACCAGGAAAACTGCTCTCCGATACAGCCTTGCTTGAATTAGCGGTACATGCGCCTATCACCCGCAAAGAGCTTGAAAAAGTTTTGCGGCCACTTGGCGCGCGAGCGCGATGGCTAGAGCGGACTCAAATTTGGCTCGATGCTATTGCTCAGGCAATAGCTATCCCTGAAAGTCATTGGCCTCCTATTCGTTTGGCCACTGAATCCCTGCCTCCTATAAAGATTTGGCGCGAGCGATACCCTGAAAAATTTGCCCCTTACTCCCATGCACGCTTTAATCTAGAAATCCGGGCAGAAGAACTTTCTATCCCTGTAGAGAATCTGATCAGCCCAGATACTGTGCGCCGCGTTATTTGGCTATCTCCCAGCGATGCTGCGGCCACATTGAGCGAGCTTGGCGCCCGACAATGGCAGATAGAGATTGTCGCGCCCATCCTCACGGCAGCACTTCTCGAGCGTGAACCGCTGCCCGTACCGGAAGAAAGTGATGAATTACGCAACATTGAAGTTGCGAAAATACCCCTCTAGTCGTAGATTATGCATGTGCTCAGCACTTTCATTATCGCCCTTCGTGAAGGGCTCGAAGCCGCCCTTATTGTGGGAATTCTCCGTGCATATTTAACCAAGAGCAATCGCCTCCATCTGCGAGGAGCCCTATGGGCTGGCGTCACTGCTGCAGTGGCCTTAAGTCTGGGCTTAGGAGCAATCCTTACATTCACATCCCACGAATTAGCACCTCGCTCTGAGGCTGCTTTCGCAGGGGTCATTTCGATTCTCGCGGTAGTACTTGTTACTGCAATGGTTTTTTGGATGAAGCGCACCGCTCGGACGCTAGGACGAGAACTCGAAGGTAAGGTAGATAACGCCGTAGGCCTTGGTGTTATTGCAGTGGCTGCTACTGCTTTTTTTGCGGTTGCCAGAGAAGGCTTAGAAACTGCACTCTTCCTGTATACAAATTTTCAAACAGTGCGAACATCCCAAGCACCTACTGTTGGACTAATACTCGGACTCAGTGCAGCTGTAGCCCTGGGTGCGATGATGTACCGCAAGTCGATAACTTTCAATATCGGAAAATTCTTTCAAATCACTGGCATCGCGTTAATCGTTGTTGCTGCTGGAGTTCTTTCCCATGGAATTGGAGATTTGCAATCAATTGGGTGGCTCCCCGGACTTTCATCTACTGCCTGGGATCTTGAATCACAACTCTCTTCAGATTCGCTCCTAGCCAGCCTGCTTGCAGGAACAATCGGATTTTCAACGCTCACAACATGGTTACAAATTGGCTTCTGGGCAACCTACGTAAGCGCAACCATTTTTGCCTATGTGACACCTATCTCAAACCTTTCCCAAAAGGTTTCTTCTGGGGCTACTGGCAGGTAACATTTTACCTGCGGCCAACTCGGCTTCTCGTTGATGCAAAAGGACTCTGACCTTATGTCCCACTCCGTTGTCGTTGTTGATGCTGTGCGCACTCCCTTTGGTAAGGCTGGAAGTTTGTATGCGAATACGCGAGCCGATGACTTAATGGTTCGCGCTGTACGTGGACTTCTCGAGCGAAATCCTAAACTGCCACCGAACGAAATCGACGACGTAGCTATCGCAGCAGCAACGCAAACTGGCGATCAAGGTATGAATCTTGGCCGAAGCGTTGCCCTCCTTGCAGGACTTCCAAACACCGTCCCTGGTTATGCAATCGATCGCTGGTGCGCCGGCGCACTCACTGCAGTGACAACAATTGCTGGTGCCATTGCTTTTGGTTCTTATGATTTTGCAATTGCAGGCGGAGTAGAACATATGGGAAATCATCCAATCGGTGATGGTCTCGATCCAAATCCGCGTTATCTCGCAGAGAAGATCGTCGAGCAAGATGCGCTCGCAATGGGAGCAACCGCAGAAAGACTCCATGATCGCTTTCCAACAATCACCAAAGAACGAGCAGATAAGTACGCACTAAATTCTCAAGTGAAAACTGCTGCGGCATACGCGGCTGGAAAAATCCAACGCGACCTCATCCCTACTGCTGCACGCAATGCAGAACTCGGTTGGGCAATCGCAACTGTCGATGAGCCACCACGTCCAACTACAACTCTTGAAGGACTTGCTGGATTAAAAACACCATTTCGCCCGGCAGGACGCGTAACGGCTGGAAATTCATCAGGTCTTAACGACGGTGCAACAGCTGCCCTTTTAGCTAATGAAAAGCGAGCACTAGAACTAGGTCTCACGATTAAAGCTCGTCTTGTTTCATTTGCCTTTGCAGGTGTAGAGCCAGAAATAATGGGCTACGGACCAGTTCCTGCAACGATTAAAGCACTTGCTAAAGCAGGCCTATCAATTGGCGACATAGGGCTATTTGAAATCAACGAAGCATTCGCCGTTCAAGTGCTTGCTTTCCTTGAGCACTTCGGAATTGCCGATGATGCATCGAATGTAAATCCATTCGGTGGAGCAATCGCAGTTGGCCACCCACTTGCATCCTCAGGAGTGCGTCTAATTCTTAACCTAGCTCGTAGTTTTGAAGAACATCCAGAAGTTCGCTACGGAATGACCACGATGTGTATCGGCTTAGGCATGGGCGGTACTGTGATTTGGGAGAACCCACATTTTGTAGGAACAACGAAGGCAGGCAAATAATCATGACCACCGTGTCGATGCAGATGCCAGATGGCGCTCCTGAAGAAGTTGTAACACATGCGTTGGTTCGCGATGTCGATCTCGGAGCCTTTGGTTGTCCTGGGACTCTCGCGCTCATCACATTAGATAACGGACAAGATCACAACAGACCTAATACTTTTGGAGTGCAATCATTGCAATCCCTTGACGCGGCAATCACTGAAGCGCTTTCAAGAAAACCTAAGGCAATTGCCATTACTGGTAAACCATTTATTTTTGCTGCAGGTGCCGACCTTTCTGCCCTTGCATTCCTATCTAACCGCGAGCAAGCACTTGCCATAGGAAAATTGGGGCACGATGTACTTAGACGCCTAGGTGAAAGTGATATTCCTACTTTTGCCTTCATTAACGGCCTCGCATTGGGTGGTGGCTTAGAAGTTGGACTTCATTGCACCTATAGAACCCTCGCAACTACAGCCTTTACCGCACTGCCTGAGGTGTTCCTTGGCCTGGTACCTGGGTGGGGCGGAGCAACCTTGCTGCCGCAATTGATTGGCCCAGAACGAGCAACTCAAGTAATCATTCTCAACGCACTCAATAACAACACCATGATGAAATCAAAGGATGCGCTTGTTCTCGGCGTCGTTGACGCGGTTTTTGACCCGGCAGATTTCTTAGAGCGTTCAATCTCTTTTGCAGCGCAGATTCTCAATGGCACGAAAAAAATTGAACGCGCCGATTACAGTAACGATCCCGGATGGGAAAGTGCATTGGCGACAGGTAAGGCAGCCGCCTTGAAAAAATATGGCGGTGCTGAAATTGCAGCTCCGGCTCGCGCCCTTGCCCTTATAGGGCAATCACGAACAGCCACGCGTACTAGTGGGTTTGATGCCGAAGATGTTGCGCTTGCAGATCTAGTAATGAGCGACGCGTTGCGATCATCTTTGTATGCCTTTAATCTCATCATGAAAAAGCGAAAGAAAGTAGAGGGCGCTCCAAAGCCAGCCCTTGCCCGCAAAGTCACAAAAGTAGGCGTGGTCGGTGCTGGACTCATGGCATCGCAATTGGCACTCATCATGGTACGTAATCTCAAATGTCCGATTGTCATGACAGATCTTGATCAAGCTCGAGTCGACAAGGGTGTGGCGTGGGTTCATGCCGAACTCGCAAAACTTGTGGAGAAGAAACGAATGAGTGCCGAAAGCGCCCGTCGTCTATCTGCACTTGTAAGTGGTTCAGTCGATCAAAGCGTTTTCGCCACAGCAGATTTTGTTATTGAGGCAATCTTTGAAGAACTCTCCCTCAAGCAAGTTCTTTTCAAGAATCTCGAAAAGATCGTTTCACCTGAATGTATCATTGCAACCAACACCTCTTCATTGAGCGTTGAAGCTATGACCCAAGGGCTTGAACACCCTGAGCGCGTAATCGGTTTCCACTTCTTTAACCCTGTTGCGATCATGCCGTTGTTGGAAATTGCACGCACTTCCACAACAGATGATGCAACCACAGCAACAGCGGTAGCAATCGGTAAAGAACTTAAGAAAACCATGGTCATCACCAAGGATTCACCAGGATTCGTTGTCAATCGTTTGCTCATCCGCTTCATGGGAGAAATTACCGACGCGATGGATGAAGGAACTCCTCCTGAAATTGCCGACAATGCAATGAGAAGCGTTGGACTTCCGATGTCTCCCTTTGAACTCTTAGGTCTTGTTGGCCCTGGAGTTGCTTTGCACGTTGCAGAAATCCTCAATAAGAATCTTGGTCCTAGGTACCGAATCTCACCAACAATGCAACGTCTTGTTGCCGAGAATGTAAGAACTTTCTACACAAAAGGCGATGACGGTAAATATGTCGCCAACCCTGCAGCCCTTGCTCTTGTGGAAAAGGGAACGAATCCTTCTACCAGCGAACAAGTTCGCATGCGCGCCCTTAACGCATTGGCAGAGGAAGCACGCATGATGCTCGATGAAGGCGTCGTGTCCACGCCAGCCGAAATCGATATCTGCATGTTGCTCGGCGCAGGATGGCCAATGATCTTGGGCGGCATTTTGCCGTACTTAGACCGCGAAGGAATCAGTCAGGCAGTATGCGGCAAGCCATTCCATGAAAAAGGAGTCGCTTCCCTTCCTCTATAGCAGGTGACTAACTGCTAACGAGCGCTGGGCCCTTTACTCAATTATTGAGTGAGCAAAGAACGCAAAACGTATTGCATGATGCCGCCATGGCGATAGTAATCAGCTTCACCTGGTGTATCTATGCGAACCTTTGCAGTGAAGGTAATTGAATCCGCTTTCACCGTGACCTCTTTGGGAACGCCCCCAGTATTCAAAGCAGAAATCCCGCTTACGCTAAAGGTTTCAGAGCCCGTCAGACCCAGTGATGCGGCGGTATCTCCTGGATTAAATTGCAATGGAAGTACACCCATTCCAATGAGATTAGAGCGGTGAATACGTTCGAAAGATTCTGCGATAACTACTCGGACACCAAGCAACGCAGTGCCCTTTGCTGCCCAGTCACGAGATGAGCCGGATCCATATTCTTTACCAGCCAAAATGACTAGCGGCACACCAGCACTTTGATAAGCCATGGATGCGTCATAGATAGTTTCCTGTACGCCCCCATTCAAGAAATTCTTTGTGAAGCCGCCTTCAACTCCATCAAGTAGAAGATTCTTCAAACGAATATTGGCAAACGTTCCACGAATCATTACTTCGTGGTTGCCACGTCGCGAACCATATGAATTGAAATCTTTACGGTCTACTCCATGGGCGCTCAAGTACGCACCAGCTGGAGAATCTGCCTTGATATTACCTGCAGGTGAGATGTGGTCAGTAGTTACTGAATCTCCAAGAATGGCCATCACTCGTGCGCCAGAAATATCTTGTACGGGTGCAGGATTGGCTGGCATCCCATCAAAGTACGGAGGTTTGCGTACATAGGTTGATTCCGAATCCCACTCAAAAGTATTTCCAGTAGGTGTATCCAGTGATTTCCATCGATGATCACCGTCAAAGACACTTGCGTAATCTTTGGTAAACATCTCTGATGAAATAGATGACTCAACGACTGCTGAAACTTCAGCCTCTGTTGGCCAAATATCCTTCAGGAATACTGGATTGCCTTCTTTGTCGTTGCCTAGTGAATCCTTCTCGAAATCGTGATTCATCGTCCCGGCAATGGCGTATGCAACAACAAGAGGTGGAGATGCAAGATAATTCATCTTTACATCAGGGCTAATACGTCCTTCGAAGTTTCGGTTTCCCGAAAGCACTGCGGTAACCGCTAAATCATGTTCGTTGACAGCTTTGCTAATTTCAACTGGCAGCGGGCCCGAGTTTCCAATGCAGGTCACGCATCCATAACCTACAAGGTTAAAGCCAAGTGCTTCCATATATTTCGTAAGGTCCGCACGATCGTAGTAATCAGTTACAACCTTTGATCCTGGCGCTAGCGTTGTTTTCACCCAAGGCTTGGATGTAAGCCCTTTTTCTACTGCTTTCTTTGCAAGTAGTGCCGCGCCAATCATGACTGATGGGTTAGAAGTGTTTGTACATGATGTGATTGAAGCAATAACAACATCGCCATTTTTCACCGTGGTGGCTTCATTCTTTACATGAATATCTACTGGAGCTAAGGCAGATTTCTCTGAAAGGTAAGAAGGAAGAATCTTCTCTAGCGCTGATTTAGAGGCGCTCAATGCAATGCGATCTTGTGGGCGCTTTGGTCCTGCGATGGATGGGACCACGCTGGCTAGATCTAATTCGATGTGCTCTGAAAAACGAGGAGTTAAAGAAGGGTCATGCCATAGACCTTGTACTTTTGCGTACTCCTCGACGAGATCAACTTGATTCTCATCTCGACCTGTTAAGCGCAGGTACTTGAGTGTTTCTTCATCAATCGGGAAAATTGCGCACGTAGAGCCATATTCAGGACTCATGTTTCCAATTGTTGCTCTGTTGGCCATAGGCACAGAAACGACGCCGGGTCCATAGAATTCAACGAACTTACCTACGACTCCATGCTTTCTGAGCATTTCAGTAATTGTCAGCGCCATGTCAGTTGCCGTTGTTCCAACTGGTAACTGGCCTGTTAGTTTGAATCCGACGACTCGTGGAATCAACATTGAGACTGGCTGTCCAAGTAGCGCGGCTTCGGCTTCAATTCCGCCGACTCCCCACCCAAGTACACCTAATCCATTCACCATTGTGGTGTGAGAATCAGTGCCAACTACTGTGTCTGGATACGCCCGCAGAGTTCCATCAACAACGCGAGTCATAACAACTCGAGCCAAAAATTCAATATTTACTTGATGGACGATTCCGGTGCCAGGTGGAACAACTTTAAACTCATCGAAAGCACCCTGACCCCAACGCAAGAAACGATAGCGTTCGCGATTTCTTTCATATTCAATGTCGGTGTTCTGTTCGAACGAATCTCTTGTACCAAAAACATCCGCAATTACTGAGTGATCAATCACTAGCTCTGCTGGAGCAAGTGGATTCACCTTGCTTGCATCTCCCCCAAGGTCGACGATCGCTTCACGCATTGTCGCGAGATCGACGATGCACGGAACACCAGTGAAATCTTGCATAATCACACGGGCCGGGGTGAATTGAATTTCTGTATCCGGTTCGGCAGATGGGTCCCATTGGGCAAGGGCACGAATATGCTCAGCAGTAATATTTGCACCGTCTTCGGTACGCAACAAATTCTCTAAAAGCACTTTCAAACTAAACGGCAATGATGCGGCGCCTTCAACTCCAGATATGTCAAAGATTTCGAAGTCAGTTTCGTTAACTCGGATCTGACGCTGCGACTTAAAAGAATTAATTGCCATGAATGCCCCCAACTTGAAGTATCTTGACGTCAAGATACCTCATTTTCTCCCTAATTTAAAGGAGAAAACAGTGCGACACACTCCACATGGTGCGTCATAGGGAAAAGGTCAAAAGCGCGCAGGCTCGTGAGCGCGTATCCAGCCTCAAGTAGGTAAGCGCTATCCCGAGCCAAGGCGGCTGGGTCGCACGCAACATAAACAATCGAACGCGGGTGTAGTCCCGACATCTGAGCGATTACGCTCTTGCCAGCGCCTTCTCTGGGTGGGTCAAGAACAATCACATCGCACGCGCTAATTCTCGGTAAGAGGTGAACTACATCGCCTGTATGAATATTTACATTTGAGAAATCTGAGAAATTCTTGCGTGCATCAGCAGTCGCGGAGGAACTCGACTCGATAATGTCGATTCGTCCCTTTACGCCAACACAATCAATAAGTGCAGCGGCAAAAAGTCCAACGCCGCCATATAAATCTAGAACTCGATCACCCTCGCGAACATGCGGAGTAATGGCGCTAATCAATACTTGCGGAGCCAACTCGTGACTTTGCCAGAATGAAGATTGGCTTACTTGCAACTTGTGAGAATTGATTTCCTCAAAAGAGAGCAGTTGTCCCTCTGTTAATCTCGGTTTAGAGCCACGACCGGCATCGGCAATTGCAATCGTTCGCGAACCTTCACCGCTCACAGATATTTCTACCCTCGACCTAACTGGCCAGCGTCGCTTTGCTAATTCTGGAAACTTAACTGCAGAAGAGGCAATCAGACAATCCTCTACTGGCACAACTGAATGCGTGCGAGAGGCGTAAAACCCAAGCTGTCCCTCGTTATCAGTGGCGCTAGAAATGCGAGTTCGCCAGTGAAGCGGAGTGCCCACTTCTTCGACCTCTACGGCAATCTCCATTTTTGCCAATCGTGCAAATTGCTCCACGATGACATTGCCCTTTAACTGGCGTTGGCGAGAAATGGAAATATGTTGGAAATCGCAACCACCGCATCCTCCTGGTTTTGAATATTTGCACGGTGCTTCTACGCGATCAGGTGAAGCCGAAATTACTTGCACAACGTCGCCTCGAACAAAACTCGAACCTGTGCTGGTGATTTCAACCTCTACGACTTCTCCTGGAATCCCATGCCTAAGAAAAATAACGTGGCCGAGGTGGCGAGCGATGAAATGGCCCCCGTGGGCCACTTTTTCGACAGTGACGGTATGTCGTTCACCAACGGCAAAAGGTTTACTGCGTTCGGCGTCCATAGAGCCAACTCTATGGGGCAATCAGGTGTAGGTTTTACTCATGCACGTCGTAATCATGGGATGCGGACGCGTCGGTTCATCACTGGCTATTGATCTTGAAGCCGCTGGTCATACCGTCGCAGTTATCGACCAAAATCGTGAAGCGTTTAGGCGCTTAGGTCCTGCCTTTATCGGCAGAGCGGTTACTGGCGTCGGCTTTGATAGCGACACATTAATTGAAGCAGGTATAAAAGATGCCCAAGCATTTGCAGCTGTAAGTAATGGAGATAACTCCAACATCCTTGCGGCTCGCGTAGCTCGTGAAACTTTTGGTGTAAAGAACGTCGTTGCCCGTATCTATGATCCTGGACGCGCTGAGATTTACCAACGCTTAGGCATACCTACTGTCGCAACGGTCCTGTGGACCACGGATCAAATTCTACGACGTCTATTGCCAGAAGGATCTCGTTCTGAATGGCGTGATGCAAGTGGAACAATTCAACTCTGCGAAATGCATGTGCATGAGAGTTGGTTTGGTAATCCAGTAACTCGTATCGAAAATATCACTCCAGCTCGTGTAGCGTTTATTACTCGCTTAGGTGAAGGTTTAATTCCCGATGAACATACCGTCTTGCAAGAAGGCGACCTTGTCCACGTCATCGTTCACGAAAAAGACGTTGCTGATGTTGAAGCGGCATTGGCTCACTCCCCTGAGGATGCATCATGAGAATTGCTATCGCTGGTGCAGGTAATGTTGGCAGAGCCATCGCACGTGAACTATTGGAAAATGGACACCAAGTCCTCTTAATCGATCGCGACCCAAAGGCCCTTAAATTAGATAGCGTGCCTAAAGCTGAATGGCTCATGGCGGATGCATGTGAAATCGCATCACTTGATAGCGCCAAGTTAAATAACTGTCAGGTTCTTGTGGCCGCAACAGGTGATGACAAAGTCAATCTCGTTGCTTCATTGTTGGCTAAGACTGAATATGGCGTTCCTCGTGTTGTTGCCCGCGTTAATCATCCTAAGAATGAGTGGCTATTTGATTCATCATGGGGCGTTGACGTGGCAGTATCGACACCACGCATCATTTCCGCTCTTGTTGAAGAAGCGGTAAGTGTCGGAGATGTTGTTCGACTGTTTTCATTCAAGAAGGGTCAAGCCAATTTAGTGGAGCTCACTCTTCCAGATGAATCTAAATGTCTTGGCAAGACTGTCGAGGAAATTCAACTTCCTGATAATGCTTCACTTGCGGCAATCGTTCGAGATGGCCGAGTCATCTCTCCTAAGGCCCATGATGTCTTTAGCGCTGGTGACGAGCTGCTTTTTGTAGCATCGTCAACAGCTGAGGATCTACTTAAGCAGTGCTTTATTCAGCAGTAGGAATTTTCACTGTCGGAACAGATTTGATGAAAAGCCATGTTCCCCAAGCCGTAAGTAGAAATAATGGATAACCCATAATTAAACGCGCCGTGCCAAGAGCATTCACATTTCCACTCTTATACAGTGGGTATTGAACAACTAATCTGGAGGCAAAGAGTAGAACCCAGAGCCAGCCAGCCCGAATGTAGGCTCGCTTTCGCTCAGGGACTGCACGCCAGGCAAGGTTTTCGCCGAGAATTGGCCCTAGCAATAAACCAATTAAAGGTAATCCAACTAGATTCAAGATTGCGTAAAGAGATCCATATACAAGATTGATAATCAATCCGGGAAGATAGAAATCTGCAGCATGCCCAGTTTTTCTAGCGAGTAAAGCGCAGAAGGCAACACCAATAAATCCAGAAAGTACATGCTGCAACGTGTCACGAGCAATCAAACGAATGAGAGTAAGCAGCGCAGATGTTATTACTGCTGCATAAAGCGCACTTCTGAGGTCATGAGAAATATTAAAGGCGACAAGGAAAACCAGCGAAGGCAATCCTGAATCCAATATCCCTCGCTTGCCTCCCAATGCATTAATAACTTTACTTTGATCGCTCTCGTTCATGCTCTCCCCGTCGATCCGAAACCACCCGTACCGCGACCAGAACCTGGCAACTCGCTTACTTCAATAAAATCCGCTCGCTCTACTTGTTGAATAACTAATTGCGCAATTCGGTCGCCACGTTTGAATGAAATTGGCTCTTTAATATCGTGGTTGATCAAAATTACTTGAAGCTCACCACGAAACCCTGCATCAATAGTCCCTGGTGCATTCACAATGGAAACACCATGCTTAACGGCAAGCCCCGATCTGGGATGTACGAAAGCGGCAAACCCATCAGGCAATGCAATGGCAATTCCTGTTGGCACCAATACGCGCTCACCAGGTTGAAGTGTCACATCAATTCGTGTTACCAAATCCGCGCCGGCATCTCCGCCTTTGGCGTACATTGGAAGTGGAACGCCTGGATCAAGACGTTGAATAAGTACGTTGACCATCAGGGATTAATCTCGAAGTCAGGATCGACGAAAGCCAACAACTCTGGAATTTTCGAGATCTCCTCGAGGTACTCCTTGGGAGCGTTATCTAAGAAATGGTCCATCGGTACAACGACAAAAAGTGCAGATGCCTTTACTGCAAGCGGTCCATCTGCAGAATTCAATCTGCCCTCTGCGCTTGTATAAACTTTTCGATTTACTTGGCCCGTAATTTGCGCCGTGATGAACAAAGTGGAGCCCATAGGGACGGGCTTAAGAAAATCCGTCTCTAAGCGAGCAGTAACTGCAGGGGCGCGAATAAGCCACATAAGTTTTCCTAGCGCTTCATCAAAGGCTAAGGAAAGTAAACCTCCATGCGCTAAGCCTGGAGCACCTTGATGATCTTTAGTCACAGTAAATTGCGCCGTGAGATTTGCTGCATCACCTGCGTGAGCTATGACGTGCAATCCCGTCGGATGTAAATCTCCGCACCCGAAACAGTGACCAAAATGGGAAGGGATTTGTGAGCCAATCGGAGGGGCTTTGGGATGCCGTGCTGGAACAAGCGCGCCCTCTGGTGGCGTAGTACTTGCAATCCGACTCATGGGGCAAGGTTACTTGATGAAATCCTGTAGCGTCTCTCCTATGGCCGCGCGTGAAGTAGAGATTCCTTTCACAGAGGCAATCCGTCCTCCCCTATGGCTGATGGGGTTTGTCTACTTCCTCTTTCTCAGTTTCGCCTTATCTGTGTGGGCCGCCATGGGGAACACAGCCGGACTCATCTCTCTTCTGCTCTTGAGTGCGCTACTTATCTATCTTCGTCAGTTAATAACAATGAGAATATCTGTGACTTCTAAGGAGCTCTTCATAGATAGAGCGCATATTGATATCAATTTTATTGGCGACGTGGAGGTACTCACTCCCGAGAAGATGCGACTCATTCGTGGGCGAGATGCAGACCCGGCAGCATTTCTGGCAATCCGATTTTGGGAAAGCTCAGGAGTGAAAATTACCCTCAATGACAAGCGCGATCCGACACCGTATTGGTTAGTCAGTTCGAGAAAAAGCGAAGAACTTAAGCGCACTCTTTACATACAGCGGTAGGGCCCTGACCTTTTGAAAGCTGGGTGATGTGATGAACCAAGAAGCAACGAGAACATGCAAATTCATCCACTTGCTTTGGGACTACACGCACTGAAAGTTCTTCTCCAGATAAATCAGCACCCGGAAGTTCCAAAGTCTCTGCAGCTTCAGCCTCGTCGACATCTACCTGGCCTGACTGTGCATCAACGCGTCGAGCCTTGAGCTCTTCTAGGGATTCTTCGTGAAGTTCTTCATCAGTTTTTCTGGGGGTGTCATAGTCGGTTGCCACTACATTCACCTCGCCTTCATCGTCATCATGGTTCTCGGGTCTTTCGGGGGCAGTTCTATCACTGCTGGCGCATAATCGCCTATTTCTGCTGTACTAGTGGCTACAACGCTCGGCGTGTCGCTTTTATTCCATGCGATATTGCTCTCATTTGGGGCTTACCCCTCGTATCGCTTCCGCCAGCGCACCGTCTACTCGGGCATGGATTGCTGTGCCCTCGGCAACGTATTCCTCGCTAATAATTTCTCCACGTTCGTGAATAGCGCTGATGAGATCCCCGCGGTCATAAGGAATTACTACATCAATCTCAATGCCAAGACGAGGAAGGGTATTTTCAATGGCATGGAGCAGGCCTTCCATTCCAAATCCTGTACGAACAGAGAATGCGTAACTATGAGGCTCTTGGCGCAAGATTTGCATAATGACTTGCGCATCAGCAACATCGACTTTATTGATAGCAATAATTTCTGGGATGTCTGATCCACCAATTTCAGCGATAACTTCACGAACTGCACGTATTTGCTCGAATGGGTCGGCATGGGAGCCATCTACAACATGGACAATAAGATCAGCTTCGGCAACTTCTTCAAGGGTTGATTTAAAAGCATCAATGAGTTGATGCGGCAGGTGTCGTACGAAACCAACCGTATCGGTCAATGTATAAACACGCCCGTCACTTGTATGTGATTGACGCACCGTTGGATCCAACGTTGCAAAGAGAGCGTTTTCTACTAGAACTCCAGCATCGGTTAGCTTATTGAGTAAGGAAGACTTTCCAGCATTTGTGTAACCAGTAATCGCAACAGATGGAATGTTGTATCGTCGGCGCTCTTGTCGTTTGGTATCTCGAGCGACTTTCATTTCGAGAATCTCTTTTTTCAATTTACTTTGCTTATCACGAATGCGTCGACGATCAGTTTCAATCTTGGTTTCACCGGGACCGCGTCCGCCAATACCCGCACCACCAGCAGCTCGACCACCAACCTGGCGTGAAAGAGATTCTCCCCATCCACGAAGTCGCGGCAAGAGATACGAAATTTGCGCTAACTCAACTTGCGCCTTGCCCTCTTTGCTCTTTGCATGCTGTGCAAAGATATCCAAAATGAGTGCCGTGCGATCAACTACTTTCACTTTAAGCTTTTCTTCGAGTTGGCGCAATTGAGATGGTGAGAGCTCTCCATCGCAAATCACTGTGTCAGCTCCAGTGGAAACGACTACTTGACGAAGTTCAGCAACTTTTCCAGAACCAATATACGTAGCAGGATCTGGTTTATCGCGTCGCTGAATCAGTGCATCCAAAACTTCCGAGCCGGCGGTTTCAGCTAAAGCCCTCAATTCCGCAAGAGAGTTTTCTGCCATCAATGATGTTCCCTCTGTCCAAACACCAACGAGCACTACACGCTCTAATTGCAGTTGGCGATACTCTGCTGAGGAAATATCTTGCAATTCCGTGGAAAATCCTTGCACACGGCGAAGCGCGTGCCTCTCAGCTAAAACATCCTGAGCGTCTTCATCTATTTCTTCTCCAGAATCAAAGTCGGCGGCAACTCGCGCGCTTTCGCGCAGAAGGGCTTCAAACTCATCGTCACTCTCACGTTCGCGCTTACTCACTTACTCACCTCAGGCCTGCGTAAATAGGGAGTCAAATCAACTTCGCGAATCAAGACCGCGGGACCAGTAAGAGTGGCGTTGGAATGTCCATCAATCGCAACTTCAAGACGACCACCCGGAGGATAAATAACCCAGGTGGCAGGAAGGCGATCTCCGCGTTTGAGCGTTGCAGCTAAAGCAACTGCACATGTGCCCGTACCGCATGATTGCGTTTCGCCAACGCCTCTCTCGTATACGCGCATCTTGAGTTCATTTCCTTCAAGGAACTCTACAAACTCAACATTTACGCCTTCAGGGTAGGACTCCATTGGACGAACAATTGGCGGTTCTGAAAATTTCCCAATCCCATCCACCGATTCAACAAAGACAACGGCATGAGGATTACCAATACTTATGTTGTACCCGTTCCACGTATGACCATTCGCGAAGGCAGTAATTTCCTCATCTTCATTAGTGAGTTGTCCCATGTTGACGGTGATGTCGCCAGTGGCCGGAACTCGCAAATGCTTAAGACCATCTCGAGTATTAATCGCGAAAATTCCCTCAGGCTGATGGCCGCGCTCCACTAGATACCTGGCCATCACCCGAATTCCGTTGCCGCACATTTCAGCAATCGAACCATCTGCGTTGCGGTAGTCCATAAACCATTTGCCATCGGGTCGCGTGATGCGAATTAGGCCATCTGCTCCGATGCCTGTTTCTCTATTGCAAATGGATGCACATTCAGATGTTGTAACTGATAATTCCTCGAGTGGGTCAAAAATGATGACAAAGTCATTCTCTGTGCCATGTCCATATGTAGCAAGGATTGCAGGTGAAGTAGTCATTGAAATCTAAGTTTAGTCGCTAACCCTGGGGGCAGGTTTTGATAAAAGCTCCATAACGCTCTCTAGGCGTGGCATGCTGGGAGAAATCCATTGAATACGAGGGTCGCGCGAAAACCACGTCTCTTGCCTGCGGGCATATTGGCGAGTTGCTCGCTTGGTATCTTCTCGTGCTTCATCAGGAGTAAAAATCCCCGCTCTCGATTTCAAAATCTGGGCATATCCAAGAGCTAATTGCGCGGTACGTCCTTGTTTAATTCCCGCTTCAATTAAAGAATCAGTCTCCGCTTCAAGACCCAAGTCCCACATCCGATCTACTCGATCTGCGATCCGAGTTGCCAAAGTAGGTCGATCCATGACCAAACCAAATTGACGAGCCAATGGATATTTTGTGCTCTCTTTACGTGGGAGGTTAGCCGTGAAAGGTTTGCCTGTAATTTCAATTACCTCTAGCGCACGGATTACTCGGCGCAGATTCTCTTTATCAATGGCAAGTGCCGCGGCAGGGTCGAGCTTTTGCAACTTCTCAAACATTGCAGGTGCGCCAATCTTCTCTGCCAATTCATTGAGTGAGGTGCGGACCGTCGGGTCTGTATCCGGGAAATTTAAGTCATCCAAAATTGCTTTGATATACAAGCCTGTTCCGCCAACAATTACAACGTTCTTTCCCCGGAGTTCAATGTCGGTAATCAAATCTCTTGCCGTGTGTTGATACCAAGCAACGCTTGCATCTTGAGTGACATCTAAAACATCAAGCAAGTGATGAGGTATTCCACCACGTTCATCTAGCGAAAGTTTTGCCGTACCAATATCCATACCTCGATAGAGTTGCATCGAATCTGCGTTGATGATTTCGGCGTCCACTGTCTGTGCAAGTACAACAGCAAGATCGCTCTTGCCGGTTGCCGTGGCTCCACAGATTACATAAACACTCACGAGCGGACGGTCGGCATCCCAAGTAGTAATGGGGCAACTGCGCGTTCGGCAGTTAAGGATTCGTGAGCATCTCCCCCACGAGTGCGTCGAACAAATCCACCATCTCCCGATAAGAAATGTGGAGCAGCATCGGTAATTTCAACCGTTACTACATCACCAGGGCGAGCAAGATTTTCTGCATCAAAAGAGAAATGTGCCAAGCGGAAATCCTCCGTGCGTCCCGACATTCGAGCGCGAGCTACATCTCGACGTCCTTCATGCTCGGTAACAAGGACCTGCATGGTTTTGCCAATTGCTTCTCGATTTACCGAATGAGAAAGCTTCTCTTGATGGGCATGAAGCCTGGTGTATCGCTCGCCAACAACTTCTGCGCTCACTTGATCTGGCATCGTTGCGGCAGGCGTGCCCGGGCGCTTGGAGTATTGATATGTGTATGCAGCGCTAAAGCGCGCTTGGGTGCATAGATCCAATGTGTCTTGAAAATCTTTCTCTGTTTCTCCAGGAAATCCCACAATGATGTCTGTCGTGATTTGTGAATTGGGGATTGCCGCGCGCACTCTTTCAATAATTCCCAAATATCTATCGGTCCGATAGGAACGGCGCATATTTTGCAATATTCGGTTGGAGCCAGATTGCAAAGGCATATGTAGGTGAGGCATGGCATTAGGTGTCTGAGCCATTGCATCAATCACATCATCGGTGAAATCGCGCGGGTGCGGAGACATGAAACGCACTCGCTCGAGTCCATCTACTTTTCCGCACTCTCGCACTAATTTTGCGAAAGCTTCGCGATCTCCAAAATCGACTCCATAGGCGTTTACATTTTGACCCAGCAAAGTTATTTCGATAACTCCTTGATCTACCAAGGTTCGAACCTCTCGCATGATGTCCGTTGCTGGTCGATCCTTTTCTATTCCTCGTAAAGTCGGGACGATGCAGAAAGTACAGGTGTTGTTACAACCGACTGAGACTGAAACCCAAGCAGAGAATGCCGAAAATCGTCGAGCAGGAAGTGTGGAAGGAAAATGCTCCAGTGATTCGAGAATCTCTATCTGCGACTCTTCCTCTATCCGAGCTCTCTCAAGGAGAACGGGTAGAGAACCGACATTGTGAGTACCAAAAACAACATCAACATACGGCGCCTTGCGCAGGATTGTTGCTTGGTCTTTCTGAGCCAAACACCCACCTACTGCAATCTGCATATGGGGATTGAGTTTCTTTACAGGAGCAAGAAAACTTAGATTTCCGTAGAGCTTATTGTCAGCATTTTCACGTACTGCACAGGTATTGAAAACCACGATATCTGCTTGTTCGCCAGCGATTGCAGGAGTAAAGCCTGCCTCATCTAAGAGTCCTGCAATTCTTTCGGAGTCGTGCACATTCATCTGACAGCCATATGTTTCTACGGTGTAGGTGCGACTCATGGATGAATTCTAGTGGGAGAAATTAAATGCCGATCTCCCGCATAACTGCGTTGATTGTGCTCGATGAAAAGCCTCGTCGTGCCATGGCCCCATGAATACGCCTGCGAATAACTTCTGATTCTAAATGAGCGATTGAACGGTACTTTCTAGTGGCTAATTCAAGGGCTATAGCGTGTTCATCATCTTGATTGATCTCAGAGGTAACGAGATCGATAATCTCAGATGAAACGCCTTTGCCTCGAAGTTCAGTGGCGATAGTTCGCTTAGATAATTTCTTTGCACGTTGGCGCGATTCACTCCAGGCCCTAGCAAATTCTTCATCGTTGATAAAGCCTTGTTCTTGCAATCGAAAGAGCACGGCATTAGCAACATCTTCGGTTGTACCGCGCTTCTTAAGGTGGTCGAAGAGCTCCCCCCTACTCTTGGCTCGAGGTGCGAGTGCAATCAACGCAATCGTTTGAGCGAGAGAGTAGGGGTCGGAGCTTTCGTCAATCTGGGCAGTTGAAATTAGAAGTCAACCTCAGCGGTTGCCTCATCAACTGCAGCAATGAGGGCAGGATCAATAGGCGTTGGTACAAAGTGCGCACGAATACGAGTTTCGATGTCGTTGGCTAGATCAGGATTATCTAGAAGGAAGTTTCTAGAATTTTCCTTTCCTTGTCCAAGTTGATCTCCTTCATAGGTGTACCAGGAACCAGATTTCTTCACGATTCCAATATCGACACCAATATCTAGGAGAGAACCTTCACGAGAGATTCCAACACCGTAGAGAATGTCGAACTCTGCTTGTTTAAATGGTGGAGCCATTTTGTTCTTAACAACCTTTACGCGTGTGCGGTTTCCGACTGCATCTTGACCATCTTTCAAAGTTTCGATGCGGCGAATATCTAGGCGAATAGAAGCGTAAAACTTCAACGCCTTTCCACCAGTTGTGGTCTCTGGCGAGCCAAAGAAAACACCAATTTTTTCGCGCAACTGATTGATAAAGATGGCGGTGGTTTTTGATTGATGAAGGGCACCAGTAATTTTACGAAGAGCTTGCGACATCAAACGTGCCTGTAGGCCCATATGGGAATCACCCATCTCGCCTTCAATTTCTGCGCGAGGAACAAGTGCTGCGACAGAGTCGACTACAACTATGTCCAGAGCGCCAGAGCGAATCAACATATCCATAATTTCAAGTGCTTGTTCGCCAGTATCTGGTTGGGAAACTAAAAGTGCGTCAATGTCTACGCCGAGTTTCTTTGCATACTCTGCATCAAATGCATGCTCTGCATCGATAAATGCTGCGATGCCACCTGCGCGTTGCGCATTGGCGATTGCATGGAGGGCAAGAGTTGTCTTACCTGAAGATTCTGGACCGTAGATTTCTACGATACGTCCACGTGGTAATCCGCCAATTCCTAAGGCGATATCAAGACTAATTGACCCGGTGGGAATTACTTCAACGAGTTGCGTTCCTCGCTCTCCCATCTTCATGACCGCACCTTTTCCGAATTGACGTTCAATTTGGGCAAGGGCAGTGTCTAGGGCTTTGGTGCGATCGTTGCCAGCTTTTTCACTTGCTTTATCAGCAGATTTATCAGTAGCCACTTTTTTCCTTTCAATCAAACGCCTCTATTGGCGTTAGGTACGGTCCAGAAGGTACGGAAGGCCACTGACGGGGGAACAGGCTCTGGGCCTGGGTCGTGGAAACCGCTCTGGTTGGGTAGGAACAGGGTATACGAACACCTGTTCGAAGGCGAGCTTAACGAGGCGACACGCCGAATTGCTTACCTCTTGGCTTACTTCTGGTTAATTAGCCCGGCTAGCGCGCTTTTATGGCGAGCGCTTGTTCGTGGCTCTGAGCCTGCGTAAGGGGCGCAAAAACCTGCCCTATGAGCCAGCGCATGGCCAACTGCGCCTGAATCTGACTGCCCAGGGCGCTCTTCAAGGACTCCTCGACCATCTGCCATAAAGGGTCTGACTGGGTGCTTACCAATCGGGCCAAAATTTCTGGTTCAGAATTTCGCACCATTGCTAAGGCGCCATCATGAGAAATCTCGATTGAAGGTTGGGTGAGATCTGGAGACTGGGCAATGAGTGCGCATAGTCGCTGCGTTTCAGACTCTATGACTCCACGTAAGACGGTGCCTTTATCGCGAAAATGGTTATAGAGCGTTGCACGAGAAACTTCTGACCTATCAGCAATATCAATCATTGTTGTTGCGCGTATACCGCGTTCAGCAATCAGGGATTTAGCGCCTTCTAAAATTGCAGTACGGGTGCGACGGTATGACGAATTATCAGTTAATGACACTCTTTTTAAGCAGCGTCAACAACAGTGAGTTTGACGGCTTCTCGTGAGTTGAGTTCGTGCGCCACATCAGAAATGACAGTTGATAAAGATAAACCCAATGCAGCAGCGATTGAGTTAAGTAACTCTGATGATGCTTCTTTCTGGCCTCGCTCTACTTCAGATAAATAACCTAAAGAAACCCGGGCATCACGGGCAACACTACGAAGAGTGCGACCTTGACTTGTTCGAGCAGCACGCAGGGCGTGACCAATATGTGTACGCAATAGCGACATTCGATTCCCGCCCTTCTGCGACTGAGTGATTCTTCTCGGTGTCTAATTCCCTAGGGTGGTAAGGATACGCGAAAAAGCGGTTAATGCGCTGGAAATAGCGGCATTTCGCACCTCTTCGCGCCCACCTGGTAAATCAAAAAAGTACGTTTGCCTCACGGGGCCACAAATTGCTATCCATACATGCCCAGCAGGGACTCCCTCATGGGAGCCGGGTCCTGCAACACCAGTGGTGGAGATCGCCCATTGAGTACCCAAAGTGTGAAGAGCGCCCTCGGCCATCGCAGCCGCTACCTCTTGGCTTACAACGCCGAATTGCTCAATGTCTTGGGAGGGAACGCCTAAGAGAGATTCCTTGAGTGAATTGCTATAGGCCACTATCCCGCCGAGAAAGATATCTGAAGCACCTGGCACCGCAGTGATGGCCGATGCCAATCCGCCGCCTGTGAGAGATTCCGCTACAGATAATTTCTCGCCGCGGCTGCGTAATACGTCAACGATCGAGCTAGCCGCTGATTGAGTATTCATGGATCAGAGTTTAGCTTTACGCGATTCAAATATATAGGCAGCGCCAGTGGCCAGCGTTAGAGCAACTGTGGCATACATGAATAAGTCACGAAAAATATAGAGTGAAGCCGAAAGTGGCATAACATAAAATCCGACTCCAAAACCTTGCATCGCCGCCTTAATCTTTCCACCACGATTTGCAGGAATAACTCCTTTGCGAATTACTGCAAACCTATAAATCGTGATTCCGACTTCTCTAAAAAGAATAATCCCGGTAATCCACCAAGGCATGCGGCCCAACATTGAAAGTCCAATTAATGCGGTACCTATAAAAGCCTTATCTGCAATAGGGTCAAGAAGTTTTCCAAATTCAGTGACACTGTTTCTACTTCTAGCAAGTTTGCCATCCAACATATCTGTCAGACCAACTAGGAAGAAGAGCCACCAAGCAATGACTCTCCATGTGTAGTCATCTCCCCCATTTCGAAAAAGCGCGTAGGCACATAGAGGAAGAGCCAGAATCCTAAGAATTGTAATTGAATTAGGAAGATTTAATTCCGATGGACGCCTCATAAAGGCTGTGCAATCAAATCGGCTCCCATAGAGTCAACAATGCGGGCCTGGACATATTGGCCAACAACAAAATCTGTACCGATAAATGAAGTGGTTCCGTCAACTTCTGGACCTTGATGGGCCGCTCTGCCCTCTTGAAGCTCAAAATCTTCAATAAGTACAGTGACTTCTTCTCCAATGCGTGCGGATGCTCGCTCGCTCACTAATTCATCAACTAAGGTTGATAAGGCATCTACGCGATGGCGAATTAATTCAGGATCTACTTTATTTTCCAACACAAGCGCCTCAGTATTATCTTCATCTGAATACCCAAAGACGCCAACAGCATCCAAATTGGCTTGAGTCACAAATTCAACAAGTTCTTGATAATCCTCTTCGGTTTCACCAGGGAAACCAACGATAACGTTCGAGCGAATTCCTGCCTCCGGAGAGAGAGCCCTAATTTGCG
>CAFAZX010000001.1_pt1 | contig 64309 bp, 57 predicted proteins | sample 7267911 | NCBI WGS metagenome assembly CAFAZX01 (sample SAMEA6814013, study PRJEB35770) | uncultured Actinomycetes bacterium | biome: Freshwater; feature: Freshwater reservoir; material: water | place: Czech Republic | collected 2016-04-20 | depth 30m m | reverse complement strand
GATGAAATATCTTTAACAAGGCGAGCAGTTATGGTGGCAAGAATTCCACGGGGCATCGGAGCCAGTATCGGAGTGAAAGAAATGCCTACCTTGGTATTGGAAATACGCGATAGAGATTCCTCAATTTCTGGCGTGTGTTGGTGTACTCCCCCAAATTTGTAAGAAGTGAGAGAATTCATCACTTCACTCCCAAGTAATGTAACTTTTGGGGAGCGCCCAGCACCTGTTGTTCCGGAAGCGGCGACGACGACGATATCTGACGCATTAATTACGTTAAGAGCCGGGAAGGCTCCAAGAGCAATGGCGGTCGCATAACATCCGGGGTTGGCAATTTTGCTAGATGCAGCAATCTTTTGACGAGATCCTGGTAATTCTGGCATTCCATAAACCCATGTACCAGCATGTTCTCCTCCGTAGTATCTCTCCCACGAATCGGAATTTTCTAATCTGAAATCTGCTCCTAAATCAACAATCTTCTTGTCACCAGAAATCTGAGAAACGATCGCCGCGGACTCTCCATGTGGCATGGCTAGAAAGAGCAATTCGCATTCGTTTGCTTTGGAAATATTCATCGAGTCAAAGAGTTGATCTCCATAGCCAACGAGTTGCGGATGAAGATTGATTATCTTCTCGCCAGCATGTGTAAATGCTCCGATAAAGTGAGGTTCAAAATCTGGGTGGCTTTCAAGTAAACGCAGAAGCTCGCCCCCGGTGTAACCGCTGGCACCCAATAAGCCTATTTTCATAGTTTGAGCATAGCCGAACTATCTATAATTATGCAAGAATTTGTATTTTTATGCAGAACGAACGACTGCCCCTGTGGCCTGGCTCGCACGTAAACCCGCTGCTTCTCGCATGGCAGATACTTCTGCTCCGGTCAAGGTTCGATCAGGAGCTCTAAATGTCAGAGTGAAGGCTAATGAAACTTTACCCTCGCCCATCTGGTCATACCGATCGAATAGTTGAATGGATTCCAATAGCGGCCCAGCACCTTCAGTGAGAGCCCGTTCAACGGATGAGGCAGGAACGCTCGCATCGACTATAAGTGCGATGTCTTGCACCGCCACTGGCATTGTGGCAATAAAGCCGGCACGCACAATCTCTCTTTCAGGCAATGAAGAGAGATTCACTACAAGTGCGCAAGCACGTGCAGGAAGCCCGTATAGCGCCACAACACGAGGATGCAACTCTCCAGCGTGGGCTACAACTACGCCACCCACCGATAACTCTGCACACCGACCTGGGTGCCACGGTGCTAAATCAGAACGGTCAAGAGTCCAGTCAAGATTGCAGGTTTCAAGAATGGCTTGCGCAAAGGCAACAGCATCGCTCCAGTCATACGCGCGACCTTTTCCTCTCCAATTCTCAGCCTCTGCCGCTCCAACAAGAACTGCTCCAACATGGATTGGTTGCTCTGGAACACCAGAATAAATCTGTTCAATAACTTCTCGAGCCGGTCGCGAGGCAGTTGAAGGATTATCGATTGTTGGCAATGTTCGCGTGTTCCGGAATACAGAACCCATTTCAAAAAGAGCGAAGTTCTTTGCCCCACGACTGACATTTCGTTGAGCAGCTTCTAGCAAACCAGGAATGAGGTGTGGTCGCAATAAGGGGAAATCTTCGGACATCGGATTAGCTAAACGAAAAGCTTTCGCTCGATCTCCTTCGTAACCCAAAGCGGTAATCGTGGCCCGAGAAAGAAAAGGGTAGGTTTGAATCTCGACGAGACCTAAATCAGCCAGAGTTGTGGCGATAACCCTTCGACGTACTTGAGAGTCGGTCAAACCTGGACTTACTGGATGTGGCGGTAAGTGTGAAGGAATGGCGTCATAACCAATCATTCGTGCAACTTCTTCGACTAAATCTGCAGGCCCTAATAAATCACTACGCCAGGTAGGAGGATCGACTTTCCAGAGATTTCCTTCAACTTCTTCAACATCGCAGCCAACAATTCGTAATTTTTCTGCGACGGTAGAGGAATCAATATTTGCACCGGTTAATGCAGAAACGAAAAATGGGTCCAACTCGATAACAGGGCTAAATATTGGTGATCCATCAATTTGAGTATCAACATGGCTCGCACCGCCGAGTTCGATAAGTAAGTGAACAGCGCGTGCCGAAGCAAAGCGAGCCAATGATGGATCTACTCCGCGTTCTAATCGTCGCGATGCCTCTGAAGAGAGACGATGTCTGCGTGAATTCTTTGCAATCGAAATTGGATCAAATCGTGCAGCCTCAAGAGCGATTCTTTGAGTACCTTCAGTGACTTCAGAGCTTTCGCCACCCATCGTGCCTGCTAGCGCTAAAGCCCCATTGTCGTCTGCAACTAATAAGTCCATTGAATCTAAGGATCGAATCTGGCCATCGAGGGTTTTCAGTGTTGCAATATCCCCAGCTCGGCGAATACGCAACCCTCCGTGGACTTTGTCACCGTCAAAGGCATGCAGTGGTTGGCCCAATTCCAGCATCACATAATTAGTTATATCAACAGCCAAAGAGATTGAACGCATTCCACATTTTTCAATACGGCGACGCATCCACAATGGAGTCGGCGCTAACGGATTAAATTTCTCAAGGGTTCGTATATAGACAACTGAGGCAGCAGATGGATCCTCGATTGTGACCTTAACGCCCTTGTCAGTAACCACAAGGCTTGTGTCATCAATCGATGAGACAGGGTCTTGGTATTCAACATCTAAAGATGCAGCAATCTCGCGAGCCAATCCCCTCAAGGAAAGTGCATACCCGCGATCTGGATTGACGGCTATATCGAAAATTACATCCGCTATCTGTAAGAGCGCAATTGCATCAGTTCCGGCAACTGCGCACCCAACTGGTAAAACAAGAATTCCTTCATGATCTTGGCTCAGACCAATTTCTTTTGATGAGCAAATCATTCCGTTGCTAATTTTCCCATATGTTTCACGCTGAGCAATGTTGAATCCACCAGGCAAACTCGCTCCAGGTAGAGCGACTACAACGAGGTCATCCACTGCAAAATTGGTTGCCCCGCACACTACGAATCTAGTTTCACTCTCGCCACAATCAAGACCCACCCAACGGATAGGTTTCTTGAATTCAGTTATCTCTTCGACGCTGAGTACGCGACCAATAACCAGAGGGCCAACAATCTCCAGACCCTGCATCTCAATCTCTTCAACCTCAAAGCCAACTCGTACGAAGGCGTCAGCTATTTCCTGCGGAGAGACATCCTCAGGGATTGCTGCATATTCACGAAGCCATGACAACGGTGCGCGCATTACAACCCCACACCAAATGCTTGACTAAAACGAATATCGCCCTCAACGATGTCATGCATATCCGAAATTCCATGTCGAACCATCAGTGTTCGTTCGAGTCCCATGCCGAAAGCGAAACCACTAAAGGTTTCAGTATCTACTCCGCATGCTTTAAGAACTTTCGGATTGACCATTCCGCATCCGCCCCACTCAATCCAGCGGCCATTGAAGAAGACGTCAACTTCAGCGCTTGGTTCGGTGAAAGGAAAGAACGAAGGACGAAGCCGAGTGATCGCTTCATCACCGAACATCTTTTGAGCAAAAAGATCTAGCGTGCCTTTTAGATGGGCCATAGTAATTCCGCGGTCAACTACCAAGCCTTCGACCTGATGAAAGACAGGCGTGTGAGTGGCATCTAACTCATCCGCGCGAAAAGTGCGCCCTGGGCAGATCACATAAATCGGTGGATCATTCTCCAGCATCGAACGAATTTGGACGGGCGATGTATGAGTTCGCAAAACAAGGCGAGCATCTAATGGTTCGACAAAGAAAGTGTCCTGCATTGTTCGAGCAGGGTGATCTGCAGGAATATTCAACGCATCGAAATTGAGCCATTCTGCTTCTAGCTCTGGACCTTCAGCAACGCCATAACCCTGGGCAATAAAGAAGTCGCTGATTTCATTCTTCAAGATAGTGATGGGATGTAATCCGCCGCGTTGGCCTCGGGAAGCAGGCAGAGTCACATCGACAATTTCCTCAAGCAAAACTTTCGCATCTCTCTCTGCTTCAAGTGTGCTCGTACGTTCTGCAACTAATGTGTTTACCTGCGCCCTAGCTTCTCCCACAATTTTGCCAACTTCTGCTCGCTCTTCTGGCGCAAGAGTTCCAAGTGCACGCGAGGCAAGAGCAATCGGAGATTTATCACCAGCATGTGCCAGACGTGCGAGTTTGAGTTCATCGAGATTATTTGCTTGAGAGATGGCAATCGTGGCCTCTTTAATCCACAGAGCTAGATCGCCTTCAGAAGTCATGGGTGGGAGTCTACTGTGCCCGCTTAGGCGCGGGCTGAAGTGACATGAAAGAAGACCATTGATGCGGCGGCCGCGAGATTTAGGCTTTCCGCATTGCCCGCCATAGGAATTCGCACTGTTGTGGCTTTCGGATTCTTTGCCACTTGCGTTAACCCTCTGGCTTCATTACCGAATATCCACAATGAAGGTCCGTCAACTGTGAGATCTAAGACAGACTCACTTCCATCAGCGCTCAGTGTGTAGATGCAATCACTGGGCCAGCGTTCGATGAGTTCGTCTAAGTCAACGCGTTCGTAAACGGGTATGTGCCATAAAGACCCCGCGCTTGCACGGACTACTTTTGGAGAATATATATCCACGCTATTCGGTGAAGTTAATACGCCGGCGAATCCTGTCGCATCAGCAGATCGCAAAATCGTACCAGCGTTTCCCGGATCTTGAATTTCATATAGGTAAACGAATTTAGAATTACCGGTTACATCCATCTCTTCGATTGACCACGTAGGTGTTTTACAAATACCGAGAATTCCTTGCGGAGTAACGGTCTCCCCCATGGCTGACATCACGCCATCACTCACATCAACGACATCGATGTGGTGGATATCTATACCGTCTGATTCAATCTTTAATCGGCCTGCGGCGGTGAGGTAAAGAGTTTCAATTTCGGGCGTTGAACCCGGTGCGCAAGCCTCGCGAACAAACTGCAATCCTTCTGCGATGAAAGAGCCACTTTCGCGACGTTCTTTTTTCCCACGTGAACCTGAAAGAGCCTTCACTCGCGCGATATGCGGCGAATGAAGGCTCTCAATCATCAGATCTTAAATCAGATTAAATTAGATATTTGCTTGCGCGCTGACGAGACTCTTGCGAGCAACTTCAACTAGTGTCTTGAAAGTTTCTGGCTCATTAGTTGCCAACTCAGAAAGAACACGACGATCAACCTCTACACCTGCGGCTTTAAGGCCTTGGATGAAACGGTTATAGGTCATGCCATTTTCACGGCTTGCAGCATTGATGCGCTGAATCCACAGTTGACGAAAATCTCCCTTTTTATCTTTGCGGTCATTGAACGCATAGACCATGGAGTGCGTAAGTTGCTCTTTTGCTTTCGCGTAGAGGCGTGAACGTTGACCGCGGTAACCAGCGGCACGTTCGAGGGTGGTACGACGCTTCTTGGCGGCATGTACGCCACGTTTGACTCTTGCCATTTAGGGGCGCTCCTTACTTCAGACCAAGCATGCGCTTGGCTGTAAAAGTTGTAGTTGGCTTGGCCGTTGCATCATTGCTCAGACGGCGTGTGTGACGCGAAGATTTGCGCTCAAGAAGGTGGCGCTTGCCAGCTCGCTCGTGCATGATCTTTCCAGTTCCGGTGACGCGGAAAGTCTTCTTCGCGCCACTGTGCGTTTTCATCTTTGGCATATTCGCGTTCTTTCTCTCGTTGGTACTTTAGAAGTTCTTACTCTGCTGCTGTATCGGCGGCATCAGCTTTGGCTTTTCGAGCCGCTTTCTGTTCTGCCACTGCTTCGGTCTTACGTTTAGTGGGACCAAGAACCATTGTCATATTGCGACCCTCTTGTTTAGGTGCAAATTCAATGAATCCAAACTCCTTGATGTCTTCTGCAAGACGTTGCAAGAGTTTGTATCCCAACTCAGGCCTAGTTTGTTCACGACCACGAAATTGCATTGTTATCTTTACTTTGTCGCCTCCGCGAAGAAACTTCTCGATGTGATTCCGTTTGGTCTCATAATCGTGAGCTTCAATCTTTGGTCGCATTCGAACTTCCTTCACAATGATGTGAGTTTGGTTCTGTCTCGCTTCCCGGGCCTTCTGTGCGATCTCGTATTTGTACTTTCCGAAATCCATGATCTTGCACACGGGTGGAACGGCATCTGGTGCAATCTCGACTAAATCGAGACCAACCTCATCTGCCATTCGCAATGCGGTATCGATATCTACGACTCCGATTTGTTCAGCGGTTGGACCGATGAGACGAACTTCAGGGACGCGAATGCGATCATTAATGCGGGCTTCAGTGCTGATACATACTCCTTCATAGCGGTTCGTTAGTAACGCAGTAGATAAGTTGCTGCAAGGGTGAACACCGCGAAGAAACCCATAAACTCTGGGCATCGACATACCAACTCGCCGAAGCGATGGAGGTGGGAGCGGTACTCCTCTTGCAGTGCCAACTTGGCCACTGGTCTGAGGTAAGGGTACTAGAGGGTTGGTCAGACGCGAAATTGAGTCTGCGAGCCGCCCTACCCACCCATGGCGTGCATGCCGCCATCAACATGGAGTATTTCCCCGGTGGTCTTAGGGAGCCAGTCCGAGAGCAAGACCACGGTTGCTTGAGCCGTTGGCACAGGATCAGTGACATCCCACGCCAGGGCCGAGCGTTCATCCCAGAGGTGCTCGAACTGTTCAAAACCAGGAATAGATTTCGCTGCCATTGTCTTGATGGGACCGGCAGCTACGAGATTGACGCGAATATTTTCTGCTCCAAGATCTCGTGCTAAATAACGAGAGGTGGATTCAAGTGCGGCTTTAGCCACACCCATCCAGTCGTACTTTGGCCATGCAACGCTGGCATCAAAATCTAACCCAACTACAGATGCTCCACCTTCGAACATGGGCTTGGCTGCCATCGTTAGAGCTTTTAAGGAAAAGGCCGAAACATGTAGCGCTGTTGCAACATCAGGCCACGATGTATTGAGAAAATTTCCACCGAGTGCAGCTTCTGGAGCGAAACCAATTGCATGAACTACTCCATGAAGATTAGGAACATGAACTCGCAAACGATCAGGAAGAGCAGCCAAGTCTTCTTCATTGGTGACATCGAGTTCTACGACGGGAGCAAGTTGTGGCAAACGAGCTGAAATTCTTTCTGTAAGACGAAAGACGCGTCCATATGAACTCAACACGACCGTAGCGCCTTCTTCTTGCGCCAATCGTGCGATATGGAAGGCTATCGATGCATCCGTTAGGACTCCAGTAACCAAAATATTTTTCCCAGTAAGTAATCCCACGCTAGTGCCCCATTCCTAATCCGCCGTCAACCGGTATTACCGCGCCCGTTATATAGGACGCTTTTTCTGATGCTATAAAACCTACGACACCCGCAATCTCCTCTGCCGAACAGAATCTACCCAGAGGAACCGAGGCAGCGATGGAACTTCGGCGAGCATCCTCCAGGATTGCCGTCATGTCTGTTTCCACAAAACCCGGAGCAATAACATTTGAAGTTATCCCGCGGCTACCCAATTCTCTTGCGAAGGATCGGGCCATACCAACTAATCCAGATTTGCTTGCAGAATAATTAACTTGTCCTGCAGATCCAACACTTCCAACAACTGAGCCGATAAAAATCAAACGACCACGTTTAAGTTTAAGCAGGCCTCTGGTCGCACGTCGTGCAACTCTGAATGCTCCAGTTAAATTTGCATCAATCACATCAAGAAAGTCTTCGTCACTCATGCGCATCACTAAGCCATCTTTCGTGATCCCTGCATTTGCAACAATGACTTCAGGAACGCCAAACTTGCTTTCAACTTCGGAGAAAGCAGCGTCCACGCTTTCACTTGATGTGACATCCATGATTACGGCATCAAAATCTTTAGGGGCTGGTGCTGAGCGATGAGTAACAACGACCCGAAACCCTTCTTTTTTCAACTCCTGAGCAATTGCCAATCCAATCCCCCGATTAGCGCCAGTTACGAGGGCGATTGGAGCGGATGTTTGGGTCATGGAGAGAACTTACTCGCTACTGTTGCGTAAGTAAGAATTTACACGCAATAAAATGCCTTGGAAGTGCAAAGATCTCGCTTCAAGCCTAGGGTTGATACATGGCCCAGGAGATTCACGATATTACCAGCGCCCAAAAGGCACTCAGTAATGAGATGCCTGGGCGTCAACGTAGGTACTTCATTTCTATGATGGTTCGAACGTTCTCGTTTATTGCAGCTGTAATTCTCCCTAGCCCGTATCGCTGGGTAGCCCTATTTGGCGCCGTCTTCCTCCCCTATTTCGCCGTTGTTATTGCAAATGCTGGTCGCGAAAATATTGCACCTGGAGCGGCAGTCATTGATGACAGCCCCAAAGCCCTCTCCTAGTACTACTCAAGCAACCGAAGGTCCTGTGACCTCTGTGCTTTTGACGGTAATCGCGCTCGCTTTAGTAATTGTGTGTGGTTGGGCTAGTCAATGGCAATATCACCGAGGTGTTGATCGACACGAAAGAAATTATCTCATCGCCTCGCATGTGTCGTTGGCACCAATCAAGATCAATCAAATCGGTCAAAACTATAAAGAGGTGGAATGGCGCCAACTCTCCACTACTGGAGAATTCGATCCATCACATCAGATTTTGCTACGAAATCGCTACTCCGAAGGAAAATATGGTTTTGATCTGCTCACTCTTTTTCACGATCAGTCAGGCAAGAGTTACTGGATTGATCGAGGTTGGATTGCGCCAGGTGCAACGGCGACAGATCCCCCTCAACTACCGAGGACTTCAGTCACGACCGTTTCTATAGTTGGCAGATTACGACTCGAGAATTCGTTACCTCAAGGATCTTTCTTCGCAGTTTCTAACGAGGGGTCTAAGAAGCTCATATCAAAATGGAATGCACAAAGTAACACCACCGTTAAGACTGAAAAATATTACCTAGACTTGATAAGCGTTTCTGACGCAACGATGAATCCAAAGGCGCCCGTCGTATTGCCGGAATTAACCGATGGTCCACACATGGCCTACGCACTTCAATGGTTGTTCTTTGCCGGTTTAGTTATCTATGGTCGTTTCTTATTACGCAGGACCAGATAGGTCTTGACGCGAATATAGATCCGCATAAAGTCCTTTAGCGCGAACCAATTGCTCGTGAGTGCCTCGCTCGGCAATAGAGCCATTCTCCATCACTAGGATTTGATCCGCTTCCATCACTGTACTTAATCTGTGGGCGATGACGATGCTTGTTCTGCCTTTTAAAGCCAGCCGAAGCGCTTCATGAACCAGCGCCTCATTCTCTGAATCCAAGTGCGCGGTTGCTTCATCCAAGATAACAACCGATGGTGACTTAAGAAGCAAACGGGCAATTGCTAGTCGCTGTTTCTCTCCACCCGATAAACGATGTCCGCGTTCACCAACCATTGTGTCTAAACCATTCGGCAAGGAGGAAACAAGTGTCCATATTCGAGCCGATTCACAAGCTTCCTGCATCTCCAACAGCGTCGCATCAGGCTTCGCGTATCGTAGATTTTCAGCGATGCTTTCATGAAAAAGATGGGCATCTTGCATTACAACTCCGATTGACCCGCGCAAACTTTCGAGTGTTAGATCGCGAATATCTATACCGCCTATATGAATTGCCCCTCCGGTCACATCGTATAAACGGGGTATCAATGCACTTATCGTCGTCTTTCCAGCACCCGATGGTCCAACAATTGCAGTCATAGTTCCTGGCGCCGCTGTAAATGAAATATTCTTCAGTACTTCGCCGCTTTCAACCGTTTCGGCTTTAGCAGCTGACTCCAGGGATGCAAGTGAAATCTCATTAGCGCGTGGGTAGGAGAAATCCACATTTACAAATTCGACGCCAAGAGAAGTGCGATTCAAAACCTGTGCATTGGGGCGATCTTGAACCATCGGCTTCAAATCAAGTACCTCGAAAACACGTTCAAAAGATAAGAGTGCAGTCATCACATCAATGCGAACATTCGACAACGCTGTAAGAGGACCATAGAGACGAGAAAGTAATGCGGTAATCGCAAGAAGTGTTCCAACGGTAACTTGACCAGATATGGCTAAGTGGCCACCGATTCCATAGGCGAATGCTGTCGCAACTGCTGCAACACTGGTCAGAGCTACAAAGAAAAGACGATTAAGAAGAGCGATAGTTATCCCAATATCAGCCACTCGACGTGCTCTACCTGAGAAATAATCCGACTCTCGCTTAGGCGCTCCGTACAAAGCAACTAACATGGCTCCCGAAACATTAAAGCGCTCCGTCATAGTGCTCGACATTTCCGCATTCAACTGGAAAGACTGGCGAGTTAGACCCTGCAAACGCTTCCCCACCCACTTTGTGGGGATAAGAAATAGCGGGAGTAATACAAGAGATACCGCTGTAATTTGCCAGGACAAAACTAGCATTGTTATTACGACTAAGACCAAACTCACAACATTGCTCACAACTCCAGACAGGGTTGCAGTGAACGCCTGCTGAGCACCGATTACATCCGAATTGATCCGAGATATTAGTGCACCAGTTTGAGTGCGAGTAAAGAAAGCAATGGATTGACGTTGGACATGCGAGTAAACAATAGATCGCAAGTCATAAATTAAACCTTCTCCAATGCGCGAGGAGAACCATCGTCCGACAACGCTCATAAGAGAATCAGCAATCGCTAACACCCCTACGAGGATTGCAAGCTGTGTTACTAAGCCACCATTCTTGGGAATGACGCCATCATCAATCAAGCGTCGTAATATCAAGGGAGTGGCAATAACCAAAACAGCATCAATAACAACCGTTATTAGAAAGAAGACGATTTGCCACTTGTACGGTGTTGCGAACGATGCAATTCGGGAGATAGTTCCGGGTTTAAGTTTCTGATGCTTAACCGACGGATCGGCGGTCATAGAACGGAAAGTCATCCACCCTGCATGAGTTGACATTAACTAAACCGTAAATCCAAGTGCGCGGAGTTGGTCCCTTCCGTCGTCTGAAATCTTATCTGGGCCCCAAGGTGGCATCCACACCCAATTAATCCGGACATCGCTAGTTAAGTGAGAAAGCGCCTGTCGGGTCTGATCTTCAATAACATCTTGCAGCGGACATGCAGCCGATGTAAGTGTCATATTCAAAATCGCAATATTGTTTTCATCAACCATGACGTCATAGATGAGACCTAGGTCTACGACGTTGATTCCAAGTTCGGGGTCCACAACATCTTTCATTGCTTCTGTGACATCATCAATCTGAGCAACCATCTTTACTCCCCTTTGCGAATCAATTGAACCCGATGAGCCTAGCGATAATCTGAGATTTTCTTTAATGCACAACCTGGAAAGCGGCGTCTTTGAACGCCATCCAACCCAGCAGTGCACATTTTATGCGTGCTGGAAACTTCGATACGCCTGCGAATGCAACTGCATCTTCTAAGAGAACTTCATCGCCTGATTCGGTTCCCTTACTCTGCATGAGTTCAAGAAATGCTGCAAGAATACTTTGCGCCTCTTCACGAGTCTTCCCAGTCAAAAGACCAGACATCATGGAAACACTTGCCATGCTAATCGAGCAACCGATTCCATCCCAAGTTATTTCGGTTACCACGTCACCAGACATGGAAAGATTCAATGTAATCTCATCACCGCAGCTTGGATTAATGTGATGAACTTGCACATCTTTTTTAGCAGATAGCCCTTTATGCTCTGGATGCTTGTAATGATCCAAAATAACTTCTTGATACATATTATCTAGATTCATGAAAACCTCGCAAAGTACTTCTGAGCACCTAGCACTCCATCAAGAAGAGCTTCCACTTCGTCAGAATCGTTATAGAGATAGAAAGAGGCACGAGTAGTCGCCGCCACACCAAGTTTCTTATTCAGTGGCCACGCGCAATGATGCCCAGTTCGTACAGCAATACCCAGCGAATCTAGGTACTGACCTAAATCGTGAGGATGAATCTGATCTACTGCGAAAGACACTGTTCCGCCACGCATAATATTGTTGGTGGGTCCGAAAATCTTTACTCCTTCAATTTTCTGCAAACCGTTAATCAATTGCATTGTTAAATCAATTTCGTGCTTATGAATTGCATTCAAACCCACTGCTTGAAGATACTCAAGCGCCGCGCCCAACCCAACCGCTTGGGCCATATTTGGAACTCCCGCTTCAAATTTCCTTGGAGAAGGAGCCCACGTGGACTCAGTCATGGTGACGCTTTCAATCATTGACCCGCCATAGAGAAATGGTGGAAGTTGATCGAGAAGTTCTGCTTTGCCCCACAAGATTCCAACTCCAGTTGGACCTAACGCTTTATGGCCAGAGAACGCTAGGAAATCAACTCCCAAGGTTGAAACATCTACAGCTAGATGCGGAATCGACTGGCAAGCATCAAGAACTACAACCGCCCCTACTTCATGTGCTCGTTTGAGAATTTCGTCTAAAGGATTGATCGTTCCAAGTACATTGGACTGATGTGTTATTGCTACGACTTTTGTTTCAGGACTAATAACGGCGTGCAATGTAGAGAGATCCAAGCGTCCCTCATCGTTAACTTGAAACCAATCTAGGGTCGCACCAGTTCGATTAGATAACTCTTGCCATGGAATGAGATTGGCATGATGTTCCATTTCAGTAACAACAATTTTATCGCCAGGACTTAGGGCAAAACGATTACCTCGTGGCGCATTTCCCATGGCATATGCCAAGAGGTTGATGCTTTCGGTGGCGCTTTTGGTGAATATCACTTCATCGACACTAGCTCCGATGAACCCTGCCACGAGACCACGAGCACCTTCGTAGGCATCGGTTGCTTCTTCTGCAAGTTGGTGAGCTCCACGATGGACAGCAGCGTTGTGAAATTTATAGAAATTCACTTCCGCGTCAATTACCGCAAATGGTTTCTGACTCGTTGCGCCGCTATCCAAATAGATGAGTTTCTTGCCATCTCGCACCGTCCGCTCAAAAATCGGAAAGTCCTTCCGAATTTTTACAGGGTTAAGAGGCATTAACATGGAGAGTTACCGGTTAAGCACCGACGTACTCTGCATAACCTTTCTCTTCTAACTTATCTGCCAATTCTGGCCCGCCTTCTTCAACGATACGTCCGTTGGCAAAAACGTGAACAAAATCAGGTTTGATATAGCGAAGAATTCTCGTGTAGTGGGTAATGAGCAAAACGCCGAGATTGTTTGCCTCTTTAGCGCGAACAACGCCTTCGGAAACGATTCGGAGTGCATCTACATCTAGACCAGAATCGGTTTCGTCCAAAATAGCAATCTTCGGTTTAAGCAATTCCAGCTGCATGATTTCGTGGCGCTTCTTCTCGCCGCCTGAAAAGCCTTCATTAACATTTCGCTCAGAAAAAGCTGGGTCCATATTTAAAGCGGTCATTGCCTCTTTAACTTCGCCAACCCATGTACGCAATTTCGGCGCTTCTCCTCGGATTGCCGTTGCTGCAGTCCGCAAGAAGTTGGATACAGAAACTCCAGGTACTTCAACTGGATATTGCATCGCAAGGAAAAGACCAGCGCGAGCTCTTTCATCGACCGTCATCTCCAAAACATTCGCCCCGTCCAGCGTGACACTGCCTCCAGTGATTGTGTACTTGGGATGTCCTGCGATGGAATATGCCAAAGTAGATTTACCAGATCCATTTGGACCCATGATTGCGTGCGTTTCACCTGATGAAATTGTCAGGTCTACCCCGCGCAAAATCTCGATAGGGCCCTTCTCTGTTATGACAGATACTTCTAGGCCTCGGATATTAAGTGTGCTCATCTTCTCCTCTTTCGGGTTAGTAACTAAATCTCGATTGTGACGGAATCTGCGTCAACATTTACTGTGTATGTCTTGATGCTTTGAGTCGCCGGCATTGAAGTCGCCTCACCTGAACGCAAATCAAATGCGGCACCATGCAGCCAACATTCAATCTGGAAATCTTCTACGTCGCCTTCAGCAAGAGATGCGTCTGAGTGTGAGCATGTGTCATCTACTGCAAAAACTTCTTGACCAACTCGTACAACACATATGGCCTTGCCTGATTTTTCCAAGCGAAATGGCTTATTTGGCACGAGTTGAGAAAGATTCAAATCAGACATGAACTACTCCCCAACCTTTGCTAATTCGCCGTCGATTCCGACCATCAATCGCTCTTGAATTGCTTCATCGTTTACGTGGGAGATGATCTCGGCAAAGAAACCACGAACCACCAAGCGACGTGCCTCATCCATTGGTACTCCACGAGACATGAGGTAGAACAACTGTTCATCATCGAAACGTCCAGTTGTGCTTGCGTGGCCCGCACCAACGATTTCGCCTGTTTCAATCTCTAAGTTTGGAACTGAATCTGCTCTTGCTCCATCGCTCAAAAGAAGATTCCTATTGAGCTCATATGTATCAGTTCCTTCGGCAGCAGCACGGATGAGAACATCCCCAATCCATACTGTGTGAGCTTCGTTGCCCGATAGTGCGCCTTTGTAATTGACTCGTGACTTTGCCTTCGGCACTGCGTGGTCTACATGAATTCGATGTTCGAAATGCTGACCAGCAGTTGCGAAATAAACACCCAACAGCTCGGCGCTTGAGCCAGGAGCCTTGAATTCAACAGTAGGCAAAATTCTTACGAGTGATCCGCCGACTGTCACTGTTACAGATTCAAACGTTGCATCTCGATCGATGATTGCATGATGGCGGGCGGCATAAACCGAGTGAGCAGACCATTCTTGAAGAGTGACAAACTTCAAATAAGAGTTCTGTTCAAGAATAATCTCGATATCTTCACCAAGAATTACTTCTCCATCATTTTCGACGATAACGGTAGCGCGAGCACCTTGGCCTACAGTAATTCGAACCCTCGATAGCTCTACTTGCCCAACCTGCATTTGCTTTCGTTTGAGATGAATCGGTTCTGACAACTCAGTCGAAGCAGCAATCTGAAGATGAAACATTGTTTCGGCTTCTGCATGAACTCGCTGAACAATGACATCATCTGACTGGGATGCCGAAGAGACAAGTTCGCGAGAAATCCTACTTGCAGTGACGCCAGCGGGTAGTGCGTCTCTAGCAATAAGCGACTCAACGGAACTTATAACTGATGTCCCGTCATGCAACCCTGCTAATCGGCTAAGAGGTGTAAATCTCCATGCCTCTTCGCGTCCTGTGGGAGTGAGATAGTTAGTAGCAAGAACTGACATTAACCAACCGCACCTTCCATTTGGAGTTCGATGAGGCGATTGAGTTCGAGTGCGTACTCCATCGGCAATTCGCGAGCGATAGGTTCGATGAATCCTCGAACGATCATTGCCATTGCTTCGTCTTCTTTTAATCCGCGTGACATCAAATAGAAGAGTTGATCATCGCTAATCTTTGACACCGTAGCTTCGTGACCCATCGACACATCATCTTCGCGAATATCAACATAAGGATATGTATCCGAACGTGAAATCGTATCGACCAGAAGAGCATCACATTTCACGGTGCTCTTTGAATGGTGAGCACCTTCCTGGATTTGGACCAAGCCGCGATATGAAGTTCTTCCTCCACCTCGAGCAACAGATTTTGAGATAATTGTCGAAGATGTATATGGAGCAGCGTGAACCATCTTTGCTCCTGCATCTTGATGTTGTCCCTCCCCTGCAAAAGCGATTGAAAGTGTCTCGCCCTTTGCGTGAGGTCCCATTAAGAAAACTGCTGGATACTTCATGGTCACTTTGGAACCAATGTTTCCGTCAATCCATTCCATCGTTGCACCTTCGGCACATGTAGCGCGCTTAGTTACTAGGTTATAAACGTTGTTAGACCAATTTTGAATGGTCGTGTAACGAACTCGTGCACCCTTTTTAACAATAATTTCTACAACTGCAGAGTGCAAAGAGTCAGATTTGTAAATTGGAGCGGTGCAACCTTCAACATAATGAATGTATGAATCTTCATCAGCGATAATCAATGTACGTTCAAACTGGCCCATGTTTTCCGTGTTGATACGGAAATAGGCTTGCAGTGGAATATCCACATGAACACCTTTAGGCACATAGATGAAAGAGCCACCAGACCAGACGGAAGTATTGAGTGCAGCGAACTTGTTATCTCCAACAGGGATAACCGATCCAAAATATTCCTTAAAGAGTTCAGGATGTTGTTTTAAGCCTGAATCGGTGTCAAGGAAAATTACACCCTGCTTCTCCAGATCTTCACGAATAGAGTGATAAACAACCTCTGACTCGTATTGCGCGGCAACTCCAGAAACTAAACGCTGTTTCTCTGCTTCAGGTATACCCAAGCGGTCATAGGTGTTCTTAATCTCTTCAGGCAGTTCTTCCCACGTTGTCGCTTGCTTCTCTGTAGAGCGAACGAAATATTTAATAGTGTCGAAGAAGATCCCAGATAGGTCAGATCCCCACGTTGGCATTGGCTTCTTATCAAATAGCGCCAAACCTTTAAGGCGAAGATCGAGCATCCATTGCGGTTCAGACTTCTTAGACGATATGTCGCGAACAACATCTTCGTTGAGTCCACGTCGAGAGTTGGCGCCGGCTGTGTCGGTATCAGACCAACCGTATTCGTAGTTACCTAATCCCTCTAGTTCTGGATGTGCGATTGTCATTATTTCCCTCCGGTTGATGACACGAGCGTTTTAGAAATACGTGGAATGTAAGTTGTGCACACGCCGTCACCATGTGCGATGGTTGCTAATCGTTGAACATGCGTACCAAGCAATCGAGAGAATGCTTCAGTCTCGGCTTCACACAACTGCGGAAATTGTGCGGCTACGTGTGCAATAGGACAATGATGTTGGCAAAGCTCATCTCCGTTTTCACGGGCGAGAACATTTGCGGCATATCCTTCATCGGTCAAAACTCGCGCCAGCGCATCTACTTGAGCACCTTCTTGTGAGCCAGAAATGACGGGCAAAAGCATTCGCTCAATTTCATCCGCGCGAGATTTCGCAAAATCGGCAAGTGCAGAATCCCCCATTGCCGACGCTAGGAATTTAAGAGCGGCTACTGCCAAGTCGTCATAACTATGTTCAAATTTTTCTCGTCCGCCATCGGTCATCACGAATACTTTGGAAGGTCGTCCGCGACCCCGGCTTATTGCCGAATGGGGCTCCCGAGCTTCAAGGGCTCCATCAGCAACTAATGCATCTAAATGACGACGAATGCCTGCTGGCGTTAATCCCAGATTTGCCGCAAGCACGACCGCCGTAGTTGGCCCATTCTCCAGAATTGAGCGAGCTACCAGGTCCCGGGTGCGGGGATCATCCCCTAAAGGACCTCCGGAGGCTGCACTCTTTTTCACAACAGAAGTGTGTCGTAATTCGCCTCTTAGCGCCAGTTGGAGACGGGTGCGCCGTGCCACACCTCGACAAGCCCTGCCATCGCCCCATATTCAGCGCCTACGACCTAGGCTACGGGTCATGATGAGAAGCCGACTTGAGCGCGCACTATCCCCACTTATCGGACTACTCCTTGTTCTTCAGGCAGGGATTGTCGTCACTGGCGGCGCGGTTCGCCTCACTGGCTCAGGATTGGGATGTCCAACGTGGCCAGAATGTACGCATGGATCAATTGCCCCCGTACCTCATCAGGCTCAAGGTGTTTTCCATTCATGGATTGAATTTGGTAATCGACTTCTCACTTTCGCACTGATCGCTGCATCAATTGCAGTTATCGTGGCAATCGTACGATTGAAACGCAAAGATATTAGAACTTTGGGAATCTGGCAGCTTCTTGGAATCATCGCTCAAATACCCCTGGGTGGAATTACAGTTCTTACTCATCTCAATCCAATTCCTGTAGCAGGACACTTCCTTCTTTCCATTGCACTCATAGCAGCGGGAACTACGCTTTTTGAACGCAGGCACATCAACGCTGTAACTTCTCGCGCCATCGAGATGAAGAATTTCCTCTTAGCCCGAATTCATATCATTTTAAGCGCCCTAGTAATAATCGTAGGAACAGTTGTTACCGGAAGCGGTCCTAACGCTGGTGACATCTCCGCTCCACGGTTTAACATAAGTATCGATCGCGTCGCATGGTTACATGCAGGGCTGGTTATTGCTTTAATGGTTGTAACAGTCGCACTCTTCTTCTCATGTAATGACTCTCTTCTGAGAAAACGCATAAAGATATTTATCGTGGCAGCGCTAGCGCAAGGCGCGATTGGTTTTGCGCAGTACTACCAAGGTCTTCCCGAATTACTTGTTGGCATGCATTTACTTGGAGTCACCCTCGTATGGATCAGCGCCTGGCGCATCCACCTAGCTGCTCAGATCGGAAAATTGCGATGACACGTTCACTTCCAGCCTGGAGCGAATTAGATGATCGCGCAGTTGCCTATGCGCGCGCACTCGCCATGGATGCTGTCCAGAAAGTTGGAAACGGACATCCCGGCACAGCAATGTCCTTAGCGCCAGTTGCATACTCACTCTTTCAGCGCCATCTCGTTCATGACCCATCAGACCCGCAATGGCTTGGTCGAGATCGCTTCATACTTTCGTGCGGCCATTCTTCAATGACTTTATACACTCAACTTTTCTTTAGTGGCTATGGTGTTGAACTTTCAGATTTGCAGGAATTTCGCACATGGGGTGCGCTAACTCCGGGACATCCCGAGTATGGTCACACCGCAGGAGTAGAGACAACAACTGGCCCACTGGGTGCAGGTGTTGCCAATGCAGTCGGTATGGCAATGGCTGCACGCTACGAAAAAGGACTTCTCGATCCTGATGCTGCATTGGGTCAGAGTATTTTTGATCACCGCATTTGGGTTATTTGCTCCGATGGTGATCTTCAAGAAGGTGTAAGTGCTGAAGCGTCCTCTCTAGCGGGCACTCAACAATTAGGTCTTCTCAACATGATTTACGACGATAACCGCATATCCATTGAAGGTGACACGCACGCAGCTTTTACCGAAGATGTTTCTGGACGCTATCGGGCATATGGATGGGAAGTTCTAGAAGTCTCCACTCTGCCAGATGGAAATGTTGATCGTGCCAACCTTGAAAAAGCAATCATTCAAGCTAATTCCCAGATGCTTAAACCAACTCTCATTAGATTGAAGACTGTTATTGCATGGCCCGCACCAACAGCAAAGGGAACTTCCAAGTCACACGGATCGGCGCTAGGCGAGAAAGAGATTGCCGAAACCAAGAAAGTTTTAGGACTTAACCCTGAAGAACATTTTGCAATGCCAGAGGAAGTTTTACAGCATGTACGTCAAGTAAAAGTTCGCGGCGCTGCTGGACGCGTTCAATGGAATGAATCATTTGCTCAATGGGAGCGCACCAATCCAGATCGAGCACAACTTCTTGCCCGTCTACGCGATAGATCACTTCCCCAAGGATGGCAAGAATCGATTCCAGAATTCCCCGCTGGTAAAGATGTTTCCACGCGCAAAGCCTCAGGCGATGTCATCATGAAGATCTCTGAAATCCTTCCAGAATTTTGGGGTGGCTCTGCAGACCTAGCCGAAAGCAATAACACGACTATCGAAGGCGGCGGATCGTTCTTGCCCGCTTCTAGCGAAATGGTTAATGCCAATCCTTACGGCCGGATTGTTCACTTTGGAATCCGTGAACATGCAATGGGATCTATCCTTAACGGAATTACATTGCACGGCCTAACAAGAACTTTCGCAGGTACTTTCTTAGTCTTCAGCGATTACATGCGCCCATCAGCACGTCTTGCCTCTCTCATGAAACTTGGCGTGACTTTTGTGTGGAGTCATGATTCCATCGGGCTTGGCGAGGATGGTCCTACTCATCAACCAGTTGAACACATAGCAGCGCTTCGTGCCATTCCTGGACTTGCAGTCATCCGTCCTGCCGATGCAAATGAAGTTGCAATCGCTTGGCGTGAAATTCTTCTTCGCGATCTTCCTTCTGCAATTTTGCTTTCACGGCAAAACTTGCCTGTCTTTGATCGCACTATCGCTTCTAGCGCAGAAGGCGTTGCTAAAGGTGCCTACATTCTCAAAGAAGCAAGCAGTAAGCCCTCGGCAATTCTCATTGCTACCGGGTCTGAAGTTTCATTAGCGATGAGCGCTCAAGAGATATTAGAAGCAGAAGGAGTTCCAACTCGCGTAGTTAGCGCGCCTTGTCTTGAGTGGTTCGCAGAACAATCTCCAGATTATCGCGAAACTGTAATTCCAGCCTCGGTCCCTACTCGTGTAAGTATTGAAGCGGGAATTGCTATGGGTTGGAGGGACCTCGTCGGAGATAAAGGTTCATCAATTTCAATTGAGCATTTCGGCGCCTCCGCCTCCGCGTCAGTGTTGTTTAAGGAGTTCGGATTCACTGCCCAAGCAATTGTTTCGGAAGTTAAGCGACTCCTGTCGTGATTGACATTGCCAGTGGCGGTACATCTATCTGGCTCGATGATCTTTCTCGGAGCAAGATTTCTGGTACTGATTCGCACTCTCTCCCTCAACGAATCGCGCTCTGTGGCGTGGTTGGAGTAACTACCAACCCCAGTATTTTCAATGCCGCCATCTCAAAGGGAAGTGAATACTCTGCAGACATCGCTTCAATGCGCGGGCAATCCTCTGAGGAAATAGTTAAGAAGTTAACGACTGATGATGTTCGACAGGCATGCGATCTTTTCTTGCCAATTTACACTCAATCTCAAGGAATTGATGGCCGAGTCTCAATAGAAGTTGATCCAAGATCAGCACACCAAACTCAGGTGACAGTCGCTGAAGGGTTAGAACTCTGGAAGATAGTTGATCGCCCCAATGTAATGATCAAAGTCCCTGCGACACTTGAAGGATTGCCCGCAATTACCGCCCTGATTGCTGAAGGTGTCAGCGTAAATGTGACGCTAATCTTTTCAGCCGAGCGCTATGGCCAGGTCGTTGATGCTTTCATGGCTGGACTTGAAGCTCGTTTAGCCGCGGGCAAAGAGATTGCGAACGTGACCTCGGTCGCTTCGCTTTTCGTAAGTCGTATTGACACTGCAATTGATGCTCTTATTAAAAGCCATGAATCCCCCACTGCGAAGAATCTATTGGGCAAAGCCGCAATCGCTAACGCAGTACTTGCCTATGAACTTTATGAAGGAAAATTAGATTCACAACGCTGGCGCGAACTTCAGTCCCAAGGCGCTCGCATGCAAAGGTTGCTCTGGGCCTCAACGGGAGTAAAGGATCCTGATTATTTGGACACTCGGTATGTAGTGGAATTAGTTGCCCCTAATACTGTTAACACGATGCCCCAGGCAACTTTGGATGCACTCGTTGACCATGGTTCTCTGCATCCTGTCGAACTCACCACTCGATATTCCGAGGCGGCCGAAACGATTGCATCCTTAAGCAAGTTGGGAATCTCATTGCCTGTCATCACGCATGAACTTGAAGTAGATGGTGTACTGAAATTTGAGCAAGCATGGAACGAACTTCTAGCCAACGTTGAAAAGGCCGCATCGTAATGATTTCCATGCATGGTGATATCACTTCTCGTATCGATCATATGGATTCGCGGTACCAACAGTTAGTGCAAGCTAACGAGCGATTGGGCCGCAAAGATGCAACGCTCTGGGGTCCTGAAGCCCAACAAGAGGCGCAAATACGCCTGAACTGGATAGACCTCCCCTCTACCTCACGGGAACTATTACCTGAATTGGATGCGCTGAGTGCACGCTATAGGCATTGCACGAGAGTAATTCTTTGCGGCATGGGTGGGTCCTCTCTTGCCCCTGAAGTAATTGCCGCCACTTACAACAAAGAAATATTTATTCTTGATAGCACTGATCCAACGTACTTATCCCACGCTTTGCTCGGCGATTTTTCTCATACAGTGATTGTCGTGAGCTCTAAATCTGGTGGGACTATTGAAACTGCATCTGCGCGCGCTCTCTTTGAAACTCATTTGCTTGCACTTGGACTAGTTCCACAAGAACATATGGTGATTGTTACCGATCCTGGTTCTCCCCTGGACATTGATGCGCGATCTCGTCAATTCATTGTTATCAATGCAGATCCACATGTTGGTGGTCGATTCAGCGCACTCAGCGCTTTTGGATTGGTGCCAGCTGCATTAATTGGAATAGATGTATCAGTTCTATTGGATAGCGCCTACGACGCTCTTGAACAACTCAAGGGTGAGCATTCTCCAGCAGTAGGTGCGGCCTATCTCATGGCCCATTGTTCTGGTCAGTACATCTCTTTCAGTGATTCTCAATCAGGAATGCCAGGGCTTTCAGATTGGATCGAACAACTAGTTGCCGAATCCACGGGAAAAAATCAAGTAGGACGACTTCCTGTTGTCATAGAAGAATCAAACGCGCCTGTAAGCGGTGACGCTCTACGAATTGCTTTCAACGGAAATGCGGACCTCGTAGTCGAGGGAGATCTTGGCGCCCAGTTTATTTTTTGGGAATGGACTACTGCCCTTATCGGCGTGGCACTTGCCATCGATCCTTATAACCAACCCAATGTCACAGAGGCAAAGAATCAAACATCAGCGCTACTACAACTGTGGTCTGGAAAACTCCCTGTGCTTACATGCAATGCACACGATGGCTCCGTAGAAATATTCTCCAAAGAAACCACCGTACAAGATACGTTGATGGCAATCATCGATTCGGTCTCATCAGATGGCTACATTTCGGTGATGGCCTATCTCGATCGATTGAAAGATGCTCAGCTAGCTCAAATCCGTCGAGTCCTTGCAGATAAAAGCGGCAGACCCGTGACATTTGGTTGGGGTCCACGTTTTCTTCACTCCACCGGTCAATTCCATAAGGGTGGTCAGCAAAACGGAATCTTCTTACAAATTACGGGTGAGACAGAGAACGACATTGCAATTCCAGGCAAAGATTTCTCTTTTCACACATTGATCATGGCTCAAGCCTTGGGAGATGCGCAGGCTCTTGAATCTAGAGGTTTCACCGTGATGAGATTACATATAACTAATCGCGCAGATGGTGTAGCCGAAATTTTGGCAGCATCACGATCTATCGTCTAGCTACTAGTAAATGACTGCGTGAACTACTCGTCATCTCCGCGAAGTTTGGCAAGAGCATCTTCTAAAATTTGAAAGCCTTCTGCCTCGCTACGACGCTCTTTTACATATGCCAAGTGGGTCTTGTATGGCTCGTTCTTAATTGGGCTCGGAGGGTTCGCTTTGTCACGACCGGCTGGATAGCCACATCGTGGGCAATCCCATTCCGCAGGAATAATCACCGTTGCATCTTCAGCAAATGAAGGCTTCGTCTCATGACCATTCGAGCACCAATAGGAAACTTGAAAACGTCCGATTGATTCGCCGCGCTCGGCCTCGCCCATAGGGCCGGCACCAACACGACTTCCGCGAATTGCGCTTCCGCCTGCCATAACTACTCCTTCAGTAATTGCTACCTAAACTAACTCTTCTGTATTGCGCTTCTATGTCTGCTGTAAATATGAGAGTAAGAAAACTACGAAACTTTTGCTGCGAACTACTTAAGAACCAGGCTCAGAGCAACTACTCCTGCGAACCATAGACCGCCAACCACGATTGTGATGCGATCTAGGTTGCGCTCGACGACTGAGGAACCACCGTAATTGGAGGAAATTCCGCCACCAAATAAGTCTGAAAGACCGCTTCCCTTGCCCTTATGTAACAGGACAAGCATGATCATCAAAACACTTGTGACTACCAACAAGATCGATAGACCTAGCTTCATAACCGACTCCTAAAGTTCTTTCTCAGGTGACCCGCGTTCGGGGCAAAGGATACTGTAAATCAGCCTGCTAGATGAAACTTAGCGATTTTTGCCAATTCTTCCGGATCCAGGCTCGCTCCCCCGATAAGGGCGCCATCGACATCCTCTTTCTTCATAATTTCGGCGATATTTGCAGACTTTACGGAGCCGCCATAGAGGATTCGCATGGATTGGGCAATCTCTGGCGAACCAATCTCTTCAATCTCTCCGCGGATAGCTGCACACACTTCTTGTGCATCCTCAGGAGTTGCTGTCTTGCCCGTCCCAATTGCCCATACTGGTTCATAGGCAATCACAATCTTTTTCAAATCCGGCTTGGAAAGGTTAACCAAGCCTGCTCGTACTTGGCGAATCACATGAGAGACGTGAGTACCGGATTCACGAACTGCTAGCTCTTCACCAACACAAAAAATCGGAATCAAGTCATGAGCAAGGGCAGCTTTAACTTTTCTATTAACAAGGGCGTCGTCTTCCTTGTGAATTGCTCGGCGCTCGCTATGCCCGACAACTACAAATGTGCACCCTAACTTTGAAAGCATGGAGCCTGAGATGTCGCCAGTAAAGGCACCATTTGATTCAGGTGATAAGTCTTGGGCACCATAAAGAAGACGAAGTCGATCTCCATCAACAAGAGTTTGTACAGAACGAATATCAGTAAAGGGAGGGATGACAGCGATATCGACTTCGTCATAGTCCTTGTCGCTCAAGCTGTAGACCAGTTTTTGAGTCACTGCAATAGCTTCGAGATGGTTGAGATTCATCTTCCAGTTGCCTGCCATCAATGGCTTGCGCATCTTTGTTCCCCTTGCATCGGTTGGTAAATGAATCGAACTATTAGAGACCTAAAGCAGTTAAACCTGGAAGAGCTTTACCTTCGAGATATTCTAAGGATGCGCCACCGCCAGTTGAAATATACCCAAAATCGGAATCTGAAAAGCCCAGAAGTCGAACCGCAGCAGCAGAATCGCCGCCTCCAACCACTGTCATTCCCGAAACCTCTGTCAGCGCCTTCGCTACTACGCGGGTTCCCTCGGCAAATGCAGGGAATTCGAAAACTCCCATTGGCCCATTCCAAAAGACGGTTTTGCATTGAGAAATAGCGCTCGCAAAATCCAACGCAGATTCGGGCCCAATATCAAGTCCCATCTGATCTGATGAAATGTCATCGACTCCTACTATCGTTGCAGGAGAATCTGCAGCAAAAGCTCTCGCAGTCACAATGTCGCTAGGAAGCCTCAAGTCAACACCTAAGACTTCTGCCCTTGCAATTAATTCCTTAACTACAGGGATGGAATCTACTTCGACCATTGATTTACCAATGTTCTTGCCCTGAGCAGCGAGAAATGTAAAAACCATTCCTCCACCAATTGCCAGGACATTGACCTTCTCTAGCAAGTTGGAAATTACGCCAATTTTATCTGAGACTTTTGCACCGCCGAGAATCACTCCATAAGGCCGTTGTGGGTCTTGGGTAAGTTTCTTGAGAACTTCTACTTCAGCACTGACAAGGAAGCCTGGTGCGTGAGGAAGTAGCGCAGGTAGATCGAAGACTGAGGCATGTTTGCGGTGAACCGCTCCAAAACCATCCCCTACATATCCATCGGCAAGGGATGCTAATTCTTTTGCGAATTCTGCGCGTTCGACTTCATCCTTGCTTGTTTCAGCAGCAGTGAATCGAAGGTTTTCCAATAGAAGAATTTCGCCGGCGCTTAAAGAAGTTGCTTGCTCGGCGGGATTGCTTCCGGCAAAAATCACTGGACGTCCTAGCAATTCAGAAAGGCGAAGCGCCACGGGAGCAAGTGATAACTCTGGTTTAACTTCACCCTTTGGTCGACCTAAATGCGCGCCGATAACCAGAGATGCTCCGCCTTTGAGAAGGAAGTTAATCGTGGGAAGCGAGGCACGGATGCGGCCATCATCTGTGATGACTCCATCCTTGAGCGGCACATTTAGATCACACCGAAGAAAGATTCGCTTGCCAGCAATGTCAAGCGATTCGAGAGATGACATTAGAGAGATTGACCTACAAGTTTAATGAGATCAACGAGGCGGTTTGAATAACCCCATTCATTGTCATACCAGCCAACAACTTTGGCAGTACTTCCGACAGCCTTGGTGAGGCCAGAGTCAAAGATGCACGAGGAAGGATCTGTGACGATATCTGATGAAACGATTGGATCTTCGGTGTAGGACATAAAGCCTTTGAGGTAGCCATTTGCCGCTGCCTTCATTGCTGCATTGATATCAGCCGCTGTAACTTCCTTGGCAAGTTCAACAGTTAAGTCAGTGACAGAACCAGTTGGAACTGGAACGCGCAATGCATATCCATCTAACTTGCCTTTGAGCTCTGGCAAAACCAAGCTGATTGCCTTGGCTGCACCCGTTGAAGTTGGAATGATATTTGTTGCGGCAGCGCGAGCGCGGCGTAAATCTTTGTGAGGGAAATCAAGAATCACTTGGTCGTTCGTGTAAGCGTGAATGGTGGTCATCAATCCACGGACAATTCCAAATTCATCATTGAGAACCTTCGCCATTGGAGCAAGGCAGTTAGTAGTACATGATGCGTTAGAAATAATGTGATGGTTAGCGGGATCATAATTCTTATGGTTAACACCCATAACAATCGTGATGTCTTCATCGGAAGCTGGCGCAGAAATGATGACTTTCTTGGCACCGGCAGCAATGTGTTTGCCAGCATCGGCAGCTTTGGTGAAGTGGCCTGTTGATTCAACAACGATTTCTGCCCCTAGCGAACCCCATGGCAGGGCTGCTGGATCGCGCTCTGCAAATACTTTCATTGTCTTGCCGCCTACAGTCAAAGTGTCAGCGGTGTAAGAGACCTCAAGTCCCAAACGGCCCAATATTGAGTCATATTTAAGAAGGTGGGCCAAGGTCGCGTTATCTGTTAAATCGTTGATACCGACAATTTCAACCTCAGGAGAGGTCAATGCGGCGCGAAAAAGATTGCGTCCAATACGTCCAAAACCATTAATTCCAATTGCAGTCACGATAAACCTCGCTTAGTGTTGAGTTCGCGCCCCTGGGAGATGTATGGCGGGTTAGCGAAAAGTTGACCACAACACTGGGGTATTGGTAAATCTTATCAGGCTCACTACTCCCACTACTCAGCCGATTGAAATGTTATTTAGCACTCATTCGGGTGAATGGGTCGAATCAGGCGATAATCCAGCCTCGGTATCGGCAATCCCTAGCTCGGAGGCACGCTTATCTGCCATCGCTAATAAGCGACGAATTCGTCCTGCAATCGCATCTTTAGTCATGGCCGGAACTGCCAACGATCCCAATTCTTCGAGGCTGGCTTGCCCATGATTGATGCGCAGCTCCCCCGCCTCTTTGAGGTGATCTGGAATATCAGGACCTAAAATTTCCATGGCACGTGCAACACGCGCAGAGGCGGCAACCGCTGCTCGAGCAGAACGTCGCAGGTTGGCATCATCAAAATTTGCTAAGCGATTTGCGGTAGCACGAACCTCTCGTCGCATCCGACGCTCTTCCCACGCCAGAACGCTTTCATGAGCACCGAGACGAGTAAGCAATACTCCTATCGCATCGCCATCTCGAATAACTACGCGATCAACTCCTCGAACTTCACGAGCCTTGGCAACAATTCCTAAACGCCGCGCCGCACCAACAAGTGCAAGCGCAGCCTCTGGGCCAGGGCAGGTAATTTCTAGTGACGATGAACGGCCAGGTTCGGTGAGAGAGCCATGGGCGATAAATGCACCACGCCATGCCGCTTCTGCATCGCAGATTGCTGCAGAAACAACTTGCGGTGGCAAGCCTCGTACTGGACGACCATTTGCATCAACGAGTCCCGTTTGGCGGGCGAGGGCTTCTCCATCGCTAATAACTCGGACGACATACCTATTTCCTTTGCGCAGTCCGCTAGATGATAAGACGGCAAGATCACTCTCATGTCCATAAACATCTGCAATATCTTTTCGTAAACGGCGTGCGCTTTGAGCAGCGTCGAGTTCAACTTCAACAACAATTTTGCCAGCAACAATGTGCAGGCCTCCAGCGAAACGTAATAGGGCCGAAACTTCTGCTTTGCGGCAACATGGCTTAGTGACGGCCAATCGGCTCAGTTCATCTTTTACTGCTGAAGTCATCGCCATGTGCCTATCCAACCAGGCTATTGCTCATGATGTGCGCGAATACGGAGGTCAATTTTCTAGGATCATGGTGAACACTTCCCGGAGCCATTCGAACATCCTCAACTACGAGAGTTCCGCCCATTTTTGCGACCTGGTCTTGCAGCAAAGGCATATCTCGTACAACTGAGGTGTCGGCTATCACATAGTCCCATCTCATATCAGGGGCATACTCTCCAACAATCTGAAGATGTTCCTGCGGGGTTGATCCAGCAAATTCGCTTCCTTGGATTGCGGGGTCAGCATCCAGATTGAGAACGATAATCCTCTTCGCCGTCGACTGACTGAGAGCGTAGCGCTGTTGCGGAACTAGAAAATGTGGAAGCACACTTGTGAACCACGATCCCGGGCCCATCGTGATCCATTGCGCGCGAGCAATAGCATCGAGCGCTTCGGGGCGAGCGGGAGGACTCTCGGGCAAGATTCGTAAAGAATCCAATGTGCCATGAGCAGTAGCAACTTGTTCTTGACCACGAATCACCACGCGACCAATTGATGTAAGAAAAGTGCCTTCAATATCCAGCGGCACTGCTGCCATGGGAAGAACACGACCTACAACTTTCAACAAAGATGCCACACGATCTAACCCTTTTACAGGATCTACATCGCGATCCCACAGAGCCGCCAACAATATATTTCCAACAGCGTGACCTTGCATGGAACCATCTCCAGAAAACCTGTATTGCATTATCTCTGCCCAACTACGACCCCACTCATCATCACCGCACAATGCAGCAAGGGCCATACGTAAATCCCCTGGTGGAAAAATTGGGAACTCACGGCGTAATCGCCCGCTTGAACCTCCATTATCTGCAACAGTTACAATCGCCGTAATATTCTGCGTTAACTGCCGTAAGGATTTTAGGGTTGTGGCTAATCCATGCCCGCCACCGAGCGATACAACTTTTGTACCAAGCAACTCAGACACTATTCACGACCGACATCTCGATGCACTGCTTTGGCGTCTAGATCAATTGGTCCCTTAAAATCATTGATGCGCCGTGCTATCTCTTGGGCAATAGCGACGCTTCGATGTTTACCGCCAGTGCACCCAATTGCGATGGTCACATACTTCTTTCCTTCACGCAGATACCCCTGGGACATTTCGCTGAAAAGGGATACATAGTCATCAATAAACTTATTAACACCAGGAGAATTCAAAACATGAGTACTTACTTCCTTCGACATGCCAGTGAGCGGACGAAGCTCGGGTATCCAATGTGGGTTAGGTATGAATCGGCAATCAAGAACTAAATCCGCGTCAACAGGCATTCCATATTTATAGCCAAATGATAAAACGTTAACTCGTACTCCATTAGCCTGCCCATCGGCAAAAATCTCACCAATTCTCTTTTCAAGTTGATGGACATTTAGATTGCTGGTATCAATAACAACATCGGCACGAGATCGTAGATCCTCAAGCCGCGAACGCTCTCGAGAAATGCCATCGAGAATACGATCCTCTCCTTGAAGGGGATGAGGTCGGCGCGTTGACTCAAAACGTTGTACTAGCGCCTGATCAGTCGAATCTAAGAAAAGAAGTCGATGAGGAATCGAAGCGCTTTCAAGTGCGACAAGTGAATTATTAAGGTCATCAAAGAATCGACCACTACGAACATCCACCACAACTGCCATTGACGACCAATCAGCATTCTCCGTTTGCGCAATCAGCGAAGGCAATAAAGAGGCTGGAAGATTATCAACTACATACCAGCCAAGATCCTCTAGCGCATGGGCGACAGTTGATCTGCCCGCTCCGGACATTCCAGTGAGTATCAGTACTTCTCGCGATGTTTTCATATCACTGCAATCTTGTCGTATCTGTCAAGAACCTTCAAGAATTTCTCCAGTTTGCGCATCAACGTTGATCACTTCCTCACGAATGACGCTAGAAGCCACTATTGAGGCAATTTTGCTACCAATTCCAGGAACTTTAGCGATCTCTTCCTCACTAGCTTTGCGGATTGCCGCCACGGATCCAAATACTTTGAGTAGGGCGCTACGGCGCGACTCCCCTAGCTGAGGAATCTCATCGAGGAGAGATTCCAACATGACCTTGGAACGACGTGACCGATGAAATGTAATTGCAAATCTGTGCGCTTCATCTCGAACACGTTGCAAGAGATAAAGCCCTTCACTGGTGCGAGGCAAAATCATCGGATCACTTGACCCCGGAATCCACACTTCTTCTAATCGTTTTGCTAATCCACACAACGGGATATCGCTCATACCGTTTTCTTGGAGGGCTCTAGCAGCTGCAGATACTTGAGGTGCTCCTCCGTCCACGATTATTAATTGAGGAGGATACGAGAATCTAGAACTCTTCGCGCCAAGATCTTGCAGCTCAGAAACATCTACATCTGTCTCTGCAATAAGTCTTTTAAGTCGTCGAGTGATTACTTGGTGTATGGCGCGAGTGTCATCCCATGCGCTTTCAGTATCAATGATAAATCTTCGATATTCACTCTTTTTAGGCACACCGTCCTCGAATACAACCATGGAGGCAACTACCGAGGTTCCTGAAATATTGGAAATATCAAAGCACTCTATGCGAAGCGGTGGTTGTTTGAGATTCAGTGCCTCTTGAATTTCAAGGAGCGCCTTTCCACTTACCGCCGAATCAGCCGACCGCTTGTTAACATATTGAATCAATGCATAATGAGCATTGCGCTCTACTGTCTTTAGGACATCGAGCTTCTCCCCGCGCTGAGGAACTCTTATCTCCACTTTCGCGCCCCGAAGATTTGTTAGCCATCCCTCTAGTGACACATGATCCGATGGAAGTTCGTTGATGATAATCTCTGTGGGAATATCGGACACATCGCTATGACTATAAATTGATGCGAAGAGCGCCGAAAGTTCGTCCTCTCCCTCAATCGATAATTTTTGATCTACAAGCCACGAACGAGATCCCCTGATAGCTCCACCTCTGACCATGAAAATCGATCCTGCTACATGCATGCCTTCTCGGTGGATAGCGATGACATCTGCCGAGAAGTTCTCCGAGATACTCGCATCCGAGGATTCACGCGCTCGTTCCATCGATGATATTTGATCGCGTATTTTGGCCGCTCTTTCAAACTCTTCATTGGCAGAGGCAGCATCCATCTCCTTCTGCAAAGTTGGAAGTAGGTCGCCTTTGCCTGCATCCATGAAAGAGATTAAACGTTGCGCCAATGCGGTGTGATCGGGTTGAGTAATCCAACCAACGCACGGAGCCGAACATTTACCGATATCGCCAAGAAGGCATTGACGTCCGGTCCGTCGAGCTTTTTCAAAATTGCCAGCAGAGCATGACCTCACCGGAAAGACCTTCAGAATTACGTCAAAGGTGTTCCTCAACGCCCACGTATGGGTAAAGGGACCGAAATACTTTAACCCTGGACGTTTTTGTTTACGAGTAATAAAGACGCGAGGGAATTCATCGTTAATAGAAATTGCTAAATATGGGTAAGACTTATCATCTCTAAACTGAACGTTATATGTGGGCTCAAATTGCTTAATCCACGAAAATTCGAGCTGAAGAGCCTCAACTTCGCTATCGACGATTGTCCAATCCACTCTAACCGCTTCATGAACCATGCGGTTAGTGCGCTCTGGAAGGTTTCCTTGAAAATAGTTATTGAGCCGAGACTTAAGACTCAGTGCCTTGCCGACATAAATAACTTTATCGTTCTGATTGAAAAACCGATAGACACCTGGCAGCGCCGGGACATCTTGCGGGCGGTAGCTGCTGGGTTCACTCATTACTTCTTACCCGAAACGCTCTTTCGATTGTTTCCCAATATCTCGGCGAGGTAATGTCCTGTATAACTTGCTGAATTCTTTGCGACATCTTCAGGGGTACCTTCAGCTATCACTGTGCCACCTCGGAAACCACCTTCTGGCCCCATATCAATCACCCAGTCTGCGGACTTAATGACATCAAGATTGTGCTCGATAACAACAACGGTATTTCCAGTATCTACTAGGCGATTAAGAACGCCCAGTAACTTACTCACATCTTCAAAATGCAAACCAGTCGTAGGCTCATCAAGAACATAAATCGTTCTTCCTGTCGAACGGCGTTGAAGTTCGGTTGCTAATTTCACGCGTTGAGCCTCTCCACCAGAGAGCGTTGGCGCAGATTGACCTAGTCGAACATATCCCAATCCGACATCACATAACGTTTTTAAGAAACGAGCGATGGTAGGCACTGCATCGAAGAAATCTCTTGCCTGTTCGATAGGCATATCAAGGACTTCCGCAATTGTCTTTCCTTTGAAATGTACTTCTAAGGTCTCACGGTTATATCGAGCCCCATGACAAACCTCGCAAGGTACGTACACGTCGGGAAGAAAATTCATCTCAATTGTGATCGTGCCTTCGCCAGCACAATTCTCGCATCGTCCACCTTTAACGTTAAACGAGAATCGCCCTTGCAGATATCCACGAACCTTGGCTTCGGTTGTTTCGGCAAATAGGGCGCGAATCTTGTCGAAAACACCTGTATACGTCGCAGGATTAGAGCGTGGTGTGCGACCGATTGGTGATTGATCGACATGAACTACTTTGTCCAGCAAATCAATGCCAGTAACAGTTCTATGGCGGCCAGGCACCATCCGTGCCCCATTGAGTTTATTTGCCAGCGTCACGTACACAATGTCATTAATCAGTGTGGATTTTCCAGAGCCACTCACGCCAGTTACTGCGACAAAGGCGCTAAGCGGAATGGCTACATCGATATCTTTGAGGTTGTTCTCCTTGGCACCTTTAACAACTAAGCGTCGCTTGGGATCAACTGGGCGCCTTTCTGCGGGAATCGCGATGGACTTCCGTCCCGAGAGATAAGCCCCAGTAATAGATTCTTCAGAATCTAAGAGTGATTGATAATCACCTGAAACTACAACTTTTCCACCATGCTCACCCGCACCCGGCCCAATATCTACGATCCAATCAGCGGCGCGGATTGTCTCTTCATCGTGTTCTACAACAATGAGAGTATTTCCTAAGTCTCGCAGTCGGGTGAGAGTTTCTATAAGGCGGCGATTGTCACGTTGATGCAAACCAATACTTGGTTCATCGAGAACATATAGAACTCCAACTAATCCAGAGCCAATTTGAGTTGCAAGGCGGATGCGTTGAGCTTCTCCCCCGGATAAAGTGGCAGCCGGCCTCTCGAGAGAAAGGTAATCCAATCCAACATCCAATAAGAATCCTAAACGAGCATGAACTTCTTTCATTACTCGTTCAGCAATTTGGCTCTCACGAGCATTGAGCTCGATGCTCTTAAGAAAATCTGCGGTATCAGATATTGAAAGAGCACAAATTTGAGCAATATTCTTTCCACCGACTGTAACTGCGAGCACCTCTGGCTTTAGACGGGCTCCTTTGCACGCTGGACAAGGGATTTGTCGCATATAGCCTTCAAACTTCTCTCTACTGAATTCACTATCTGTTTCACCATGACGACGATGGATAAAGGGAATAACACCTTCAAATCCCGTCGAGTAGTTACGAGTGCGACCGTAACGATTCTTGTACTTCACATGCACTTCATATTGATACCCCTGCAAAATGGCATCTTTTGCTTTGGCTGATAATTTCTTCCAGGGATTATCTAATGAAAAATTAACCTCTCCTGCCAACGCTTCAAGGAGTCTTAAGAAATACTCACTTGTTTGCCCAGACGACCATGGCGCTATTGCGCCTTCGTTAATAGAAATAGAGTCATCGGGAATAATTAATTCTTCATCGACCTCGAGCTTGGTTCCTATGCCTGAACATTGCGCACAAGCTCCAAAGGGAGAGTTGAAGGAGAATGATCGAGGCTCCAACTCTTCAAAGGAAAGTTCACATTCATGACAAGCAAGATGCTCGCTATAGGTGCGCTCTTTATCTTTACCTTTTGAGTCAACAAAATCTAACAAGACAATTCCTTGAGCCAAGCGCAGCGCCGTTTCTATGGAATCGGTTAAGCGCCCTTTGGATTCTGGTTTAGCGCTCAAGCGATCGATAACAACTTCAATTGTGTGCTTCTCTTGTTTTTTCAATTTTGGAGGTTCTGCTAAAGCAATTACTTCGCCATCCACACGAGCACGCGAATAACCTTGGCTCACTAGATCCTGGAATAGGTCAACGAACTCACCCTTACGGGCGCGAATAACTGGAGCGAGAATCTGAAATTTTGTACTTACGGGCATCGTCAGGATTTGGTCAACTATTTGCTGAGGGCTTTGCCTAGATACAGGGCTTCCGCAATTTGGACAGTGCGGGCGACCGGCTCGTGCGAAAAGTAGACGTAGATAGTCATAGACCTCTGTAATCGTTCCAACAGTGGAACGAGGATTTCGATTGGTAGATTTCTGATCAATGGAAACTGCGGGCGACAAACCTTCAATGAAATCAACATCGGGTTTATCCATCTGCCCCAAGAACTGACGCGCGTAGGCAGATAGCGACTCCACATATCGGCGTTGTCCCTCAGCAAATATCGTGTCGAAGGCAAGGCTAGATTTGCCTGAGCCAGACAAACCCGTGAAAACGATTAGTGCATCGCGAGGCAGCTCAATAGAAACATCCTTCAAATTGTGCTCACGAGCACCACGAACTATGAGTTTATCGATCAACTCTTTAAACCCCCGCCGTTTCCATGCCTCGAAGTTCTCGTTTCAAATCTTTAATCTCATCGCGTAAACGTGCCGCCAATTCAAATTGTAGGTCGCCAGCAGCGCTACGCATCTGATCAGTGAGCGACTCTATCAATGCTAGAAGTTCTTGTCTTGGCAAAGAACCGAGCGCTTTCGTATGCAATCCAATGGCCGGCGTCTTACTCCTTTGCCCCTTTCGACCAGAGGTGGCCAGGAGTTCCTCAGTGTCTTCGCTTTCACGGTTGATGAGATCGGTAATGTCCGCGATCTTCTTACGCAAAGGCTGTGGGTCAACGCCGCGCTCCAGGTTGTAAGCAACTTGCTTTGCTCGGCGCCGATTGGTTTCATCAATGGCTTTCTCCATGGACTTTGTGATGTTATCGGCGTACATATGTACTTCGCCGGAAACGTTTCGTGCAGCACGCCCGATTGTTTGAATCAGAGCAGTACTTGAACGAAGAAATCCTTCTTTATCCGCATCTAAAATTGCGACAAGTGAAACCTCAGGTAAATCCAGTCCTTCTCGCAAAAGGTTGATTCCAATAAGGACGTCGTACTCCCCTGATCTCAATTCGCGCAAAAGCTCCACTCGGCGCAATGTGTCTACCTCTGAATGAAGATAACGAACTCGTACGCCCCGCTCTTGCAGATAATCCGTAAGATCTTCTGACATTTTCTTCGTTAATGTCGTTACGAGTACTCTCTCATTGCGTTCGGCTCTCAGATTGATTTCGTGGAGTAAATCGTCAATCTGCCCTTTAATTGGTTTGATGACGATTTTTGGATCTACTAAACCTGTAGGTCGAATTACCTGTTCGACAACATCGCCGGCAACTTTCTCCATCTCGTACTTGCCGGGAGTAGCAGATAGGAATACTTTCTGTCCGACTCGAAGAAGGAATTCATCCCACCTCAATGGTCGGTTATCCATGGCGCTTGGTAGCCGAAAGCCATGCTCGACCAAAGTGCGTTTGCGTGATGCGTCGCCTTCAAACATGGCACCAATCTGAGGAACTGTTACGTGAGATTCATCAATAACCAAGAGAAAATCTTCAGGGAAATAATCTAAGAGGCAGTTTGGGCCGGAACCCGCTTCGCGCCCATCAATATGGCGAGAGTAATTTTCAATCCCGGAACAAAAACCGAGCTGCTGCATCATCTCGATGTCAAAGGTGGTTCTCATGCCCAACCGTTGAGCTTCAAGCAATTTTCCCTGTCTTTCGAAAAGCTCCAATTGGGCAGCAAGTTCAGTTTCGATTTCCCCAATAGCTCGCTTCATGGTTTCGGGGCCAGCGGCATAGTGGGTGGCCGGAAAAACATACATCTCTGTTTCATCGCGAATAATTTCGCCAGTTAGCGGATGTAATGTGGTAATTCTTTCGATTTCATCGCCAAACATTTCAATGCGAAGGGCCAACTCTTCATACATGGGAATAATCTCGACGGTGTCACCGCGCACTCTGAAAGTCCCCCGCTCAAAGGCCATGTCATTGCGCTTGTACTGAATATCTACGAATTTACGTAGTAACTGATTGCGATCAATTTCATCACCCACCTTGAGACGGACCATACGGTCTACGTATTCCTGAGGGGTGCCTAATCCATATATACATGAGACGGTAGCTACAACAATTACATCGCGTCTGGTTAACAGGGAATTCGTGGCGGAGTGGCGCAACCTTTCAACCTCATCGTTAACACTGGAATCTTTCTCGATGAATGTATCAGTCTGTGGAACATAAGCCTCGGGTTGGTAGTAATCGTAATAAGAGACAAAATACTCAACGGCATTATTTGGCATTAATTCACGAAATTCATTAACCAGTTGAGCGGCCAAAGTTTTATTTGGAGCGATAACTAAGGTCGGACGTTGTAAACGTTCAATCAGCCAAGCAGTAGTTGCTGACTTACCCGTACCTGTGGCTCCTAATAAAACAATATCTTGCTCGCCTTTTTCAATGCGCCGGACAATTTCTTCGATTGCTTCGGGTTGATCTCCAGCAGGAACATAGTCACTGATTACTTGAAAAGGCTCAACGCGCCTTTGAAGGTCGGATATCGGGCGCACAGTGCAACTCTACTGTGGGTTAGCTACCTTGGCGCTGCAGCGGAGGGAGAACCCCTTCCCAAATATGTTCTACCTGTCGCAAGAGTTCATCGCGAGTCCCATTATTTTCAAGGACGTAATCGGCAATGCTCGCTCTCTCCTCCTCGCTTGCCTGTGATGCTATGCGCGCAAGAATCTCACTTTCTCGCAATCCCTTGGCGCGCAGTCGTTCCACTCTGCGAGAACGCTCAGATTCGACAGTTATTACATAATCGAAAGATGAAGCGACACCCGTCTCGAACAGAAGTGGGATTTCATAGATAAGAACATCATCGCCTCTGAGTGCGGCAACGGCAGCGTGAAACTGATCGCGAACACGAGGGTGAATTATCAATTCCAACTGTGAACGCAAACCAGAATCGGCAAAGATGATTTCACCCAATGCTCGACGATTAATCTGGCCATCCGTGAGAATCGAATCTCCGAAAGTAGCAACAACTTCGTCAAACCCTGGCGTCCCACGTTCTATTGCTGCACGCGCCAACTGATCTGCATCAATAACATTGGCCCCGAGATCCGAGAAGAATTGGGCAGCTAATGACTTGCCCGATCCGATTCCACCAGTAAGCGCCACAACCAACATATGAGGACTTTACTGCAGAAAAGAAACTGGCCCCGAGATTTCTCTCGAGGCCAGTCAATATTTCTAGGTAAGCGCTAAATTATTCAGCGCTCTCAGTTGGTGCTTCTGCTGCTGGTTCAACAACGGCTTCAGGGTCTGTCGCTGCTGCTGCATCTGCGGCACGAGCTTCTTCCTTCTGCTTCTTGTGAGCAACAAAGCGAGTTTGGGCTTCAGCGTATTGACGCTCCCACTCTTCGCGCTGTGTTTCAAAGCCTGGCTTCCATTCCTGGGATTCAGCATCGAAACCTTCTGGGTAGATAAAGTTACCTTCAGCGTCATAACGAGCAGCCATTCCGTATTGAGTTGGATCGAATGCTTCGATTTCAACTTCATGTCCTTCATTGGCTTGCTTGAGTGATAGTGAAATACGGCGACGCTCAAGATCGATATCAATAATCTTCACGAAGAGTTCGTCGTCAACCTGAACAACCTGCTCTGGGATCTCAACATGGCGTTCTGCCAACTCTGAGATATGAACAAGTCCTTCGATTCCTTCATGAACGCGGATAAATGCGCCAAATGGAACCAACTTGGTAACTTGACCGGGAACAACTTGATTAATGGTGTGTGTGCGTGCAAATGCTTGCCATGGATCTTCTTGTGTCGCCTTGAGTGAGAGTGAAACACGCTCGCGCTCGAAATCAACTTCAAGAACTTCAACAGTTACTTCATCGCCAACTTCGACAACTTCACCTGGATGATCAATGTGCTTCCATGAAAGCTCTGAAACGTGAACCAAACCATCTACTCCGCCAAGGTCTACGAAAGCACCGAAGTTAACGATCGATGAAACAACACCGCTTCGTACTTGACCCTTTTGAAGTTGGTTAAGGAATGTTGTGCGTGATTCAGACTGTGTCTGCTCAAGGTATGCACGACGAGACAGAACTACGTTGTTACGGTTCTTATCAAGTTCGATAATTCGAGCTTCAACCTGCTTGCCAATGTACGGAGTTAAATCGCGTACGCGACGCATTTCCACCAATGAGGCTGGCAAAAATCCGCGAAGTCCAATATCAACGATTAAGCCACCCTTAACAACTTCGATGACTGTACCGACGACAACTTCATCGCGCTCTTTCTTGCCTTCAATGTCGCCCCATGCACGCTCGTATTGAGCGCGCTTCTTGGACAAAATCAAACGACCTTCTTTATCTTCCTTCTGAAGAACGAGTGCCTCAATTTTTTCGCCAACCTTGACGATTTCATTAGGGTCTACATCGTGGCGGATAGATAGTTCACGAGAAGGAATAACTCCTTCAGTTTTATATCCGATATCAAGAAGTACTTCGTCACGATCTACTTGTACGACTATGCCTTCAACAAGGTCTCCATCATTAAAGTTTCTGATGGTTCCTTCAATTGCGGCTAAGAAATCTTCTGCTGTTCCGACGTCATTGATTGCGATTACTGGTGAGATGCTCAAGTTGCTCCGTAGGGATAGAAAGTAGTAGGGATAGGGCGGGCTAAGGGTACGGTTTTAGCTCTCCATGGGTCAATTCGCCGACGTAGAATGAACCCACTATGAAGCGTTACAGCCAGTTATTAGCCCTTCCTAACGTGAAGGTGCTCCTCATCAGCTCATTCCCGGCCCGAGTGGCCTACGGGATGATTGCTTTGGCCACCTTCTTTAAGGCAGAACAAGCAACCGGTTCAATCGCTATCGCAGGGTTGGCCATCGGATTGGAAAGTCTTTCCTCGTCAGTCACCGCCGGCATTCGAGGTTCCCTCATGGACAGATGGGGACAGAAATGGCCGCTGCGAATCTTTGTCCCATCGTATGCCGGAATGATTCTCGCACTCAATTGCTCACATACTCGCACATCGATTCTGCTCATCTCTTTTCTTTTGGGCCTTGCTGCGCCGCCAATTAACCTTTCAATTCGCCCGCTCTGGAAATTTGTCGTCCCTCATGATTTTCTTCGAACCGCTTATGCCATTGATACGGCAGTTATTAGTGCAGCAACCGTTTTTGGACCAGTGATTGCAACAATATTGGCGTTGAGCAAACATCCCGGCAGCGCACTTGGGACTTGCTCTGCATTGATATTTATTGGTGGAGTAGCGCTTTCACTCACTAAGGCTTCTAGTACCTGGCAACCTGAAGCGAAAGTACGCGGCGGGCAATCAACTTTCAAGAATCCCGCGATGCTACTTTTGATGTTAGAAGGTGCCTTCATTGGTTTTGGAATGGGTGCTTTTAATATTGGAGTGCCTGCATTTGCCACTCTTGAACATGTGCCACAACGGACCGCATGGATCTTGGCCACTATGGGCGTAGCAAATATCGTCGGAGGGTTGCTTGGCGGAATGGTTTCCAAAAAATCATCTCCGCTTGTTGCCTTCCAGCGAACTTACCTCACCTGGTTTCTACTCTCTCTCCCCCTCGCCTTCACCTACCCTGGTTGGAGCATGGCCATAGTTGGCGCATTCATTGGACTGTGCACTGGCGCGGTCACTGTTTTCTATCTTGAAATTATGGAGGCGGTGAGATCTAAGGGAAGCGCCATCGCATCGCTGGGTTGGCTCTGGACTGTAGAAGGCTCCTTCATGTCATTAGGTGCAGCGGCAGGAGGATGGATCAGTAACGCATATTCACCGCGTATTTGCCTAGCCCTGTGCACTGCATGCGTTGGCTGTGGACTTGTCACCTTAACAATTGGACGTAAAAGATTATCTGCAGGAAATTCCATTCCAACAGAGGAAGAAGACCTCAACGCAATGATGGAGAATACAGACCTGAACAATAGGAATTAATGAGCAGCTTCGTTCCAGCTTTTCCCGATTCCTACACTCACCGCTAGCGGAGCCTTGAGAGGGTAAGCCGCACCCATCTGCTCGCGAACTAAGTCAGTGAGAACCTTTTCTTCATCAGCGGCAACTTCAAAAATCAACTCATCATGAACTTGCAACAATAAACGAGATTGCAAGCCCTGAGCAATCATCGCTTGATCTACATTGAGCATCGCTTGCTTAATAATGTCAGCAGCCGAACCTTGAATGGGAGCATTTAACGCCATGCGCTCGGCAACTTCTCGGCGTTGGCGATTATCGTGAGTGAGATCTGGCAGATAACGACGTCTGCCAAGAATTGTTTCGGTGTATCCAACTTTTCGTGCTTCTTCAACAACGGTCTTCAAGTAGTCGCGAATCCCACCAAATCGCTCGAAGTACTTATCCATCAAATCCTGTGCTTGTGGTGGACTTATAGCCAGTTGCGCAGATAGTCCATATGACGAAAGACCGTAGGCAAGACCATAAGACATAGCTTTAATCTGACGTCGCATCTCTGGGTCTACATCCTTTGGCTCTACTCCGAAAACCTCAGATGCAATAGTTGAATGCAAGTCTTCTCCAGAGGCAAAAGCCGCTAACAGATTCTCATCATGCGAGAGGTGGGCCATGATTCGCATTTCAATTTGGCTGTAATCGGCGGTAAGTAACGAAACATAGTCTTTGCCTGCAACGAAACAATCTCGTATCTTGCGACCTTCCTCTGTGCGAACTGGAATGTTTTGAAGATTTGGACCAGTGGAAGAAAGCCGTCCCGTTGCAGCAACAGTCTGTTGGAAATGCGTGTGGATGCGCCCATCAGGAGCGATCTCCCCAAGTAATCCTTCGATAGTGGTGCGTAACTTATTCGTTTCTCGAATTCGAAGGAGCTGGTTGAGAACTGGGTGTTGGGTTTTCTCGAATAACCATTCAAGGGATTCAGCATCGGTAGTAAAACCCGTCTTAATCTTTTTGGTCTTAGGTAGTTTAAGCTCATCGAAAAGAACTACTTGTAACTGCTTGGGAGATGCGACATTGAATTCGTGGCCCACGGCTGCATATGCAGCAAGAGTCTCTCGCTCAACCTCGGCAACGAAGAATTTCTGGAGTGATAAGAGTTTTTCACTATCTACGCAAACGCCTCGACGCTCAATGACGGCCAGAAGTTGTGCGATTGGTAGCTCAAGCTTTTCGTAAAGATCCAAGACTTGGCGGTCTTTCATCTCCCTAAGAAGTGAGGCGTGCAACGAAAACAATGAGGAAGCGCTCTGGAGCAAGATCTGTCCAGGATCAGTTGCAGATATCTGTGCGCCATCGCCCCAGCGCTCCAGCAAATCATTGAGCTCCTGCGCCCTTACCCCTGGATTGACCACATAGGCCGCTAGTGCAGTGTCGAAAATAATCCCAGCGAGTGGGTACGTCCTATCTAAAGTCTTCGCATCGTGCAATATTTTCAAAATAGATTTATCTTGCGCCCACTCCCCCATTTGCGAGGAGTGAACTAGGTAAGCCTCCGAAGCAGATAAGGCGACGGCATATCTATGCAACTTCTCATCAGCCACCTCATAAGAAATGGCGATAGGGCCTGAATGTTTCTCAATCTTCTTGGAGATCTCAACTGGAGTTAACACATTCTCTTCGACGCCAAACCCAAGCATCATGAGCGGTTCTGTCTCTGTACTAGACAAAGAGGCTGACTCGCGCACGAGAGGTTTGATGCGATCTTTCAAAGTGCGAAATTCAAGTTGGTCAAATAGTGCATACATAGCGGCTTCATCAATGCCATCCCAGGCTAAATCCGACATCGAAGCATTAAGAGGGACATCATGTAAGAGTTGAGTCAGTTCGCGATTTCGCAAAACACTGTCAATATTTTCACGTAGAGCCTGGCCAACTTTTCCAGGGACTTGATCGATCTGTGAGATTAAGTGTGAGATCGAGCCATACTCCACCACCCATTTGGCGGCGGTCTTCTCGCCCACGCCGGGAATCGAAGGCAGATTGTCACTGGGATCCCCACGCAAGGCCGCAAAGTCCGGGTAGTTGGATGGAGACATTCCATATTTTTCAAAAACCGTTTCCGGAGTCATGCGCGCCAAATCGCTGACTCCTCGCTTTGGATAGAGAACCGTGATTTTTTCAGTAACTAATTGAAAACTATCTCTATCACCAGAGCAGATAAGAACATCCATTCCCTCCTTCTGGGCCTGGGTCGACAAGGTTGCCAAGATGTCATCTGCTTCAAAACCTTCTCGTTCGAACTGAGAAATCTTGAAGGCGGTAACGAGCTCATGCAAGAAGGACATCTGTGATCTGAACTCATCAGGGGTTGCCGAACGATTCGCCTTGTACTCTGGAAATATTTCCGTGCGAAATGTCTTTCGAGATACGTCGAAAGCAACTGCAATGTGGGTTGGTTTCTCTTCTTTAATTAAGGAAATCAACATTGTTGCAAACCCATAGACGGCATTGGTGTGCTGGCCGGTGGCCGTGGTGAAATTCTCAGCCGGTAGGGCGTAAAAAGCCCGATAAGCCATCGAGTGTCCATCAATCAAAAGTAATCGGGCGCTCATGCGGGTCATTCTAATAGGCGCAGGATAGACTTAACGATTATGAGCGATCAAGCGATGACTGATTTCATGGAGATTCTTAGAGAACGCGGAAGCGGCGCACTCGATAAGAAAATGGGAATCGTAATAACCGAAGCTTCCCCTACAAGGCTTGTTGCAACAATGCCGGTTGAAGGCAATACGCAACCTTTGGGATTACTTCACGGAGGAGCAAGCGTTGTCCTGGCAGAGAGTCTTGGCTCTATCGGCACGCAACTTCATGCAGGTCCAGATCGCAAAATAGTTGGCGTGGATATCAACGCGACCCACCATAAATCAGCAACTCAAGGAATTGTTACGGCAGTTGCTACGCCTATCAGCTTAGGCAAAACTCTCTGTTGCTATGAGGTAATCATTACAAATGAAGCTGGAGAACGAACCTGCACTGCGCGAATCACTTGCTTAATCCTCGCGCAGCGCTAGTTCAACTCTTATTTATTAACCGCCTAAGTAAGCCTTAGTCACTGCATCGTCCTTAGCAAGATCTGAAGCTTTACCACTGATCTTTACAGTTCCTGATTCGAGAACATAGGCACGATCGGCAACATCGAGCGCCGCTGCAGCATTTTGTTCAATGAGAAGAATCGTGATGCCTTGGTCGCGAATCTTGGTTATGGTTTCGAAGATCATGTCCACAAGTACTGGAGCAAGACCCATTGAAGGCTCATCAAGCATTAGGAGCTTAGGTGCGCCCATGAGTGCGCGGCTCACTGCCAACATCTGCTGCTCGCCACCTGACATCGTGCCAGCACGTTGATTAATGCGCTCACGAAGTCTTGGGAAAAGTTCCAGTACTCGCTCGCGGTCTGCTTCAACTCCGTCTTTATCATTACGAAGAAAAGCGCCTAAGTCGAGATTCTCGCTCACAGTCATGCGAGGGAAAATGCGACGACCTTCAGGTGACTGACAAATTCCAAGCTTGACGACGTCATGACCTTCTTTGCCATCAATTCGGTTTCCTTCAAAAAAGATCTCACCAGACTTCGGTTTCAAGAGTCCTGAAATGGTTCGAAGAGTTGTCGACTTACCAGCGCCGTTAGATCCAATCAAGGTGACAATCTCACCCTGATTGACCGTAATTGAAACATCTTTCACGGCAATGATCTTTCCGTAACCTACTTTAAGATTCCTAACTTCTAAGAGTGCGGACATTACTTGCCTCCCTTAGCTTTACCTAAGTAAGCCTCGATAACTCGTTGGTTAGATCTGATTTCATCCGGTGTGCCTTCAGCGATTTTTTCACCTTGGTCAAGCACGGTAACTCGCTCCGAAACGCTCATGACAACTTTCATATCGTGCTCAATAAGCAAAATAGCAACATCTCGCTCTGCTCGAACCTTGTATACGAAATCAATGAACACTTGAGACTCTTGTGGGTTCATACCTGCCGTTGGTTCATCCAGAAGGAGAACTTTTGGATTGAGCGCAAGGGCGCGGGCTACTTCTAAGCGTCGCTGATCTCCGTAGGAAAGGTTACGTGCATATTCCCCTGCCCACTTGCCGATACCAACGAAATCAAGAATTTCACGGGCTCGGTCTAACGATTCCTTCTCTTCTTTGCGCTGAGATGGCGTACCCACAATTGTCGCAAGAATTCCAGATTTAAGATGGGAATGCATGGCGACCAGAAGATTTTCCTCTGCGGTCATAAGACCAAAGAGGCGAATATTCTGAAAAGTACGTGCCATTCCCAACGCTGCAATTTTATGCGGAGGTAAATCTGTTGTATCAGTTCCGTCATAGTTAACGGTTCCAGATGAAGGCTTATACAAACCAGTAATCACATTAAAGAATGTTGTCTTGCCGGCTCCGTTTGGACCGATAAGCGAGACTACTGATTTTTCTGGAATGCCAAATGTCACGTCATTGACGGCAAGCAAGCCACCAAATTGAACACTGATATTTGATGCAAGCAGGACATTATTTGTAGAGAGTGCCATCTTTATTTACTCTCCTTGCTCGTTAGGTCTTCTTCAGCATCACCCTCGTGAAGAATTAGACGCAGGCGCGATTCAGGAATCAAGCCTTCGCGTTTATATAACATCATTAATATCAAGACCAACCCAAATAACAAGAAGGTAAATGAAGGGAAGTTGATCGACGTGCCAAATTTGTCATTGAATGTTGTCCCGAAGGCGGGAAGTCCCGTTGAGTTTATCCACGAAAGCAAGAGCGCCCCGATGATTACTCCCCAGACATTTCCCATTCCACCTAGAACAACCATTGCTAGTAAGAAGATGGAGATAGAGAAATTGAATCGCTCGGCATACACGCCATCTACGTGTGTCGCAAATGCAACACCACCCAATCCTCCAGCAAATGCTCCAACAGCGTAAGCCGACAACTTCGTCTGCATCAAAGGAACACCCATCATGCTTGCTGCTAACTCATCCTCACGAATTGCAAGCCATGCACGGCCTAGTTTGCCCTTGCGCAAGCGCAACGAAATAAAGACCATGAGTGCTGCCAGAAGAACGAAAATGATGAATTTATAACCAAAATCAAAGGGACCAATGTTCTTGGCTCCCACCGGAATTGGATCCAAAATTGTAATTCCCTTGGTTCCATTGGAAAGGTTGAAACCAGCAATATCGTCTCCATTGAAGAAGACCTGGGGAATAATTTCTCCAAACCCCAATGTAACGATTGCAAGGTAATCACTCTTTAGGCGAAGTGTCGGCCCGCCGATGAGAATTCCAAAGAATGCACACACTAATCCGCCGATGAGCAGCACTCCCCAGAAATTTACGTGAATTCCAGGGGCGGTACGAGCAACTGATCCGAAGAAGTGCAGGTTGATCTGATAGAAGAATTCAGACATAAACCATCCCGCGCAATATCCGCCGATGGCCCAGAATGCAACGTATCCAAGGTCGAGCAAGCCTGCATATCCAACAACGATATTGAGACCTAGCGCGCAAATTACGTAAACCAATGATTCGTTTACCGCAGTAGGTGGCAACCACAGCTGCAGAAAATCATAAATCCCGATAGGCAAACCTTCCCACGGAAAGAGGAACTGATAGATGATGAAAATTGCTGCTACCGCGATTAAGTAACCAGTAACCCATTTTCTTTGTGAGGAACGAGCCATTTTCACACCTTTTCCGTAGTGACTTTGCCGAGGAGACCGGCAGGTTTAATAACCAGAATCAGAATCAAGATTGTAAAGACAACAGTTTGCGACCATCGTTGTCCAAGAGCAATCGGTAATCCGTCATTAAGTCCTTGAACGACACCAATGAGAAGTGCTCCAAGTACCGCGCCGTTGAGATTACCAATTCCGCCCAAGACCGCAGATGTAAATGCTATGAGGCCCAGTTGGAAACCTAGGTTGTAGTTAGTGGTTCCTACTGACTGCTGATAGAGCAGCCCAGCAGCACCTGCAAGGGCGCCGCCAATTGCGAAGGTGAAAGAAATTGTTTTGTTGACGTTAATTCCCATCAAACGAGCAGCATCTTGATCTTGGGCTGTGGCTCGCATTGCCTTTCCGCGCTTGGTCTTATTTACAACGTAGGTTAAGACCGACAAGAGAGGGGCTGCTACCAAGATCAAAATCAAAGTTACCTGGCTGATGATTACGCCTGCCACGACAAAGTCGCCATGTGGAATTACTGTTGGCCATTGGCGAGGAGTGGAGCCATTCCACTTGATGCCAATAAATTGCAATAAAAATGACATACCAACTGCGGTGATAAGCGGAGCCAACTTTGGAGCTCGACGCAACCTGCGATAGGCAAATCTTTCAATGAGTACGTTGATAGTTCCGCAGAAAAGCATTGATCCAATCAATGCGAATCCGAAAGTAATCCAGCCGGCCAAATTCGACTCTTTTTGGTGAAACCAAATGGTGATGAAATATGAGGAGAAAAGTGCGCCCAACATAAAGAGATCGCCATGAGCAAAGTTAATTAATTCGATAATTCCATAAACAAGTGTGTATCCAAGAGCAATAAGTGCGTACAGGAGACCGTTGCGAAGTCCAAGGACTGAAACTTGAGCGAACTGAGTAGGCGCCTTAATGAGATTCACTCCGAGCCAAATGATTAAGAGTAAACCAACCAAAGATGCTCCTGAAACTTCCATTCTCTTCCGCCTAATTTGACCGCGAGTACCAGAGAATTTCTTTGTTTCATTATTGATAGTCAAAATACTTGCCCCATTTCGTAATGATTTGCGCATTTAAATAAGTGGGTGGTTTTGGAATAACCCAAAACCACCCACTTAGTACAGATGTATTACTTAACTGAGATCTTCTTGAGTGTAGTTTCTGTGTTGTTCTTCACTACAAGAATTGTGATGTCGTGGTAAACAGTGTCACCAGCATCATCGAACTTAATTGCTGTTCCAACAACTGACTTAGCAGCTGGAATGTTTACAGACTTCATCTTCTGGAATACATCCTTGCGAGTTCCGTTTGAACGTGAAATCGCATCAAGGATTGCCTGCATAGCTGCTCCACCGTAAACGGAGAATGAGCTTGTAGGAGCCTTGCCGTATTCCTTGAAGTAATCCTTCTGGAATTGAGCAGCTTTACCATTCTTTGGGAATAGGTCAATTGAAAGACCTGTGAATGATAGGTATGCGCCATCAGCTTCTGGAAGTGCCAAGAAATCTGGGTATCCAGTAAATCCGTCTGGTGCCATCAACTTAACGGTCTTGTTATCGCCAAGGACCTTGACTTTGTCCTTAACAAGCTGTCCACCGTTGAGATCGAAGATTCCGCCGATGTAAACCATGTCAGGATTTGTAGCCTTAATCTTTGTGAACAAGGCTTCGTAGTTAGGTTGCTTAGCATCCCAACCTTCTCCTGCAGTTCCATCAGAAAGAACTTTCAAACCGATTTTGTTGGCTTCAGTTGTGAAAGCTTGTGCAACACCTTGACCGTAGGTCTGTGTGTCGTTGAGAACATAAACAGACTTAACGCCCTGGCTCTTTGCGAATTGTGCAGCAGCTGATCCTTGGAAATCATCAGTTGTGACAACACGGAAGTAGTTGCGGAAACCTGTTGGGTAGTACTTAGTTGGCTCGCCTGGGTTCCAAGCCTTGGTTAGACCAGGGTTTGTATTTGCATTTGAAACCATAACCATTGGACCCTTTGGATCTTGGTTAAGTACTGGAACGATGATCTTTGCGCAACCTGAGTTGTATGTACCCATAACGGCCATTTCAGTTCTGTTGGCTACGTGTGCTTGTGCATTAGATGCGCACTGTGCATCGTCCCATGAACCCTTAGCTGCTGTTGAGTCATCGTAAATCTTGAACTTAATCTTGTACTTTCCAGCTTTGTTTCCCATTTGCTTGAGAAGCAACTTGATAACGTTATTTGTTGACTCGCTCTGATCAGCAGATCCACCCTGCAGAGGTAGGTCAGATGAAACAGTCAATGTAACAACGCTTGCGGACTGAGCAATAGGAGATCCCATGATGCTCATCGCCAAAGTTACGACACCAAGGGCTGCAATAGCCTTGTGGTTTTTTTTCATGTAACAGTGTTCCCTTCATTCGAATGTAAGAAGACCGGGATAGATGCTTCTTATGTATCGGGAAGTATGCCCCAGCCTGGGGGTTTCGCCAACCCCAGGCCCGACCTTCGTATAACTTTTAGATAACCCTTAATCCCGCATTTCAGTAAATCAAAGGGCTACCGCTCGGGCACCGCAGACGGGGAAATTACTGCTAGTGCGACCTCTTTCATGCTTAGGCGCCTATCCATGGCAGCCCTTTGAATCCAAGAAAAGGCCTGGGGTTCGGAGAGGTTGAGTGCAGCCATCAAGATTCCTTTAGCCCTATCAACAAGCTTCCTCGTCTCAAGGCGCTCATGCAGGTCGGCCACCTCAGCCGCCAAAGAGGTCATTTGGGCATGGCGACTCATAGCTATTTCCATAGCCGGCACCAAATCGTTGATAGAAAATGGCTTCACGACGTAGGCCATCACGCCAGCGTCTCGCGCTCTGTCAACTAATTCTTTTTGACTAAAGGCGGTCAGCATTAATACCGGAGCAATAGAAATAATTGTTTGTGCCGCAGTAATCCCATCCATCACCGGCATCTTTACATCAAGTATTGCTAGATCTGGTTTGTGTTCCTGAGCTAATGCGATTGCTTCTTCGCCATTACTCGCCTGGGCAACCACGTCATATCCAGCTTCGATGAGCATTTCTACAAGGTCCATGCGAATGAGGGTTTCGTCTTCGGCTACCAAGATCCTTGGCTTATGTGCATCTGATGAACTCATGTGCCCCGAGTCGGATTCGAACCGACACTATGCAGTGTTTGAGACTGCCCTCTCTACCGTTGGAGTACCGAGGCGTGTGCTTAGTCTAGCGATATGCAGCGGCCAAGCCGCCAATTGCATCGCCAATACAGTGAACACGCATCGCATTTGTTGAGCCTGGTATTCCCGGAGGCGAGCCGGCAACGATGATGATGAGCTCGCCAATGTGCGCTCGCCGAGTCTCGATCAGCACGGAGTCAACTTGCTTGACCATCTCATCTGTAGTGCTTACAACTGGGGCGATAAGAGGTTCGACCCCCCACGAAAGTGCCATTCGGTTGTAGGTGCCAGAATCTGGAGTGAGGGCCAAAATTGGAATGGCAGAGCGCAATCTCGCCATACGTCGTGCAGAGTCGCCACTCTTTGTAAATGCCACAAGAAATCTAGCTCCAACGGTTTCACCTACTTCTTTAGCAGCCTTTGTAATGGCTCCACCTTTTGTTTTAGGGGAATGCTGCAATGGGCGGATTCTTTCCAAGCCACCTTCTTCAGTCTTTTCAATAATCCGAGCCATTGTCATAACAGTCTCAATGGGGAATTCTCCAACGCTTGTCTCACCAGAGAGCATCAGTGCATCGGCACCGTCTAGTACCGCATTAGCACAATCGGTGGCCTCTGCACGTGTTGGTCTGGAATTAGTCATCATCGAATCCAACATTTGCGTAGCAACAATTACTGGCTTAGCAGCTTCACGAGCCATCTCTACGCAACGTTTTTGAACTAACGGGACATCTTCAATAGGTAGTTCGACACCTAGGTCTCCGCGCGCCACCATGATGCCATCGAAAGCATCAACAATTTCTTGCAGGTTATCGACCGCTTGGGGTTTTTCTATCTTTGCTATTACTGGAATTCGAATACCTTCTTCATCCATAATCCGATGTACGTCATTGATGTCATCGCCACTTCGCACGAATGAGAGTGCGATGAAATCTGCTCCGATTTTAAGTCCCCAGCGGAGATCTTCAATATCTTTTTCCGACATTGCAGGAACAGATACCGCAACACCAGGCAAGTTGATTCCTTTGTTGTTGCTTACAAATCCAGGTTCGATAACTTTTGTTACGACATCATTGCCTTTGACTTCAACAACTTCGACCGTAACTTTGCCATCATCAATGAGAATGCGGTCGCCCGCTTTGCAATCCCCTGGCAATCCTTTATAAGTAGTTCCCACACGTTCTTTAGTTCCTTCAATTTCATCAGTAGTAATAGTGAAAATATCTCCACGAGATAGCTCGTGAGGGCCATGTGCAAAACGAGCCAAACGAATCTTAGGTCCTTGCAGATCAACGAGTATTGCTATCGCACTTCCGGATTCTTTCGCAGCCGCCCGAACGCGGTCATAGCGCAGTTGATGCTCCTCATAACTTCCATGAGAGAGGTTCAATCTCGCCATATTCATACCTGCAGCTATGAGCTCTCGAACTTTCTCTTCCGACTCAACTGCCGGACCCATCGTGCAAACTATTTTCGCTCTGCGCATTATTTAACCTTAAACCATCATCGGACGGGCAGTGGGAGGAATAGGAGCAGGCAATTGCGTGCGCCCTGTGAGATATGTATCAACGGCTGCTGCCGCACTTCGACCTTCGGCAATCGCCCAAACTATCAGTGACTGTCCCCGGCCTGCATCACCGCAAACAAAGACTCCTTCGGTTGTAGTTTCGAAGTTTTCATTCCTTCGTATATTTCCGCGGTCATCTAATTCAACTTCTAATTGGGTTAAGAGTGGACTTTTTTCAGGTCCGATAAATCCCATTGCAAGGAAAACAAAATCGGCAGGAATTTCCTTCTCTGTGCCCGGGACTGGCTCAAACTTTCCGTTAACCATCCTGGTCTCAATAATGCTTAACGCGCGAACATTTCCGAATTCATCCCCAATGAATTTCTCGGTCGAGACCGCAAATAGTCGATTGTCATGCTCTTCATGGGCGCTGGAAACCCGATAAATCATCGGATACATGGGCCACGGCTGCGCACTTGGTCGCTCTTGAGTGGGCATTGGCATAATTTCTAACTGGGTAATTGAAGCTGCACCTTGTCGCGTGGCAGTTCCCAGACAATCAGCGCCCGTATCTCCCCCACCAAGAATGACAACATGCTTTCCCGTGACATTTATTGGTGGCTCATCAATTTCGCCTAATGCTTGTTTGTTTCCCCATGGTAGATATTGCATGGCTTGAAAAATGCCATTGAGATCGCGCCCAGGCACTGGAAGATCTCTTGCTTGCGTAGACCCAACTGCCAATACGACGGCGTCATAGCGAGTCCGCAATTGATGGCCAGTTAGTTCGGCACCAACATCAACTCCCGCACGAAAACGAGTACCTTCTTGTTCCATCTGCACGAGGCGGCGGTCAAGAATTGATTTCTCCATTTTGAATTCTGGAATTCCGTAACGCATAAGTCCGCCGATTTTGGATGCTCGCTCGTATACGGCAACGGTATGACCTGCGCGTGTAAGTTGTTGCGCTGCTGCTAGCCCCGCGGGACCTGAGCCAATGACGGCAATCGTCTTTCCTGTTAAGCGATCTGGAGCAAGTGGAAGAACTTTTCCTGAGGCGAAAGCTTCTTCAATAGTACGAAGTTCAACTTGTTTGATAGTGACTGCATCGGCATTAATTGCAACGACGCACGCACTCTCGCATGGTGCAGGGCATAAACGACCAGTGAATTCAGGGAAATTATTTGTAGCGTGGAGTCGCGCAATTGCCTCTGTCTTATCCCCACGCCAGATGAGATCGTTCCACTCTGGAATGAGGTTACCTAGTGGGCAGCCTTGATGACAAAAAGGAATTCCACAATCCATGCAGCGCCCTGCTTGTTGTTGCAAGCTTTCGAACTCTTGGTCTTCATACACTTCTTTCCAATCATGAATACGCACATCAACTGGCCGACGTGTTGGCAAAGAGCGCGGTGTAGTCAGGAATCCCTTTGGATCAGACATGAGCCACCTCCATAACATAGGTATCTTCAGGCAATCCTTCTTGCAAGGCTCGCTTCATGGCCTCAAGTACGCGTGCGTAATCACGTGGCATAACCATAGAAAAACGCACAATAGATACATCCCAGTCTTGCAACAGCTCAGCTGCAATCAAGGAGCCGGTCTCTTCATAGAAGCTCGTCACAAGGTCGTGAAGAATAGTTTTCTGATCTTCAGGGACTGCGACAATGTCTGCCATATCTGTATTTACTAACTCGTGATGTATATCTAACACAAAGGCCCGACCGCCAGACATGCCTGCGGCAAAATTTCGGCCGGTGGGTCCTAGTACAACGACGGATCCACCAGTCATGTATTCACATCCATGGTCACCAATGCCTTCAACCACGGCAACAGCGCCAGAATTGCGAACACAGAAACGCTCTCCAACAATTCCACGAATTAGGATCTGCCCCGATGTTGCTCCGTATCCGATTACATTTCCCGCAATAACATTTTCGTGGGAAGGAAATGTTGCATTCTCATCTGGTCGAAGAATGATTCGACCGCCGGATATGCCTTTACCTACATAATCATTGGAATCACCAAAGAGGCGAACTGTTAATCCTTGTGGAATAAATGCTCCTAAAGACTGACCTGCAGATCCATGGAAGGTCAAATTAATCGTGTCAGTCGGTAAGCCTGCACTGCCAAACTTGCGTGTGATTTCGGCTCCAAGCATTGTGGCTAACGTTCGGTTCACATTTCTTACAGGCAGCTCTATATCTACACGTTCGCCTCGAAGAAGAGCGGGTTGCGCTAATTCAATCAACTGGTTGTCGAGAGCTGCATCAAGTCCGTGATCTTGCCTAGTTGTGTTGTGGAATGCCCCAGTAACATTTGGTCGCACTAACAAGGGTGCAAGGTCTAAGCCACTTGCTTTCCAATGTGAAACAGCACTTCGTGTATCTAGTGCTTCAACATGTCCCACGGCTTCTTCAATTGAGCGATAGCCAATCTCGGCCAAGTATTCCCGGACTTCCTCGGCGATGTATTCAAAGAATGTTTCAACAAATTCTGGCTTTCCCGAGAATCGCTTCCGTAGTTCGGGGTTTTGCGTGGCCACTCCTACAGGACATGTATCAAGATGACATACACGCATCATGACACACCCTGAAACAACCAAAGGAGCAGTAGCAAATCCAAATTCTTCGGCTCCCAGCAGTGCAGCAATAACTACATCTCGTCCTGTTTTGAGTTGGCCATCAGTCTGTACAACTATTCGATCGCGCAAACCATTGAGCAGAAGCGTTTGTTGCGTTTCGGCCAGACCTAATTCCCATGGAGCTCCCGCATGTTTTAAGGAAGTGAGCGGTGATGCACCTGTACCGCCATCGTGGCCGGAGATGAGGACAACATCAGCGTGCGCTTTACTTACACCAGCTGCAACCGTACCCACTCCAACTTCGGCGACTAATTTCACGTGGATGCGGGCGTTCTTATTGGCGTTCTTAAGATCATGAATTAGTTGCGCTAAATCTTCAATGGAATAAATATCATGATGAGGTGGCGGCGAAATCAATCCAACACCTGGAGTTGAATATCGGACTTTTGCGATCCATGGATAAACCTTGTTACCAGGAAGTTGCCCGCCCTCCCCTGGCTTAGCACCTTGGGCAATTTTAATTTGAATATCATCCGCGTTAATTAAATATTCACTCGTTACACCAAAACGACCACTAGCTACCTGCTTTATAGATGAACGCTTCGAGTCTCCATTAGCCATTGGAAGGTAGCGCTCGGGATCTTCCCCGCCTTCTCCAGTATTGGATTTGCCCCCAAGGCGATTCATGGCAATCGCCATTGTTTCGTGCGCTTCCAAAGAAATTGAACCATATGACATCGCACCAGTTGAGAAGCGCTTAACAATGCTGGATACCGGTTCCACCTCGTCAATGGAAATTGATGGCCTTAAGCCTTCTTTAAAAGTGAAAAGTCCGCGCAAGGTCATAAGAGAAACACTTTGGTCATTAATACGGCGTGTGTACTTTTTGAAAATATCAAAGCGCTTATTTCGCGTTGAGTGCTGCAAAGCAAAAACGGTTTCAGGATCGAAAAGATGTGGCTCGCCATCTCTACGCCATTGATACTCGCCACCTATTGGTAAACGCTTCGTCCCAGGAATCTCTCCGCCTGGTGGGTATGCAATGTGATGTCGAGCAATGGTCTCTTGCGCAATGACATCTAAATCAATGCCTCCAAGACGAGATGTTGTGCCTGTGAAATATTCATTGATGAGCTCATGTGAGAGACCGATCGCCTCAAAGACTTGCGCACCGGTATACGAAGCAATTGTTGAAATACCCATTTTGGACATAACTTTAAGAACACCCTTGCCCAAGGATTTAATAAGGTTACGAACCGCCTTTTCAGGCGTGATGCCAGTAATAACTCCTTGCAGCACCAAGTCTTCTGCGCTCTCCATAGCTAAGTAAGGATTAACAGCTGCCGCTCCGTATCCAATCAACAGCGCAACATGATGGACTTCGCGAACATCTCCTGCCTCAACTATCAGACCAACTTTCGTCCGAGTCTTTTCGCGAATGAGGTGATGATGCACTGCAGAGGTAAGTAACAATGATGGGATTGGCGCATTATCTGCATCTCCATCACGGTCGGAAAGAACTATTAATCGTGCGCCTTCTTCAATGGCTTGGGAAACTTCAGAACGTATCTCGGCCAAACGAGTACGGAGCCCTTCTCCATCCTTGGAAACCGAGAAAAGACCTCGAACTATATGAGCGCCGAAACCTGGATGATCCCCATCGGCATTAACGTGAATTATTTTCGCGAGTTCGTCATTATCGATAACTGGAAAGTCCAGTTCAATCTGACGGCACGAAGCAGGCCCAGGGTCGAGAAGATTATGTTCTGGTCCAATCGAGCCCGCAAGTGATGTCACCAACTCTTCACGGATTGCATCAAGTGGTGGGTTGGTTACTTGCGCAAAGAGTTGTGAAAAATAATCAAAGAGTAATCTTGGGCGGTTGGAAAGTGCTGCGATTGGAGAGTCAGTGCCCATAGAACCAAGTGGCTCTGCTCCATTTTTTGCCATAGGCGTTAGAAGAATCCTCAGTTCTTCTTCGGTGTATCCAAATGCACGCTGGCGACGGATTACAGATGAGTGAGGGTAAACAATGTGCTCACGTGAAGGTAAATCCACAAGTTTCACTTTTCCGGCATGAATCCATTCACCAAAGGGTGCCGAATCGGCAAGCTGATCCTTAATTTCTTCATCTTCAATAATTCGGCCTTCTTGAATATCTACGAGAAACATCTTTCCAGGCTGTAGCCGACCTTTCCGAACTATTTGCTCGACAGGGATATCCAAGACGCCAACTTCGCTCGCCAACACAACCATTCCATCCTTTGTTACCCAGTATCGGGATGGACGTAATCCATTGCGATCAAGAACAGCGCCTACTTGAAGACCATCAGTGAAGGTCACACATGCCGGGCCGTCCCAAGGTTCCATTAAAGAAGAATGGAAAGAATAGAAATCGCGACGTTTTTCACTCATTGATGTGTGGTTTTCCCAGGCTTCTGGAATCATCATGAGGATCGAATGTGCAAGTGATCGACCACCTAAATACAGTAATTCAAGGACCTGGTCGAAGGATGCCGAGTCGCTGCCTTCGACATCAACAATCGGGAATAGACGTGAGAGATCACCAGGAATCAAATCACTTTCCAGAAGAGCTTCGCGCGCCCTCATCCAATTGCGATTTCCTTTTACAGTGTTGATTTCACCATTATGAGCAATAAAACGATATGGATGGGCAAGAGGCCACGATGGAAAAGTATTTGTTGAAAAGCGAGAATGCACTAGCGCTAATGGAGAAATGACTCTCTCATCGGAAAGATCCGGAAAAAATTCCTCGAGCTGACCAGTTGTGAGCATTCCCTTATAAACAATTGTTTTCGACGAGAGTGACGGAAAATAGATTGAGAGAGAATGTTCAGCGCGCTTGCGTAAGCAATAAGCAAGTCTGTCTAGCTCGATTCCGCTCTCGCCATTCTTTCCAGAAAGAAAAAGCTGCTGGAATTTTGGCATAACCGAAAGCGCGCTTTTACCAAGGCTTGAAGGATTAGTTGGTAACTCTCGCCACCCTAAAACAATTAGCCCTTCCTCTTCTGAAAGCTTCTGTATAGCAGGTCGCAAATCTTCGTTCTCACTAATGAATACATTTCCTGCAACATACTTACCGTTTTGAGGTAACTCAAAAGGAAGAACTTCACGGAAGAAGAGATCCGGAATGCAAATAAGAATTCCTGCTCCATCGCCGCTATCTGGCTCGGCTCCCGATGCTCCGCGATGTTCCAAATTGCGCAACGCGGTAAGTGCTTTTTCAACTATCTCGTGCGTTGCAACTTTGTTGAGAGTCGCAACCATTGCAACGCCGCACGCATCATGTTCGTAGGCAGGATCGTAGAGACCTTGAGCAGGCGGAAAATCCGATAGGCCTGACATATGTGGCGCTCCTGTTGTCCGATGAAGTTGCGGGACAACAATGGCCCTTGAAGATTCTTGCCTAGAAAATTGTTAGGTCAATTACTAGGTGACTAGGGTAGCAAGAGTGCCACCAGATGACTAACTCTTAGATGCCGCTCATATGTACGAGGGAGCCGATACCTGCCGTAATCGCCATACCCAAGGCGCCACCAATAACTACGCGCAAGGTTGGGTTGAACAGTGGAGCGCCCGAGCTCTTTGCGCTTATTGCCCCTGTGACAACTAATCCAACCATGGCGAAAGTTACGATACTCCAGGCCTTAGCTCCAGGTGTTGGGGCAAATGCACCAGCAAAAGGAATTAGTCCTCCGATAATAAAACTTGTAGCCGAGGCAACTGATGCTTGAATCGGGCGCGCCTTCGAGTGCGGATGTTGGCCTAATTCATCACGAAGGTGAGCCGCAAGCGGATCCTTCTCGTGCATTGCTACTGCAACTTGATGAGCCAACTCTTGAGTCAATCCCCGATCAATGTAGATGTGTTCGAGTTCGAGCAACTCAGCTTCTGGCGCAGCAGCTAAATGCTCAATTTCCAAAAGGCGATCAGACTCTTCAATATCATTTTGAGAACGCACTGAAACATATTCACCCACGGCCATCGACATAGCGCCAGCAACGATGCCTGCAATTCCAACGGTTACAAGAAACTTCGGCGCACTTGCCGCCGCAACACCAATCATGAGGCATGCAGTTGAAACGAGGCCGTCGTTAGCGCCAAGCACTGCGGCGCGTAGCCAACCTGCTCGATGTGTCCGATGTTCTAGATTCCTCTGGTAAACCTCTTCGAGAGCCTGACGAGAGTGTGGTGACATGCCTAAAGGTTACCCGATTCTTCGGGAGAACTCCTACGTCCCGCTTTGATGAAAAGTGTCACAGCCGCGCCTGCAATGAGAAGACTCATCCACGCATTTACTCGCAGACCAGCAAAGGTATGAGCAGAATCGATACGCAACATTTCGAAGAAGAATCTGCCTAAGCAATATCCGCCGATATAGAAAATAAAGCCCTGCCCTGGCTTGAAAGATTTTTCTAGCCTCATCAATAGCGCTGCCATCAGAATGCACCACAGTGATTCATAGAGAAAAGTCGGGTGGAAGGTCGAAAATTGTTCGTAACCAGCCGGGCGCAGTGAAGGCGGAATTTCTAATCCCCATGGCAATGTCGTTGGTTTGCCAAATAATTCGCCGTTAAACCAATTCCCAAATCGGCCGATAGCCTGAGCAAAGAGCACGCCTGGTGCAAGAGCATCTGCAAAGAGCGCGAATGAACGAACGCCAGTTTTGCCAGATTTATTGAGTTGATTGAACTTCCAGAAAGCGACATATGTGCCTAGTGCGATTGCACCCCAGATACCCAGTCCACCGTTCCAAATTTTGAATGCATCTAGAGGGTGACCATGGCTGCCAAAGTAAGCATCTGGTGAGGTAACGAGATGATACAAACGGCCGCCAATAATCCCTGCCGGGACAGCAAAAATTGCAACATCTGCAACAACATTGTGAGCGCCACCAAATCTACGAAATCTTTTGTCGCCTAACCAAATAGCGATAACAATTCCGGCGATAATGCAGAGGGCATAAAAATGAATAGTAAAGGGCCCTATCCCCACCAAAGATTTACTTGGTGTGGGGATAAAGAATTGCATTAAGTATCTCTACTTGCCTTCGACAGCTTTAGCGAATGCAATGGGATCAAAATACTGCGTATTTCGATCGATTACTTTCCCATTTACATAAACGGTGGGAGTGGAATCAATCTTTTTATTCTCCCCATCTTTTGCAACGTTTCCAACCCACGCAGCATATTTTCCACCAGAGATACATGACTTGAAGGTCGACGACGTTATACCTGAATCTGAACCTGATGCGATGAGACGCTCATTTGACCAGAGCCCTGAGTTCTCAGTAGCTGACTGATTGGCATAAAGGTAAGAGTGATACTGCAAGAATTTACTCTCATCAGCTGAGCAAGCAGCAGCATTTGCGGCAAGAATCGATTCTGGCCCGATAAATGAAAGAATATGAAAGACAACTTTTGCGCGCTTTTCGGAGATTAATGTCTGTATGTACGCCCCGTTGGTAGCTTCAAATCGAGCACATATTGGGCATTGAAAATCTTCCCACAAATCAACAACTGGTTTGTTCTTTAGGTCAGCATTAAAAACTATTCCATAACCATCGGCTTTAGATACGCTCGAAGGAATTGCAGCGTTCCCAATTGATTTATTACCAAGCACAGAGAATGCAACACCAACAGCAACAACTAGTACAACCATCCCGATCACAATATTTCTTGTGATTTTATCTCCGCCAGGTTGTTGCGCCACTTGTAATCCTCTTTCTTTGGTGAGTTGGGTTTCTCAGAAATTCAAGGCTTAGATTAGCGCACTACCTGCCTTCTCTAACCCCTGCAGCCAAATCTTGCGCAAGATTCTTTACCTCACGCAAGGCGGAATTCTCATCTTTAGCCTCGAGAATAATCTTAATGAAAGCCGAACCCACAATAACTCCATCGGCAAAGCCTGCGACATCACGCGCCTGCTCTCGGGTGGAAACACCTAGGCCAACGGCAATGGGCATTGACGTTGTTGCTCGTATTCGAGTTACTAAGTCATGTGCTCCAGAAGAAATCGTTGAGCGAGCACCTGTGACCCCCATGAGTGAAGCTGCGTAAACAAATCCAGAACATTGTGCAGTCACTTGCGCTAAACGCTCACCCTTAGTGCTTGGTGCAACAACATAAATAGTGTTCACTCCGAATGCATTTGTAGCTGCCTTCCATTGGGCAGATTCTTCAATTGTGAGATCGGGGGTCACAACACCCGATCCTCCATTGTTAGCCATCTCTCGCGCGAAGGCCTCGACCCCATACTTCTCGATGGGATTCCAGTACGTCATGACAACAGTGGCAAGTCCGGCATCGTGGGCATATTTAACAGTCTCAAAAACTTCCGACGAACCCGTACCAGCTTCAAGCGCAATACCGGCAGCCTCTTGAATCGTCGGTCCATCCATCACTGGATCGCTATATGGAAAGCCGATTTCCAGGGCATCTACCCCTGATTGAGCCAATACTTCAATAACTCGTTTGCATCCTTCAATTGAAGGAAATCCTGCCGGGATATATGCAATGAGGGCGGCACGATTTTCTAATCGAGTCTTAACGAAAACCTCTTCGAGTGGAGTGCTCATTTATAGAGGGATTCCGAAATAATGTGCTGCGGTTTCAACATCTTTATCTCCGCGACCTGAAAGGTTTATTAGAAGAACTGCTTCTGGGCCTAACTCCTTACCTACAATCATTGCACCCGCTAACGCGTGAGCAGATTCAATCGCAGGAATTATTCCTTCAGTCTTAGAGAGAAGGTCAAAGGCTTCCATTGCTTGTTTATCTGTGATCGCACGGTATTCAGCACGCCCTATGTCGTGCAAATATGCATGTTCTGGGCCAACCCCTGGATAATCTAATCCTGCAGAAATTGAATGTGACTCAACTGTTTGCCCATTCGCATCTTGCAAAACATATGAGCGAGTTCCGTGAAGTACTCCAGGTGATCCTCCGGTAATAGTTGCAGCATGACGACCTGTCTCAACTCCATCGCCTCCTGCTTCAAAACCAATCAATCGTACGTTGGCGTCTGGAATGAATTCGTGGAAAATTCCGATTGCGTTAGAGCCCCCTCCAATGCAAGCTAAAACGGCATCTGGCAAACGGCCAATCAATTCCAAAACTTGTGCACGTGCTTCTTCGCCGATTATTTTATGGAAATCTCGCACCATGGTTGGGAATGGATGAGGTCCAGCAACAGTTCCTAAAATGTAATGCGTTGAATCAACATTGGTGACCCAATCGCGCATGGCTTCGTTGATGGCATCTTTGAGGGTTCGAGATCCTGCAGTAACTGGAATTACCTCTGCACCAAGAATCTTCATTCGAGCAACATTGAGAGATTGACGTCGAGTATCTTCCTCGCCCATATACACAACGCACTCAAGTCCAAAGAGAGCGGCAGCAGTTGCAGCGGCAACGCCGTGCTGACCTGCACCAGTTTCTGCAATAACTCTTTTCTTGCCCATTCGCTTTGTGAGAAGCGCTTGACCTAGAACGTTATTAATTTTGTGGCTTCCTGTGTGATTGAGGTCTTCTCGTTTCAGGAGGATTCGTGCCCCGCCAGCATGTTGTGAAAAACGAAGCGCTTCGGTAATGATGCTAGGACGTCCTGTATATGTTGCATGTAAGTGAGAAAGTTCTGCCTGAAAAACTGGATCAACCATTGCCGACTGATGGGCAGCATCAAGTTCTTCCAGCGCGCCAATAAGGGCTTCTGGGACAAAGCGTCCACCGTAGGGTCCGAAATGGCCAATAGGGGCAGGAAGCTCGCTCGTATTTTGTGTAGATGTCATAGGAGGCAAACTCTACCCTCGTCCCAAAAGAGTGCGCAGCGTCAAATCTGGATCCGAACCACGAACCAGGGCCTCGCCCACCAAGAGAGCACGTGCTCCGTGTTCTTGAGCAAAAAGCGCGTCCGCACGGGTGCTAATTCCGGATTCGGCAACGGCTATAACATTCTTGGGGATCATCGGGAGCAAAGAAGCAAATACCTGCGGGTCAACTTCAAGAGTTTTAAGATTTCGAGAATTCACTCCGACAATTGAAGGTGATATCTCCAGGGCGCGGATCATTTCATCTTCTGTGTGTACTTCGACCAGGGCCTGCATGCACAATTCCTTTGCCAGTGCTGCAAAGTCATGTAGTTGTTGAGAAGAAAGCGCAGCCACTATAAGCAAGACCAAATCTGCACCATGGGCTCGTGCTTCATAGAATTGATATTCATCCACCATAAAATCTTTACGAAGCACCGGGATGCTTATGCTCTCTCGCACCGCATCTAAGTCATCAAGGGAGCCGCCAAAGCGACGACGTTCTGTGAGGACACTGACAACACTCGCGCCCGCGCTTTCATACACTTTAGCTAACGCTGCAGGATCGGCAATTGTTGCAAGTGCTCCTTTGCTGGGAGATGAACGTTTTACCTCAGCGATAATTGATAATCCATCCGAGTTAAAAGCGTTTATGACATCTTTAGCAGGAGATGCAGATTCCACCATCTCGTGAATCTGCGCCAAACTAAGTCGATTGCGGTCTAGGTCTTCGCGCACTCCCGCAATAATTTCATCAAGGACGCTCACGAGTTTGTGTCATTACTTTCAGAAGGATCTATCCCCTGATCGAGGGCGAGCCATGGTGTCGCCTGTCGTGGTTTTCTTTCATAGCGAGAAGGTAATCTGGAAATTCGTCGAACCCCTAGAACGGCTAAGACAATTAAGGCGACAGAGATGCTTAAAAAGAGCACCATTACAAGGTTCGCAAACTATTGGCCGCGGATATTGCACCTAGAACTGCAGCTGCTTTGTTGATGCATTCTTGATTTTCAGATGCTGGATCAGAATCAGCAACAATCCCTGCGCCTGCTTGAACGTGTGCTCTCTTTTCAAAAAGAACTGCCGTTCGAATGGCAATGCATGTATCTATATTTCCAGTGAAATCAATATATCCGACTGCTCCTCCATAGATTCCGCGACGGGTCGGTTCAAGTGTTTCTATGATTTCCATCGCACGAGGTTTCGGCGCTCCAGATAAAGTGCCTGCCGGAAATACTGAGAAAAGTGCGTCAACCGGAGTTGATGTAGATGCAAGTGTTCCGGTTACGGTGGAAACAATATGCATGACGTGTGAATAACGTTCGATATGCATGAATTCAACAACTTCTACAGTTCCCGGAGCGCACACCCGACCCAAGTCGTTTCGTCCTAAGTCAACCAGCATCAAATGCTCGGCTCGTTCCTTAGGATCAGCAAGAAGTTCTTGTCCTAGACGTTGATCCTCTTCAGGCGAATCTGACCTCTTCCTCGTGCCCGCAATCGGATGAATAAGAACTTCTCGGTCAGTCACTTTAACAAGTGCTTCAGGACTAGATCCCACCACATCGATTCCATCATTCAATCGCAACATAAACATGTAAGGGCTCGGATTGTGAAGCCTGAGCATTCGATAGACATCTAAGGCATCGGCTGAGCAATCCATAGAAAAACGTTGTGAGAGGACAATTTGAAATGCTTCACCAGAAACAATTTCCTTCTTAGCCTGTAGAACGCCAGCGATGTAACTATCTTCGGAAAGATTCCTTTGGTATTCGGGAGTAGTTCTCTTATCCAACTGCGCGATATGTCCCGGAAGTGGAGAAAGCAAATCCTCTTGCATGCGATCCAAGCGCTGTTGGGCCGCATCAAATGCTTCGTCAACTCGTGAATCACTACCATCCCAATTGATTGCATTCGCAATTAAGGTGATTGTGCCTTCGCTGTGATCGAGCACAGCTAAGTCACTTGTTAACATAAATGTCAGATCAGGCAGTGGGAGATCCTTCACTGAGTGCTCGGGCAATTTCTCAAGTGATCGCACACACTCGTACCCCATATAACCAACCAATCCTCCTGTGAGAGGCGGTAGACCAGGTATTTTTGGCGAACGAAGATGCTGAGCAGAAATTCTTAACGCATCCAGGGGTGGAATTCCAGTGGGCGCTCCTGCAGGTGCTGTACCTGTCCAAATTGCCTTACCGTCTAATTCAGTCAGAGTTGCTTGACTGTGTACGCCAATAAAGGAATAGCGCGACCACACTCCACCATGCTCTGCTGATTCAAGCAAAAAAGTTCCAGGTAGATTCTTTGCTAATTTACGATAAACGCCTAAAGGAGTTTCGCTATCGGCCAGCAGAGTTCGGAAAACTGGTATTACGTTGTAATCCTTCGCATACGTTCTGAACTCTTCTAATTTCATAGAGTCACCATCGGAATAGATTGATGAAAACATGTGCGGTTGCCAGTATGGCAAGCAGCGCCTTCTTGAATGACTGTAAGAATCAGAGCATCTCCATCGCAATCCAAAGAAATATTCATAACTTTTTGAGTGTGACCTGAAGTTGCTCCCTTAACCCATATTTCATTTCTGCTTCTGCTCCAATAAGTGGCTTGCCCCGTTGCGATAGTGAGAGCTAAAGCTTCTTGATTCATCCAAGCCAGCATGAGAACTTCACCCGTTACGTGATCTTGAGCGATAGCGGCGATAAGGTCAGTTGGGCTCTTGAGCAAGCGTGTAATCGATTCAGGAAGGATTGCGCGCTGATGCATGTGAGTATTCTGCCCTATCCGAGAGCGCTCTCGCGAATGCAATAACCCTGCTCAGATAGGTACGTTTTGATATCGCTAATCCTGTGCACCCCAAAATGAAAAACACTTGCTGCCAGAAGGGCATTCGCGCCCGCATCCAACGCGGCAGCAAAATCTTGCAGCGTTCCCGCTCCTCCGCTAGCGATGAGCGGAACCGATGAAACTGCACGAACCGCCGAAATCATCCCAATGTCATACCCGGCACGAGTGCCATCAGCATCCATTGAATTAAGCAGGATCTCACCAACGCCAAGTTCGCATGCTCTCTCAACCCATTCAATCGCATCTAGTCCAGCGCTTTCGCGGCCGCCGTGAGTTGTCACTTCGAACCCAGAGTTGGTACGAGCGCGTCGAGCATCCACTGATAAAACGAGAACTTGGGAACCAAAAGTTTCTGCAATTTCAGAGATCAAATCAGGTCGCTTAATAGCTGCAGTGTTAATTGAAATCTTATCCGCGCCGGCTCTTAACAGTTGATTCACGTCGTTAACACTTCGAATCCCGCCACCTACAGTTAAGGGGATGAAAACTTGGTCAGCAGTTTTGCGGACGACATCTAACGTTGTTTCGCGCCCAGAACTACTTGCAGAGATATCCAAAAACGTTAATTCATCTGCACCCTCGGCTCCATAAAGTGCAGCCATTTCCACGGGATCACCAGCGTCTAAGAGGTTAGTAAAATTAACGCCTTT